>Ga0334887_1004140_pt1 | contig 13463 bp, 11 predicted proteins | sample GraSluR1_MG_10_FD_207217 | JGI IMG/M metagenome (GOLD analysis project Ga0334887, IMG submission 207217) | Sludge microbial communities from methane-producing bioreactor in Wageningen University, Netherlands - Granular Sludge_18_07-R1 | ecosystem: Engineered > Bioreactor > Anaerobic >...
CGTAGAGGCTGTAGAGCTAATAGTCGTTTGAATTATCTTGCCGCATTTGCACGACGATTGGATACATATTGAAGTACATGGGAGGAAATGCGCGGTTTTTATATCGCTCGATCACTTTAAATCCAAACTTCTCGTAAAATCCGATGGACTCGCGTTTTGAGTCGAGGGTTATGTACCTGCATCCGACCTCCTTAGAAAGCTGATATACCTTCCCCGTGGCCCAAAACAACAAGAAACGTCCGATGCCAAATCCCTCAAATCTCTCATCAACAGCCAGCCTCGCAATTTTCACAGCTGGATATCGAGCATATGGGAAGCTGTCTACGCCATCAGTTCTCTCTATCAGCTTGACTTCTATGGTATCCGTAACCAGCGTCAGGTATCCCAGAATCTTCGTTTGCCAGAGGCACAGATAGGTTATGCTTATCAGCTCATCCTGAGATTTCTTTGCATCGCTCTTCAAGAAGTCGTTCAAATCGTCATCGGTGCAAAGAAAAGACGAGACGTCGTGGCTCTCCCTCAGATATTCTACTTGGAGATCGTCAAGAGAGATGTGGTTCATGAAACTGGATGCTCTTTGCAGATTCTGATGGCTTCCCGGAACATCGCCATCTGCTCTTTTGTGGGCTTCTTGGGATTCCTGAGATCCTCCAAGAACTCCTCAGCATCTTCCCCTTCGAGGATCAATCCCAGCTCTATTGGACGTGCCATCTTCAATGCCTCTGGTTCAGGTATGAAATTTGTCGGATATTAATCTTTGGACAAGCTCAGCAGCCGCGGGCCGTCGCCATCTCCCGGACCCGGCCCCGGGGCTGGACCGGCCGCGCGTACGAGCCGCTGGCGCCACCCTGGCGCCTCCTCGCGGCGGCGAAGAGCGGCGCCATCGACGAGGACGAGTACATTCGACGCTACCGGGCGGAGATTCTCTCGAAGCTCGACCCCGCAACGGTCTATGCCGACCTCGGCGAGGACGCCATCCTCCTATGCTGGGAGAGGCCGGGCGCCTTCTGCCATCGGCGGCTGGTGGCGGAATGGTTCGAAGAGAATCTGGGGGTCTCGGTGCCGGAGATGGGTGTCGGCTCGGGCGGCGCGGATGATCGAGGACAGACGAGGCTTGACGGATTTATCAGGCGATAAAACTCGCAGTGATATTGAATGGACCGATCAAATCATGAAACTGGATGCTCTTTGCAGATTCTGATGGCTTCCCTGAACATCGCCATCTGCTCCTTGGTGGGCTTTTTTGGGTTTTTGAGATCCTCCAGGAATTCCTCGGCATCTTCTCCTTCGAGGATCAATCCCAGCTCTATCGGACGCGCCATCGTCAATGTCTCTGGTCCAAGTATGAATGATGTCGGATATCAATCTTTGGACAAGCTCAGCTGCTTCGCGCCGTCGCCATCTCTCGGAGCCAGCCCCGCGGCTGGACCTGCCGCGTATACGAGCCGCTCGCCCCGTCCTGGCGCCTCCTCGCGGCTGCCAAGAGCGGCGCCATCGACGAGGGCGAGTACATCCGGCGCTACCGGGCGGCGTTTTGTCGGGTGATAAACTCCTTCTCCGTAGAAGGGCTACGAGGGTTGTTAGAATAATATATTTATGTTCTCAATCAATTTTTTCCTCGGCTTTTTGAAGCTCCTCCTCAATTACCTGAATGGCTCCGCTGATTCGCAGGAGAGATTGCCTTAGATCTGCCTCCTTATATTGCAGATCAGACAACGTTTTCTGGCCTGACTCAAACTCGCTCCTAAGTTCCCTTAGGCGATTTTCTAGCTGTTCTTTCATATATGCCCAAATGGACTACTGGTTTAATTTGCTTTCTATCGAAACTCAAAACATTTATCAATAAGTTATATATTACGATATATACGGTATCAATTATTTCTATTGAATATCCTGCAGCTCTGCTGCGGGGTGCGCCAGTTTGACTGAATGCCCCGTAGATCTGCATAGCGGTGCGCCGCCGCCAGTTTGCTCAAACCAAAACCAAGTCTGAGATCACTATTTCATACATGGTACCAAAATAAATTATCACTATCTTGCTATTGAATACAAGTGTCTTGATCACCAACACTCAATTTCAAATTTGGATATGTTGTGGCTCAACCCAGAATATCCTTGTAGTGAATGCTTCCCCGGGCGTCCAGCCTCTACGGTGGGCTTGAAGTCCTATGCCTAAATTGTCACAGTCAATGTATAGCTTTAATGCGACCAATAATGTAATTTATCCTTGCGCACCCAAGTTTCTTCCTTATCATTAATACCAAGTACAATTCTTTGTTCACTACTCCATACATGGAACCAAAGCGCATGCTCACCCTCAGCTTCGTGATATTGAATACCAGTATCTCTATCGCCGATACACAATGGCAACTTAGGTTCTGAAGTGCCTATGCCTAATTTTCCATTTTGATCCACGCACAATAATTCGGGACCAGTCCATACATGGAATGTCAATCTTCTGATATTTCCCATTTCTCTCAAATCGAAACCTGTATTGTAATTTTTAATCGCTAGGGGCAATTTTTTGGGCTCTGTTTGTATACCCAAATTACCGTCGCAGCGAATGTTACCCTTGACATCCAGCATCTGGCTTGGGCTTGAAGTGCCTATGCCTAAATGGTCTCTGCAGTAGATGTTTCCTTGGACATCGAGCCTCTGCTGTGGGCTTGTAGTGCCTATACCTAAATTGTCTCTGCAGTAGATGCTTCCTCGGACATCAAGCCTCTGCTGCGGGTCTGAAGTCCCTATGCCTAAATTGTCTTTGCAGTAGATATTTCCTTGAACATCAAGCCTCTGCTGCGGGCTTGAAGTCCCTATGCCTAATTTTCCATTTTGATCTATGCACAATAATTCGGGACTCTTCCCTACATGGAATGTCAATCTTTTGATATTTCCCACTTCTCTCAAATCGAAACCTGTATTGTAATCTTTAATAGCTATGGGCAAATCTTTGGGGTCTGTTTTTATGCCCAAATTACCGTCGCAGCGTATGTTTCCCTGCACATCCAATACCTGACTAGGGGTTCGAGTGCCTATTCCCAACTTCTCTTTGCAGTAAATGCTTCCCTGCACATCCAGTGCCAGACTTGGGGTTCGAGTGCCTATCCCCATTTTGCCGGCGACATAGAGGTCACAAGGCACCTCGAAAAGAGGCATCTTCTTATATATTGGAATTTTAACAGTCTCGTCTTTATGTCCGAGTACATGGTATCTTATATTCATCCATGTCATTCCTTCGTTTTCGCTGACGATATCATCTATTTCAAAGGTACAACTTTCCATTGGACCCATTAATACGCGCTCTTTTGGATACAATATCCAATAAGGGCCTATCTTTGGGTCTGAGAATTTTTCGCAAAACCAACGACTTTCATCATCTGCCGAGATGGTGATATCTGCTGCATATTCCTTGGTTGTCAAAGCGCCAGGCATAGAAGAATTTTTGCCACTATCCTCTAAATTGAACCAGATGTAGAATTTAGACAAATGGTAGCAATTAGACTTTTGCTCTTCTGCGATTGATTCATCAAAATCTCGCACAGTATAACAAAAATCTCTAAGCCCCCAAATTCTGAGCGTATTATCCGTTACCGCATAGACAACATCGGAATGGCCTTTCAGGGTCAGTATCTCCTCGTACCGTTCGAGGTCCCAGACCTTGAGGGTACGATCAGATGATATCGATACCGCTTTCCGACCGTCCGGGGCTATCGCCACTGCAGAGACCGGGTCGGAATGACCTTCTAAGTTCACCGGCCCTTGACGCTTTTCGAGGTCCCAGACCTTGAGGGTACCATCCTGTGATGCGGATACCGCTTTCCGACAGTCAGGGGTTATGGCCACTGCAGAGACTGGGTCGGAATGACCTCCCAAGATCACCGGCTCTTCGACCTTTTCGAGGTCCCACACCGTGAGAGTACCATCCTGTGATGCGGTGACAGCTATTTTACCATCTTCTCTCAACGCAACTGCTTGAATAGGACTGTTATGATTTAGGAGGGTTAGAGAGCATTTGCCTGTTTGTAAATCCCAGATTTTTAGAGTTTTGTCGACAGATCCCGAAACAGCCATTTTGCCGTTGGGGGTTACAGCGACTGAATTGACCCATCCGAAGTGCCCCTTGAGGGTGAAGATCTTCTTCTGATTTATCAGGTCCCAGACGCCCACTGTATCGTCCCACGAGGCTGATACGGCTTTACTGCCATCAGGAGTTATAGCTATCGAACTCACCAGCTCTTTGTGATCTCTAAACTCAAAGAGCTTTTTTTTCTCAGTTAAATCCAAGACGCAATGTTCGATAACCGGCCACAGCTCCCACTCCCATTTTTTTTTCTCAGTTAAATCCCAGACCTTAATTGCACCATCCTCTGATCCCGACACTGCCTTTTTTCCATCTTCGGTTATTGCAACAGCATAGATTTTGCTTACAGCATCCCGATACATAACCGGTTTATTTGATGGGTTAGCTATGTGCAGGTGTATCCTGTTCTTTATCTCTTTATTCGCACCTTTGGTAATATAGACTACGTTTGGCTCCAAATTGCAGATAAGCTCAAATTTCTTTTGCCTTTCTTCCGAAATCATAGCTAGATCCTCCCAATCATATTACTAAGAATCTTCTTCCACGCCTTTATTCAACTTAAGCCATCCTTCGACGATCGTTCTCTCGCCTGGTGTCGAAATAGCATTCATCTCTTTTGAGGTTGCTTCCATCTTTCTCCATTTCTCTTGAGATTCCTGATACGAAAAGGACCAATCTCCCTTTGACACCGACGGCAGTGGCATGTCTATGGCATCATCGGCTGTCAAGCTAGCAATCAGCGGTGCTATCATGAAGCTGACCTCCATCTTTGATAGCGCCTCTGAGATGTGATGGTGTGGCAGCTCGATGAATTTGGTGGGCAATATGCCCGAAGTTATGTGGATTCCTCCACGGGGGTCCATCAACAACGTCAGCAAAACCGGCTTGGCCTGAGGGTCGCATGTCAACTTGATTAGATGATCATGATGATCATTATGATCAGAGATGACATAATCTGATCCGTCTTTCTGCGTATTCTCGCCGAAACCATAAGCAGAGTGGAACTTATTATAGGTTTGTTCTCCATCTTCAATGAAATATCCGACCAGGCCATCCTTAAGCAGGTTAACGTCTCCGAGACGCACGGGAAATTTAACCTTCTCGAAGCCCTTAGTGTCAAATTTTCCGAGAGACTCCCAGCTTTGATCGAAAACAGGCGGACCATAGAGCTCCAGCTTCAGAGAAGCTCGAACTAGCGCCAGAGGTCTGCCAACCAGCACGGATAAGTTCTGATCGTGCCTCGATCCCAACGCCTCGATGCCTTGAACGGTCTCGTCGATATGTTCCAGCAAGCTCTCGAAGGCTGAAGTTCCCTTTTTCCTGATGCCTTCAACGAAGTTCTTCAAAGGGCTTCCATCTTCGAGAGGAGCATCGCAACCAACGCCTTGCGGAGGTTCGAATTTAACTTCGCCTGTTTCTTCATGCAGAACTCCAAGAGCTGACCCAGAGGAATCGTAAATCATCAGACTGTCATCCAGATGGTTGGGGATTACCCACCCCAAAATAGGGCTTGTTTCGCTGGTCAAGCTCGTATCAGTCGGTTCGTCGTCTGATGCAGATATCCATCTAAAATTTAGCCTGCTGGGCTGGACTATTCGAGGAGCCAGGGTTATCCATCCTTCCATCCCCTCGGTTCTCATGCTCTCAGCGATTATGATCCTCTCAGGCTTTACATCCAGCTCCTGTATCTGTCCGAAGGAGTCGACGACCCATATCCTGGATAATCTCAAAAACCCATCTCGTATAGGATTGAAATCATAGTCGATGAGGGGAGAGAGATGGTCCATCTCGCCAACCAAATCTTTTACTTTTGATGCAAGATCAGGATCTCCCCCATATCTTTTAGGCCGGTCAAAAACTGGGAATTGCAGCGTTTGCTTGCGCATAATAAGTGTTTCATTAAACCCGCCTAGTGATTGGGAGAGCGGGTTTAAGTCTTCTATTTTTTTTGCTAATGACGTGCTTTTATCCAACATATTTTGGTATGCATGCGGACTTAAAACCGTCATGCCTTGATATTCATGCAGATTAGGTACTCCCTCTGGGTCTGGGGGATCACCCGGTGGCCACCCAAAGCCTATCTCTTCCAGGACCCAATTTCTCAATTCTTGTTCGTATTCTTCGGATTTTTCTGGAGAGAAGAGTTCTGCTTCCCACAGCAAGAACATTTGTGTTTTAGGTGCGCTCCATGAATTTATCCATGAATTTATCCATGATTTTATCCAGGGTTGATCTGTTTTCTGACATTTCACGCAATCACTAAATTTTGCACGAATGCTCATACATTCTGCAGGAACAACTTCGTTATTTATTGAACCATTTTGGCGCTTACCATCGATCCAAACATGACAAGTCAAGAACTCGCTGCTGTTTTCGCGTGAGGCTCCGAGGCCAGATATCATCAGAGCCGGCTCATTTGCCTGATAGAATTGAGGTCTGATTATGGTGTCGAGCTTGTAATTTTCACCGTTTAAGCTCGTAATATTGTTCTTTGAATCTTCAATATCATTCTTTATTTTATTAATCACGTTAGTTAAGCATTCAATATCATCTTCTAATTTTTTTATAATATGTGATATCTTTGTAACTTCTTGGAGTGAGTGAAAAGGGCTGTCTCTTTCTTGAATATATTTAAACCACGCTGAATACAATTCCCACTGATATAAATCCACTTTCCGTTTAATTTGTTCTAAATCATCCTGCGATTTGTTCAATTCTGCGAGTTTCTCTCCGGTGAGAGGATGAGGGGAGCTATTTTCTTCATTGGCGGATTCTGCAGGAGTGACGATCCATTGGACTCCTCCGGCGACTGGAGTAAAAGTCCTTTGATAATTGCCAATTTCAATTTCGGCCATGCCATCAGGGCTGGTATCCAACTTTGAGAGATGGCCATGTTGCAGAGCATCCAGCAGACGAGATATATCCTCTGAGTCTCCCATAAACTTGGATTGAATGAGGGCTGACAGAGCCTCTGCAGAGTTATTGCCCACCGCGATGCTTATCTCGCCGCTTGATCCTCCTGAGTCATAATTGGCGTCTTCTCCTTTCCAGAGTATATTGAAGGTAGCACCTGCAAATATTACGTCCGTGGGAACGCCATATTTTTCTGTTTCTTCATCTTTTAGCGCCCATTTTAAATCTTTCATTTTTTTCTTCAAATCTTTGCAATTATGAAATGGTCCATGTTTGGAATTAGAGTACCAACCAATTACCGAATAAGCGAGTTTCGGCTCCTTCACCGAACCTAGATCGCTCAGATCATCATGCATCCCAAAAACGTTTCTGCAATTGGGGTAATATTTGGAAAAGAAGGGATCTCCTGGCCCCATGGCGGTCAGCTCATCTAAATAGCAATTATTTTCATTGTGATGTTTTTCCCAATCTTCGAAATCATATTTGCGACCCAAGTATCGGAACCACAGAAGATTATCTGGTTCTTGAACCGGAATTGAAACGAAACACTCGCTGTCTGGCCACTCTTTGTAATAGATGTGATTGCTTTCCACGATCCAAGCTTTCGATTCCATATCAGAATTATTAGTTCTCCAAAACCTGGTTACAAGCCATCTGTCAGGAACTGCGGGATATCGAACGGTATTCTCTCCTTCTTCTTTTATTCCTCGAATTAAGCCATCAGGCAAATGCCAGTGAATATGGACTCCCTTCTCCAGACTTTGAGCGGTTTCAAAAATCTGGTCTCCCGCGATCATATCTCCCAGAACAATTCCTTCGCTTATGGCGTCGTAGCGGGGGGTAAGGGATGCATGCTTCCTATTGTTCCCATCGCTGTTAACTATAAGGCAGTCAATTTTAATTGGTGCCAATATCGTCGTCATAGTTCAATCCTCAGGACCCCTGATTTCAAAGACAATTTCTTCCCCCTTATCTACCGTCTTATATGCAAAGTCTGCAGAAGATGTATCATATCCTTTTGAAATATCATTTACCAATTGATATATGTCGATTACCCTATTGCTATTTCTGAACTTTATATTAATTTCACTTGCATTTTCAAACGAAAAATGTAGCGCTTCGGCCGGCTTTCGAATTATTACCTTGTAAATTTCATCACCAAATATGCAAAGAAGTATTGAAGGTGAGAGGCGCACAACCCTGTCTTTTGAAATTATCCCTCCCGATTTATTGTATCCCATTACTTCCAATCCTGGCCATCCTTCCACCAACATGGAGCGCAGCAGAAATCCAGTGCGGTAAGAGCCAGCCCTAAGATAAGGGATAGCGCTCTTATCGTCGCTGTATTCTTCGTGATGTCTGCCTATACTGCAAGCTCCGTCTATCAGATCATCAATCCAATTATTATCTATATAAAAAAATCTTATTGATTCTTCGGGGAGCAAATCCGAATCTGGCACTAAATAACCAAACGGGACGCCGGATAAACGTTTTAGATTTTCCAACCATTCATCTATCTCTGGCGAGAGCTTTTCATCAGTAGATATCTCAGATATACCAATTTCATTTCTCGAGCTAAATAGCAAATCAGATCCAATATCATCGCTTGCGACCTTTCCCTTCCATTTGGTATGCCATGACTTCAAGGCAGATCCCTTTCCAGAGTTTCAATAATATAATTCATATTACAGAAAAAGTCGTGAAATGAGAACTTGATTCCTCTCCTACATGTGACTCCAAGGTTCTTTCTCATCTGAACATCGTTGATTTCTGAGATCGCCAATCCAATCCAACCTATCACGGTTAATTTTTGATGGTATTCTCAATATGTTCCTCTAGCTTTTCTACCGTGGATCTGGGGAGCAAAGCGCCATCTTTCGTCCTCTCGTGCTCCACACACATAACTAATTTTTCATGAGATATATCTTTATTCGAATCGATCCTCCTTAATTGAAGCATCTTTCTTCTCCAATTAAATATAGCAACCGCGAAGTTCCTGTTTTGGAGGGCTAGCAACCTTCCCAGCTGCCATGCTGCAGCATAGGAAACGTCGAAATCTTTCGTTTCAGGATCATAGCGCAATGCCGCATCTGCGCATGGATGTGGTGGTTCGTTCAGATCTTCTGTGCACTTATATGGAACAAAGGGACCCCTGTACCAGGATTTAATGGTTTTTCCCATTCTTGTTATATGGTTGAATTTCTCATAGCCAAGATTTTGAGCGGTTTTGGTGGGATCTGAGGGGTCATCCAACTGCCCAAATGTTCCAACGTTGAGTTTTCTTGCCAAATCGTTAAAATGATATTTTTCTCCTATGCTGAAAAAACTCCAGCTTGCAAGAGATATCAAGCGCACGCACCCAGAATTGATCTTACAGCCATTCTTATCAGGTAAGAATTCGTATAATCCCTCCAATGACACGAGATGCGCTGTATTCTTGATACCCTCGTCTCCTGAAGCTGGGAGGCGGTTTCCGACCACCACGGAGAACCATCCATCGTTGTCGGTAGAGTCGTCATCCTTAACTTCAGCCTTCTTATGTTGAGTATCAACTTTTCTTGAATGGGCTAGGAACTTCAGATCTTCCTTGGCGGGAACCAACCTATTGAACAGATCGGAGCTGATGTCGATTACGGTGCAGGTCTCCTTTTCCGATATAGACTCAGCAATCTTGTTATTATTATCTATATATACATATCTCCCTTTTAAATTCGTATATTGCTCTTTGTTCATTAATAAATCATCGACATTTAAATTTGTATTTTTTAAATGATCCTTTTCATCTAATAGCAGCAATGCCATCCAGGGGATTGTTTCATCTTTTTTGCAGATTGTTCGCTCCCAGGGAAGGGTGGCCCTGGTAAGGACAACGTGAGGAAGGCAATTATCAAAATTACCTCGATGATTTGAGGGTGGAAAAACTGACTGGATATCCGAAGGAGATAGAGAAAATCGAGGCCCTCCTATGATAAAGTTTTTTTCTGCTGGTGTAACGGGTTTGAAATCCTGACCAATTGTTACTTGCTGGTTTACTTCTATTTTATATGTTCCAGATTTTATAGGCGGAAAACACGCTGGAATTAAGTCGATCTTCGATTCGCAATTCTCATTCATCGTTTTTCCCTCGTTAACCCTTAAACAAGATCAAGATTGCGCCAATGAGGGCCGACTTACGAAAATCGGCGTTTTCAAGAGGGCGTACAATCCCCTAATATCATTTATATCATTTGAACATCCATCACTCGGTGGTTTTGGGTTTTCCCAGCATATTGGCTTAGGTTCTATTTGTCTGGGTTTTAAGCAATTGATTATTGGCTGATATTTGGGCCTCTTTGGTATCAATTGCAGTCCCACAGGAGCTTCAATCATCTCAGCACTCGGACCTATTGGATCATCACCCCAAATGGCCTTAGGCAGATTTTCTTTAATGATACATGAATTGATTATATTATTTTTACTTAATTCAGCGATTCTAATTGTCATGCATGATTCAGACAAACTCTTTCCCATAGGCCTTATGTGGTAGCTATCGGTTTTCGGGAGGATTTTTTCTTCGTTGAACTTGATGGAGGTAGATGGTATGCTCGATTGAATTAGAATGGAGAAGTCAAACGGATTTACCATCCACATGTCACCAACTTCCTTGAGGAGGCCTCTAGCGATCATCACATTAATGGGTTGAACTTGGCCGCTATTATCCTTCGGCAAAAATGACTCAGAGAACTCTTCCCAACTGAGCCTTGGCGGCTTTCTTCGATCGGCTCCGAATTTCACAGTGAACGAGAAAATGCTCCAGGTGATATGGACTTCGCCAGAAAAATCTGGCCCCCAAAGATGAGCTGAAGCTCCCAACTCAAGACAGTATAACTTCTTAATGCCTAAAATATGTACTAAATAGGAGACCCCGATGCTTATCCCAGCTTGGATGTCATAGTGGAATGGTTCCCACTCAAGTAAGAAATCAGCATGCACATTGAACCAGGCTGTAAGGTTTCCCTCGTGGTATCTCGCCTCTATCGCCAAGCCGGCCATGGCGCAAGATGGTGTCAAGGCAAAATAACCGTCTCCTTTGACGGATAAAGAAGGTGAAATTTGCCAGTTGAGAGCTAATCTTGGTACAATTGGATAATGGTCCGGCCGCTTGAAATCAGGATGGTAGCCGCCCAAGGAGAGGACGAAATCGCCTTTCTTTTCTCCATTAAACCAGGTATAGAATGCGAAGCCTCCAGTCAATCTGCAATCTTTGGAGAGGACGTAAGAGTTAGGCCCAAGAATTCCAGTAGCAGCTATTACCCCATGTTCTGGATCAAATTTAACCTTAATCAAAAGTTCTGCATGAGCAGCCTTTAAAAGTCCTGAACCGGATCTTCCTTCGCAGGGCACATCCATTATCGAGCGTCCAAGCAGCGCGATCTCCAGCTTCGTGCCGAACCTCACCGTGAGGAGCGCGAACGAATTTATCATGTTGAATGAAGTGAACTTCACCCCCGCTGCGAGCCAAAAATCCCCCGCAGAAGGTGGTATATACCTGCCCATATTCTTCTGAATTTCACCTAATGAGGGCTTCTGATCAGAGGTCGCGTAAGTCGAAGTCGCATAAGAAACGAGAGGGAACTCGGCCAGCTGATCTACCTCAGGTATTTTCAAGGTTCGATTGTAGCCAAAGCCTGCGGCCAGACCGGTGACGTAGAAGCAGGATGGACCTCCGATGGGATAAGAGAGGAGAGCGAAGACGAATAATGAGGGCTCACTACCGGATGAATATGAGCCCAGGGCGGAGAGGGAGAAGTTCTTAATTTTGATCAAAGCCTCTCCGAAATATTCGTTCGAACCAACTTTTAAGAACCCTCCTCCGATCTCCACAGGGTCTTTTCGAATATCCAGGCTCAGGCCGCTCAACCTTACATCGATATTCTTATCTTTGCCCAGCGGGATGCCCAATTCAAAACCATTCAGGCCAAACGATAAAATTGACGACGAGACTGAGGCTTCGATTGGGATCCAGATCATCCCGTTCGCGAAGTCGGGCTTTATGCCGACATGTTTGATGGACAATGGCCCAATGTTTTTCTGCATAGGAAGACCAATCGACTTTTGGTCTTCTGTTGAGCCGATCTTCTCCTCTGCAGAAAAGGACTCGGAAAAGCCGTCAAGTTCTAACGTTAATTCTTTTGTTTTTAGGTTGTATTGTAATCCGAAATCTTGAGCAAAAGGAGATAAAGAATCGAAGAAGAATGGTTTGTTATTGTCCTTAAAAAGGGCCATTATCTGATCCTTTTTAATAGCCAACTCTAAAATAATATCATTATCGCCACTTCCGTTGGGCCAACCTCTGCTCAGTGCGAGTTCAACGCAAGATCCGGCAACTGGAATTCCCAAAATTAGCCTTTCGGGGATATTACCATCTCTTCTTGGAATGGATGCGACCTTTAGCCAACCATGCTGCTATAAAGGAGTGGCAAAATAAATGCCCGCTAATCTTGTTTATCCTTTGGTTTCGGTTGAGATTTGCTGGCGTAAAGCATCCTAAAGTAGGGAATATCTAAGCTTTTTCCAAAAGCTTCCAATTCAGCTGTTTCAAAGTCCAAATAGAAGAGGTTACGTCCGCTTTTTTTTTCTGTCTCTGGGCTTATAATTGCTGCTATTTGGGTAGGTAAACCAGAATCATTCGGAAATATTTTTAATTTTTTTAGCTCATCTGCATTTGGATTAGCTACACCAGTTGTATGGATATAAGCAGCCTTTCCAGATTTACAGCTGAATCCGAGATCTAGTCCAGGGAAGAAGTCTTTTGTATTCAATTTCATGTCATTCATTTCACCAACGAAAACGAGTGCTTCGTTTTCTTTATAGTCACAGATCATATCAACCGGATTCTCCCCTAATTTCAATCCTATCGCAAGTTTCACTATCGGTCCATCAGTGCCAGTATCTTCTGCCATTATTGTTCACCTTAGTTGAAGGAAATGATATTATGACATATAAACATTTCTACGAATAACATGCAACTGTTATAAAAAATAAGCTCGCCGCTCCTATCGAGAAGTCCGAGCGCTTTCCACCAGAGAGCTAGGCTCTTGATGTCTTGTGAGTGAGGCGGGCTCGGACAATCCGCCGCAGATGATTCGCGACGGCTTTCTCCCCCGACCTCCCAAAGAGGTTAAATAAATCCGCCGCGAAGGCTCGACCAGGTGCATTATAATGTCATTTGAGATTGAGAACATTCACGCTCGCGAGATCCTGGACTCGCGAGGAAACCCGACTGTTGAGGTGGACGTCTGGACCTGCTGCGGCTTCGGCCGGGCCGCCGTCCCCTCGGGCGCGTCGACGGGGACCCACGAGGCTCTGGAGCTGCGGGACGGCGACGACCGCTACGGCGGCAAGGGCGTCCTCCAGGCGGTCAAGAACGTCAACGACGTCATCGGGCCGAAGCTGATCGAGTCCGGGATCACCGCTCTCGAGCAGCGGG
>Ga0334887_1004156_pt1 | contig 13420 bp, 13 predicted proteins | sample GraSluR1_MG_10_FD_207217 | JGI IMG/M metagenome (GOLD analysis project Ga0334887, IMG submission 207217) | Sludge microbial communities from methane-producing bioreactor in Wageningen University, Netherlands - Granular Sludge_18_07-R1 | ecosystem: Engineered > Bioreactor > Anaerobic >...
GGATCGAGGAGATCAATGGGGTCAGAGTGACCCGTTTCAGGTCGTTCTCGCCCGGCGAAGCATACTTCATAGCTCCTCAGATCTACAATTATATAAAAAATTCGGATTTCGATGTGGTCCACGCCCACAATTATCATGCTCTTCCAGCTTTATTCGCTTCCTATGGATGCAAGGACGAGAGGTTTATATTCACCCCTCATTATCACGGTGTTGGAAGCACCCCGTTTAGAGATTTGCTTAACAAGCCTTACAGAAAGGTCGGTTCGAAGATCTTCAAGATGGCGGACAGGGTAATCTGCGTCTCCAACTACGAGAGAAACATGGTCGTAAGGAACTTCGGATTTGAGGATAAGATCGAGGTTATACCCAATGGGATAAACCTGGATGATATAGAGAAGGCCGAGCCCTTCGAGCACGATGGCAGGCTGATCCTCTACATCGGAAGGCTCGACGGGTACAAGAACGTCGATCGGGCTGTGATGGCGATGGAATACCTCCCAGAGGAGTTCCGTTTTTACATAGGCGGGACCGGAAAATATCAGAACGAACTGAAGGCGCTTATAGAAAAGCTCGATCTGGTCGATAGGGTTAAGCTATTAGGCTTCGTCTCCGAAGAGGATAAATATCGATGGATGAAGACCTGCGACCTCTTCGTAAACCTATCTTCCATCGAGGCCTTCGGAATCACAGTCCTGGAGGCCTTAGCGGCAGGAGCACCGGCGGTGGTGAATGCCGCTGGGGGGCTCGTGGAGTTTGCGGAGAGCTTCAAAGGGGCTAGATCTATAAATATCGATGCTGCCTCACCAGATGAACTCGCCGATTTTATGGAAAAGTCGGTTGGTGAACAGGTCAAGGATGACCTAAACTCGTACGATTGGAGAAATATTGCATACCGGGTTGAAAACGCTTATATGGATAAATGATGTGAATACAAAATGAGCCGTTCAATTAAGAGCCGACGGGACAATTGGATTATATGACAAAGGCCGCGTTGATCACGGGGATAACAGGGCAAGATGGTTCGTATCTCGCCGAGCTCTTGCTCGGCAAGGGCTATGAGGTCTACGGCCTGGTCCGGAGGCTCAGCACGCCCAACATGTCGAGGATAAGTCATATAGCAGATAATATAATATTTCTCGAAGGAGACCTGACGGACCAGTCTTCCCTCAACGTCGCGGTCCAGACAGCTCAGCCTGACGAGGTTTACAACCTCGCAGCCCAGTCCTTCGTAGCCACATCCTGGAACCAGCCGGTCCTAACCGGAAACGTCACGGGCCTCGGGGTCACCCGGATCCTCGAAGCTGTGAAGCACTTCTGTCGCGACGCTAAGTTCTATCAGGCCTCCAGCAGCGAGATGTTCGGAAACGTCGAGGAGGTCCCTCAGAACGAGCTTACCCGCTTCCGACCCCGAAGCCCCTACGCCATAGCGAAGGTCTATGGCTTCTACACCACAGTGAACTACCGGGAGAGCTTCGATATGTTCTGCTGCAACGGGATCCTCTTCAATCACGAGTCTCCACGGCGGGGGATCGAGTTTGTGACGAAGAAGATCACCGACGGTGTCGCCAGGATTTATCATGGTAATTCCAAAGAGCTCCGCCTGGGCAACTTGGATGCAAAACGGGACTGGGGCTATGCTGCCGATTACGTCGAGGCGATGTGGCAGATGCTCCAGCAGGACGCACCCGAGGACTACGTCGTCGCGACCGGATCGAGCCATTCGGTGAAGGAGTTCGTCGAGATGGCCTTCTCGGCGATGGGGCTTGACTGGCGGGATCACGTCAAGACCGACGAGAGGTTCATAAGGCCCGCCGAGGTCCCGGAGCTCCGGGGCGACGCATCGAAGGCGAAGGAGAAGCTCGGGTGGGTTCCAAAGACCTCCTTTGAGGAGCTGGTGGAGATGATGGTGAGGGCGGATATGGATAGAATAAAATAGGCCGAATTTAAATTTTTTTCTATCATATTCTTATAACTCTTAAACGAGGTTGTATGATTAGTAAAATTTTAAATCATAGCAAAAGTAGCGCCATAAACGTATTCGTTGTAGCAAATATCTCCTCTCATCCATATCTAAAATTGTTATATGGAAATTTAGATAAAAACGGTATAGTATGTCATGATTTGAAGAAAAATAGCGATTATCAAAAAGCATTTGTCGATGATATTATTCATCTACATTGGATTGAATTTCATATTAGATCGGAAAAAGGGATATTACTCACCATTTTCAAGTTCACAAGGTATATTTTATTTCTTATAATTTCTAAATATATATTTAGAAAGAAAATTATAATCACTCTGCACAATGCAAAGCCCCATGAAGCAATTTATCCGACGTTAGAGTTTTTGGGCTTTAGATTATCTCTCAGAATTGCGGATGCTTTAATAACGCATAACGAATGGAGTAAAAAAGCTGCATTAAATTACTATAATGCCGGAGCCAAAAATATTCACGTAATACCGATCGGAAATTTCATAGGATATTATCCTAATAATATAACAAAAAAAGAAGCTAGGAAGAAATTACACATTCCTAAAGATGCTTTCGTAATACTCTATTTCGGTCTAATAAGAAATTATAAGGGATTAGATATTTTATTAGAAGCGATAAAAGATTTAAAAAAATATAATATTTTTATTATGATCTGTGGCAAGCCTGAAAACGAAAACGTTAGGCTGAATTTAATAAATTTTGAAAAAAACCATACAAACTGCTTATTTAATTTAAATTATATCCCCGACGATGAGATCCAACTTTATATGAATGCTTCTGATATAGGAATATTGCCCTATAAGGAAATAACTACTTCCGCCGTCCTACTATTATTTGCATCCTTTAATAGGACAGTTATTGCTTCTGATCTAGAGCCTATAAGAGAAACATTATGTGATGCTGCAATTTATTATGATCCTGGTAATGTCGAAGATTTGAAAAGGAAGATATTAGAAGCCAATGAAAAAAACTTGGATGCAATCTCAGAGATGAGCTTCGAGAAGGCAACTCAATATAATTGGGACGATATAGCAACTAGCACTTGTCGATTATATCGTGAGGTCTTGAAAAGATGATTACATCCGTGGAATACGGATAAGGGTCAAGTATTTATTGTAATAAGTTAAGCTCACCGATATCTATCTGGGGACTGAGTTAATATAATAGGCGTTATGTATCGTTTGAGTATGGGGTAGATCGTTAATGCATACTAGTATCATAGAGTGGTTCCTTAATTTGCCGGGTGATGGTTTCCGAGGCCCCCGAATCTTGGAAGTTGGCAGCGGTTACGTAAATGGAAGCATAAGGCCGATCATCGAAAAGTACGGCCCAGCTGAATATATTGGAGTCGATGTCAGCCCTGGCCTATTTGTAGAACGGGTCATATCGCCTAATGATCGCCTCTTAGACCATTTTTCTCATGACGCATTCGATGTCGTCATCTCCGCCGAAACGCTAGAGCATGTAGAAGAATGGAGTGAGATGGTTACCAGCATGAAGGTGGGTATTGAAGCCGAGGGGAGAGATCATCATCACGACTCGTTCTGAAGGGTTTCCATGGCATGGTTATCCCTTCGATCATTGGAGGTATAGCCTAATAGACATGACTCGCATATTTGCAGACTTTGAGATCTTGGACCTCAAGGCGGATCCCTTCAAGCCTGGTGTTTTTCTCATAGCCAAGAAACCTGAGAGCTGGAATCCCGAGCCCCTCGAAAATATAAAATTAAATCAAATGCGCCGTCCTTGTTGGGCGAGGATGTTTGCGAGAAAGCTGATCCTTCGGGTGATAGGATGATATTTAAGACCTCCTTCTGTCCGATGTGTTTAGGTAATTTTTGGACATAACAATGTGCAATATTTAACCGAATTGGAGCAATTGAGTCATCAGAGAGGATATTGTGCGAGAGAGAGAATGGCCTAAAGTTGCCATCATATTGCTGAACTGGAACGGATGGCAAGATACTATAGAGTGCTTGGAATCTGTCTACCAAATAAATTACCCCAACTTTGATGTAATAGTTGTAGACAACGGCTCTGAAGATGAGTCGATTCTAAAGATAAAACACTATTGTGAGGGCGCAATAGAACCTAAATCTGAATTCTTTTGTTATAATAAAGTCAACAAGCCAATAAATATTCTAGAATATACAAGATCTGAAGTTTGTAAAACTATTGCACAGACTCGTACGGACCTGCCTTTTAATAAAAATCTCACTTTGATAAAAAATGAAAAGAACTTTGGTTTTGCGGAAGGAAACAATATAGCTATAAAATATGCTTTGAACGTTTTAGGTTCAAAATACATCTTAATGTTAAATAATGATACTGTAGTCGATACCGAATTCCTGATAGAATTGGTTAAAGTGGTGGAGTGTGACACTAAGATTGGAATAATTGGACCAATAATTTATCATTATTGGGCGCCCAATAAAATTCAATCTGCTGGTGTGATGCTATCTTGGTATACAGGAAAACCAATTATATTGAGGTCGAATGAGATATGTAGTGATGATCATAATGGATTGGTGGGTGTTGATTATGTAACTGGTTGCGCATTGCTTGCGAAAGCAGAATTAATCAATAATATAGGATATCTAAATCCAGCTTATTTCGCGTATTGGGAAGAGGCGGATTGGTGTATTCGAGCTCATAAGGCGGGTTATAGAGTCATTTGTGATCAAAAATCGCAAATATGGCATAAGGGATCATCAACCTCAAAAAAATTAAGCGGATTCCATGCATATCATGTTACAAGGAATAAATTTTGGTTTATGCGACAACATGCAACTAGTAAACAGTATTTTTTATTTATCATATATTTCTTTGGATTTCATTTCTTATTTACAAGTATGATTTACATCATGGATCAAAGAGATTTTGGCGCCTTTATTTCCTTTCTCAGAGGTGTAAAAGATGGAACAACGAAATATTTTTGATTTCGGTGATATGCTACCAGGGTGCAAATAATGAATGAAACAAATATCTACCCAAAGGTATCCATAATTATTTTAAATTACAATAGCAAGAGATTTTTGAAAGATTGCCTTGAAGCGATAAAAGAAAATACTTCATATCCAAATTACGACGTCGTAATGGTTGATAACAATTCGACGGATGACAGCGTAACTTTTGTTAGAACAAATTATCCTTGGGTCTTCATAATTGAAACAGGTGAAAATAGGGGTTTTTCCGCAGGAAACAATGTTGGAATCCAGAGAACGGATGGCGAATATGTATTTCTACTTAATACTGATACAATCGTACAACCAAAATGGCTATCAAGGGTAGTGGAGACTGCAAAATCCGATCCAAAAATTGGCGTAGTCGGTGCACTCCCTGTACATATGGATTTATACAACTTCTATAGGCGACCACCAAATTTTAACAGATTGGAGGAAGTATCGGAGGTAGCGGGCGCGGCCATGTTGGTAAAGAGAGAACTGATTCTCAACATTGGGCCTCTGGATGAATATTCATTTCTATATTGGGAGGATACTGAATTTTGTTGGCGATCTATTCTATCTGGCTACAAAGTTGTTTACGATTATGATGCAGTTGTGTATCATCATTTAGGCGGCACTAGCGGCATTAATCCACGATGGATCTATGAAAAAAAGAAAAATGAATTATATACATATATCAAGCTTTTAGATGTAAAGTATGGGATATATTTCTCTTCAATCTCCGTACTAAAGGGCGTCGGTCTCATGCTCCTTCATCCTAAATATTCGAAGCATATAATCAAGGCATTTGTTGATACAATAAAAAACCGGCATCATATAATTCAGAAAAGATATGAATTTAAAAAATTTAAAATATTTGAAGATAAGGAATTAGCAAAACTCATAAGAAATACGTGGAAACTGCGTAAAAGGGACGAAAAATACTGGAATAAAGGTGTATAACTATGAAAGTTGGATTCCTCAACCCTATTAATCGAACGACCGGGCCTGGAAACTATGGATACCATATCGTTAAGGAATTAATCGACCTTAATGTAGATGTTGTACCCATAACTTTTAATAATTATAACTATATATTTGATAATATCGAAAATATTCAAATACCTATACCAACATCCAATAGATATATTGCTATGATGATTTATCCGATAATAAGTAATAAGTATCTAAAGAACAACGATTTTGATATTTTGCATAGTAGTGGAACGTATTACTTGGGCCCTGATGTCTTGACACTTCATGAAGTCCACAAAGGAATGATAAAATCAAGAGATTATTGGAGAATTAAACGATATTTGCCTTGGGAATCAAGCATCTTATATTATGAAAGACGAAATCTAAACGATCCTGACATAAAAAAAATAAAATGTTTATCTATTGGTGAAAAGAACGAAATAATAAAATACTATAATGTCGATGAAGAAAAAATAGCGGTGATTCCAAATGGCGTCGATTTAAACGAGTTTAGACCTGACCCCCATAAAAGGGCTGAAATCCGAGAAGAATTAGGATTTGATAATGATGAAATGATCTTAATGTTCTCAGCTAACGAATACAAGAGAAAAGGTTTAGATTATATAATAAAATCCTTGCCTGATATTCCGAATAACATCAAATTATTGGTGGTCGGGAAGGACAACCCTCTACCCTATAAAAAATTGGCATCATCTCTTGGAGTAACTAGTAGAGTAGTTTTTTCAGGTTTCGTACCCGATATAAAATCGTATTATTTAGCATCAGATGTTTTTATCTTCCCCACATCTTATGAGGCGTTTTCCTTGGCAACCTTGGAGGCGATATCATGTGGATTACCAATACTTGCAACAAAAGTCAATGGGACCGAGGAGTTAATCCAAGATTGGTATAATGGTTTTTTTATAAAACGCGAAAAAAAAGATATAGCTGATAAGATAAATATAATTAACCAAGATGAAAACTTAATGCGGTCTATGTCATTAAATGCAAGAAAAACGGCTAAAAATTATTCTTGGAAGAATGCTGCGGAGAAAACTCTCAAATTATATAAAGACATACTGAACATATAAAAATTTAGGAGATCTAAGGACCTTAGTGCTATCGTATAGTTTCAATTAAGAATACTAAATCTTCTCTCATTAATCCTCTTAACAATATCAGTGTAGTTAAATAGATAAAAACTCCAACAAGAATTTCAAATATGCTCAACAAAAAAGTTGATGGTGCTGGAACCAAATAAAGAAATAGTCCCATAATTGCAGAAGAAAATAATGGTTTATATATCGAATCCAAATTCGGTGCGATATTTAAGATTCGCTTCGAGAGAATCCCTAGAATAACAATATTAAAGGATCTTGAAACTACGGTTGCTATGGCAGCACCTAGTACACCCAGATTAACTATAAAAATATAGTTAAGAATTATATTTATTGCCGATGAAACTATCATCAATTTAGCAGGAAATTCAGGCTTCCCTTTTGCGGTAAATAATATCCCAAAGAAATCTAAAGGAGTTAATATAATAAGGATCGAAAGCGCATACATCGGCGTCACTGACGGCATGTAATCGACACCGTAAACGATTCTCACAACAGGTTCTGCAAAAAATATCAATCCAAACGTTATAGGGAATACTAATATGGATGAATAACGAAAGACTCTTTTAAAGGCATTTTCTAATTCTAAGCCATCTAATTGAGTAAATATTGGGAAAAGGACAAATGCTATCGATATTATGCCTATGAATGCAAAAACAACGTTATAGGCGGCTCTATAAATTCCAACATATTCCGCTGGAAGTAAAATGCCCAGCATAATACTATCGACATAAGCGAATACGATTCCAGAGATGGATGCAAAAGACATGTAACTTAAGAATCTCAGTATCCCTCTTTTTTGTATGCAAATTACTTCCCCGGCCCACAAAGATCGATATTTAATCCCAAATAAAAAAATAGATATAACTAATGTCACTATAGAAGCGATTACTAAGCCCCATAGAGCACCATGAACACCATATCCGAGAATTATGAGTAGAGGTACAAATAGAATTCTTGTTAACTCATAAAAAGTATGTTTTATGATTAAATATTCGAATTTTTGTAACGATACGAATAATGCACTTATAAAATCCAACAACGATGTAAAAAATAAAAAAAAACCACAAATAATTAAAGGTATATACATATATGGTTTATGAAAAACATGTACTGCTATCGGGTCTGCTAGAAGAATCAAGAATAAAGAACAGGAGAAATTAAAAATAAGTCTCAATCTGAATATATATCTCAGATAACTTCTGGCTGATGTCTCATCATTCTGACCAACTGCTTGTGATACATACTTAATTAAAGTCCCGCTTGTCCCAAGATCTGTGAAGGACAATAGTAAAAATGCTATAGATAGCACTAAATGAAAAATTCCGAATAATTCTGGAGCTAACAACCTGGCAAGTATGATGGTGAATATCAAACCACCTAATTTATTTATAAAAGTACTTATGCTATTATAGATAGAGCTTCTCATTACTGTCTTTGCCAAACGGACCATAGTAATCACTTCGATCTATTTAAGCATCATTGTTGCATTATTACCTTCATCGAGAGCTACCTATTTAATCTCTGACATCTGTTGGGCATGCTCTAATGTGGCATCTTGTCTTTGAGGGCTTTTCAATCCACCACCATCAGACCGCTCTTTCTCGCTATGTAGAAAGGCGACGGCCTCGAATCCATTATCGTTGAGCATACGTTTGATCCCCCTCTTGGTGTATATCCTCTCGTCGACGATATCATGGTCCTGATCCTGGAGGTTCTTCAGGATTTTGTAGTAGCCGATGATATTCAGAGGATAAAGCGGCCTATATTTAGATTTAAAGGATACAATAAATCTGACGTAATTTACATTGAGCCCCTGGTAGTCGCCCGGCCATCCAGTTAAATTGTAAAGTTCGACACCTGTCGGGATCCCGTACAGGACCACGTCATTTCCTATGGATTTTATTGCCTTGGCGATGGAGTAACTGTGGACGAATCCGGCATGTTTAGATGGGACAAACTGATCAAAGGCCAGGTACGTTACATTAAACCGGTTCATGATAATCATATCCCAATATTTGCGAAATAAGCAGCTCCACAAAGACACCCGAATGCAGCGTTGGTATTTATATCTACGCACATCTAAATGATCCCGCTTGAACCCCCTCGGCAGCAGCTCTGCGACCGTGGCGATCTCCGCATCCCCTCTCGTGTTCGCCATGATCACCTTGATCTCGTCGCCGAACTCGATGAGGCTATGCTTACAGATCTCGCAGGGGGCGACCGGCTCCTCTTTCTCTGCCACCTACCGCCGGGGCCTCAAACTCCCTCTCCCCCTCCACGCGGCCTTCGGCATCGCTGCCCTTTCGGCGCGGATGGCGGCGCCGGAAGAGGCGATCTCAGATCTTGCCGCGGTCTAGCTGACGAATGACACCTATGCCACTGAGACGAGGTTGTCGGCGACAGCCTTTCTTGTCGCCAAGATGGGCTTCCGCAAAGATCGCTTTGATCCATCTTGTCCTCTGAGGGTATGATGCTGTCGCAGGCAAGAGTGATTCCAAAGAAGCTGAGCATTATGGAGCGTATCGTGTTATCGCTACGGCTGCCCATCTTATTCAACGATGGCTCCGCTGATGGGATTATTCGCGAGCAACTCGACGTTGCAGTAGACGAGGTTCGAGCCTGCCCTTTCCATTCCCAAAGGGATTTGATCCGCCGTGTAATTCTCCGGCCTCACCAGATTTGCCTTTACTCTGATAACCTCCAAAGCCTCACCAATAACGTTTTGCTATTTGATATTCTTCAACGTACTATAGCTCGAAGGTATAGCTATTCAAATCCTGATCTGTTCGGCCATACCCTAGGGCTAGGATCTCGATCTACTCCGGTCGCATTCGAGGGCACGATGGGTATAGCGAGTTCCCCATCTTGAGCCGGCATCTTTTGATTGATCACTATCGACTTAATAGATGCGACGCCCGAAAGGATTGCAGCCCTGGAGAAGCCTTATCCTCCTAGGGCAAAGAAACAATACCCTCCCAAGCTAGCTAGTTTTAGTGAATGTCCTGGAGATGGATTAAATAGCAAGGATCTCTATTTCAATATCATAGTTTCAGATAAGGGGTAGTGGATCTGCCCCATTATTTATCGTTTCAATAAGATAATGCGATATTATATCTCACGACTGAATAATAATCTTTTTACGTGCAAATGGCAGTGACAGCTATGGCTCTTTATCTATGCTGGCTAAGGCAATACAGATAGCAAGGTCGTGCCCTGACCCTTTCGGCGGTGTCGAGTTCATACCCCCACGGTGAGCAGGTCGATGGGTCTCTCTTTAGATACTATTATTTCTAATAGTGATTCACAACTCTTCCTCGTATTCATGTGTATCGGATATTTCGGAAGGACTTCCATTACTGTACGTGTTTAGCTCCACCTGAATCGATTGCTTAAGGCTGTTTTTGAATCCTGAATTCAAGCCGACAAACAACTTTTGACAAGTAGAAAAACAACATCTATCACCGCAATTGCTCGAGACCAACTCGCTGCATCTGGCCACACGAGAGACAAAGAAATGGCTTTGATGATGCTGATTGAGATGAGCTAAATACATACAAATTACTTAATCACTCGCCCATTCCGCCTTCACTTTTTCGCAGCCTTACAGATAATGAAGGCCGCTTGATCGCCTTGTTTATCTTTATTTAATTCCCCAGCTTCAATTTTAAATTTTTTTATTTGTTTATTTGAAAATATACTTTTTTTGGGATTTATTGAATACGAATTCGATGCTCTTAAGGATATTTTCCTATTATATTGTTCACTTCCCCAAAATTGGAATTCATTCGAATCAAAAATAATATTTTTTATAGTCAGTCCGGATTTCTTAACTAGAGATTCAAAACTATTTAATGTATGAAGGAATAAATGACGCGGAGCATCTATCTGAACCCAGTTAACTCCATAACGATTCCATATGTATTCTGTCTTTATCGGTATTCTAATCAAACAGACTCCGCTGTCAGATAAGATATTCGAAACTTTTGTTAGTGTTTCCAATTGATCTGGAACATGTTCGAAGACGTGATTAAAAATAATCAGATCAAACTTCTGGCTATCGTGCAATTCATAAATTGTACTTTTAGCTATAAATTTATTATTTCTTATAAATTCATCATCTATATATGGATCTATTCCAAGTATATTATTAAATCCACAATCATATAGATTACGTACCAATTCCCCCGTCCCACAACCTACCTCTAATATCTTAGAGTCAAAATTTATGTGATCATTCCTCATATAATCATTTAAATAAAAAGATAAAAAATTCGCCCTGCGCGCAATCACAATTTTCCGAATACGCATTAACAGTAGCTTAATTCTCAATATAATTCCCTTTGATCGTTGCTTGCTGGATAAATAATAATCCTGTGGATAGTATTTTGACATATCTCCTGGTATTCCAGAAAGCTGAAGGCAGCCACACGATAAGCATTCAAAGTAAGAAAACTCTTCTTGAGTACCAAACATCATTTCCTTTACTTTAAAAGTTGGGTTACTCTGATCGATGTCGCAAATACCACATTTCATAATTATTCATCCCTTGAAATGAACTTATATATTCTCTCGATTTCGTTATCCCAAGTATTATCCGCTAATGAATCTATCGCATTAGACGTTAACTTTTTACGAAGATCGGGATTATTCATGATTGTCTCAATTTTCTCGCAAATACACGAAATGGATGGTTCAGTAAGCAAGCAATTAAATCCATCTTTAAGAAGCCACGTCGTTGCAGGGTTATAATTTGTTAATACCGTGCAGCCGCAAGCCATTAACTCAAAAGGCAGATAAGAAGGATGTTTTGTAAACATGAAAACAATACCTAGATCACATTTTCGATACAGGAATGGGGTTTCTTCGTACGACAAAAGTCCTAAGTTATTAATTATGTTTTCAGCTTCATAAAATTGAGAGTTCCACTGAGCCCCGGCAGTGTAAATCCTAACGCATTCACCATACTTCTTCTTAATCCTCTCTAATGCTGCAATACCTAATTCAAACGCATTCCGAGGGGTGTTAGGCCTTGCATAAAAAAATATGATGAACGGATTCTCAACTGAAGGTTTCAAATGTTTTCTATCTGTAGGATAAAATATCTTTTTATCGACGTTTGGTATAAAATGCTCTGAAACGCCTTTATAATCTTTTGTATATATATCATTCAATCCTGGTGTGTTAACTATTCCATAAAAACCGAATCGGTATGTATTTTCAGCTAAGGCATAAATTGTTCCTGCTGGGTGAAATAATGGCTCATAATCCTGTATAAAATAAAATTTTCCTTTACAATTATTAAATTTTAATAGTAAATAGGCCGATGTCCAAAGAGTTGCAATGCCAATATCTGCATATGGCAAAGAGTTCACATCATAATTTTTTAGTATAATTATCTTTTCGGTCAAAAGATCGGGAAAAGAATTGGCGATTTTATTTTTAATTTCGGTTTCAGATGTTAATGGATTTCCATAGATAATAAGTCTATTTTCTATGCCCTTCTTTGTATGAAAATAGCTTGCGAAACGTAGAATTGTATAAATACCCGCATATGCATGAACGAAGTACGGAATAAACCAGTTTATGCTCTTTGGTTCAATATTCTTTATATTATTAAAATGTGCCATCAGCTCTTTATTTTTTATAAGATCCGAATTTGAGAAATCCTGTAATTCCGCGATGGAACGGTTATATTTATATATTTTTATATATATGTATTGATTAAACAGACTCGACGGATTTGCTGCGGCTTTAAAGCCAGTTCGATAAAGTATTTTAAATCCATCCATAAGATTAAAAATAAATGAATTGCGATTCAATCAAGTACCTCTCGCAAATTTCGCATGATATCGCTCAAAATGAATGCCTTGTCATCATGCCAGCTTCCAAGGAGCCGGATGCGATGTCCTTTCGTCGGCAAGGGGCTTCCACCACCAACCATTCTTCGAGTACCATTCGACTGTGTTCATCAGACCTTCCTTAAAAGCCTATTGCTCAGGTTTCAAATCCAGAACTCTGATCCTGCTGGAATCCTGGTTGTACCTCAAATCATGACGCTGCCTATCCTCAACCTTTCCACCCTAGATGATATTATTATATACCTCACCGGCCCATACCTTTTTGATCACAACCTCTACAGCCTTAACTGTGGTACAAGACGTAGATCCAGTCACTACTGGTCATAATGTGCAAAGACGTCTGCTGCGGGCCTTGTTGGATTAATAGGAACGAAGGCCTTACAGCGTAGGCCTCCCTGAATGACCCCTCTTTCTCGCGATGCAGAAGACCGATATACCGAAGGCCTTGAGGGGCGTCCGTTCAATAAACTGCAGCGTGCCTCTGATAGGACCTGCAATTTTATTATCTATTAGGTCGAGGGGTGGGAG
>Ga0334887_1004163_pt1 | contig 13402 bp, 7 predicted proteins | sample GraSluR1_MG_10_FD_207217 | JGI IMG/M metagenome (GOLD analysis project Ga0334887, IMG submission 207217) | Sludge microbial communities from methane-producing bioreactor in Wageningen University, Netherlands - Granular Sludge_18_07-R1 | ecosystem: Engineered > Bioreactor > Anaerobic >...
CACCAGGTTGTTCCGGTAGTTCGCCAGCTCTTTTTTATAATGCACCAGCAATTCTTCCCAGGTTTTATTCTTGCCGTCGTCGCCTCCGATCGGAATGCGGCGCTGTGCCGTCTGCATGCTGTTGGCATACCAGTAACTGTCGCGGGTGAGCTCCACCAATTGCTCGTAATGCTTCAAACTCGCTTCCAGAAAAGGAATAGCAGCATCCAGTTTGCCGATGTCCTTTCCCCACTGGTAATCGAGCACCAGCTCGGCGGCTTTCACCTTGTTGCCGAAGAAATGCGCAAATTCGCGGTAACAGCGGATGTCGTTGCGGAGCCGCTCCAGTTCTGCCGTATTCCGTGTAGCGCCTTTCACCTGCTCCATTGCTGCCAGCGCCCTGTCGCCATGTGCCAAGGTTTGTGCTACTATATCCAGCGGCAGCTCGCCCTCATGCGGCAGGTTCTTCCACTTCCTCTCCACGTATTCGATCAGTTTTTCACCCTCCGGACCGCAACTCTCGTAAAAACCGGGGTAAATCTTGTATTTATACGGATTCACCAGCTGGCTCATAAACATCCCCAGCAACAAAGTCTGACGGTTGCCTTCGGTGATGCCGAATCGCCGCAAGAGTTTCGGGGCTATCTCGCCCGTTTCGTCGTAAGCAGTCTGAATATGTCGCGCTTCCTGCTCGCTTACGCCATAATAACTTTCCAGCTGGCGGTTCCAGTACGCGATTTCATCCGTCCGCTCCCGGCCTTCTTTCCAGGCATACCGTCCCCAGGCCTTGAACCAGATCCAGTCGCGTTCGGTTTGTTTCAACCGGCTTCCATCGGGCAATTTATCCGCCGTATAGGGGTAATCCCAGTACGAAGCCTGCGGATACAGATGCAGGGCATTGGCTCCGTGAATAGTATGCATGGCATTCACCGTTTTTTGAATAAACCAGGGCGATCCGTAGCGCCAGGGTTCGAGGTTGGCCAGAATATGCACATTGCTGATGTGTACACTTCCCAGCGAACTCAAATCGGTGTGGATTTTTGTCCACGGTCCGCGGGGTTCGTAGGTCGTCAGGCTCTCGCCATTATACTTGTGCATGGTGTATAAATTCTTATACAGGGGGAGCGCCGCCTGCACCACCGCCGGGGCATCGGTGTCGTGAGCCCGCAGCAAAATAGGAGGCTCGTCGGTACGGCCCAGGGTTTTCAACCCGTCCTTCACACCCGGGATAATGGTTTCGGTAAACCACATCACATCATCCTCGATGGTGCTCATGGCCTCGCCCAGGCAAACGAGCAAACCCACATTCGGGTACTTGCGTATAAATTCGGCGATGCTTTTGCGGGTATAATCCTTCAACAGGGGCGTGATTTTCACATGCCGTTCCTGCGTAGGAATTCCGTAATGCTCGGCAAAAGGTTTCGAAACGATAATATTGTAAAACATCTGGATCACGAAGATGCCGCGTTTGCCGGCTTCGTGGGTTAGAAAGGAGAAGATTTCTTCGTTTTTGCGGAAGGTGGCCTCGTCGACTTCCACCGCGAAGGGATAGTCGTTCAGGCGTACCAGCGAAGCGAAAGGGTGCCCGTTCCACAGGTACAGCGAATTCATGCGATTGGCCACCAGCATATCCAGGTATTCGATCCACTGAGCTTTATCGTACAGCCAGGGGAATACCTCGGGGGTATAGGGATATTCGTATACAGTGCGACCAGGCAGATAATAAGGCTTTTGAATTCCGATGGCGGTGCCGCGCAATACCATTTCGGGAGCATCGGTAAGGCAGGCCGGAAAATCGTCTTCGGCCGGGTCCTGCAGACGATCGATGAGTTCGCGACTGCCGTAAATGACACCATTGCCATCGGTACCGCACACCAGGGTGGTTTTCCCGTTGGTACGGATGTGGAATCCTTCTTTTTTCATATCCGAAGGCAGCTCCATCCGTAGTTTTTTCAAGATAGCCGGCGTCGATGCCTGCTCGCGGTTCACCAGCACGATATGCTGTACGCGCGGCAGTTTGCCGGTGTAGCTGCCCATTGTTACCACATATCCCGATTCCGTCAGCTGTTTACTCAGCGCTTCGGCAGCATATTTTTCTTTTTCTCCGGCGTCGGTACCGATAATAAGATGGATGGAGCCAGCCTGCACAACGCCCGCAGCTGCAATCAACAATGATAAAAAAAATAGACGAATATTCATTAAAAAAGAGCTTCTTTGTTTCCACACAGGACGGAAAAAAGAAGCCTCTGTACTCAAATTGCCGGTGGAGCGACAGTGGCTAGTCCTAAATAACCGTTACGGGCTTTAGACAAAAATAATTCTTTTTGAGGGTGTGTCAAACCTCAAATTCAGAAGAAAGAAACTTTTAATTTTAAAGTTGACCTCTCTCAAAATCCCCATAAAGAGCCATTTCAATACTCACTATCAGAGTTAGAAATGGCTCTTTTAGACTTAAAGATTATAATTTGTAACTTCTTGGAGTGCTCATTGTAGTTTTGATACCTCTTACCGAACAAATCTTACCGAACAAACATGTATTAATAGCTCAAAATGCTTACATACCGTGTGAGATGTAAAATCTATTCAAAATCTTTAAAAAGCATTATTTGCATTCATCAAATTTCTTTACTATAGATAGTTGCCCTCCTAATTCGACCTCAAAACCAGGGTTTAGTACTACAGATTCATCATGATAAAAAAAGATATTATTTCCTGACTGAATTTTTATTGATTGACCATTTGTAATAATATTCTTTCCAATTATATTGTTATTTAAGTAATTACCAGAAATAATTACATCATCAAACCCATTCAGATAAATATCTTTTTGTAAATCATTATGGCCTAAGGTGCCATAATTTAGCGTAGATGTTATCCGGCCAATTTCTTTAATAGGTGTATCTGTGAACATTGAAAAGGTGTTTCCCGTGCTTTGTGTCACAACATTATTTATTGTTGGAGTTATAGACCAGTTCATGGTAACTCCAAAAGGAAGACTTTTGACTATGCTTACATTATTATTGCCATTACATAGAAAATCGGAATTAGATTGCAGATACGGGTTATCAAAGGTTAAATCACCTTTTATACAATCATTAACAACACCTGCATTGCCCAGCAAATAATAATGCATTTTATTGATCTGACATTGAGTAAAAGCACATTGACAATTATTATAGTCCATTGTGTTATTTGAATGCACACTATCACAATTATGTTGATCCCAGCAATTAGGATTTGGAGGAGTATCATCACACCCATCATTAGCAATCCATGAGTGTTCTAATCCCATAATATGTCCCATTTCATGCTTTATAGTTCGAAATGTGAATGCAGGATGACTAGTGCTCATGTTAGTTAGTACCATCCATTTTGAACTAGCTAATGTGGTATGTCCTCCAGCTGAAGATCCGCCCATACAAAAGAATACATGTATAGAATTATCTTTAAACATAACATTGGGCCTGCTGGTCACATATTTAGCAGTTAAGTAATTGCCATATAAAACATAGTAAACATTGTTGTAATAATTAGAGTAATATGTTCTATACTCATTATCATAATCATCGTTCCAATAATAAATATTTGTTAGTTCAAATCTGATCCTTGTATCAGGTTGGAAAGGTGCTAGATGTGCATCTAAGTTCATTACTGCATTTTCTCTCATCGAATTATTTAATGTTTCCATTGTACTTACACTGAGAAACTCATTACTAGTTGAGTTGTTGGGAAAGTTGTTTGATCCATCCTCTTTTTGTATAATGTGAAATGTAAGCCTTACTACTTTTATAGTTGTGTTATTACAGTCATAATCAGTATAGTTTGACCAATTCAGATCATTACTCATTACTCTATAACCATTGTTAATCGTATCATAAAGAAGGTCACACCTGATTTGCGCATCAAGAACATCTAGGACCACAAAATTGAATAATAATAACATCAATATGATTCGTTTCATATCATTATTTTTTATTGAATTTTACGTTGATAAAGTTAGAGTCAAGCTGGATTACAAGAAGATAAATGCCGGGTCTCAATTCTGATATGGACATGGGGACATCATTTTGCAAGTCGGCTTTAAAACATATTTTTCCTACACCATCATAAATTACAAGGTTTGGTTTTGCTGTTCCCGTTTCACTTATTATAATGCTATTGTTATGTTCCCTAAACATTATTTTTACATCCTTCTCGAATAGATGCATCTCTGTAGCATTTGGAGAATACGCATAAGTGTAATCGCACTCTTTATTTTTATAGGATTCTGATTTAAACACCCAATTTCCATTCTGGTAACACCTGAAGTCGGTAGGTTTTATCATATCGGTAACCAAACAATCCAGAGGAAAAAAATAACCAGTAACGTTTCCGATATTTTCAATGGCTTTGCCCGAAAAACCAATACATTCGTCATTTATGTCTGAATCAATAGAATAGAAAGAATATGATTTTAACAGTGCGTTGTTTATTAATGTATCTTTTACCTCTGTAACTTTCAATTTCATTGCGATATCTGTTTGTGGATGGTGTGTTGACGGGTATGTTGTCTTAATCGTATCACCCACCTTCGCATTGAAATCGTATAATAAATGAAAATCGGAATTCACATATTGCAAAATACGTCCTCCATCGTATAACAGATAAAAAAATGATCGAGATGTAACTTGTTTTCTTGAATTTACATCTATACCTTCAAAAATTTTACAGTTCTTATTATCTATAGTAGTGTCATTGGCATATTCCAACTGATAATAACCCATATCCGGGGTCATAAACATGGTTGAATAATACCATTTTGCCCCAATTTGAGGTAAAGGTGTATTTGCTGATCCATAATGCTCGATACATAGCATTACAAGTATTAAAAATAGATGTTTTGTTTTCATGAAAAAATTGTTATTTAGTTAAAATCATTCGTTTCGTATCAATCACTTTACCATCTGCAATCAAAGCATACAGATACATGCCTGCAATTAACTCGGAGCCTTGAATAATTACATTTCCTTTTCCTCTTTCGGTAGCGGGGTAACTTTTCAATTGAACTCCATTCATATCATAAATATAAATTGAAGCATTTGTAATTGTGGTTGGTAGATAATACCTAATTGTAGTTGAGGTGTTAAAGGGATTTGGCTCATTTTGATCTAATACAGGATAAGTGATAATATCGGTTTCATCTTCGTGAGATGCAGCAGCTTTCTTTGTGCCCGAATTTAATGTTTTGATCTGTCCGCTTAAAGCTTCAATTTGTGCTTTTTGCTCTTTCAAAGCTTCAACCAATACAGGAATTAATCCAATATAATTCACATAGTAATAACCAAGTGTATCTTGACTAACTAACTCAGGGTAAATTTCTTTTAGCTCGTGTGCCAAAAATCCGAATTCTTCTTTGCCCGTAACAGTTTTCCTGTTAGATTTCTCATATTTTTTTATAATATTTCCTTTGTCATCTAATATGTCTTGTAAGGCAACTTCTTCTTCTTTCGAATGTTTTTTATATGACTTTCCATTTAATTGGTATATTTTTTCAAATTTACCTGTCAGCTCTTTAATATCTGTTTTCAAACGTTCATCGGATGTAAGCTCAAGGCCTGAGGAATATACTTTCCCATTTACATCTACACAGATCTCGGCATGTGTGGGGACTTGTCCTACTCCAATAGCCCCGGAAGGAGTGAAAAACATATAGTAATTTCCTTCTCCATTGTTAGGGCTTGGCCATGGTTTCCAAATATTCAGATTTTCACCCCATACCTCAAGCCCCCATTTTCCTTTGTTAAATCCAAAGTATTGAACCGAATTTGGTTGGCTACCCAACCAGATATTTGCATAGCCAGTATACCCAACACTGACTGACCCTGAATTTGGCGTTGTGCCTATTACCTTTAGTTGTGCACTGACGATACCCAATGAAATTGTTAACGCCAAAATTGAAAATACATTCCTTTTTGTTTTCATAAATTTCATGTTTTGTGAATACTTTAGTTTTCTTTATTGTAGTATTCTGATTGTAAACTAATTTTATAGTTAAGCACATCGTTTTGTAAACAAATAGTTTTAATGATTTCTCACTTCATATGTATTTCCACTAGTACATTCAAACCCTGCATCAAAAGTAACTTCCTTACAATCAAAAATCACATCTGCGCCATTCTGAATAAATACGTCTCCGTAAGGTTTAGTCGTAGTTACGTGATTTCCTACAAAGATATTTTTACCTCCAATATATCTGTTGGTTGATATCGTTTCATTTTGGATATAAACATCTTGACTATAATCTACAATTGCTCCATTGCCTGTATTAGTTATTGTTGATGAACAAGAAGGAGATAAAAATAAATCAGGATTTGCACCATAGATTGCACCATCTTCCAAAACGATTAAACTTGTGTAGTTCTGAAGATTTATATTTGCGCCTGATTCAACACAAATATGACCTCCTGATTTGATTACAATTTTAGCATTTCCAATTAGGTTGAGATTTGCACCGGCTTTAATTTGTAAAGTAGAGCCGGCTTCAATAGTGATTATTCCACCATTTTGAACTGAAAGTGTTGAATTAGTATTCAAAACAAGAGAACTTTTCTCCTTTACTATAATAGCTGAATTTGTTGCTAAATTACATATTGAATTTGACTCACAAGTTAAAAATGTTGTTTTGGCAAAATAGTTTGAAACAGGGTCTTTGTCAATTTGATTTGGGGTTTTGCTTTGTTCGAGAGTTAGAGTTCTCCCCGTTAATAAATTTAATTGTTCTATTAAAACAATATCCCCTGCCCAATTAACATCCTGTTTTATATCATAATCATCCCAACGTACTTTTACCATATACGATTTCATTCCTGTGTTAGATGGGTAAGGGTCAATCATTTTGATACTTAATCCAGTGAGATGTGTTTTTCTTGTATCTTTATGGGAGTTCGATGCATAAAAACTTATAGTAGAAGAATTGGGATATCTATATTGTACTGAATGAAATGTTGTTGTATTAACGGCAGATGGATTTGATGAAATATCTAAGAATACTCCATCGGAGGTCGGTATATAAGGGTCTAAATCATCTACACACCAAGGAAAATTATCATATAAGACACCGCCCTTTAGTTTAGATCCCATGTAATTATAATTATATAAATGCTGTAACTTGGGATATGATAAATCTCCTTTATATACTTCAGTTAAATCATTTACTCCCATAAACGGATTTTGACTGATATATTCAAATCTCGGTCTGCCATTAGGTCCAGCCCAAGATAAGCAGTCGTTATACATGCCAATTTGATTTACATTATAATTACCTTCTGCCGAAATTTGTCTTAAATTATCCTTTTCATTACGAGGGTATATTAAATTTATATCAGTGCTTTCTAAAATATCTTTACCTACTTGATAATAGCAAAAGATGCCTGGTTGATTAAAGTTTCTACAATTCTCATTAATAAAACCGTAATTATCCAATTTGTCATTTTTACCGCATTGATGATTTTCAAGCCAAATATATTGCTCTGATGAATATTCTGTATCTTTATAAGGGTATTTTATTCTTATTGCATCGCCTGTTGTTACGAAGTCTCTTAAATTAAAAATGCGTTCACCCGAAAATTGTGTGTTAATCTCACCATTTTGCCCATCGCACTCAATCTGATAAGTATTGTTTGCAGGATGCCAGCCAAGCCTCCATCGCTCATATCCATTACAAGATCTTAATCCTCCACCAAATAAACCACCATAACCTCCCATCTGAACACCTAAAAATGTATTCGTAAAGCTATCTCCTATATGGTTTCCGCCAGAGGTATGAAATTCATTTCCTCCTAAAAAATAATGTGCTATTTCATGTTCAAGTACACTCTTAGTGTTAGCAATATTACGACTTCCTACGCATTGATAAGTCCCTGCGTTATCGCTATTAGTAGCGGTACTATAGCCATAATAACCATTGCCTATTTTTAACATTTTGCTTGGACCAATATAAGAATAACCATTGCCAGGAGCCACATCGCCATGGGCTAGGGTAGCGTTTCTTATTAAGAAATTTGTTAAGTCAATTTTATTATCAGGAACCAATGGTTTTACCAACCCTTTACTGCTCAAAGAACAAAAATCATAATCGCTGATACTGTTGTGGTTGTATAATGAGTTTAAACCACCATTTTGATTAATATAGCTGATGACAGAATCCATTAATATGAAACGGCTAAATGAACCGCCCGGATTATTGGGGGTAATCTGCGACTGTTTAATATTTACGACTGTAAAATCACTCAATATAATTAGCTGGTTAAAGGATGATTCAGCATAAAGCCTTGTTATACAACCATTGTAAGGAGGCGAGTTGTTGACATCGAATAAATCCAGTAAATAGTTTGGGGGATTATTATTAATACCTTCGGTTGTTGTATATCCCCATGCATCACCTGTGTTTGGATACGGATTGGCAGCCGGTGTCTGGTCGTAAATAATATTTACAGCGATAGTTAATGCTCTGAAAACTCCCTTTGTTGGAAAAAGAGCTCCATTTGTGCTGCAATAAGTTGTTTTGCTTGTATTAGTTGGAGATTGTATTGCTATTGAAGTATCGTTGCTAAGACAATACGTTTCATAATAATTAATTTGTGATGAAGCATAAAAACTTAAAAACAGCCATGCTATAGTTATAGTTTTTTTCATCTTTTATTTGTTTATAAGGTTATTTTAATCGACTTATATTCCTTGTTGTCGCGATTGTAAATTCGTGCGATATAAATTCCGCTTTTAAGTTCTGTAATTGGAATTTGAATTGACTGCCAATTTACAATACTTGATTTTTCTGTTTCTCTGCCTGAGATGTCGAATAAGCGCCAGGTACGATGTGCATTTTCAGTAAAACTGATTTCTATAAAATCTGATAGTTTTGTAATTTTATATGTATCTGTGCCTATGTCTCGTATTTGAGTGTCGCCACAAGCACAAGTATAATAGTCATTGATACGGTAAAAGTACGAATCGTTTGAGTAACATATTAAGAAGTTATCATAAGGGGGTCCAGCAACAAAAGTTCCTGATAAAATATATCTACTCGGTCCTATGCCTTCAATAAATGTAAGTGTACGCCCAGCCGGCTCTATGTTTTTAAAGTGAATATGCTTCCGCTCATCTTTATACGTGATGCTTTCTACAGTATCAATTTCAAATGGAAATGGATGTGTAAATTCATCTCCAACTTTCAAGTCCATGTCAACAATCAGGCGTTCTATGTTTTCATTAGTGTCAAGAAGATACAGTTTTGAGGCATCGCTACTCTGTCGGATAAACACATTTTTTATGCTTCCTGAAAATACATTATATTCTCTCCATTGCTGAATAGCATCGGTATGATGCGCCTGTATTAAAAAATGTGTTGTCCATAACTTTTTATAGGCGAGTTGATTGATTATGGTATCGCCATAAGCGTCAATTTCATCTATGCAGCAGCCGTCCTGAGGTGATTCGTATGCCCATTTGGTAATTCCCTGAGAAATAAATGATTTGTATCTTTCTTGTCCAAAAGACAACAAAGAAATTAATAGACTGCATGTTGAAAAAATAAGTTTTCTTTTCATAATGTTGGATTTATTTCGTTAGTATCATTCTTTTCGTATCAATCACTTTACCATCTGCAATCAAAGTATACAGATACATGCCTGCAATTAACTCGGAGCCTTGAATAATTACATTTCCTTTTCCTCTTTCGGTAGCGGGGTAACTTTTCAATTGAACTCCATTCATATCATAAATGTAAATTGAAGCATTTGTAATTGTGGTTGGTAGATAATACGTGATTGTAGTTGAGGTGTTGAAAGGATTTGGCACATTTTGATCTAATACAGGATAAGTGAGTGTGTAAGTTTCCTTAGGAGTTGTTTCATTTGTGCCAACTTTCTTGATTCCGGAGTTATTTCCGTTATAAAGTAATTTCAGAGTTTCAATTTCTGCTTTTTGTTCTTTAATAGATTGTATTAGTAATGGGATTAAGCCAAGATAATCTACAGATAGATATCCATCAATATCTTCATAAACCAGGTCTGGATATGTTTTTTGTAATTCCTGAGCTATTAATCCATAATGTTTTTTCTTAAATAGTTGGGAGTTTTCATCAAAATATGGAGTCTCAGTTTTAGCCGAATCTTTTGGCGTTTTGTAATAACGCTGTTCTAAATTATATTCAACTGGATTTAAAGCTAGTATTCCATTTGTAGATTTAGATTGATCCATTGATACGATATTTTTTTTATATCTTTTATCCGATGATTGTATAAATACAGTTGCCTCTATTCCACTGGTTGATTTTACGCTGCCCACAAAATATCCGGCATACATACCGTTAATTTGTATCTCAGGATAGGATGTGGTAGAAACCAGTCCAATAACACCAGCCCCGTATGAATTCCCTGCTAATTGTCCAAGTACACCGTAATTATATCCGGAACAGCCATTCCCAGCCAAACCAAGTATTCCAAAAGTTCGTGCGTAGGGCATGCTGTTTGAGCTGTAACTTTGTCCTTTTATTCCAAAGTTAAAGGAAGGTCCGTTATAACTAGGATAAACCGAAGCATCAATTCCATGAAACATCATCCCTGATCCTGATGGTGAAGTTTTTTCAACTTTTAATAATGTATTATAACCGGTAAATCCAATGTATGCTTGATATGAAGTTGAACCAATACCCCCTATTGATAATGAAGATAATGGAGTGCTAGTACCTAAGTTAATGCCAACTTTGCCTGTGCTTGAAACTTTTAGTTGAGGATGAACTGTAATTGAAATAATAAGTAAGACAGTTGTACAATAAATTTGTCTTGTTTTCATAACTTAATGTTTTGTGAATACTTTAGTTTTCTTTATTGTAGTATTCTGATTGTAAACTAATTTTATAGTTAAGCACATCGTTTTGTAAACAAATAGTTTTAATGTCTCGAGAGTTTTGTGCTGTATTCTTTCCTGTATTTAGGTTTCTACTATTCTTCAAAACCGAAATATTGTCGTAATCTTAGCTTGTGTCCATAGCTTTCATTGTTTTCGGCTTACTACCAACATATTTAAATTTCCAGCTCCCTTTTTCTGTAGCTACAGTATCATTGTTTATTGTCCTGCTTAGCCGAACATAAACATCCTGTTAGCTTGCACGTGCCCAGTATTGCAAGGCCGGATTGATGGTTTTAATCCCTATGTTCATACAGGAAAACAGGAGAGTGGTGTTTTCTGTAATCAATCATCATTTTATAGTTTGTTACAGTGCAAATATATAATATATATTTATAAAAAACAAATAAACGTAAAAATATATGCATAATCCTGTTTATTTGATTTAAATAGTTTATAAGCAGGGTGTTAATGCAATCTTATGGAGTGCGGATTTATAAAGTGATCTGTAAGCTTGATTTGGAGTAAAGTGTTTAAAAACAGATAGTTGTGATGTATTGGAAGCGAGTGCATTCGCATGCGAATGGTTTTATATCCAATATTCCTGTGATGCCTTTCCAAGATCGGAAGATGGAATGAGCCGGACTCCATACACATTAAAAGCTGGTACGGAATCAAAAAGAGGTTTTACCCTACGGTGTAATGAAAGTAGTCAGTCCGAAAAAGCTCGGATCATAAAAAAGGGAATGGACAGTTGACGGTAGCTCCTCCAACTGTCCATTCCCTTTTGATGGCTTCCTTGTTCAGTGTATTCTCATTTTGCCTTGTACGAAACGGTTACGCTGGCATTCCGCTCGATCTTGATCCGGTAACGCATTTCTCCGATTTTCTCAACAATTCCGCTGCTGGACTTGGGCTGCGTACGACTTTCCACCTCCAGCCAGCCGGTGCCGCTGTCTCCGGTAACGCCGATCGTGCGCTCGTCCATTTTTACGCCGATGTTTCCATCGGGGGTGGGTACCTGGCCTTCCATCCACTTCAGGCCACCCAGGTTGGGTTTTACGAGGTACTCGCTGTATCCCGGTTTAAGGGGCTGTATACCTAAATAGTATTTCCCGAGCAGATAAACGGGACTGGCTCCCCAGGCATGGCAAAGGCTTTTTCCATAGGGCCTTCCGTACATTGCTAAGTGTTGTACTCCGTTATCGCCGGGATTGTATTTTTCCCAGAAGGTGGTAGCGCCTTCGCGCAGCATTCCGCCCCAGTAGGCTTTTATTTCCTGCATCACCCTGCGGTGCTCGCCCAGCGCACACAGTGCCTCCAGTTCATAGAAACGCATGTAGGGTGTGGTGATTTTCAGAATGCTGTCGTTGAGCAATACGCTGGTTTTGACCTGACTTTTTTTTGTTTCCGGAAGGTAATCGTAAAAGATGGCAAACATGTTTGCATAGCGGGTCACCGCCGGTTGCTGCTGCCCGCCGATCCGGTTATGCACCAGCGCTTGCCGGTCCTTATCCCAGAATGCCGGTTCCAGCTGACCGATGAGTTGACGCGCTTTTTGCCGGTAAATGCGGCTGCTTTCACGGTCGTTGCTGAGTTCGGCGCATTTTGCCATCGTTTCTAAGCTTCGTGCAAAAAGCACCTGCTCGTAAGCCAGTTCGCCTTTTTTATCCAGGTAGCCGTCGGCCCAGTCCACAAATACCCAGTCGCCCGTCATGCCTTCTACCATCCCGTTGACATTGGTGCGTCCCAGTACGTATTCCATCATGCTTTGCATCAGGGGATATACCTGGCGGATGAATCCGGCATCGCCCGTATAAAGATAGTAGTCGTAAATCGAAATAAACCAGTAAAAAGTGTAATCCATGATGGTGTTGGTATGGCTGGTCACCGGATCTTTCCCCCGCAACAGCCAGATGGTGTTCCTCACGGTTTCGGTATCGAAATAGAGGTAGTAATTCATCAGGTAGCTCTGGATAGCATCGCCGCTCCAGGTCCACCGGTCGCGCTTAATCCCGTCGATGAAAAACTCGCGGGTGGTGAGTCGCATGGTGTATTCGCCTACTTCCCAAATACGGTTGAGTTCTTCGTCGTTGCTCCGGAAACTGCCCCGCTGTGTCACAGGTTTGTACTCGTACAGCATGTCGATGGCGCCGAAATTCACCGATGGGTCGCTTATCAGGTATACATAGCGAAAAGCCTTGCTGTTGGCCAGGGTGTAGGTGGAGGATACTGTTGACCCGTCGCTGTGTGTTGGCCGGTGGGCAGCCGGTGCTGAAGTGAGCTGCAATGCTTCGTCGGTTATCTGCCCGTTGCTCACTGTCAGCCGGTCGAGTGTTTCGCAAAAGGCGGTATCGAGGGCTTCTTCGCGACTTTCGCCGTAAAAAAGCTGTACCTGCCCGTTGCCGGTTACATCATGGAGTTGCAGGTAGCCAAAGGTTTCTTTACCAAAATCGAGAAGCAGTTGAACCTTGCCGGTCGAACGGCCGCGTGAGCCTGCTCCCGTATTCAGCGATTCAGCTTGTACGGGTTTCCCGGC
>Ga0334887_1004171_pt1 | contig 13374 bp, 10 predicted proteins | sample GraSluR1_MG_10_FD_207217 | JGI IMG/M metagenome (GOLD analysis project Ga0334887, IMG submission 207217) | Sludge microbial communities from methane-producing bioreactor in Wageningen University, Netherlands - Granular Sludge_18_07-R1 | ecosystem: Engineered > Bioreactor > Anaerobic >...
CATGATCTTTGCAAGAATGGTCTTTCCGGAGCCGTTCCTCCCTGCAAGGGCCGAGAACTCCCCGCCGAAGCTTTCGGAAATGTCCTTGAATAACACCCTACCGTCTGGAAGGGTGTAGGAGAGATCCTGGATCGAAATGTACGGACTCAAATCGTGTTCCTCCAATGGAATCTGCCCTCGATACCATATTGGCAAGTTTAACCCCGGATACCAGGCAGCACAAAGAGATCTTCATCGGGATCTGTTTCGAAGAGCTTTTTAAATATCGCTGGTAAGGGTTGGCTGAACCTATTCCCCCATGACCTTCACGACAACGCGCTTCCTTCTCTGGCCGTCAGCCTCCAGATAGAAGACCCGCTCCCAGGGCCCAAGGTCCAGCTTGCCCTTCGTGACGGGTATCATTGCCTGATGATGGACGAGGATCCTTTTGAGATGTGCGTCGGCATTGTCTTCGCCCGTACGATGGTGCCGATAATCCGGTTTTGCGGGAGCCAGCTCTTCAAGCCATGCCCAAATATCCTGGTGAAGCCCCTGTTCGTCATCGTTGACTATGATACCGCTGGTAATATGCATGGCGCTCACCAGGACAAAGCCCTCGCTGATCCCGGACTCCAGCATGATTTTCTCTACATCCCGGGTGATCGGCACGATCTCCCGCCTGTTTTTGGTGTCGAACCAGAGGTACCCGGTGTGGATCTTCATCTCTTGCCTCCATTGACTGAGGTGATTTTTTTCAAGTGCCGAACGTTTTTCCGGACCTTATCAGAATCTTGAGAATTCACTTTCACTCCCCGCCTCGACGGTCATATCGCGGGGGATTATGAAGAAAGCCGACTCCCCCGACCTCAAAGAAGTGATCCCGGTTTCCGCATCTGTAAAGTACTCTCTCTCTTTTGAAGGGATCTGCTTCGGGCCTTTTTCTGTCTTAACGGACAGTTTCTGCTCTCCCCTTCCCCTCAGGACAACAAGCTGCCCCTTCTCAAGGCCGAAAGCGTCAAGAAGGGACTCGAATATCCCCTCTTCCATCGCCGCTATCGGCCCCGTACGGTCCTTCCGTATCTCGAAGTCGATCTTCTCCGCAAGGGCGATAGATGAATATGCATCTACCATCTGTTTTTTAGCGGCCGAAATATCACCTGTTTTTGAAAGGATCGCCCCCTTGGCCTCCGAGAAAAGGAGGGAGAAGAGTTCCTTTACGTTGCCGTTATTGATCGCATACATAGCGTCCACGACGGACATGACCGTCCCGAAACCCATGACATCCAGGGCAGTTCTCAGGATCTTCGCTTCCGCCGTATCGGCTCTGAAGGGATTCTCCAGGAAGAATATCTGCATCGCGTCGGCCGGAAGCCCTGTCTCGATATTGAAGTAGGCCCGGGCAGCGGGATGGTTCGTCCGGAAAACTTCCCGGCCACTTCCATCGACCAGGGACAGCCTTGCCTCGTAATAATGATTGCCGGTGGTCATGGGTCTGATCCTTGGGTAGCCCTGGTAGCCTTTCAGGGAGTTCCCGGACATCCACAGCATGTTCATCTCGCCCTTGTCCCTGAAAGACCTGACCTGCATGTCCTCTGAAAAAAGCGCCTCGGGATACTTTTCAAGTTTTAGCTGATCCAGAAGAAAATCGGGAACTGTACCGATGTTCTCGACTTCCAGTCTCACAAAAAGCATTTCCGAACCCGATCTTTCATCAACTCCCCAGAAGCCGACAACCTTTTCCAGGTCCACACCGGGATTCCAGGCATCCTTGATATTGACCCTGAAAGGTATCTCTTCACCGGCATTGACGGTGCCTTTGCCTTCATAGGCGCTTTCCATGCGTTCAAAAACCAGGTTGAATCCCGTCGTCACTTCCGCTGTAAGGGGAAGGATCATTTTCCGGGATCTTATCTCTATTGTCTCAGTCACCGGATCCACCGGAGGTTCATCGGAAGCGTAGAAATATTGAACTTCAGCCCATCCTTCCGGGTCGGTCCTGGTAACGACCTTTCGAGCCTCGATGCCGTCAGGAGACCGCAGCATCCCGTGGTTGTCCCCTTCCCGGATAGAAAAGGTCACCTCAGTATCTTTCAATGGCTGAAGATCCTCGTCTTCAAAGTTGGCCGCGATAAGGGCGGGAAATCTCCTGTCGGGGGGAACCATCCCGTGAGACGAGACGATACCCGAGATACCCGGTTGCACGAACACCTTGCCGCGCTCTGGGGTGAAGTTAATATACGCCATATCCTCAACGTCTAATTCTTCCGCTCTGGCCGTAACCGTCGCGGATGTGACCACAAGCCTTGCATCTTTTAAAAGGCTGCCTTCAGGCGCCGTGAAGGTCACCGTTGCATTTCCATATTCGTCGGTAACCGCGGAAGCCGACGATAGAGTCCCGGGGATAACCCCGTCCTGTTCATTGACAGTGAAATAAATGGTCTTGCCAGCGACAGGACGGGAAGAAAGGCTGTCACCTGGGTCGTATTCATAAAGCAGGGCACTTACCTCGACGGTCGATTCACCGTCTGGGCTTACAGTTCGAGGATCACTTGCCGCTTTGACGGCATATTCCACTGCCCTGTCCGCTTCTGCCGGGGGCTCTCCCGCCTGCCAGGCGTAGACATATTTGAATGTTTTACTCCAGTAATGCATTGATGACAGGTTCCTTGCGGTTACTTCGACAACAAAGTACTGGCTGTTGCCGCTTCGAGGCCCGGGAGGGAGAAGTTTGGCAGTGGCAGTCACGTGCGAAGGCCCCTTGTCGGATACTTCGATTTGCCCCGCAAAATTACGGGGGCGCGCTTCCTCAACAGAATCACTACTATAGGAAAAATAAACAACCAATTCGGCGAAAGGGCCGACGTCTGAAGGATGGGATATGGAATAACTGCCGACCGAAAGCTCAAGGGGTACAGATACCTCCTCCCGAAGTATCAGGATCTCGGGGATCTCCCCCCAGCTGCCCGAGACGGAATACTCCATTTTCCAGTTTCTCTTCTGGTCCAGAAAGGTTGCTTCGAACTGACCGGGGCCCCCCGAAATGGTCCCCAAAAGCTTGCTGCCGTCGGAGTTTTCGATCCTTGTTTCATGATGTTCGACATCAACGTCGATCAGCTTCCAGTACCCCGAACCGGAAGCCTCCGATGGGGAGGAGACAAGGATAATGGACAACATCAAAAGGCACAGCACAAATAAGACTGATCTCCTGTTCATGACAACCTCCCGAATGACTGGCATTATCGTTCAGTGAAGTCTGACAAGGGTCAGGTTCGAGACCTGTCGGAAACCTGAATATTCAGTTTTTCATTTGACCTCCTTGATATATTCTTGCCAGTATATGCTAAATTGTCTTTTCGCCACGAAAAATACTCCTTTTGATCTTCCAATGTTTCGTAGGAGAACCAATTTCCCGAGGTGGTCGATGTCGAGGGCTATCGAAACGATATTGGATATTTTTGAAGAGATCATCCGATCTGAAGATTGTCCAAATAGTTGACCCCTATTATGTTTTCCCATTCTTGCCTATCTTTATTAAACTTGTCAAAAGCGTGGATTTGAAACCATAAAACGGACGGATAGATCCTGTTCTTTTATGTTCTGGAAGATCAAAACAGTTCAGGGATCCGCTCAATCTCCCGCGATTCCCGGCAGTAAAGGAAACGGCAGGAAAGAAAACTACCTGTTTTTACGGCATCATGATACAATGTCAAACAAATACTAATTGTGCTTTGTAAATTGAGGGGCCCATCCTTCAGATTGGAGGTTTTGAACAGATCCATCAAGCTAAAAAAACCACCCCGAAAGAGGTGATTTTTTTGAAAAGGAATAGTTCTTCCACCATTATTGCTACGTTTATTGTTTTTACCCTCTTTTCAGCACCCCCGGCACATTCAAGTCTTTTGGCTCCTGTCTATCCAGGGTCTGTCAATATTGAGCATGGCCAGGGGCCGATCGGAAACCCCTATGTTCCTGATACCCCAATGGCCAGGCAATTCTATTCCAAGGATGATATTGACAAAGTGCTGGATTTTTACGTTAGTCATTTCGGAGAACCACACCACACAACCGGGGGCAAGGGAATCTACCATGAGTGGAAACTCAAGGAGATTCCCGGGCTGATAGGTCGCATGTACATCGCTACCGATAACCGGGAGTTTTCAACGGAAAAACTGCCGGATCAGCCCCATATGCCTGAAGGTTTCGAGGGCGCCACTCTTGACTGTATGGCTTACGAAGGTTTTAAACCACTGATCTGGATGGTCGAACAGTTACCCGACCGTAGCGGAAAGGATTTTGTGGAAATATGCAAGCGCTTTGGACATCTAACCTGGTGCTATTTCCCTTACTCTAAAGAACCCGATAGCCGCGGGAAACCTGTTCCCATGGACAAATACCTTCTTGATAGCCATTCCAGACCGGGAAAACCTTTGACCACCGAAGATCTTGAAAAGATGTATGCCCAGGCGCAGGCTCTGGCCATTGCTGGCCGGTCGGAAGAAGCAGCGGCGATTGGAGAGCAAATGACCGGTGATACTCCTTCCACAGACTGGGACGGCCATATCAGATTGCTAGAGAAGATCGACGAATATGCCTATCGAACCGTAATCGTCATCAACACAGACCCGGCTGGTTGGCCCGATGATTTTTAAACCATAAAACCCGCGGCCAAATCATTTCCAGTGGTTTGAACGTGCCGGCTATTGCCGACAGTGAGTGAAAGAGCTTGTTTTGCCATGGGGGTGGGACCATCAAAAAGGGTAGACGATTACCGCTTTTCGTTTTCCCATTGGTTGTGTTTTGTTCATTACTACATACCTTGACAGCCACAGCAAAACCAGCCATTAACATAGGGCAGTACCTGCAGATGGGAAGTTACAATGGCGAGCCCATTCTTTGGCGTTGTGTTGATATTGACCAGCACGGGCCATTGATGCTTTCCGATAGAATATTGACCCTCAAAGCCTTTGATGCGGCAGGGAAACACCCTGATGATCACAACAACAACCGCTTAAGCGGGGGATCCAGCCTGTGGGAATCATCCAATATTCGCGCATGGCTCAACTCCACAGCCGGCGCAGGTAACGTCAAATGGCCCTGCGGCAATCCACCGGCAACAGACCTGGCAAGCAGTGGCGCCCAGTCCCGGCGCTGGAAAAAAGGTGGACAATACAATTCCTATGTATCGGAGAAGGGATTCCTGTCTGAAGGAAACTTCAGGGAAAGCGAAAGATCTGTAATAAAAACGGTGACACAGAAGTCATTGTTAAACAGCACAGATTTAAAACTGGCGACCAGTGGCAATACATTGTATTTTTACCATCATGACATTTCATATAAAATTTCCGTTCCCGTAAAAAACTATGACACTGCTTATTCTCATCATGTAACTGACAGAATGTTTTTACTGGATCTGATGCAGATATTCAGGGTTAATCACAACCTTAAAAATTATCATTTGAGTAAACCCTCACAAAAAGCTGTCACTAATTCGGATTTCCAGAGCTCAGATCTTGCGAGTGACCGAAATTGGCACTACTGGCTTCGCTCCCCATTCCCCACCCAAAAATACAATAACAGTGTCCGATATGTCACCTCAATGGGCTACCTGTTCCACGTTAAAGCTTCCAGCAGTTATATTGGAGTTCGTCCCGCTTTTTATATCGATCTGTCATCTGCAAGGTTCAAATCCGGAAATGGGAGCCTCAAAAATCCCTATATAATTGGACCTTAGAAACTCTGCCTGTCGGACGGCCTCCCAAAGCTTAAGTCGGTTCAGCTGACTGCAGACCGGAAATCCTTTGAAAGGGTGATCCCGATGTTCAGAAAAAGACCGATTGTGGTGGCCTTCCTTCCTGCCCTTCTTTTGGTATTTGCCTTGTGCGGTCCCGGAGCTGCATCGGACACTCTTCGCATTCCCGCCCCCGGAGAACCAACCCCTGCCTGGGTTCTGGATAGATCCCTGGAGATGAGCATACCTTACGAAACAGCCCTGAATGTCTTCCTGAAATACCACGACAAGGAAACCTTCACCTGGCACAAGAAGAACTTCCCGAGCCTTTCCGAATGGAGATCATCCCTGCGCAAATCTGCATCAGACTTCCCTGACAGCAAGGCCTCGGAAGTCAAACTTTCGTTTGTCCAGGGGTCGGAAAAAGACGGCGAGTTGGCCCAGATGATATACATGTACCTATACTCAGTCCCCTGCCCTGCGGGACTCCTCGACTGGTATTTCAGGGATATTCTACCAACTTACATTATTGCCAGATCCGCAGGAAGCAAGGAAAAGGAGGACATAAAAACTTTTTTCAACAATTACTACGAAGATACTCTCAGACAGAAGGATTTCGGCAGATCGCTGGTCATCCTGAACGTGATCCATGAGATAGATTTTGGCGACAAGGACAAAGGCCCGCTTCTGTCATCGGCTTTCTGGATCCTCGACGACGACAATGATGTTATTGCTCGATCACGAAAGGAAACTGCCGATGCCTTCTATGACCTGTTCTTTGAAAAACTTGAGCAGAACCCCTTCCCGCCTTATGCGCTTTCAGAAGGAATGCTCTCTTTCGGGATCGGCAAGAAAGAGAGTGACTTCGGCCTCTCTCAAACTACAGTAGGCCAGATAACAGTTAACTGGGTTAGCCCATTTTTGCCCACCGAGACACAAACCTTCCGCGGCCCATCCCTTGTTATAGACCCGAGGTACTGGAACCCCGACTCCTTTGACCTGCAATTATCTCTCCCACATCAGCTTGTAAATTCCAACGTGGTCGGCCACTCTGACGAATATCTTCTTCTCCACGGGTCAAGACACATGGACGGGACCAGCCACCCCGATTTCAGGCAGGACGAATACCTCACTATTCTCAGGGGGGGACATCTCGGTTCATTTGTATTTTCCCTCGGGCTTCCAGGGCCAATCGCCCTCAAGGACGGCCCCGGAGGGGGCGGAATGCCTGAGATCACCCTTCCCCCCCATATCCTTTCAGACATTCACGAACACCTTGCAATGGCTCTTAATCTTGCCGCTGCCGAAATGTTCAATGTCGAACCTGTTTCTCTTTCCCTCCCGGAAAGGCAGATACCGGATCCTCCCGGGGAAGTTTGGTTTTCCACTGCCAACATCCTTGCCTCGGGGCAAACCGTCGATGAACTCAGGGCAAGGCTTCAGGATCTTCAAGCCCGGTATGACTTGATCTCAAGCCAGATCAGGCAGGAGAGCCTGGATCTTGCAAGGGCAAATATTGAAAATCTTCGAGACCAGCTCGGGCGTGTAGGGGAAACCATATTTGAGATGAGAAAAGAAGGCAAAGAGATCTCGGTCCGTTTAAACGGCCTTCCCACTGACCAGGCCATGGCTATTGCAGCGGAACTTGAGGAAGACCGCACAAAAAACCGTGCCATGCTCCAGCTCCTGAACCGCGAGATCCACAGGATCAACCTGATCCACCTTGAGCAGGAACAGCTGTTCATAACCAGGGTCTGGCGCGGCATGTACCAGAGTTTCCTGGACTGGCATTCCCTCCCCGCGTGGTATGACATCCCCTCCACCTTCATCGGGTGGGAAAAGGATTCAAAAGAACGGGCAGAGGCGATCCTTGAGCCCCAGGAAGCCGTTCTTCGCCTCCGGACAATGCTGGAGGAGTACACCGGGCTTCGTGAAAAAGCAAAGGCAGAAGAGGCAAGGCTTACAGTACGGCTGGAAGAACTGGAGCCCATCCGGCAAATGCATGCCGAACTCCGCTCTATTATGGCATCCCAGGGGTGGGCTGTATTTGTCCCCTGACATAAAGCCTCTCCGGACTTGCCCTGGTTAATTACAAAAAAACACTATAGAGGGTCTCCTGGCCATTTTTAGGTTGTCAAAACCAGAGCCTTTCTTGACGACCAGAAACCACAGATCCTGACTTTAGCCCCGGGCAACGGAGCCTATATTTCGGGTTTTATACGGATTTGTCAATTGTGTACGGCCTGACACCTATAAGGTTCCTGCCGGCTGGCTGACTCTCATGTTCCGGGCAAGCTCAACCTGGGTCACCTTCCTCTGAAGCTTCAGGATTTCCTCTTCAATCTAAATAATCGGGCTCATCTATACCCAGCCAGTCAATCGCCCTTTCTGTCGATTGAGAAAGATCCCCTTTAAAACCATGACAATAGTCGTAGACATTCCCTGAATCATCCCTTGCCACAAAGGGACTCTCCTCGTCAGGATCAAGACTGATTCTGGATTGAATAGTATCAAAATCCTGACTGGAAAGCTTTTCCCTCAATTCCTTAATAAAGAACGGATAAAGGGTAATGACACTGGGCCAATGACCATAAATGGTGTGGAAAGTCTCCAGGGTGATCTGGAACCGGATCCAATTCTTTGACTCGCCATTTGGCATCCCTATAACCTCTTTTGTTCTGGACTAAAAACCCATAACAATGAGTTCTGTCAAAAGTGTAGGTGCGACCCTTCTGAGGTTCCCGACCCTTCTGGGGTTCCACAATGAGTTCTGTCAAAAGTGTAGGTGCGACCCTTCTGAGGTTCCAAAGTTGCTGGAACAATACAAAACTGACTGATACAATAAACAAACAGGCGACTTTATGTCACATGATACAGGCAGGGAGGCATCAGACTATGCCAGCAGTCAGCGAAGACCTTCGTAAAGAGAGAAAGGCAATCTACAGGATACTTGCCGGTCTAAGCGAGGAAAACCTCATGGTCCTTGAGCGTTATGCGGCATTCCTTCGTCACATCCAAAGAGTTGAGGACGATGAAGACCTCCGCGATGCCCAGGCATCCCTAATGGAACAAGGAGATAATATCCCCTGGGAACAGGTTCGCAGAGATTTGAATATCAGACATGGCATATAGGATCGAGCTCAGGCCTGCTGCCCGAAAAACGATCGAATCTCTGAACAAACAGGACTTCCTCCGTATACGAAAGGCTATTGACAATTTGTCGCTCGATCCTCGTCCAAAGGGCTCCGCAAAACTTTCGGAAATTGAAGCATGGAGGATTCGGGTCGGAGCTTTCCGGATAATTTATATGATTTCGGACAAGGATCTTACCATTCTGATACTGAAAATCGGGGATCGAAAGGATATCTACCGTTCTTTAAGGTAAAAAAACTCTCTGGCTGTTTTTTCCAGGCAGGAATCCCCCACTTGGGGGATTGTTTCTGTTTAAATACCTGCAAGGTGCACCCAATATAAGCATTTGTTTTTAATTCCATCGAATTCGATGGAATTAAAACCGGTAAACAGCCTTTGGCCCTTTTTACGTCAGTGGCATTTATTGAAAATTTTCGAATAACAAACCCTCATTGTTTTTTGCAAGCCGGAATTCCCCACTTGTGCAAAACTTTTTCCCCAGTGCAGGGTGGGGAATTTTCATGCCTGAATTCGCATGAGAGAATCCCGTACCCTGTTGCTCGGACCATCGAAGATAAGCAGGTAACTGTGATGCACCAGTCTGTCGATCATTGCCGCGGTCATCTGTTCGTCGTAAAAGATCCCTATCCATCTGCTGAACTCAAGGTTGGTTGTCAATATCACGCTCCTTTTCTCGTAACTTTCAGCAATAACTTGGAAGAGCAATTGGGCTGCCTCCCTGTCCAGGGGTACGTAGCCCCATTCATCACAAATCAGAAGGTCCATCTTCCGGATGGAAGAGAGCAGCCTGCTCAGATCCCCTGATTTTTTGGCATCCGACAGTTGGTTTACAAGGGTCGCTGTCCTGTAGAATCCGACTCTCATGCCCCTCTTGCATGCCTCTAAGCCTAAAGCAGTTGCCAGATGGGTTTTACCGGTTCCAACGTTGCCGTAGAGTATGAGGTTCTTTATTTCCTCGATGAAGGTTCCCTGTTTCAGGTACTCCGGTGTGATCCCCGAAGGGAGTTTCACCTCGTCGAAACGGAAGTCCGCAAAGGATTTGAGACTGTAAAAGCCGGCTCCCTTTATGAGTCTGTCCTTCCTTGCTTTCTCCCTGTTGCAGATCTCCAGTCTCAATAGTTCCAGAAGGTATTCCTGAAAGGTTTCAGCTTCGACGGTCTCACTGCTTTCAGCAAGGTTTTGGCTTAACCTGAGCTTTTTGCAGCACTCCGCTATCTCATCCTTCAACATTTCTTGCTTCCCCCCACTCCGAGCATTGCATCATAGGATTCTGCCGGGAAGGAAAAGAGCGGTAGAAAGGGAAGCCTGGCGGTTTCAAGATCCATCAGGTCCGGAATCTTTTCGCCGTTGAGGTAATCGTGAAGCGCTATAAGGCTGTCAATGTCCGATATGTTGCGCGAGAGGGCTTCTTTTACGCTGGCTACGGCGCTTTTGAATCCATCTCTTTCACTCAGGCGGGCAAGGACCTTCAGTACTGCTTTCCGTTCGTCGCTGCCCGCTGCTTCAAGGTAGTCTTGAAGCGGATCCGGAAGCATATTCCAGATGCCCGTGTACTTGAGAGCTCCCGGGTTGCGGGAGAGTTGAGTGAGATAGGGTATCCAGTCCATGGCTTCCTGTTTGTGCTGTCCGTAAAGCCTCTGGTGAACCGTGACGGGGCGATGATTATCATCCAATGGAATGACCTCGCCCGAGGTTATTCTCACCGTCAGCCGCCCCCGTGCATGTTTGGGCGATGTGGAATAGACGTGATTAGGCGTAAGCCTGAATTTGCCCCAGGCATCTACCCTGTGTGTCTCGTATTTGGCGCAGTCAAAGGCAACGGACGGCAACGGCAAAAGCATGTCCTTGTCCTTTTCGTGCAGGCGGACAATGGTCTCGTTGAAACGATAGTGCTCCCTTTCGTGATCTTTGACGCATTTTGCCAGTAGTGTCCTGTTATATTCCGTCAAGTCGTCAAAGTCTGGTAGCGGGACCAGCATGTTTCTCCTGTTGTAGCCAACCTTGTTTTCGACCCCCCCTTTTTCGTTTCCAGAGGCTGGGTTGCAGAAGGCATCCTCAAATCCATAGTGCTGTTTGAAGCGCAAAAAAGCCTCGGTGAGGTCACGGCCTCCCTTTTTCTTTATGGATTCAACCATTACCGATGCGTTGTCAAACCACAACCTCGGTGGAACACCTCCAAGAAATTCGAAGATGTTCCTAAGTCCCTCGAAGAAGCATTCGGTGTTTTCCCCTTTGAAAAGTTGCATGTACCCAGCGTTGCTGGAGGGGAAACAGACGTTCAGGTACTTACCGCTGTAACGGGTTCCTCTCTCCCAAAATTCAGCTGAACCGAAGTCTACCTGGGCTTCCCCCGCCTTGTGCACCAACGGAAGAGCCGCGTCCGTTTCGCCATATATGTCCTTTTTCTTTCTTTTGACGTAAGAAGCCACTGTCCTGTAGGAACAGCTGAATCCTTCTTCGATTTCAATCAGACGGTCATAGACCCGCCTTGCTGTATGGCGCTGCTTCCTTTTAGCCTTCAGATCGTCCGACAGCCACTTGTCGATCGTCCCCTTGTAGGGATCCAGCTTCGGTTGGCATTTGCCAGTCGCAGATTCCTTCCTGGTCCAGTTGAAGTCCTCTTTGCGGACGTATTTCCTCACCGTCTTGCGGTCTTTGCCGAATTTCTTGGCAATTTCGCTTATGCCTTTGCCTTTTTTGTAGTAGGCATCTCTGATATCATCAATCTCGGTCATTGTGAGCATCCTCCATTGCCTCCCTTTCAGTTCTGAGCCGAACTAAAAGGTACAGGCTTTCAGGTTATGCTTGCAATGGCCCTTTGCATTTCTGGGGATTTCTCACTTGCAATAGTGGGGATTTCTGTTTGCATTTTTGGCCATTTCTATTTTGCAGAAAACACAATGGGAGGTTCCTCATGTCCGGGAAGCACCGTCCCGATATTTCCCCGCCTTGATCAATTAGTCATATCTGAGAACGCTGCTCTGGTCAAGAGGTTTGGTCATCCGTTTCGTTTCCCGCTGACCTGCCATAAACATAAGTCCCCGTCCTGGAGACGAATCTCTCGTTACCAGTGATCAGGCCGTTTTTGCCGGAGTCATATCTTCGCCGTCCTTGCGGCATGATGATGTCCCGAACGCGTGTCGCATTCAAAAGTACGAGCCTCAACGGGCTCATGACAAAATCGCGCTTACCCGTTCGTGGACGAAACAGCCTCAACTTTCTTCGATGGCTCTCGATATGGTTCCCGTTTCTTCAATATCCAGTAGCTTGCCTCTGCGAGATGTCGAGATACCGCTCCTATCGCAACCGAATGACCTTTCCTGGTACGAACACGCTCGTAGAGGTCTGCTGCGTGCCTGAGGCACATGCGATGACGATTACGCATGATCGTGTTGGCAGCCTCGGTATATGCCCACTTCAAATAATGGTTGGTGTCCGCTGGTGCTCGACCGTAATGACACTTGCCTCCGGAAGCATGTACTCTCGGAGTTGTTCCTGAATACGCGGCAAGATGCTCCGATGAAGGGAACCTCGCAATATCGCCGATCTCGCTCGCGATCACGACGCTGAGGATCTGACCTACACCGGGAATGGTGCGAAGAAGCTGCACGTCCTGGGAATCGTTGAATACTTCGGCCATGCGCCGCTCAAACGTCCTGAGACTTTCTTCGATCGAATCCAGCTCTGCAAGAAGTTCTTTTACAGAAAATCCCGTCTGTTCGGGCAGAAGATCGAGCGCTGCCTCTATCGCCGCCCGCCCTTTCTTGTTGAACACATCGCTTGTTCCCTCGATCTGGATGCCATACTTGCCCAACGTCGAATGGATGCGATTCTTCACCCTCACGCATTGTCGGGAAAGTACCATGCGCGTTCGGAACAGTTCCCGCTTGTCTCGAAGTTCACCGTCCGGAATCCAGACGGTCGGAAGAGTGCCGGTCCGCTGAAGCCTGTTCATCCCGTGTGCATCCAGCTTGTCGGTCTTCTTCGATGAGGCAAGCATCATCTTGGCCTTGCGTGCGTGGACCAGCCTGGGTTCCATCCCGGCCGCCTCGATCTCTTCGACGATCCAGTACCAGCTGCCTAGCGTTTCCACAGCCACGGGGCAGCCGGGTTCGTACCTTGAAAGGAAAGCGGTGAGTGCTCCCCGCTCATGTTCTATTCTCTTGTCTGATACCTCGCCGCTTTCCTGGTCTTCCACTGAAGCGAAGGCGTATCGCTTGTGCGAATCAAAGGCGATATACTTCATGTTGCTGCACCTCCTCCTTTGAGGAATTATTCCTGGACGAGGAAAGAATACCTCACCCGGGGGTGCAGCGTTCTCATATCATCAAAAGTGTAGGTGCGACCCCTCTGTCTGTCTCCGATGTCCCTTTCCCTGTCGTAATGGAAGAGCGTCTCGGGGTATATGCCCCGCTTTTCTTCACGCTTGACGGCAGAATTGCTCAGATCGGGCATGTGCGCACCTATACCCATGTCAAAACAGGCCAGAAAGTTCTCTATGGTTCCGTATTTGC
>Ga0334887_1004173_pt1 | contig 13371 bp, 11 predicted proteins | sample GraSluR1_MG_10_FD_207217 | JGI IMG/M metagenome (GOLD analysis project Ga0334887, IMG submission 207217) | Sludge microbial communities from methane-producing bioreactor in Wageningen University, Netherlands - Granular Sludge_18_07-R1 | ecosystem: Engineered > Bioreactor > Anaerobic >...
ATCGATTCTCTTGTCTTGCGAATCGAAGTTGCAGAAGCAGTCCGGAAAAATGAATTTCATATTTGGGCGGTAGAAACAATGGATCAGGCTTTGGAACTTATGTTGGAACATCGCGTTGGGAAAAAACTTCAGAGAGGGTATCAGAAAGAATCAATCAACGCTCGGATCGATCAGACTTTAAAACGGTACCGAGATAGAGCGAATGTGGACCGCCCCTCACAGAAAGCACAAAAAAGAAGCAAACCCAAAAAATGATCATTATGTAAACAATTCCCATAAGATTAACAAAGGGCGGATTGATCCGCCCTTTGTTATAATGCTATTGTCCGATAACATAGTGATCGGACGAAACTGAGCCAAAGCTTATGCCATTATTTGTGCAACATCTTGGGCAACAGTTCCGATCGGTTGGATCTCGAAATTGGAAACAAGTACTTCCAGAATATCCGGTGAGACAAATGCGGGTAAAACAGGACCCAAACGAATCCCTTTAACTCCAAGAGAAAGAAGGGCCAATAGAACAGCTACTGCTTTTTGCTCATACCAAGCAATATCATAAGCAATCGGCAAATCGTTTATACTTTCCACTCCGAAAGCCTCTTTGAGTTTTAGGGCAGTTAGCACAAGCGAATAGGAATCGTTGCACTGACCTGCATCGATCAATCGAGGAATGCCTCCAACAGTTCCCAAATCTAACATATTGTATCGGTATTTGGCGCAACCGGCGGTCAAGATTACTGCTGATTCGGGTAAAGATTTAGCAACTTCTGTATAGTAGTTTCTTTCCTTTGCGCGTCCATCACACCCTGCCATCACGACAAACTTTGTAATCAATCCGTCCTTGATTGCTTTTACTACAGCTCCAGCCACTTGAGCCACCTGATTATGAGCCAGCCCAATTGTGAGTTTCTTCCCTGCTTGATCTTGCATTTTGGGTTTTGATAAAGCCTTTTCGATTAATGGTGTGAAGTCTTTTGGCTGTCCTTTTCTTCGATTGGGTATGTGGCTTACAGAGGGCCATCCTACCAATCCTGTTGTAAAAATTCTGTCTCGATACGCTTCGGTCGGTTTTTGAATACAGTTGGTCGTCATTAGGATGGCTCCCGGGAACGCAGCAAATTCCTTCTGTTGGTTGTACCAAGAGGTGCCATAATTTCCAACAAGATGTTTATACTGTTTTAACTTAGGGTAGGCATTGGCAGGCAACATTTCTCCATGGGTGTATACTTGGATCCCTTTTCCTTCTGTCTGTTGAAGGAGCTCCTCCAGATCCAAAAGGTCATGGCCACTAATTAGAATGCCATAACCCTCTCTTGTTCCCGTATCGACTTCTGTCAGTTCCGGATGCCCAAATCGGGATGTATTGGCTTGGTCTAGTAGCGCCATCGCTTTTACTGCAAATGACCCAGACTTCATGACCCAATTGGTCAATTCATCCCTGGGGATTCCTTCCTCGAGAGTTACCTTAAGGGCCTGATGCAAAAAGTCATAAACCTCTTGAGATTCTTTCCCTAAGATCATCGCGTGGTCCGTATACGCTGCGATTCCTTTTAGCCCATAGATCATCAACTCTTTTAACGAACGAATGGTTATATCTTCGATCGAAAGAACGCCGACACTTTTCGCTTTTTCTCGGTACCGATCTAATGAGGGATCTGATGTCCAGGTAGCAGCTTCGGGAATTTGTGATTTCTCGGGACAACTCTCCCTTCGTTCACATGCCGTTTTTACCTTTTGCTCCAAAGTATTTTTTACTTCCAAACCAAGGGAGATCCGATCCACAATGTCTGCTGAATTGAAGTTAACATTTGTGATGGTCATAAAGAGGCTTTCGCTCACAAAATGGTCAGCCATAGAATCCTTTATCCCTAAAGCGTGCGCTTTCACTGCCCAAAAAGAGATTCCTTTGCAGATCCAGATCAACAAGTCGAACAGGTTTGATACCTCTTCATCTTTTCCGCATATTCCTTGGATCGCACATCCTTTTCCATTCGCAGTTTCGGAACATTGATAACAAAACATGCTCATGATTTTCCCTCCTTATGGAGCGCTCCATATGATTTGTTGATAAGCTTTTTCAGCAAGCAATCCTCTTCTGTATGTCTTTACGGTCTAGGAGTTTTTCCAACCAAAACCCTCAGAACACCCGGGCCGATGTTCCGGATTGCATGGGCGATTTTTTTTGGACTATAAATGATGCTATCTTTTTGGGCTTCTGTTTGATCCGTTCCAATTTCAATCTCTGCACGACCTTCCAGAATGTAGAAGAAAACATCAACAGGGGTCTCGTGTTTTGGTAAGAACGAATTCGGCTCAAAAGCAATATGAACAACCTGCGCATCGGGTTGATCGTAGATCCGTTTCCCAACAACTCCATTTTGGTTTAAGATTGGTTTTACTTCTGGTACGTTGACAATCTGAACCATTGATGGATCACCCTTTCTTTATTTTGATACTCCATTATACACCCAAAAGGATGAACCAATCGGTACCATTTGGTACAACCAAGAATAATCATCATACCGAAAGTTTTGGATGACTGAGTGATCAATCCGTAATCTCGAAGAAGGATATTATTACCGTAGAATAAAAAAACCCAAGTGAAGGGATGATTGATATGGTAAAGCTTCTGAAGCTTCTTCTGTATGAAGTCTCTCTTTTGTTATTTATGACTATTGGCCTTGATTCTGCATCGCGATTATCCCGACAACAAGACCCGCCGCTCCCAAAAGCACGCCTCCCACAGCCACCCATGTCATTAAAGTTAGCTGACCTTGCATTCCTTTCAGTTCTTGAATCTGATCGGAATGGCTTTGGTTGAGTAGGTTTAATGCATAGATATCTCTGCGCGCAATGGCAATATCGCTGATCAGGTCTTGTTCTTCGATTGAATGGACGGAATCTGCAAGCTTTTGCATATCGAAATTCTGAGTAAGGATTTTGTTCTGTATTGATTCCATCTCATTACGCATAGCGGTTTGCTGTGATTCCATCTGAAGCTGTTTGGCTGAAACGGAAGCCAAAACCCGGTCCAGAGACGCAACTCGTTGCTGAAGATTCTCGACACTCCCTGACAACCGCGAAATATCAGGAGTTCCTTGGAGGTTCATCTGGTCCAATCTACGATTGATTTGCTCATATTGTTGTCCGATGCGCTCTGTGGTTATTGCGACAGATTGAACAAGATACCGCAGTTCCTCTATTTCCTGAACAACTCCGGGGCTGATTCCCGGTTGGATCGAGATCGGTGTTCCTCCCTGCATGTATTGGATCGTCCGATATAGGGCGAAAGCCATCTGATAGCGGGTTGTATTCGCATTTCCTTGGTAGGTACCGTCAGGCATTCCACCCAAAATGTTTGCTTCAATCAAGAATCGAACCGCATCGTACGCCCAATGTGAGGTAGGAACGTCACTCATCCCAGTTTGTGCTACAAGGCTTGTAGTTATCGCGCATGTAATCAGAACGACGATCAGAATCTGGATTATCTTATGTTTGCTCAAGTCAACACCCCCCAATTCCTATAATAATCGATGGTAGAATTATAACACACTCATAATGCGATATGTGAGGGATGGGGGCTTTTTGTGATATAATTGCCCAAGTGGTGAAGAAAAGGGAGGGGTAGAGTTGAAACTATTCATTTCTCTGGATATGGAAGGGATCGGAGGGACCTTTAATTGGAAACAGGAGGACACTCCTGATCGAACGCTTGTACGAAAATGGATGGATCTACAGATTCGTTGGGTTATGGAGGGAGTTCAAAGCAGCCATCTAAACTCGAAGATCGACGAGATTCTGATTGCGGACTCACATAATTCCGGTGACAATCTTTCCTATGATATCACAGCGATGGATCAACGATTGCACTTAATATCGGGTTCGCCCCGCGCAAACTATATGATGGCCGGTTTGGATAGCACATACGATATGGTTTTCTTGATTGGGTATCATGCGGGTGTAGGGAGAATCTATGGAAACATGGATCATACGTACTCTAATTCCCGTTTTCATGGGATATGGATTAATGGAAAGCCCGTCAATGAAGCGCTGGTCAATGCTGCTTATGCTTCCTACTTTTCTGTTCCGATTGGTCTGGTTGTAGGCGATGCCGCATTGAAAGAGGAACTTCATCAATCCGAGGCAATGCCATGGGTCCGGTTTGTGACAACGAAGTACGCTGTCGCAAGATACGCCGTGAAAAACCGTCCGATTGAGGTTGTCAAAGCGGAGACGATACATGCCGTCAAGGAAACTTTGGCAAAAGAACCTTTTCACATTCCCATGTATGCGTTTTCCGCTCCGATAACCCTTCGCGTGGAATTTCAGAATACCGCTATGTGCGATGTTGCATCCCTAATGCCTTATACTAAGCGAATCGATGGGCGTTCCATCGAGTTTGAGCATGAGGATTACCGTGTTGTATTCAACGCAATCTTGGCTTTAAGCGCTCTGGCTTACAGTGTTCAATGAAAGGAACGATTCGATGATGGAACCTTTACCAAAAACCTATGATCCAAAGGAGATCGATCAAAAGTGGTATCCTTTCTGGGAAAATCAAGGTCTTTTCAGACCTAATGGAGACAAAGCCGATCCCTTTGTCATTGTGATCCCGCCACCAAACATCACAGGAGCAATCCATATTGGCCACGGGTTTAATTTGACCCTCCAGGATATTGCTACACGGTTCCATCGGATGAGGGGACAAGAAACCCTTTGGTTGCCCGGAGAAGACCATGCGGGAATTGCCACCCAAAATGTCGTTGAAAAGATGCTTATCGATCAAGGCACAAGTCGAGAGGAAATCGGAAGAGAATCGTTTTTAAAGATCACGTGGGAATGGGCGCGCAAGTACCGAAAAACCATTACCGAACAGATCCGCGCGATCGGTTGTTCTGTAGATTGGGATCGGGACCGTTTCACTTTAGACGAGGGACTGAATCGGGCAGTCCGAAAGGTCTTTGTCCAACTGTATCAAAGAGGGTTGATTTATCGAGGGAAATATATCGTGAACTGGTGTTCCCGGTGTCAAACGGCTCTTTCTGATGAGGAAGTCGAGTATGTGGAAGAAAAAACCCACCTTTGGGTGATTCGATATCCATTGGCCAATGGAGAAGGATTTATGGATATTGCGACCACAAGACCGGAAACGATGCTTGGAGATACGGCTGTCGCTGTGTATCCTTCCGACAATCGGTACGTCGAGTGGATCGGGAAAAGACTTCGATTGCCTTTGATGAACCGACAAATCCCTGTTATAGCCGACCGTTTTGTGGACATGGATTTTGGAACAGGGGTTGTAAAGGTAACCCCGGCTCATGATCCAAATGATTATCAAATTGGATTGCGTCACCAACTCGACATGATCAGTATTTTGGATGAAAAAGGGATAACCAATGAAAATGCAGGTCCTTATCAATCGATGACAGTTCTTGAAGCCAGAAAGGCTGTAGTAAAGGACTTGGAAGCCCAAGGCTTTCTCATGGAAACCAGGAGCCATATTCATTCAGTCGGGCAATGCCACCGGTGTAACGCAACAATTGAACCTCGGTTATCGGACCAATGGTTTGTTAAGATGAAACCGTTAACCCATAAAGCGGTTTCTGTTGTTGAGAATGGAGAAATCCAGTTTTTCCCAGAGCGTTGGAAAAAAACGTATTTTCAATGGATGGATGAAATTCGCGATTGGTGTATCTCACGACAGCTGTGGTGGGGTCATCGGATTCCCGTATGGTATTGTGATCAATGTGGGCGGATCAATGTACAGGAAGAAGACGTGGAGGTATGTGAACATTGCGGATCCAATCATCTTACCCAAGATGAAGATGTCCTCGACACTTGGTTCAGTTCAGCCCTATGGCCTTTTTCGACCTTAGGATGGCCAGAAGAGACATTTGATCTGAGCAAGTATTATCCAACCAGTTTGCTTAGCACTGGTTTTGATATCATTTTTTTCTGGGTAGCCCGTATGATCGTCATGGGGATGGAATTTATGGGGAAAATCCCTTTTCGAGAAGTATACATCCATCAACTCATTCGGGATAAAAAAGGGCGAAAGATGAGCAAATCTTTAGGGAACGGTATTGATCCGCTGGAAGTCATTGATCAATATGGAGCGGATGCCATGCGGTTTACCATGACGAGCCTTGCTGTTCAAGGTCGGGATATTAAGCTGGACGTGAGAACGTTTGAGCATTCCAAACACTTTGTGAACAAAATATGGAACGCCGCCCGCTTCTGCCTGATGCATCTTGGGGCCCTTCCCCCTCAGGAATACCCTCAAGATTGGCATGATCATGAAGAATTAACCATAGCGGATCAGTGGATTCTCATGCGGATGGACCAGGCCATAAATGAGATTGATCAGCGTTTGTTGACGCACGAATACAATCAGGCTTCAAAAGTATTATATGAATTTTTTTGGAATGCTTTTTGTGATTGGTACATCGAATGCGTGAAACCTATATTGAATGAACTGCAGACAGAGAATACCATCAATCAAAACCAACAAAGCACACGGAAGGTTTTGCTTTACGTGCTTGATCGGTCTCTTCGGTTGCTTCACCCGTTCATGCCCTTTGTAACCGAAGAGATCTGGCAGAAACTTCCTAGATCCGGAAAGCCCATTTCCATAATGGTGGATCAGTGGCCAGAACCCGGTAATTATGGTTTTGATGAATCTTTGAATGGATTTGAACGATTGGTTGCCATTGTCCGAGGAATTCGCAATGTTCGCTTGGATTTCGACATTCCGGCACGGAAAAAAATGAAAGCGTTTGTTCGCTTTTTCTCTTGCGCGCAATCAGGGGAGAAAGAAATCTTTGGTCAAGGCGCTTTGTATCTCGCCAATTTGGCTTATTTGGATAAGGTTCTTTCCGTCGATGCTAAACCCGAGAAGTCCGCCCGCGTATACACGGATGGGTCGGTGGAAGTCTATCTCGAGATCGGTGAAGAAATCGATTGGGATTCGGAACGCCAACGGCTTCAGAAAGAAATCCAGAAAGCGCACGAAGATATTCTTCACCTTCAAAAGAAAATGGAGAACCCAAAGTTTTTGGAACGCGCAGCAGAGGATGTAGTGGAAGAAACCAAAGAAAAATGGGATGCAGCTCAAACTAGATTCGCACACCTAACACGGCTTCTTCAGGATCTTGAGTAGTTTGTTGTATGAGAAAACCAACAAGGCAATACGATCTTTTACTCTTCGATTTAGACAATACTGTCTTGGATTTTGCCCACTGCGAAGTTCATGTTCTGCTCCAAACATTTCAAAACTATGGGTGGAATCTGACCGAAAAACAGGTCCATCAATACTTGGAAATCAACGAACGCAATTGGAAAGCTTTTGAACAAGGGAGCAAGACACAGGCGGAGACGGTTGTCGATCGGTTTGCAGAGTTCTGCGGATATCTGGGCACTACAATCCCACCCGGACAACTGAATAGAGACTATTTATCCGCGCTGGGGAAGTGCGCGATATTTGAACCCTATGCGGAAGAAGTACTTGGAGCCCTACGGAATCGAGGGTATCTAATGTCGATTTTAACCAATGGTCTTCGAGCAGTTCAACAAGGCCGGTTCAATCATGCTCGTTTGGATCGGTTTTTTGACTATATGATCACTATAGATGAAGCAGGAGTCGCCAAACCAAATCGAGCGATTTTTGATTACGCGTTGCGTCAATACGAAATCCCCTCAGATCGAGTCGTATATATTGGCGATCATTGGGATATTGACATGGTTGGCGCTACCAACGCATGCATAGATGGGATCCATTATATACGGCATACTCCCCATCAAGGCCATCACGAGGCTAAGCATGTGACTCAGATCTCCTCACTGGATGAACTACTTTATCTTCCATAATGGGTTCCGGGTTAAACTCGATAGATCTAGAACGAAAAGCCAACGACTCTGAATAGAGATTGACCAGAAAAGGGATCGGGTAAGCCTAACTGCTTTTCTGGGGCGATGGTTCGAGAGCGGTTTTGTCCTCTTTCAAAGAATCTCTGCCTTCTTGGCCCAAACGCTCGATCTTCCCGATGGTATCTTCGTACTTGGTTTGCTCAAAGGCATCCTGCTGTAGAAAGCGATTGATCGGGTTGATCATTTTCCGGGCGAGATCGATTTTTGCGTCGGTGCCGTCCTTATACGCGCCGATATCGATCAGGTCTTTTGCGTTGTTGAAGGTAGAAATCAGATCTCTAAGAAAGCGCGAGGCTCCGAGGTGTTCGGAGCTTGCAACTTCAGGCATCAATCTCGATATGCTGGCCAACACATCCACTGCTGGAAAGTGATTGGCTTCAGCTAATTGGCGAGAAAGGATTATGTGACCGTCCAAGATCCCGCGAACCGTATCACTGATGGGTTCGTTGAAATCATCCCCTTCGACCAGTACAGTATATATCCCGGTGATGCTTCCTTTCTCTGAGTTTCCAGCTCGTTCCAGCACTTTAGGCAGCATGGCAAACACACTTGGTGGATATCCGCGCGTTGTTGGTGGTTCGCCAATTGCGAGTCCCAATTCTCTTTGCGCCATAGACCAGCGAGTTAAAGAATCGACCATCAGCATTACGTCTTTTCCCTGATCACGAAAGTACTCAGCGACGGCCGTTGCGGTCAATAAGACTTTTACACGCATTAACGCAGGTTGATCGGAAGTAGATACAAAAACCACACTACGCTGGAGCCCTTCTTTTCCCAAATCTCGTTCGATGAACTCCCGAACCTCTCTTCCCCGTTCTCCAACCAGGGCAATGACATTAATTTGCGCGCGCGTATTACGAGCAACCATTCCAAGAATGGTCGATTTCCCCACCCCGCTTCCTGCAAACACACCGATTCGTTGTCCTTTTCCCATGGTGAGGAACCCATCGATCGATCGCACTCCGATAGGAATGGGGACTTGGATTCGTTGGCGAACCAAAGGGTTGGGAGGGGCATTATGCAAAGGGATCCGAGAAAAAGGCAAAAAGAGCTTTCCATCAATAGGTCTTCCGATTCCATCAAAAACTCGAGAAAGCATATCCGGAGCGACACCCACATCCAAGATTCTCTGTGTGCCCAAGACTTCGTTCCCGAGAGAAACACCGGAAAACTCTTCCAAAGGCATTAAGATGATGTGGTTATCTTTAAACCCGACCACTTCGCAGACAATCCTGTTTTGCTGCTGGGTTCGGATATAGCACATTTCCCCCAAAAAAACCTCAGGACCTGCAGATTCAATGGTCAGACCAATAATTTTCTCGACCTTTCCAGCCAAACCAATGAAGTCGGTTTCACGAATCCGGTCTCTTAAGTAGCGCAATCGTTCGATCGTTGGGTACTTCAATCGGAATCTCCGCTTCCAACAATTTCCGAGACCAATTCATCTAGAATATTCAATTGGCTATCGATCGAACTGTCCAAAGTGCCGTAATCAGTGTCTATGACGACAGAACCTTTTGAAAGACTGGAATCAAGTCGAAATTCAACGTGGTTTAAGGAAGATCGGACCTTTTCAATCTCTTCTTTGGGGAATTTTTCAAAATCATCCGGGTGGAGTCGGAATACGGTTTTCCGAAAATTAGAAATCCTTTGCATCACTTGTTTGATTTTCCAAAGGATGACTTCTTGTTCATTGCCTGAGATTTCTCTGGAAAGAACTTTGTGGCATACCACGGAGACGATTTGAGCCAATTCTTGCGCGGCCATTTCCACATACTTATTCCGGTCAGTCTCTAAAGTGCGAATCACGCTTTCCATGGCTTTGAAGGAAGTTTCCATTGCCTTCTCCAGCTGTGTTTGCACATCTTGCTTGTGTTTTTTTACTTCATCGTGTGATTGGTGGATGATTTCATTGGCTTTTGTTTGGGCATCCGAGAAAAAGGAATGCGCTTCCGCAAGGATTTTCTCCGCTTCTTCGCGTGCTTGCTGCAGAATCGATCGGGCTTTTTCCTTGGCTAAGTTGACTTCGGGCGGATCGGCTTGCGCTTCTGGCGCGAAATCGGTAGATTCTTCCTGGCTAGAACCGGATAGGTCCTTCTCGCGGGCGAACGGGTATTTCTCTTTTTCATCGATGGTTACCAATGCTCGCTTAATTAGGTTATACAATCATTTCCTCTCCTCCGCCGCGAGCGATGATAATCTCTCCACTTTCTTCTAGCCTGCGGATTATGTTAACTACCTTTTGCTGGGCTTCCTCCACATCTTTGATTCGGACAGGACCCATAAACTCCATTTCCTCCAAAAGAAGCTGTCCGGCTCGCTTGGAAAGATTCCGGATAATTTTGTCTGTAATCTCCTCATCGGCTCCTTTTAGCGCGAGAGAAACCTCTTTGGTATCTGTTTCTCTCAAGACCATCTGTACGGAACGATCGTCTAGCTTGATAATATCTTCAAATACGAACATATGTCTCCGAATCTCTTCAGCCAACTCCGGATCGGTCTCTGATAGTTTGTCTAGGATATCTTTTTCTGTCGTTCGATCCAAAGAGTTCATCATTTCAACTACAGTGTCCAAACCACCCACTTGGGCGAAATCTTGAGTGACAAATGTTGAAACTTTTCGTTCCATAACGCGCTCCACCTCTCGGATTACTTCCGGATTGGCTTTATCCAACATAGCGATCCGTTTGACTACTTCTGGTTTGAGATCGTCGGGTAATGCGCTGACAACTAGGGATGCTAAGGTAGGCTGCAAATAACAAAGGATTAAAGAAATCGTTTGTGGGTGTTCGTTTTGGAGGACATTGACCAATTGGGAAGCATCTGTCTTCTTAAGAAAATCAAATGGCTTGACCTGAAGTGTCGTCGTCAGTTTTTCCAAAATTGCCAATGCTTTTTCCGGGCCAAGGGCTTTTTCTAAGATATCGCGCGCATAATCGACTCCGCCAGTGCTTATATATTCGCGCGCGCGAAAGGTGTTGGAAAACTCACCCAATACGACGCGTTTTTCTACATCCGGCACTTTATCAATTTTTGCCAGTTCCAGTGTAAGCTTCTCGATTTCCTCATCCGACATGTGCTTGAGGATGCCTGCCGCTTTTTCCGGACCTAGTGTAACAAGAAGCACTGCAGCCTTTTTGGGTCCGATAATCGATTTTTCAGCCAAAAGGGACACCTCACTCTTCTATCATTATTATACTACAAATTTGCTAAAGTTTGACACTTATTTTGAATGATTCTGTTGTGCTTTTTTCTATCTGTTCGTGGTATACTATATACAGATAAACAGGAGGATTACGATGACAAAGAGTGAGTTTTTGCGTGAAGCGATAAAAATCATTGCGCCGGGAACTGAGTTCCGTCAGGGCATTGAAAATATCCTGAATGCTAGAACGGGCGCTTTGTTGGTGCTAATGAACGAAGAAGATTGTCAAGAATGGTCTCCCATAATCCAACCCGGATTTCATGTCAATTGTGAGTATTCTCCTCAACGGTTGTATGAACTGGTGAAAATGGATGGTGCAGTGATTGTGAATAAAGAAATATCTAAAATTCTATATGCGAATGTTCAACTAGCGCCTGATCCAACCATTGCGACGTCAGAAACGGGAATGCGACATAGAGCCGCAGAACGCCTTTCTAAGCAAATTGAACGTATGGTCGTTGCGATCTCCCGAAGACGTTCTTTGGTAACCATTTTCTGGGGTTCCTTTCGTTATGTGCTCAATGAACTAAACCTTTTGATCATTAAAGTAAACCAAGCCCTAAACGCCATAGAAAAATACCGATATAGTTACAATCGATGGGTTTTGGATCTTGATGTGATGGAAATCACCAAACGGGTGACCTTGGTTGATTTGCTCAGGGCTCTGGAAAAGGCGATACGGGCCCTGAAAATGGGCAAAGAAATGGAGCCATATCTCTGGGAGTTGGGAGTCGATGGAAGATTGGCCAAAATGCAGTTGGAAGAGTTATTGGAAAGCCTCCAAGAAGATGTGGAAATGTTGATCATGGATTACTATAATGATGAGCTACCGATTCAGGAACAAGAGTGTAGAGAAGTATTGGATCGGATGATGCAACTTACCGAAAAAGACTTGCGAGATTATGGAAAGATTGTTACCTGTCTTGGTTATCCAAGCGATGGATCCATTTTTGAGCAACGTGTCATTCCCAAAGGGTTTCGTGTATTGAGGAATACACCCAAAATCCCTATGAGTATCGCATATAACGTTGTCCGTAGGTATCATAACCTCAACGAACTAGCAACATCAACCTCGAGAGAATTGCAGGAGGTAGAAGGAATTGGAGAGAAGCGGGCAAAAGCGATTGTCGAAGGCTTGGAAAGCCTTCGTTTGAAAGCGAATATCCAAAAGTATCCTCCGATCGGAGAACCCGAACAATCAATTGAGAAGGGGTGATCGATATGTTTCAAGATCTCAGCCTGATGGAATTTTCGGAGCAGCTCGCTTCAGCGACGCCTACACCTGGAGGAGGAAGCGCTGCAGCTGTCGCTGGTGTAATGGCAGCCTCTTTGGTCCAAATGGTTGCTGCGCTCACAAAAGGAAAAAAAGGGTATGAAGAATGGGAAGCATTGATGGAAGAGACCACTTGTCGGATGGCAGAAAAAAGGCAAAAACTACTCCAACAGATTAACAAAGATGCAAAAGCTTTTGAAGGGGTCATGCAAGCAATTCAGATGCCGAAAGAAACCGCGGATGAAAAACAGGATCGGAAAGCGGCCCTTCAAAAAGCGCTGATCCACGCAACTGAGGTCCCTTTGGAGACTGCGCGGAAAGCAGTACGAATTGGTCTCAGCGCGCTGGATATGGCAAAATGGGGGAACAAGAATGCTGTATCAGATGCTTACAGCGCATTAGAGCTTGCAAGAGCCTGTTTTTTCATGTCTTTGGAGAATGTTGAAATCAATATAGGGATGATCAAAGATGAGTCCTTCACAACGAGAATTCAAGAAGAATCTGAAGAGCTAACCAGCCAAATGGAAAGCTTGATCCAACAGTCATTGGAGTTGAAAACTTCTTGAAGCCAACCTACGAGCTTTATAGACAAGACAACGAAACGAACGCGCGATGTGGCAGAGTGATCACGCATCACAATTCATTTGATACTCCTGTGTTTATGCCGGTGGGAACGGCAGGAACCGTAAAGGGTATTCTTCCGATCCAATTGCAAGAAATGGGATGCCAAGTGATTTTGGGTAATACATTCCATTTATACCTTAGGCCGGGTCACGAGCTGATCAATCGGATGGGTGGATTGAGAGAGTTTATGTCTTGGGATGGATCGATTCTGACGGACAGCGGAGGGTTTCAGGTATTCAGTTTAGCGGCGATGAATCGGATTACTGAGGAAGGAGTCGAGTTTCGTTCCCCGTTGGATGGAAGCCAGCACTTTTTTACTCCTGAACTGGTTGCAGCCATTCAA
>Ga0334887_1004175_pt1 | contig 13364 bp, 13 predicted proteins | sample GraSluR1_MG_10_FD_207217 | JGI IMG/M metagenome (GOLD analysis project Ga0334887, IMG submission 207217) | Sludge microbial communities from methane-producing bioreactor in Wageningen University, Netherlands - Granular Sludge_18_07-R1 | ecosystem: Engineered > Bioreactor > Anaerobic >...
ACGGCTGGCCCGCTTTGTCCGCAAAACCCTGTCGTTTTCCAAGTCCGACCGTTTTCATGAATTCGTTTTTCGACTATTCGTTCATCACTACAATCGCACGTGCATCAGTCAATAGTTCACCACTACCCGCCATCACTCGCGATGAATCTTCCACCTGGCAAAAGGTGGCCCGCATCCCCAACGAAGTCTTCGAGGACTACCTCGTCACAGGCAAAGAAAACCTGTGGGAGTTGTCCACCGCCGGGTTGTTGTGGTACGCGCGCCAGCAGGCGATGGCCGAACCCGGCGAAGCGCCGCCCCTGCCGGATGGCGTCTTTCGCGTTATCTATGCCGATTTGCGCTGCTGCGCGGCCCGTGCTACACTGAGGGCACCTTAAAAAACGAATGCCCCGGCGCTGTGTGACCAGCCCAGGGCAAGGCCAAGTCGGTTTAGGCGACTTGACGGCACAGAGTGTAACAAGACAAGCCCCGTCAGTCAATACGACCGGCGGGGCTTTTGCTTTGGGCGCGTACTACAACACTTTTACAACACAAGTGTTGTACGGAGTGTTGTAAACTGGCGCTGTGGCACCCTCACGAAACAGCAACCGCCGCGTAGATTGTCTCTCACACGGCGGCTTGTGCTGAGCGGGCGACGGGATTCGAACCCGTGACCTTCTCCTTGGCAAGGAGACGTTCTACCACTGAACCACGCCCGCATGGCTCAACTGGCCCACAGTATAGCCCAAGACACCGCGTTTGGCAAGAGCAAAACGCGCGGCGCGGGTGCATCCCACGATGGGGGCGAAATACCCGAACCGCAGGGACGCAGAGGACGCGGAGAAGACCTAACACCCTCTCCATACTATCTTTTCTCTGCGCTCTCTGCGCCTCAGCGGTGATCCTCTGCTCCAGAAATGAGACACGCCCATCGCTGCCGGGTGCATCCCGCAATTGTGGTGCGTCCGACGTGCGTAGGGGCGCAGTAGTGCAGCGCCCGTCGGCGCTCTGAATTCGCCTGAAGGACGAACTACGCCGCCCGCGCACGTGCGCGTTTTGCCGGATCGCGTAGAATTAAGGTAGCGGTTGTGGGGTCTCACAGGCGGGCAGAGGGAGAGCCATGAACGAGACGGGCGACTATCCAGACATCCTGGGCCAGTTGAGCGAGGAGCGCCTGACGGTTGGCGATCTGATGCAGGGCGCGCTGGGGGTCTTCCCGCCTACAACGGCCCTCGATCAGACGGTCGAGGTGCTGTTCCTGCTGCAAAACATGACCAACCGGCCCCTGTCGCTGCGCCTGATCGTCCGCACGCCCGCGCGCGATTCCACTGGCAGCCTGGCCAACTTCTTCACGCCCCGCCCCCGCCTGGCGCTGACGCTACCCCCTGCCGAGTGCGGCCTGGTGCACATTCCCGTCACGCCTCAGCTTCCCACCCGGCCCGGCGAAGGGTACCTGATCCAGGTGACGGTTGAGGCCACCCCGCCCGATCGCTACCAGATTGTGCGCTCGGTGGCGGGTGGCGCGCCGCCCAGCCTGCTGGCGCTCTCGCCGTTTCGTGTGGCTGTGCTGCGCGACATCCACTTCACGGCGCGCGAAACTGCGCCCAACCAGCTTGCCGTCGCGCTGGACGTGCTGCCGGGCCGCTTCCCTCCGCGCAGCGAGACCCCACAGCCGCGCTACGAGGCGCTGTGGACGCTACACGACCTGCGCCAGGAAGCCCAACAGGTCGAGGCGACGGCTGCGGAAGCGCGCAAGGTGGCGCGCGCGCTATCTCCGGCGCTGCTCTACGTCCCGCTGCTGGAGCATACCAACGCCGTCTTTGGCGAGGCGGGGATGCCGCTGCACCCCGGCGAGGCACTGTTCATCACCCGTGCGCTGATGTACGTGCTGCAAGATGGGTTGGACCTGGAGCAGGGCTTCTCGCGCGAGCAAAGCGCCTGGTTCAGGCGGCTGTGCCGCTTGCTGGTCGCCGACCCGGAAGCCGTCCACGCCATTGACCAGCTTATCAGCCTGCTCTATACCGCTGTCATCTACGACACAGTTCTGCTCGGCTTCCACGTGGTCGCCGGGCAGACCAACGCCGAGTTCGGCGACAAGACCGAGCAGTGCGGCTACACGGCGCGGCTGGTCGCTGCGCTCGAAGGCCGCGCGACGCTCCGCCTGGAACATGTCTATGTGCCGCTGGTGCTGATGGGGGTAGCCCTGCACGGGCGCATGACGCTGCCGGGCGAGAAGCTCTGGCACAGCCTGGCCCAGGTGCAGCAGGCGCGCGATGGGCGCATCAAGCTGGCGGGGGCGGAGTTCGCCGAAGTGTTTGAGCTGCTCAACACACTGATCGAGCAGGCGCGCCATCTGCTGACCGATCTGCGCGTCCCCCGCGACTGAGCGGCCCGCGTCTCTGCGCGCGGCCTGGCAGAAGCGGGCGCTACTCGACCCAGACCTCCACGTGCTCGCCGCTGGTGATGTCTTCCATGTCCACCAGCGTGCCGCTGGCCCCGCCCTTGATCGCTTCCAGAATCTCGTCGTAATCCACGTTGGCGGAGTGCGGCGTAAAGCGCGCCCCCAGCTTGATGCCCACAGTGACCAGGCTCATCGGGATATTGACGTTCACTTTCGTCTTCCCGCTCGCCAGGTCAGTGATGCGCACGCGCAGCAGGCGCGGATCGCGGGCCGGCGGCGGTGATGGGGGGCGGCTGCTGCTGGCGAGCGCCTGGAGCAGCCGGGCACCTTCTTCTGCCGTCACCTTGCCCTCCTGGATCATCTGCAAGATGCGCATCCGCTCTTCGGCTGTGGTCATCGAACGCTCTCTCCTCCTGGCGAACCGGGACGTCCGTCGCCCTCTGCCGGTGCGGGCCGGAACATATGCGCCAGCACCCGCTCCGGACGGAATAGATTCTCGCGCAGCGCCGCGCCGGCGGGCAGATCGTCGGCGGGGTGATCGGTCAGGGCGCTGTGCTCGCGGGCGATCAGCCGGCGCAAGGCGAAGTTGATCAGGGGCGACTCTAGCTCGCCCGCCCGCTGTGGCGCGACCAGCAAATCGAAGATGCGCGTCAACCCGCCAATGCGCTGCTCCACGCGCAGCGCCGCGTCAAGCTGGCCGTTCTTGCCGGGCACAACCCACATCTCGACGCGCTGCCCGCTCAACGCATAGCGCAGTGTCGCCCAGCGAGCCAGGCGCAGCGCCGCCGGAGTCACGGGGCGCAGCCAGCCCAGCCCGCCGCGCGAATCGGGCCGCACCGACGCGGCCAACGCATAAAGCTGGTCAGCTTCGGCGCGCGCCAGCGGGCGCACGTCGGGCATCGTCTGCGGCAGCAGCGGAGGCCGCTGGTAGGCCGGGCGGCGCCAGCGCGTGAACGTGCGCTGGACGCGAAAGCCCAGCCCGGCGTACAGGTCGAGCGCCGCTTCGTTGTCGGCGTCTACCTGCAAGACGGCGAACGCGCCGCGCTCCTCGACGAAGGCCAGGGCCGCCTGCATCAGACGGCGGGCGATGCCCCTCCGCCGGTATTCGGGCAATACAGCGACGTTGGCGATCATCCAGCCGCCCCCGTAGCCGGCGGGCGTCAGGGTGACGTTGCCGACCAGCCGCCCGCGCTCGACCCACACGTAGCCGTACATGCCAGGGATGCCCTGCCCCAGCCGGGCCAGCAGCCAGAGCAGCGGCCCCGTCCGGCTGAGGGCGCGCATCTCGTGAATGGCCGAGCGCCCGGCGGCGTCCAGGGAGGCGGCGAAGCAGATTTCGATCAGGTCAGCGATGGCCGTCAGGTCGTGGCGCAGATGCACCGCGCGCAGACCAGTGAACGCCTCTGGCTGAGCCAATACTCCTGTTGCAGCCATGCCCGTTCCTCACACTGATCGATCCACACCAGGCGAGCCTGGGAAGTCGTGCGCCTGCCTTTGCCTCCATCCCCGGCTCTTCCCCCACGAGGGATACTGTTGGCGAAATGCCTCCGTAGGGGCGTATTGCTATACACCCCTACGGGGGCGCAGCAGAGCAGCGCCCCTACGAAACCGGCGCGCGCTTGGTTCGCCAACAGTATCTCAAGGGGGGAAGGGAGAAAAGCACAGGCGCTCACCCCTCCAGCGCCGCCAGCAGGCGCTCCGCCTCTTCGATGGTGATCTTCCCGTCCTGAACCATCTTCAGGATCATCAGCCGCTCTTCTTCGGTGACCGGATCGTGGCGCGGCGGCGGCGTGCCCCGCGTCTCCAGCCCCTCCAGGGTGAAGCCTGTGCGCTTGGCCTTGCGCGCCCGCTTGGGCTTGGTATCCCACTGCTCCATCGTGCGACGGACGCGCTCGGCGGCGCGCAACGCCTCGCGTTGAGCGCGCTCAGCCATTCGCTCGGCCTGCGACGCGAAGCGGATCGTCGTCGCCTGAATGCGCTCGTCCAGCCCGTCAAGCTGCTGGCTGAGCTTGGCTTCCAGGTGCGACAGGCGCGCCTCCAGTTCGTCCTCAAGCTGCACGCCGAAGTTGACCATGTAATCCTCTTCTTCGCCGACCAGGCGCAGCCGGTTGGCCGCGCCAATGTGCACGTGGGCGCTGCCGTCGCCCAGGATGATGGTGCGCCGATTGGGAGCGTCTTCGCGCTCGATGACTTCGGCTTCCACGTCAAGCTGCAACGCAGTATCGGCGGGCAGGTCGAAGGTCACGTGGGTGTCGGGGTGAATGCGGCACAGGATGTCACTCCCTGCACTGAAGCGGTACTCACGGCCCGGCACGAAGTCCAGGCTGAGCACTAGGTCGGCGCCGGCCTGCTCCACGATGCAGTCGCCTCCCACATCGCGCAAGAACAGATCGGCCCCCACGCCGGACACCGCGACCGCGCCCTCCACATCGCGGATGGTTGCGTCGCCGCCCACTGCCTCGACGGTCACATTGCCAGTGACCCGCTTGATGCGCGCGTCGCCGCCCACTGCGCCGACATGCAGCGTGCCGGCGTCGCGCAGGGACAGGTCTCCACCCACGGTCTGAATGTCACAGTCTGCCGCCAGACCGGTGATGCTGGCATCGCCGCCGACCGCCTGCACGCTGACCGGCACCGCCTCCGGGGCGATCACGCGGGCGTCGCCGGCGGCGCGCACCAGGTAAGGCTGCCCGGCCCCCAGGTGCTCGACGGCGGCCAACTCCCCTTCGACCAGGAGCATGTCGTCCTCCTGCCCGCGCAGGCGGAGGTCGCCGCCCACTTGCTGGATGATGACGGGCACCGTGACGCCGCTATATTCGTATCGTGTCATGGAGCAGCACTCCTCTGCCTGAAGAGACAGGTGATTGGTGATTGGTTTTTGGTGACTGGTTGTTGGTGAAGGCGACTCCGTTGGAAGCATGTTCTACCAACAACCAATAACCAACAACCATCCTCACGAGCTATCGCCGCGCAGCAACTCGACCGCCTGGCTGGACGTGATGCGCCCCGCCGCCAGATCGTCAAGCACCTGGCGGCGGTGTTCAGAGGTCGTTTCCTCGGACGCCTCCGGGCGCGGAGCCTCGTAGCCCAATGCGACGATGATCTCGTTCAGCCAGCCGCGCACCGTAGGGTAGGAGACGCCCAGTTCGTCCTCAACGCGCTTGATCTTGCCGTCGCAACGCAAGTATACCTCGACGAAGTTCAATTGCTCCGGCGTCAGGCGGGCCAGCCGCCCCCACGCGAAGCGGCCCTCCACCGCGACATCGCACTGCGGGCAGTGCAGCCGCGTGATCACCATTGCCTCACCGCAGACCGGACACTTGCTGGGCACCGGATACACCTGGTACATGGTCACATCCTTACAACCATTGCTCAGCCGGCACGCGCCGGGCCTCTTGGTGATTTGATGGTAGCAGAAGTTGTATTGGGAGTCAACAGATCGCTTAATATTTTTAATCTATCTGTTGATTTCTTTGATGAGAATGTGCGGTTCTGTCAATAACCCGCAAGAACGCTTGACTTTTCGGTGTGGGCTATTGCCAGCCGGCTGTAAATTTTTGTGAAAATGCACCCTCTAGCGCACGCGACCGGTACTTTCCATACTATAATGAGATAACCAAGCCTGAAAGGAGGCGGCCTATGCATCTCTGGTCTTGGCTCGTGGCCCACCCTGCCGTCCAGCGGGGGACGCGGGGCCAGGGGCTGGTCGAGTACGCCCTGCTGCTCATCTTCGTTGCGGTGGTCTTGATCGCGCTGCTGGTCATCCTCGGCCCCGGCATCAGCAACGCATACAGAGACATCATCGCCGAGTTGTAGCGCAGCGGGCGGCCTTTCCACCGGGGGCGGCCCCGCGCCCGCCCAGGTGACCCTGATCATCAGTCTGATTTGCTTCATCCATCATGGTCCGTCCTCATCGCTGGCCCCGCCTCAGAGCGGGGTCAGTGCTGCCTGGTACCCCCGTCGCAACTCACCATAGACATGCCGCGCGCCCGTGCGCTACAATTCGCGCGGCCCGCCGCCTGGCGCCATCCACAGAGGAACATCACCTTGTCAGACTTTATCGGGCAGTTCGCTGGCCTGCTCACGTCGCTGTGCTGGAGCTTCACCTCGATCTTCTTCACGCTCTCCGGGCGGCAGGTCGGCTCGGCGATTGTGAACCGGACGCGCCTGGCCCTGGCCCTGGTCATGGTGGCCAGCGCGCATTGGGCCGCCCAGGGCCAGCCCCTGCCGCTCGACGCGGATCTGTCGCGCTGGGGTTGGCTGGCGCTGTCCGGGCTGATCGGCTTCGTGCTGGGCGACGCGGCGCTGTTCCAGGCGTTCGTGATGATCGGCCCCCGGCTGTCCATGCTGCTGATGGCGCTCAGCCCGGTGATGGGCGCGGCGTTGGCCTGGCTGCTGCTTGGCGAGACGTTGAGCGACTGGGAGATTCTGGGCATGGCCCTGGCCATTGGCGGCGTCGCCTGGGTGGTCACCGACCGGCGCAACGGCAACAGCATCCCTGACCGCGCGCCGCGCGCTTACCTGATCGGCGTGCTGTTCGGGCTGGGTGGGGCGCTCGGCCAGGCGCTGGGCCTGATCTTCTCCAAAGAGGGCCTGCACGGGGATTTCTCGGCGCTATCGGGCAATGTGATCCGCCTGATCGCTGCGACGATCACCATCTGGGCGTTCACCATAGTTGGGGGGCAGGCGTCCAACACGCTGACCGCCCTGCGCGCCAAACCGGGCGCGCTGCGCACTATCATGGGCGGGGCGGTCGCCGGGCCGTTCCTGGGCGTGTGGTTGTCGCTGATCGCCGTGCAGAATGCTCCGGTGGGTGTCGCCTCGACGTTGATGAGCTTTCCGCCGATCCTGCTCATCCCGCTGGGCTGGCTGATCTTCAAGGAGCGCATCACGCAGCGGGCCGTCGCCGGGACGGTGCTGGCGTTGGCGGGCGTGGCCGTGCTGTTCCTGCATCCGTGAGATGCTGGTTGTTGGTTGTTGGTCATTGGTGGTTGGTGGTCGGTGGTTGGCGGTCGGTCACAGAGTGCATTAAGTCAACCCCAAAGGACAGTTCCGCTCAATTTGATCAGGCTCATCCTGTCCCAGAGGTGGGAAGCGCCGCCGCGTTCCAGGGTGGTTTCCGCGGCGTATCAGTCGCTGCGTTCTCGGCGACAACTCCTGTCGGCTGGTGAGGCATAATGTACGTTGGCGACCAGGATCGATCATCAGATCGCGGAGAGTTTTGGCGGTTCCACGAACAACCTGTTGCTAAGGGAAGTTCAGGAACACTCACTGAACGCCTCCCCCCTCAGTCCCCCCACCAGCCGAGCTAGAGGGGGGATGATCTGGCAGGCGATTCTCCCCTTCCCCTAATTTGCTGGGGGAAGGGGCCGGGGGATAGGGGCATTCTGACGATTGCCCAACAACTTGTTCGTGGACCCAGTTTTGGCCCGCCCCTGTGAATCCGTGCTATACTGCGAGGCGAGTAAGCGCAAGACAGGTTCGCTCCCCGTTCCTTTGCGGGCCACAAGTGGGGGCCTTGCAAAAAATTACATTTTGCATTGATTTTTCTGCTTTTTCTCGTCCCGTAGGTGGCTAGAAGTGCTGTAACATGGCACTATTATACACTTTGTCTTCGGCGGTTTTATCGCTGATTTCCACCCGATCACAGTGAGAGTCAACCACGAAGCAGGCAGCTTGCAGTGGTCTAGACTCCCGGTAGGGACCTAAATGCGTTATTTGCAGAACCCGAATATTGTGGTGCGCGAAGAGCCGGGTGACTCGTGGCTCTTCTTCGACCCCGACACGAACCAGAAGCGCTTCTCCAACGCGGTGGGCGCTAGCGTCTGGCAGTTGTGCGACGGCACGCGCGACCTGGCCCAGATCGTGGAGGAGGTCTGCGCCGCGTTCGACGGCGCGCCCCCCGACCAAGTTGGCGCTGATGTGCGGGCGCTGCTGCAAAGCATGGAAGCCGATCACTTCATCGTCCGGGCCGCTTAGCGCCAAGACTGGTAGGGGGACCTATGGCTGGCTCGTCGCTCACACCCACCCCGCACAGCGTAGATATTTCGCTCACCGGGCGCTGCAACCTCAAGTGCACCTACTGCTTCTACGCCAACGAGATGACCGCCCTGACGGACCTGCCCACCGAGAAGTGGCTGGCCTGCTTCGAGGAGTTGGGACGGCTCAACGTCATGGAAGTCACGCTGTCCGGCGGGGAAGCCTTCACCCGCCCCGACCTGTTCGAGCTGATTGACGGCGTGATCGCCAACCGGATGCGCTACAGCATCCTCAGCAACGGCACGCTGATCACGGACAAGACGCTTGAGCAATTCGCGGTCGGCAAGCGTCGCCAGCGGCTGAATTATGTCCAGATTTCGATTGACGGATCGCGCGCCGAGATTCACGACGCCAGCCGGCCCAAGAGCTTCACCCGCGCCGTGCGTGGCCTGCGCCTGCTGAAGGAAGCGGGGTTCCCCGTCACCGTGCGCGTGACCATCACCAAACACAATCTATACGACCTGGAGAACATCGCCGCGCTGCTGCTGGAAGACATCGGCCTGCCCTCCTTCAGCACCAATGACGCCATTCCCATGGGGTCGGGCTGCCAGAACGAGGCGGACGTTGCGCTCGGCCCGCGCGAACAGTATGAGGCGATGCAGATCATGGGGCGGCTGCTGGAGCGTTATCCAGGGCGGCTCAACGCCCAGGCCGGGCCGCAGGCCAAAATCCAGATGTACGCCGAGATGGAGCACGCCCGGCGCACCGGCGAAAAGACCACGCGCTGGGGCATGGGCCGCCTGACAGCCTGCGGCTGCACCTTCTCCAAGCTGGCCATCCTGCACGACGGCACGATTGTGCCCTGCAACATGCTCACCGAGCGGCTGGGCAACATCACCACCGACTCGATCCGCGACATCTGGCACACGCATCCCGTGCTGGTTGCCATGCGCGAGCGGCGCTTTATCCCCATGCAGGACGTGCTTGGCTGCGCGGACTGCGAATGGGCACCCTACTGCAACGGAAGCTGCCCGGCGCTGCCCTACACGCTCTACGGCGACTTCAACCGCGCCAACCCGCATGACTGCTACCGTCGCTTCCTCCAGGAGGTTGGTCATGGCGTCTCTGCCTGATGGCGTCCCGCCGCTGCGCGAGATTTACCTGTACATCACCGGCTCGTGCAACCTCAACTGCCGCCACTGCTGGATTGACCCGGTGTTCAGCGGCAAGATCGAGAAGTACCTGCCCTGGGCCGACCTGAAAGGCATCATCGAGCAGGCCCAGGAAATCGGCCTGAGCGCGGTCAAGATCACCGGCGGCGAGCCGTTCCTGCATCCCGAAATGGTCGAGATTCTCTACGCGCTGCGCGCGATGGACCTGCGGCTGCGCATGGAGACCAACGGCACGCTGATCGGCCCACGCGAAGCCAGGGCGCTGAAGGAGAACAACGTCTGGTTCTCGATCTCCATTGACGGGCCGAACCCGCTGCTGCACGACGACCTGCGCGGCGTGAAGGGGTCGTTCAAGCGCACGCTGAAGGGTATTGAGCACGTGCGCGCCGAGGGGCTGAGCTTCCAGGTGATCATGAGCGTGCATCGCGGCAACGTGCACGGGCTGCCGGCCACGCTGGAACTGGCCCACGATCTGGGCGCGAACAGCCTGAAGGTCAACCCGATCACCCTGTCCGGGCGCGCCGACGCCATGCTGCAGAACGGCGAGCTGCTCACCGTCGCCGAGACGCTCGACGCCTACCACGCCCTGATGCAGCACCCGCTGGCCCAGAACGGCTTCGCCGTCCATTTCGACATCCCTCCGGCCTTCCAGCCGATCAAGAAGGTCGGCGAGCAGGGCTTCGGCACGTGCGGGATACACGGCATTCTCGGCGTGCTGCACGACGGGCGCGGCGGGCTGTGCGGTATCGGCGAGCACGTCAAGGAACTGGACTTCGGCAACCTGCTGGAGCCGGGGTCGGTGCGCCGCGTGTGGGAGCAGAACGTCACGTTGCAGGCGATTCGGGAGAACGTGCCGCACCACATGAAGGGCATTTGCGGGCGCTGCATGTTCCGCAACTACTGCCTGGGCAAGTGCATCGCCAACACGTTCACCACTACCGGCGACCTGTTCGAGGGCTTCCCCTTCTGCGAGCAGGCCTACGCGGAGGGGCTGTTCCCGGAGAACCGGCTGGTGGCGTTCAAGAGAAGTGATCAGTTCTCGGTGATCAGTGATCAGTTATCAGAGGCCAGCAAGCGCGATCCGGCGAACTGAGAGGCCCTCTGAGAAGCTCCGATCGGCGGTTTACCTCACCCCCGCTCGGCGCTAACGTGCCTCGCTTCCCCCTCTCCATCAACGGAGACATGGACAAATAAGATCGCATTGACGGTTAATGATAGGTTACGGAAGATCAACTCAGGGGAAGAAACGAACGAAGAAGGCGACTTCGGGGAACTGGTTGTAGGGGCGGGTTTGCAGACCCGCCCCTACAGGCCCTACCAGGCATCCGAGCTTCTCGCTCAAGTCGCCCGCTCTTTCCGTTGATTGTGCTCGTTCGTCGTTACGCTAAATCAACACTATCTAATTTGTCCGACCCTCCATCAACGGAAAGGGGGCAAGCCGAGCGCAGCCAGGCAGGGGGTGAGGTACATGCCCTTGTGTCAAGCGATTCGCACGTACTCCCTGTAAATCACCGCTGCGCCGGGGGCGCGATCTGCGCTATACTCCCCGCACGCTGACCCGGCCCCTACTCGCGGCGGGAACGATGAAGCTCACTACAGTCCTGTGCAACTACAACACGCGCGATGTGCTGGCCCGTGCCCTGGAGTCGCTGCTGGCGGCGCAGGGCGATCTCGCTGCCGAGATCATCGTCGTGGACAACGCCTCGCGCGACGGCAGCGCGGAGATGGTGCGCCAGCGGTTCCCGGCAGTGACCGTGATCGAGTCCGGGGCCAACCGCTGGTTCAGCGGTGGCAACAACCTGGGGCTGCGCGCCGCGCGGGGCGAGTACGCGCTGATCCTCAACCCGGACACGATCATCCCGCCGGGCGCGCTGGCGACGCTGGTCGCCTACCTGGACGGGCACCCGGCGGTCGGCGCGGCGACGCCGCGCATGACCTTCGCCGACGGGACGCTCCAGCGCACCTGCTCGCGCTTCCCCGCCTACGGCGACGCGCTGCTCAGCTATACGTTCCTGGGCGTGCTGTTCTCGCGCTGGCGCGAGCAGCGCCGCCGCGCCATGTGGTACGCGGATTGGGAGCGCGATTCCACGCGGGCGGTTGAGGTCGCGCCGGGATCGTGCCTGATGGCCCGGCGAACCTTCCTGGCGCGGATCGGCTATTTCGACGAGCGGCTCAAGCTGTTTTTCACCGACGACGACCTGTGCCGCCGGATCGTACAGACAGGCGCGGCGATTCACTTTGTGGCCGAGGCGACGATTGTCCACGACGAGCACGCCAGCCTGAGCCAGGTGCCGCGCCTGACGCAGCGCATCTATTGGGCCGATCTGCTGACCTACACGCGCAAGCATCACGGGCCGGCGGCGGCGTGGCTGCTGGCGGCGCTCCTGCTGCCGACGCGCGCGGCGATGGCGCTCAGGCGCGGCCTGTACGCTCGCAGCGACACGCCCGATGACCGACAACCGAAAACTGAAAACCGATAACCAACAACCGTGTCAGTTATCAGTTGTCAGTGATCAGTGACAGAAAGCAGCTACTGAGCACTGAGAACCGAGCACTGATAACCAATAACCAACAACCATCTCATCCACAGGAACCCCCGCCCATGAGCACTCACGCCCTCGTCACCGGCGCTGCCGGATTCATCGCCAGCCACCTGGTGGAGGCGCTCGTCCGCCAGGGGACGCGCGTCCGCGCCTTCGTGCGCTACAACTCCGCGCACCGCGCCGGCAACCTGGAACTGCTGCCGCCGGACGTTCGCGCCGAGGTCGAGCTGTTCTTCGGCGACCTGCGCGACCCCGACGCTGTGATGGGGGCAATACGCGGCGTGGAGCAGGTCTATCACCTGGGGGCGGTGATCACCATCCCCTACTCGTACCAGCACCCGCGCGAAGTGGTGGCGGTCAACGTGGGTGGCACGCTCAACGTGCTCAGCGCCGCCCGCGACCTGGGCGTGACGGGTGTGACCATCGCCTCCACCAGCGAAGTCTACGGCACGGCGCAGGTCGAGCCGATCAGCGAGGCGCACCCGCTGCACCCACAGTCGCCCTACGCCGCGTCGAAGGTCGCCGCCGACGCCCTGGCGATCAGCTTCCACGCGGCCTACGGCCTGCCGGTGCGCATCGTGCGCCCGTTCAACACGTTCGGCCCGCGCCAGAGCGCGCGCGCCGTCATCCCGGCGATCATCAGCCAGGCGCTGACCCGCGACGCAGTGCGCCTGGGCGCGCTGCACCCCACGCGCGACCTGACCTTCGTCAGCGACACGGTGCGCGGCTTCCTGCTGGCGATGGAGTCGCAGGCGGCAATTGGCCGCCCGGTCAACCTGGGGACGGGCCGCTCGATCACCATCGGCGACCTGGCCCGGCTGGCGATCAGGCTGGCCGGGCGCGAGGTGCCGCTGGTCAGCGATGCGGCGCGTGTCCGCCCGGAGACGAGCGAAGTGCTGCGGCTGCGCGCCGATAACAGCCTGGCCCGCGACCTGATCGGCTGGCAGCCGCAGGTGACGCTCGAAGAAGGGCTGCGCCAGACCATCGCCTGGGTGCGCGAGCACCTGCACCTCTTTGACCCGGAACGCTATGCGTATTGAGCGGGGCGCGAAAAGCCTCACCCCCAGCCTCGCTGCGCCCGGCTTGCCCCCTCTCCATTCGAATGGAGAGGTGGCGGACAGGTAGGTGAGAATCGTTGAGATGGGCAAAGTGATGTAGTGTGGGGTATTAGCCCCACCCCTAAATCCCCTCCCCACGTCGTGGAGAGGGGACTTCCTGGCAGCCTGACTCCCCCTCTCCACCACGTGGAGAGGGGGCTGGGGGGTGAGGCTAGACGTGAGACGTTCGCCT
>Ga0334887_1004177_pt1 | contig 13360 bp, 11 predicted proteins | sample GraSluR1_MG_10_FD_207217 | JGI IMG/M metagenome (GOLD analysis project Ga0334887, IMG submission 207217) | Sludge microbial communities from methane-producing bioreactor in Wageningen University, Netherlands - Granular Sludge_18_07-R1 | ecosystem: Engineered > Bioreactor > Anaerobic >...
GCTGCGAAGTCATGGGGACTGAAGGCCGGTTCGTGCTCGAAAACCTCTACCAAGAATTGACGCTCTACCCGCGACGCAGCGACGAGTTGACCGTCATCCGCAACAGCATCATGGGCGGGCTGAGCGGTTTCGGCGCCACGTTCCAGAACCGAATCCATCGCTGGCTGGAGCAGGTAGACGCTGGCGTCCCGCGCGACCAGATCGAGGCGTCGGGTCATGAGGGCCTGGCTGTGCAGGAGATCATTGAGGCCGCCATTCGTTCCGTCGAGTCGGGCAAGGCGGAATCCGTTCCCGCCCGCTAGCTCACCTCTGCCGGGACGCTTGCAGCGCCCTAGCAGGCCGACCAACGACGAGAATACCATCCACTAGAAAGCTGGAGCACAACTAAATGCTAAGGGCGTGTGTAGTCGGCATGGGTCCCATCGGCGCCCGCCATGCCAAACTGTATCAAGAGGACCCGCTGGCGGAGCTGGTCGGCGTCTGCGACTGGAACCCGGCCCGCGCAGCACAGGGCGCCGAGCGATTCGGCGCGCCCGCCTTCCACGACGTCCGCCAGATGCTGCAATCCCTGGCGCCGGACGTGTGCAGCATCGCCACCGGCGGGCACGAGTATGCCAGCGAGCACTACCTGCCCACAATGGAGGCCATTGAGTTCGGCTGTAGCGTGCTGGGCGAAAAACCTATCTCCAACGAAATCCACGAGGCCGAGGAGATGGTCGAGGCAGCGCGCCAAAAGGGCGTGCGCTACGCCATCAACCTCAACCACCGCTTTACGCCCGCCGCGCTGCTCGCTAAGCGCTGGATGGACGAGGGTCGCGTCGGCCACTTGCTCTTCATGAACATGAGCATGTGGATCAAGAACCCGCGCGAGACGTCGCCCTACTTCCAACTGAAGGCGCTGCACCCGCACACAGTCGACACCATGCGCTATTACTGCGGAGACGTCGAAGCCGTTCAATGCTTCGCCACGAAGGCCCCAGGTCGCGCCATCTGGTCGACCGCGACTTTCAACATGCGTTTTAGGAACGGCGCCGTCGGCACGCTCACCGGAAGCTACGACATCGAGCGCGGCCACCCCATGGAGCGCTGTGAAGTGGCCGGCCTCAAGGGCAGGTTCGTCATCGAAGACATGTACCGCGAGGTCACCCTCTACCCCGCCGGCGACATGGAGAAGCGGGTCTATTCCAACCCCGTCTTCGGCGGCATGCGTGACTTCGAAGACACCTTCCGCAACCGCATCCACAAGTTCCTCGAAGAAGTCAGCGCCGGCGTGCTGCCCGACGAAATCGACGGCTCCGGCGCAGACGGATTAGCCGCGCAGAAGGTATTGGCTGCCGCCATCGAATCGCTCAACACCGAATCAGTCGTCTACGTAAATTGAGGTCGCGTTGACCATGAACGCCAAGATTGGAATCGGCATCATCAGCCTCGCCCACGGCCACGCAGCGGTCTACTGCGAACAAATGCAAGGCTTCGACGACGTCTCCCTCGTCGCCTGTTGGGACGATGACCAAGCCCGCGGCGCAGCCGCGGCTGCGACATATGGCATGCGCTACACGCCGCACATCGAAGACCTTCTTCACGATCCGGCCATCCAGGGCGTCATTGTTACTTGCGAGACCAACCGGCACGCCGAAATGGCGATCGCCGCTGCCGCGGCCGGCAAGCATATCCTCTGCCAGAAGCCGATGGCGCTTGCCCTGGCGGACTGCGACCGCATGGCCGCCGCCGTCGCGGCAGCGGGTATAAAGTTTATGATGGCCTACCAGATGCGCAGAGACCCGTCCAACATCCTGCTTAAGAGCCTGATCGACCAGGGCGCGCTGGGTAAGGTAGGCTTGCTTCGCCGTCGCCACAGCATCTCCGTGCTCTTCAGCGATGAATTCGTCAACGGACCTACCCGCTGGCATTTCGACCCTGAAAAGAACATGGGCATGTTCATGGATGACGCCTCGCACGCCACAGACTTCATCCACTGGGTCATGGGCAAGCCGGTCAGCGTCATGGCCGAGATCGGCAACACCCTCACTTCCATGTCACCCGATGACACCGGCGTCGCCATCTATCGCTTCGCAGACGGCGCCATGGCGGTCCTCGTCAACTCGTCCGTCACGCTCGCCGGCGAAAACACAACCGAGGTCTACGGTGATCTGGGCGTTCTCATCCAGAATCACGACGACGCCCCCTCCACCAACGTACCGCTGCCGCACGGAGCCGCCGCGCTCAAGCTCTTCACGCGCGATGCCCCGCAGTGGCGTTACCTGGACATGCCCATTCCGGACAGCCATCGCGACCGGCTAGCCGGCGTCCCCCGCCCGTTCATCGACTGTATCAAGCACGACACGGAGCCGGATGTCACCGCCGAGGACGGGCGAACGTCAGTGGAGATGGTTCTGGGCGCCTATCAGTCGGCGCGCGAGGGCCGGCGCATTGATTTCCCGCTGCCTGCAACGCCACTAGCCGCGGCCGTATAGACAAAGTCCCTGGGGCCGGCGCCCCAGCGCACGTATACCCTTCAGTCCGAATAAGGAGACTCACCTAACATGCCTGCACGCAGAGGGCGGAAACGCCCGAACATCATCTTACTCGGCATCGATTCGCTGCGCCGCGACCACATGAGTTGTTACGGCTACAAGCGGCTCACAACCCCTCACATCGACCGCTTCGCCCAGGACGGCGTTCTCTTCGAGCAGACATTCTGCCCCTTTGTCCCGACCACCAGCGCCTATGCCTCTATGCTCACGGGTATGGACGTCTTCTCGACGCAGGTCGTCGCCCTTCGCCATAAGGGCCCTATGCGCTCCGAAGTCACGACCCTGGCAGAATTGCTGAGCGAGGAAGGCTACAATACGACCTGCGTCGGCTTCAGCGGCAATCCCAGCTCGCGCGGCTTTGACAAGTATCTCGATTACGCCGGTTGGGGAAGCTGGAACGAAGGACGCAGCCCCAAAGCGCAAAACCTCAACGAAGTCGCCATCCCCGAATTGGAGCGCCTAGCCAAGCGCCGCAAGCCCTTCTTCCTCTTCCTGCGCCACATGGATCCGCACTCCCCCTACCTGCCGCCCGAACCGTATGAGCGCATGTTCTACCACGGCAACGAGTGCGACCCGAAGAACCGCTCGATGGACCCGGTGATGTCGTTCAAGCCGTTCCGCGACTACTTCGCCACGTGGATGCCGCCCGGCATCACCGACAAGGACTACGTCATCGCCCAGTACGACGGCGCCGTCGCCTACATGGATGCCGCCATACAGTCCATCTTCACCGCGGTCGACAGCCTCGGCCTCGCCGAGAACACCATCGTCGTGGTCAACGGCGACCACGGCGAGACGCTCTACGACCACGAGTGCTACTTCGACCATCACGGCCTCTACGAGCCGACCCTGATCGTGCCGCTTATCATCCGCTACCCTGGCCGCCTTCCCGCAGGCAAACGCGTGCCCGGCTACAACCAACACAAGGACCTTGTCCCAACCCTGCTTGAGTTGGCCGAGATCGAAAGCGATATCCGGTTCGACGGGCGCAGCCTACTGCCTATGGTGCGCGATGAAATCGCCTCGCACGAGAGCGAGTTCTACATCACCGAGTGCACATGGATGCGCAAGCACGGATGGCGCACGCCCCACTGGAAGTTGATCATCGCCCTCGAACCCGACTTCCACTTCAAGCCCGAAGTCGAGTTGTATAACCTGGTCGAAGACCCGGAGGAATCGGTTAACCTGGCTGAGAGCCGGCCAGATGTCGTAGAACTGCTCCGAGCCCGCATGGAGGCATGGATCGCCCAGCGCGAGGCGGAGACAGGGCTGCCCAATCCCATATACGATCAGGGCGACTGGCATGGTCATGCCGGCGTCGGTTCGTTTACGTCTTCGCAACAAGCCTATGATACGCTTCATATCGGCGACCCCAATCAGGCCGCGCGCCTCCAGGCCAAATCGCGCAGCTAATGCGCAGCCGGGGGCGATATGAGCCGGATTTAGTTCCTAGGAAATAGAAGGCTGCGATGACGCTTGTGACTATTATCGGCCGTGGGCACTCTGGCACCCGCGCCATGTCCCATACGCTCTATGCCAGCGGCGTTTTCATGGGCGACTGCCTCAACCGCTCCGGAGATATGATTCCGCCGGGCGATATGTACGAGGCTTGCCGCGTGATGGCGCGTTATGTGCAATGGAAAGGCGACCTAAGATGGGACTTCTCTAATCTGTACGACATGGAGATCCCCGAGGAGTTCACGCGCCTCGTCCATTCCTACCTGCGCAGCGTGCTCGCCGAACACGATCGCTACCCGGACCGGTTGGCGGGTTGGAAGATTCCGGAGACCACGCTCGTCTACCCTTGGATCGTGCGTATGTTTCCTGATATGAAGTACATTTTCTGGATTCGGGACCCGCGCGATTCCATCCTCGCCAGCCACAAGACGGATGACCTAGCAGACTTCGGCATCCCCTACTCGCCTACAGACGACGTACGATTACGTCGCGCCATCTCGTGGAAGTATCAATACGACATCGTGAAAGCGACGCCTAAGCCCAGACACTGGATCGAGGTGCGCTTCGAGGACTTCGTGACCAACCAGGAAGCTACGCTGCAACGTCTCGAGGAATACCTCGGCATCAAGCTCGGTCGCATCATCGTTCGCCCCGATTCGATCCAGCGCTGGAAGAACGACCCTGGCCCCTACGACTTCAGTTTCCTAGAGCCCGCCATGCGGGAGTTCAGATACATTTAGACAGACGGGAGCATCCACCATGAAACTCGGCGCCAACTCAGTTCTGTTCGGCGGGTACGACCTGGAAACCGCCTTCAAGTACATCGCCATGGCCGGCTATGACGGCATCGAAATCTCTGCCATTGACGGCATGAGCCAGCATCTCGTTCTTGACAACTGGCGCGAGACAGCGCCTCAGATTCGCAGCCTTGCCCAAACCTACAACCTTGAACTTCTCGCCATGGAGCAGCCCTCGCGCGACAAAGCCAGGATGGAACAGGCGATGCAAGCCGCTGTCGAAGCCGGCATCCCCGTCATCAACTGTGGACCAGGCGGCGAGACAGGCGATGAAGCCAGTTTGCAGCATACCATCGAAGAGCTGGGCGAACTGGCAGAGATGGCCGAAAGCTATGGCGTCATCCTCTGCGTAAAGGCCCATGTCGGCCGCGCCATCTACAACACGCCCACCACGCTCAAAGTAATGGAGGGCGTCTCCTCCCCGGCTTTCGGCATCGACATGGATCCGTCTCACATCTATCGCTCCGGCGAAAACCCAGTCGAAGCCATTGCAGCCGTCATCTCGCGTGTCAAGCACGTTCACATTCGAGACTGCAAGGGCCGACAACAAGGCCCCGGCAAGCCGGAGATGCAGGCCAACGGCCGCGGCGATATAGACCTCGTGGGTTATGTGCGCGTTCTCCACGAGAACGGCTACACCGGCCCGCTAGATCTCGAGATCATCGGCGCCAAAGACTATGCCCTGGAACAGTGCATCGTCATTGCTGCAGAAGCGCGCGGCCACATGCAGGCTTGCCTGCAGGCCTGCGGCGCACGCTAATCACGGCCTAGAACCAAACAACCTTTAAACCCCATACGCGCCACACACGACGCCTCAGCCACACGGTTGAGGCGTCGGTTATGGTGTAGCGCCACTTTACTCCCTCTGGCGCCAGCCGGGATACGCCCTACAAAGGCGCATTGCCTGCCGTTCTTGGCGTTTGACAAGCAGGGCGCGGACAGCTAAACTACTTCACAGATGAAACTGTCCTGATCTCTGACCCTTCTCTACAAAGCAGTGCGCCCGAAAATGGCTGCCAGAACCGCCGTTTCAGACGAACTTGTTGACAGTCTGCTTGATTTCATCATGGTATTGTCCGACATGCTCCGCCGCGTTGGACACGCCTACGAAGTCGAGGCCGACCTCAATTCCCAGGAGCTGCTCGTCCTCATAACCCTCTCGACGAACGGTCTGATGATGGTCAAGGACATTACTGAGAAGATCCCCGGTGTCAGCCCTAGCACCCTGACGCGCATTCTCGACCGGCTAGAGGCCAACGGCATGGTCGCGCGCACGCTCAACCCGATGGACCGGCGCAGTTTTCGCGTAAAGCTCACTGAGCGCGGCGCCAAAACGGTGGGTGAATACCAGGCGCAAATCGAATCCCTCGCCGTCTCGATGCTGGAACCCCTCTCACCGGCAGAACGAATGATGCTTTCTGAGCTGCACGCCACGATGTCCGCCAGTATAGGGCTGGCCCCTGTCCGGCGCGCTTCATAAGCTCCCTGCCTCACCGCATCCCTCACACTCAGCCCGTTTGATCATATGATTCAGGCAACTATCGCGCCAGATTGACGATAATTCTATTTTTTAAAATTATTGTTTCAAAATATTTTTGTTTTCTGATTATCTAGTTATTATATTATATCGTATTGGTATATTCCGCAATGCAACAAAGAGGCTTCGGGGCGGTGTGTGCCCCGAAGCCTCTTTACGGTCAGACCATAACAAGCTTGACTGCCTATGCAACAACCCGAACCGGCCTGCCCAGCGGCGGGCTCACCATTCGGGCGGCGTCTCCTCGCACCCGGCATCGGCCATGAGCCTGCGCAGCGTTTCAGCAGCGTAGGTCATCCCCTCCACCCCGCTGAAGCCGCTGCTATGACCCGCGATGGCGAGATGCGGTTCCAGTGCCAGCATGCCCCTGTACTCGGCATCGCGCAACCGCGAGAGCAATAAACCGATCTCTCCGTCTCCCTCGCCCGCGGCGCGCACATCACCGCTGCCGAGCACAGCGTCTTTTACGTGGACGTGTACAACATACGCTCCCAACAACGGCCATCCGTGAGTCGTCGCGTTGGCTTCGCCGACCTGCACGAAGTTCGCCGGGTCCCATGCAAAGCGCAAATTGGGGCTGTCGACCGCTTCCAGAATTGCATGACAGCGTGCAATCGTATCGCCAACAATCTCCTTTTCATTCTCCAGCAGAAGCGTAAAGCCTTCGCTCTCCGCCAGCTTCGCCAGCGCCGCCAGCCGTTCAGCAGAGGCGCCGACATGCAGATCGTAGCCGGCGTTGGTAGACGTATCCGGCGGATAGAACGAAAACACGCGCACTGTCCGCGTGCCGACGATTTCGGCCACCCGAAAGATGCGATGCAGGTTCTCTATCTCACCTTCCATCGAGTCAGCCAGAGCCGATTTGCCGACCGGGCTGCCGATTGCACTCACCTGGATACCGGCCTCGCGGCAATTCTCGGCTACGCGTCGCGCCTCGTCGTCGTCCAGCGCAAGCACGTTCTTTCCCCATACCCCACGCAGTTCCAGATAACCGATCTCGAGCTTGCGCAGCAGCGCCAGTTGATCCGCCAAATCGTCGGCAATCTCATCGCCAAAGGCGCTCAACGCGAATTCTGCAGTCATGTCCCCTCCTTCACTTGCCCGCTGCTCGCAGGTTCGCCAATAGCTCGGAGTACGCGCCTCGGTCCAACGGTAGGCTCACAGGCTGCAGCGTATGCCCCGAGAGAATCATCGCATTCGCCAGTTCCAGCGACATGCGTCCATCCCGACCGTCGGTGCGCGGCGCGGCGCCCGTCCAGATGGCGTTATGCAAATCGCGATACACCGCAGCGTGATCGCCCTTGCCATCCGGTATACGCACCTCGACTTCCTCCATTGCCGGCGCAGCATACATGCCCGGGTGGTTCGCAATATGATCGCGCAAGTCCGTCTCGAACCGGTCGAAGCGCAGCGTCCCCTTCTCTTCTATCTGGATGCGTCCGCCCGTACCGACGATCTCCATGCGGCGCGGCCCAGCCTCCGCCGTACTGAAGTAGATCGTTCCCAGCGCACCGCTCTCATATTCGACCATCGCCAGGAGCGTATCCTCCGTCTCGATGGCGTGGCGCATCGTCTTCGTCCATGCCACTACCTGTTTTGGCATACCCGCCAAGTGGCAGAACAGGTCAAGCCCATGCGGAGCCTGATTGAGCAACACGCCGCCGCCCTCGCCCCGCCAGGTGCCTCGCCAACCTGCGCTGCGGTAGTATGCAGCCGGACGCATCCACGGCTCCACTAGTTCAACACGATGCAGTTCGCCGAGCGCGCCGCTGCGGATGAGTTCACGCGCCGCCTCGATCTCCGGACGAAACCGCTGCTGGAAGTTCACAGCCAATACGCGTCCGTTGCGCTCCGCAGCCTCGATCATGGCATCGGCCTCAACCGCTTCGACAGCCATCGGTTTTTCGACCAGAACATGGCTGCCCGCATTCAGCGCGTCGATGGTGATGTCCGCATGATAGGGGTGCGGCGTCAGCACCACTGTTACATCAGGCGCAACCTCCTCCAACAATCGACGATGATCACTATAGTACGGGCAGCCGAATTCGTCGGCTCGCGCCCGCCCGATAATATCGTTCACATCGCACACGCCGACTACCTGTACGGCTGGCAGGTCCAATCCCAACCGGTGTGCGCTGAGGATGCTCGCCCCCACGCCGACAATTGCATGGCGTAAAACGGGCCCGTTCCCCGTTTGCTCTTCGCTATCAATCATCAAGGACTCTCCACGACTTCGTTGGAAGGTTTGTACTAGAGACCAATCTAATGCTAACGCCTGGACAACAAATGCCCAAAGTAAGTGATTCGCTAACCGGCACTCTGCCGGTCCTTCAATGCACCTGCCGGGTGCAGCGACAGGCGGTAGACCGTCGCCTTCTCTACCGCCTCTCTCGACCACAGCATGGGATGATAGACGCCTTCGCGCCACATCGCCATCTGGTCATCGTATTGATCCGACATGGCGTGCCCAGATTGCCCCGTCTGCGTCACCGTCTGGGCGCGTTCCCACTCCCCTACGTCGTATACCTGACGATACACCGCGGCCACGTTAACCAAGCCCGGCGGCAAAACCGGCGCGTAGCTAGTCTGGTTCGGCGTAGTCATGTCACCCCCCACCGGGAAAGGACCGCGGTTGAAGAACGTTCGCAAGATCCGCGCTCCGCCCAATGGATGCACATAACGCACCTGATGCGCCCGCCCCCAATCCCACCGGCGCGCATTATCGCCGTACTCGCTGCGGATCTGGCGCACCGCACGCGCCAACGCGCTGCGTAAGAGCGCGTCGCGCGATCTTGGCTGGCCGTTCGCGTCCACGCCGTACCACACCGACTCCGCCTCCGTGTCCAGCAACTCCAACAATCGAGTCGAGGCGCGCAAACGAAAACCGTGGATCGTAAAAAGGGGCGTTCTGCTGGTTCCCAGATAGCCGTCACTTGCCGGCCCCAGCGCATTGCCAAACGTCATATCCAGCAGGTGCAGCCAACAGTAGTGGTAAATCAACGCCGCTGGGCTGTCTGCGTCCATGCGGTAATCCCAACGCCGCAGATGCCCGGCTGCAACCTTCTCAAACGAATCGGCAGGCTCCAGGCGGCCGAAGTATGGCCCCAATCGCGCGGCGAACTTGCTCGTCGTATCCAGTTGGATTTCGGCCATATCACGCAGGCTGTGGCGGTCCTTCTCCGCAATCATCTCCTCGATGCGCGCAGCGCGCCAGCCCGGCGCATACTCAATCCCCAGGAAATGCGCATAATCATCGCCCGTGATCTTGTTATTAGCCGTCACAATCGCGCCTGAGGGCGGGTTATAAAAACGCGGCAGCGCAGCGTCCGGGACATAACCGTCCCATTCGTGCTGGCCGTCCCAACCCGGCGACGGCGTCAAGCCCAAATTGTGCGTTCGATTAGGCAGTCGCCCAGCCAACACATAACCGATATTCCCGTCCACATCTGCAAAGGTCACGTTCTGCGGAGGATCCGACCACTCAGCTAGTGAAGCCTGAAACGTCTCCCAGTCAGAAGCTCGGTTCAGCGCCAACACAGCCCCTAGTGTATTGCCCGGGGCATGGCCCGTCCACTTGAGAGCGAATGCTAGTTCGCCATTCACTGAGCGTTGCGTTTCACCGGCCAAGTTGTCGACAATCGGCCCATGCCGCGTTACCAGAACGCGCTCTACATGCGGCAACTCAGCGCCGCGCACCGCAATCGACTCCTCCGCGACCTCAGCCCGCTCCCATCGCCCTTCATACTCAAACAACTCGGCATCATCCGCGTGCCTCCGCTCCACAAACAGGTCTTGCACATCACACAGCGCAGCGGTCATGCCCCAGGCGATCCGCTGGTTGTGGCCAAGCATCACACCGGGGATCCCAGGCAAGGTTGCGCCGCTGACCTCGTATCCCGGCGAAGATAGATGCGCCTCATACCAGGGGCTTGGAACCTGCACCGCCATATGCGGGTCGCAACACAGCAGCGAACGGCGCGTCGCGCTGCGCTTTGGGGCGAGCACCCAGCTATTGCTGCCCCGCGCCTCGCCTTCCATGCCAAACCATTTCTTCAACCCGTCATACTGGTTGAGCATCAGCCCTGCCGTCTGCAACAGACGAGTCGCCTTCGTCTCGCCTAGCGCCTCGAGTATAATCGAAGTCTCCGCCGGATAATCCGGCTCCAGATCCGCCGCACGTATTGCGCCCACCCGTTGTAGCAGTTGTAGGCGCACCAGTTCGCTCTCCCAATTGACGCTCATGCTCCACGCCATCATCTTGCCGCACGCCAGCGCGTCCGCCGCGGTCCAGGGCGCCGGAGCCAGACGCAACAGGTTGAACTCCGCCGCTAGCCGGCCCGGATGATCGTCGATGAAGGCGTTCACCCCTTCCACATACCAGTCGACGACCTGGCGCGTTGCCGCATCCAGCGCCTCAAGCTCTTTCTCTGCCGCGCGCCGAAATCCCACTATGCGGCTGAAGCGGTCGGCATCGAGCGCGGCGGAGCCGAAAGCCTCGGCTAACTCACCCTTAGCGGTGCGCCGATTTTGCTCCATCTGCCACAGCCTATCCTGTGCGTGTGTAAATCCCAACGCCCGGAACAGGTCTGCATCGCTCTCTGCATAGATGTGCGGGATGCCGTACCGGTCACGCAGCACCTCGACAGTCCCAGCAAGGCAGTCAAGGCGCAATTCTCCATCAAGCATTGGCATCGGGCGTTGCACGCGCCGCCAATAGACGTAGAAAAATAGCCCCGCCACAGCCAAGCCGGCTATGACGATGAGCAATACTATGGGAAGAAACGTGGCAGTGTACATCATTCTCGCGGGGTGTTGTGGGATGGCGGTTCGACGCGGCGGGCTGCACACGCATCTCCAGCCCGCCGTCTCACCACTTATAACACACTCTTAAAATTCGCACAGAATCGCCATATCGATTAGCATCCTAATCCAACGTGATATTCCACAGCAACTCTCTGGGAGACGGCGCAAGATGTTCGATAAGCGCAATCAGCAAGTTGTCATTGGTCTGACATCCGCCCACGGCGATCAGACATGGCTCAACAAGAACAGCCGCAATTATTTGAATGTGTTAGCGAACGCCGGCGTGAATGTAGTAGTCCTTGCGCCCGACACCCCCGCCGTCTTATCCGATGGCGCCGTCTATACGCCGGACGCATCCGGTCGCATGCCCTCTGCGGTGTTGGACCACTTGTCAGGTCTCGTGGCGTCAGGGGGCGGCGACGTTCACCCTCAGCATTTCGGCCAGGAACTAGATGGTGCAGAACCAGATCACATCAGCCTTGAGCGCGATGAACTGGAACTGAACCTGTTGCACGCCGCGCTTGAGCGAGACCTGCCGATCTTCGGCATCTGTCGCGGCGCTCAAGTGCTCAACGTAGCGGCCGGCGGAAGCCTGCGCCAGCACCTTGACGGCCATCGCTCGCCTGATGGCCAAACCGCCTATCACTTGGTGGATATTCTCCCCGCCACCGGTTTTAGGCGCATCATCGGCGCAACGAGCATGGTTGTCAACACCTTCCACCATCAGGGTATCAGTCATGACGACCTTGCGCCCGGCTTCACCGTTGCGGGACAGGCCGATCCGGACAACTGGCTGATCGAAGCCTATGAAAGCCCCCGCCATCGCTGGGTGCGTGGCGTTCAATGGCATCCTGAGCGCATCTTCGAGCTCGAACCTAGCCATCTACTGCTGTGGAATAGCTTCCTCTGCGCTTGCCGCGAGATATATACCAACGGACGCCAATGAAAACAAGCCTCTTCGACTACAGCCTGCCCGCGTCCTTCATCGCTCAACAGCCCGCCGAACCGCGCGATAGCAGCCGTCTGCTCGTCCTAGATCGCTCCTCCGGCGCTATCGAACATCGTCGCTTCTCGGATATTGGCGAATATCTCCGCAGCGGCGATCTCCTGATCGCCAATGACAGTCGCGTCATTCCAGCCAGGTTGCATGCGCGCAAACCTACAGGCGGCAAGATAGAAGTTTTCCTGCTCCGCCGGCTAGATCAGAGCGGCGAAACTTGGGAATGCCTAGTCAAAGGTCGCGGCTTGACTGAAGGCTCGCAGCTATTTGTTGAAGCCGGCGAAAAGCGCGATAGCATTCCCGCGCTCGTCACCGGCGTGGACGAGACCGGCATTCGCACAGTCCGCTTTTCCGTCCCCCTGCTCGAAAAACTCCAAGAGCTTGGCGAGATACCTCTTCCGCCGTACATCACCGAATATGCCGGAGACCGCGAACGCTATCAGACCGTCTTCAGTCGCCAAGAGGGCAGCGTCGCCGCGCCGACCGCCGGGCTGCACTTCACGCCGGAACTGCTCATTGACCTGCGCCGTACCGGCGTGCAATTCGACATGGTTACGCTGCATGTCGGCCTCGACACCTTCCAACCGGTCGCCAGCGAAGACATCGAAGACCACGCGATCCATACGGAATGGGCGGAACTGCCGCGTGATGTGGCGCGTCGCATCAACGATGTCACCCTCCAGGGCGGGCGCATCGTCGCCGTCGGCACCACGTCAGTGCGCACCCTTGAATGGAGTTCCACAGGCGCACAGGGCATCGATCCCTATGACGCCCAGGCCTGTCCCTGGCAGCGCACAGCCGCCTTCGCCGGACCGGTAGACCTGTTCATCCGGCCCGGATATCGCTTCCGCGCCGTGGATGCGCTGATCACCAACTTCCACCTGCCCCGCTCCAGCCTGCTCATGCTGGTCAGCGCCTTCGTCGCCCAAGCGCATCCACAGGACATTGACGCGGGCCGCCGCATCCTCCTTCAAGCTTACGAGGAGGCCAAGCGCGAGGGTTATCGCTTCTTCAGCTTCGGCGACGCCATGCTCATCATATGAGCGCTGGCTTGCGCTACACAGGCTGTATGGGTTGGTTCGGGAATTGTTTAGGGACGTACGCTTCGTGCTAGGTGCCGCATGAGTGAAACGAAAAAACGGCGAGAGGGATGGGTTGGCGATGGCCTACTCTCGCATGCAGTTGCCCGCATACTACCATCGGCGCTGGCGGGCTTAACTTCCGGGTTCGG
>Ga0334887_1004182_pt1 | contig 13349 bp, 14 predicted proteins | sample GraSluR1_MG_10_FD_207217 | JGI IMG/M metagenome (GOLD analysis project Ga0334887, IMG submission 207217) | Sludge microbial communities from methane-producing bioreactor in Wageningen University, Netherlands - Granular Sludge_18_07-R1 | ecosystem: Engineered > Bioreactor > Anaerobic >...
TGCTTGCTTTTAGCTAGAAGTTATTACAAAAGAGAAAAATGTATCTAAAAAAATAGATGAGCCCCGGTTTATTTGCCGAAGCTCATCTACATATGCATTTATTGATAAAAGTTCTCGGTCAGCCTGTGAAGACCAGACCCCTCGATTTATTTTTGGAAGTTAGAATATCTTCCTTTTTTTCTTCCCTAGGAGAAAATTTTCCATGAATTTCAGCTAAATACATAAGTAACCCCTTGTGTTTTTAAAATCTCTATTATCTCCTTAAATGCTCTAAGATCTGCAATATTCTAAAAAACGGATTTCCAACATCATTGGTAGATTTTTTTGCTTTTTCCCTTAATTCATCTATACATTTGGCATATCTCTCATTAATAACAACTTCCAGTCCATCAATCTTCTCCAGTTCTTCTGTAATATAACCTTTTGGGACTACCGGTGACCAAAACATATAGTATCTTTTTGGGAAATCTGAAAGATACTTCTCTGCATATTCTTTCTGTTTTTCAAATTTTTTCTTTATTTTTACGATAGTATTTTTATTGTCTTTATATAAAATTCCTCTTATATGCGTAGTAACCTCACAGAGATAAACACTTTTATTCTTAAAATCCAATCCTACTACATCCAGTTCATTTAGCCCTTCAAGTCCACCAACCGGGGGTCTGGCATTATAATCAATAAAATCACATTTCTTAACAACTTTTAAATATGCTCCTACAATATACTCACCAATATCAGTTTTTATCATCTTACTTCCTTCTTAGTTATTTTTATAATAAACCAGTATTTTTTCTTTTTGTGAAATTGTGAAGCTTGAGCCCTTCTTCTACCTTCTACCTTCCATACCTATAGATATCGTTCAGTAATATAGTTAATGTAGTCTCTATGTAAATTCCGGTAATCATTGGCTAAATTGACAATTAAATCCTGATAACTTATGGCATGAAAATAGAGATTATCTGCTTTTGTTATTTTAGTAAATTTGTCTATCTCTTTATGATGAATCCTGCTTTCTGGTCCTACCGTATCATACCAGAGATACAGAAGTCGGAATTTATTCTTACCAAACTTTTCTTTCAACCCTAAAATGTGTTTTACTAGTTGAGCGGGATACAAATAGGAATATTTGTTATCATCAGGACTTATTTCTTTTGCCAACTTTAATAAATTTGGCATACCACCCCATATTGTATCTAATTCAATATATTTTGGAGAAATCCCGGAATGGTTTCGTGATAAATACGCTTCTGAAAATTTACATTCTATGGCAAAAACCTTAAATCTTGAACTAGGAGAATTTTCAATAACTACATCAATATTAGGACTACGTAAAAATCTCTTCCCTATAGGATATCTAACTTCGAATTGTATATCTTGGGAAACAGAATTGTTTTTTCTACAAAATCTACATGCTGAAGCTATTTCAGAAATTTTCTTTATTTTTTTCCAGTATTGAAAAATATTCACACCTAACGCAGATGAGGAATGAACTGCTTGCATCTTACAAGGACTACCAGTTAATTCTCCTCCATCACCTTTTTTGAAATTATTTAGAACATCTGGTAACATTGGTTCAAATAAATTGGCATCTAAATTTTGAGTATAAGCTTTACGACCACGATTGATTTTGCTCCCTATAAGCACAATATTATTACGATAAGCCCACTGCAATTGCTTGGATATAATATACTCATGTGGATTCATATTTTCCCCCTGACTTAATAAATCTTTTATATTAAAAACAAACTCATCCATACGATCTTTGAATTCTTCAAAATTACCGGTTAAATCTAAAATACAAAAACCAAATCCTCTTCTTTGGCTATTATCTTTATCATCCCCATTATAATAAGTATTTAAAAAACTATTTCTTGAAATTGACTCCACTCAGTTTGAAAATGAATTATAACAAAATAATCGCTCTTGGACATAAAACTTCTAATTCAGTTAGAAATTATTCTTAAAATTTTCCTTAATATTATCTTGTAAGTTATTATTGTTTATTTCGTCATTTTCTTCCTCTTCTAATTCTTCTTGAAATAGAAGATTCTCTTCTATATTTTCTCCTATATCAGGTGATACATCTCTAATATCCCTCACAACTGGTTTACCTATAACTGATTCAATCAGACTTATAATTGTTTCTTGTCTTAATTTAATAAAATTATTGAAATCATTCTTTCGAATAAGAGTAGGGGTAATAAGATGAGAATTTAATATTTCGTTCATTCTTTCTTCATTTATATCTGCAGCTCTTTGAATAATTTCTATATATTCACTGGGAGCCTTGCCCCCAACAATACGATTCGTTCTTGCAGAAAGGGCAGTTTTATTAAGAATACAATCATATTCCTCTCTTGGTAAAAAATGGTCCTGGCACCACTTCTGAGGAAAGATATGGTGGATGTCAATTCTCTCATCGAAATAAGTTGCTACATTTATTGGATCACCAGACCTAAAATCAATACATCCGGACTTCATTAATAATGCATAAATTCCTTTATAGGCAGCACTATTGCGTGTCCTTAATGAATAAAGCCTGGAGGCAGCAAAATTTGCATCACTTATTGTTGAAGGTATTATACTTCCAGATCTTATCCATTCCAATACCTCTGGTAAGTCTTTGGCAAAACGACTTTCTATAGCAGACCCATACAATTCTCCAAATACTCCACACCAAAACCAACGAGATAATTTACTTTTCACATTGTCGAGTTTGGAACTATCCCCTAATGTTGCAATAATAGCAGCAAGAGGAACTATCTGTTTACCATAGGGGAGATCCCTGTTAGTAAAAAAATTAAGTTGATGAAGAAGTTTGGCTGAATCTACTAATGCTTGTTTTGAAATATCAGCCCAGGTTTTATAATCATCAAGCTTCATCCTAAGAATTTCCCTTCTCTTGCAACTAATACCGGGAGATTGATCTTCACGTATTCCTGTTTCCAATGCTTTTATTTTTTTATTCCTAGTCGAAAGTAAGGAGATAATCTGAAGAAAATCTTCGCTTTGTAATCCTTTAAAAATAGGATATTTTAATAAATCATTTTTTCTTCTAGTCCAATCATCTCGAAGGTTGTATCCTTCAGCGGCAAAGGTTGCAGTAAGTAATTCAAATATTGTTAAGGGAACTCCACCAGTATTAACTTTCTCAAAAACCTGGCAAATTGCCTCTCTTGTAATACCTTTTTTTAATACAATAATTGGAACTTGATACTGACTGATGGGCGTAATAATTCTTTCAGTAAGTATTTTCCATTTTTTTAATCGTGATTGCATTTCTTCAGGGATTATATTTAGATATTGCATCATCCACTCCATCAATTTATCGGAATTAAACACAATATCTAAAGGCAATATTCCTGCTTGACACTGTTGATCAAAGGTCGAATAATCTTCAATAACCTCTCCTCTAAAATTTTTGCGCATACGGTCTTCTGAGAGGCTTAAAATAACTTCTTCTCTATCCCCGAAATCAGAGATAACTTCATCAATCACTACATGATAATGACGTCTGATTTCCTTCCCATATAAATCTCTTGTTTCAACTGGACAGGGTGAATACAAAGCTTGAAAAAGAGCAGTTAATCTTTGTTGCCCATCAAGCACTAGAAGATCAGGCTTGCAAAAAATGTTCTTATCAACTCCATGTATTAATCGTGTTTTAAATATAAACTCTTCGTTCCCGGCTTGTAATAACATTACTGCGCCAATTGGATATGATAATGTTACGCTTGCAAGTAAACTTGAAACATGATCATCATCCCAAATCCAATCACGTTGAAACTCAGGTAATTGTATTTTCCCTTGATCTATCTCTTTTAAGATACCTGCTAAGGATTCTTTAGTACTATCATATGTGCTTAATCCTTCCATTCAGACCTCCCATATCATAAAATCTAATACACTATTTTTTGTAAATAATCTTTATTTTAAATACAACTTTCTTTGTAAAACTGTATAATGTTTTCTGTTTCTTGATCTGGAATGAAATATCATCTCTTCTAATTGTTGGGAATATTGAATCTCATCTTTTATTACCTTTATAAAATCTTTCCATTCCTCATTAGTCGGTTCATATCCTACCCAGGAGAGCATAAAGTCAAATTGAACACCATTGCGAAACAATCTACCTGGCAAAGGATAATGTTTGCGATTCACTATTAATATCCCATATCTTAGAAATGGGTGAACATGTTTATGAGTTGCAGCTTTTTGACTGTAGGTCATAGCGTCATGAGTAGTGTCTGAATTTAATTTGCCTTCAATAATAATCCGTGGTTTCCATTTATTCTCTGTCAAATTCTGGCAAATGATTAAATCAGTTTCATATTTGATTAGATTAGTTTCTTCTGGTTCGTTTTCTTTGTAACTGATTATTTCAAAGGAATAAGGAATTTTTCTACCATCATAAAAAGAGAGGTTCGTATCCTTAAAAAATATTTCTTTTTTCAGCCTCTTTCTTACTTCTTTCATCCATTCTTTTTCATTCAAAATAGGCTTCTCCTTTTTTAATTTTCTTGCCTATATGTCAAATGTGAAGACCAGACCTCTTTTCTCTTACATCTAATTTTAAAACTGTGAAACAGAGAACCGTCCCCTGTATCATGGGGAAAATTCCTCAAACGAAGAACCGTCCCCTGTATTATTTCTTGTTCTTTTTAAGTTCCCGAATCTCCAATAACGACTCCTTTCTTCTGTCAAGATTTTAGAATCTACCTTTGGTTTGTATTCCTTCATGAAAGGTTATTCTTTATAAACGAATAAATCTATCTTTAAAATACTTTTTATTATCTTATCTGAAAAGAAAATAAAAGAAAAGACCCTCCCCCTATTGGATATGTTTAGAACTTTACAAAGAAAAACTCTCAAAATCTAATAATTCTGGAATAGTGTGATTTTTAAAAAATAGATATTTTAAAGTTAACGAATATAAGTAAACAGTATCAATCCGATTGAAGAAAGAGAAATGATAGATGAGAAAAACGCCACTATTAGGTTAACTTTCTCTTCAACTAAGACTGCCACTGAAGTTCCAATTAAGATTAAGATGATACTTGTTAGAAGAACTAAATTATACAACCAATCTGGAGTGGAATGAATACAGTCTGCAATGATGAGTAGATACCAGGGAGCCCAAAGAGAATAACCAGTCATCGAGAATAAAACCTCAAAGCTACCCTTTCCTCCCCATTGCCGGCACAGGAGATGAAGGACACCAGTCCCCAAAATCCACATCAGAATAACCAAGGGTAGGATATAGAAAGCCTGGACCAGGTAGTAGATATCTTTTGATACCCTAATCCAGGGCTCCACAAAGGGAGTAAAGCCATGAAAGTATAGCCAGAGGGACCCCAGTATATAAATAATACTGTAAATCAATACACAAAGCCAGCTGCTATTCTCCTGACTTTTGGAGAGCTCCGAATAGAGGGACCTGGGAGCATAAAAAGACTGAAAAAATTCTTTAATGAACCTGTTGACCATGACTATTGACCTTGAATACATTACTTGTCATAGACCTTTTGAAAGCTACTTTGTATTGAAGAGATTACAAATCATTTTTGTTTACCTGATGAGATGCAATACCTATTTCTTACCCTTTTCTTCTCTTTGAAAACGCTTTCTCTCTAGATCCGCTTTGGTCAATAGATAGATCATCCCACCCAGACATAAAAGAAAGATACCGACCCCGATCGGTCCAGTCCAATAAAACGCTAACCACATACCTTCCATTTTTTACCTCCTGATTATTATAAAAAAATACTTCTGTATGAAAAACTTCAGAGAAAATTACATTTCTATAGATTGTAAATTCTTTTTCTTCATTATAACTCTATTCTGCAACTAGAGGTGTCTGTGGGGTTAGGTCTTGAAATATCAGATAAAACTTATAATTCAAGACTTGATCCTCCCCTCCTTCCTCCTTTATTATTTACCTTTTCTTCTCTTCCAATTTTCCTATTCTATGAAATTCTCAATCAGCTGATTAGAAACACCTCAGACCCTATGGGTTTCCCGTTAAAAGATACCGAAATGTTGTAAACAGTATCTTTAAACTGCTTTAATACTTATAATGATTTGATTGTCAAACTCCATGTACTAGACCAGGGTCCCCAATTGCCACTATTATCCCCTGCCCTTACTTTCCAAGTGATTGTTTCTTCAGTACCAAGAGCAACACTCAAAGAAGTGCTAGTTCTTATCGTGTCTAGTGCAACTTGTCCTTGTGAGTTATAGAGTATAAATTGATATTTTGTAGCATTGCTCACAGAATCCCACCAGAAATAAACGCTCATTGGTGGTAATAACCCTCCATTTGAGGGGCCCAAAAGCTGGACTTGTCCAAGGGTTATTCCAGTCTGAAAATAATAATCAGAAGAATAATCGCTATAGCCGGCACTGTTATAAGCCCGCATATTCCAACGGTATTTCTGTCCGGGTTGCAAATATCCACTAGGGATAGTAATTGAATTCCCATATATCTGCTGATTATAGAAAATGATATTGCTTGTGCCATAAGGATAAATGCTAACAGATAAGTTATAATAATCAGCATTTGGTACTGCCTGCCATGAGAGAGTTGGGGTCAAGGTACTTATAATTGTACCAGGGGCAGATGTAGTCCCTGGGGAAAGAAAAGCAGGAGGATTTGGTGGAAGAATCTCTTCGGTAATAAAGTTTAATGTGAAAGCTATTATTCCACCTGTTGAGAGCGTCTGATTACTACTTGGGGTAATAGATACAAGGGAGGCATTAGAGGGCCCTCCGGAATTATAAGTAATACTGTATGATCCCACGAATTTGTTATTGAGAACAGCAGGAACAGTGCTCCCACTTGAAGGAGAAGACCCAGTTAAACTATAATTAAGAGATCCAATCCAAGGTGATCCATCTAGTGTAGCAAACACATCAATGGTACCAACTGGGGTTGCACTTTTAACTAAATATCCATATTTTGTACAATTAGTTGTAATTGCCTGGGTCCAATTATTAGTATCATACCCTGATTTCATCGCTGAAAAAGACCATGTGCCAGGTATGCCCTTTATCGTCACATATCCACTACTGTTTGTTGTGTGATTAGATGAATTACCTTCGCCGTCAACGACTCCAACGCTTACTCCTGAAAGAGGAGGGCCGCTTGTGCTGTTCTCATAGATATAGAGCACAAGAGTTACCTCTTGAGAGGAAACAGATCCGCTTTTTGTAAAACTCCAGACAGGAGACCATGAAAAATATTGATCTCCTACTAAAGCCCGGACACGCCAGTAATAAGTTACTCCATCGTTTAGGGTACCAGTTGTTTTAGATGTACCAGATACTGTCCATCCGATTGGGTTTGCAAAATTACTCGAAGTATCGTAGACAACCTCATAGCCGGTGGCATTGGCTATGGAATTCCAGGAAAGTACCACAGTAGATGTGTTGACAGTGGAGCCATTGTATGGATTTGAAAGCTGAACCTGCCCAATGGAAGGTTCTGACCCTTCTACTGTAATAATAAAATTCTGGGTGTCAGAGAATTCTCCATCAGATACTTCTATTTTAACATCAAAATTTCCAGAATCTGTGGGGATCCATGAAATAAATCCATTTGGAGCTATCTCCATTCCACTGGGTTTGATGATAAGTGAATAACTAAGTACATCGTCATTAGGATCATTTGCAGTGACATGATAACTGTATAATTGCCCAACGGTTGCAGAAGTTATTGGAGCAGAGGTAATAGTTGGAGGTTTGTTAGTGCCCCAATTCCCTTCAAATGCATCAGCTAGCAAATTAAGCACGGGACTTACGTATTCAGCAGGATTGGTTGAGCTAAATCCCGAAGTCGTGATTCCCGCTTCTTCATACTCGTTAAAAGACCATATCTCACTAGCAGAAAGAGCTGTAGTTAAAATGGACCCAGCACAAACAGATGCAACATAAGGAAAATAGGGGAGTAAGGTTACAGTTAGGACGGGAATAAATGTTGCACCAGTAATTGCGCATGCAACCCATGGAACTGCTTTAGCCCCCCATCTCAATCCAGCTGCTATATCATCTGCTACATTTTTCCCCGCCTCTTTTTGTTGTGAATAAAAAGAATTATATAATTGTTTTATTTCTAAAAGATCTTCGGCTTCTATATTTATTGTAATAGGTTCCTGAACAAGATTCTCGTTATAGTCATACATAGAAATGTCTACTGTAGAATCTGTATAATTCTCAAAAATTACTTTATTGCCTTCAAAATCTATCAAATACCTTGGAAGTCCGTCAGTGCCTGCATCAATAGCGAATGCATTCCCTTGCTCCAAGACATATACTGATCCCGTTATGCTTGTAGGGTTCCCCTCGGCATCTTTTTCTCCAAGAATTGCCATTGCATCTTTGTTCTCTATCCCGGCTACGGAAACTAGATTGCTTTTCGGATCGGTAACTCGAACTAATACTAATTTTGGATCAGGAGTAGAAGGGATAGTAGGCACTACTCCGCACCCCACTACTGTTACCATTAAACTCAAAATAAGTAACAAAGAAATTATTTTCTTCCACATATTAACCCCTCTCTTTTATTTTTATATAAATATTAGAGATAGATATACAATTAAAGATTATAATAAAAGATTATTTTATTAAAATCTTAACTAGTTTATGAACATATATTCATTTTTTAAATACAACTAATGCCTTGCCACCCAATCCTATAGCTACAACATTTACACTAATTGTCTCCCAGCCTTCCTTGCTATATTCATTTAGCAGTTTCTCCAATCCACTTGTTTTAAGAACTCCCACTTTGCCAAGATCAACACTATCTACTTTATATTGTACTGAATTGGCAGCATAAGATATATCTGAATTGGATAACATGGGCAACACCATATTAAAGGCCAATAAAGTTGCAACGATTATCAATAATACTCTAACAAATAAATCTATCTTCATTTTTTCTAATCTCCTGTATTCTTAAACATTAGAAATTAATTGTATAATTCTGTTGGTATATTATTCCTTTTCTTTTTTTAAATAATTTTTAGTTTTTATTTATATATTTTTTAAACAACATTATAAAAAATTGGTAGTGAAATTTGATTTCTAACAGGGAAGTTCCGGGTCAGTCGAAACAATAACTGGCATCACAAAACAAGTATTCTCTAGACATGCACTGGAATGAATTATTACAAAAGAAACACAACAATTATTTTGTCCAATACTAAACGATGCAGTACCACTCCAGACTGTAGCCCCTTCTTCTGGATCCCAACCATCTGGAGGGGAAAGTTCCACAATAGTATCATTTTCAGATTCATTATAATCACCAGTACATTCAGTGATAACTCCATAGGCATCCTTTACAGGTAAAGGGAAGGTTACAGTCAGATTATGGTTTCCAGCAGCGATATAGGGCTTATCATTAATCACTTCAAAGCCCTCTATTTCCACACTTATTTCTTCAGTTTCTCCCTCTCCCTCTCCTTCTCCTTCGCTTCCATTAGGTGGAGTGCTGACACCTTCACATCCAACAAAAACAAAGATAGCTAAAATTGAAATCAATAAAATTACTAATAATTTTTTCATTTTTATCTCCCTCTCAATAATACTTTATCCCATAAAATTTTCTAATATTTTTATTCATCAATAGATTTGTTTACAATTGGGAAATAACCAAAATTTCTTAACAATTTTGTGTTAATTTTTCATTTAAATAAGTAGATAATCTAGCTAGTGTCTTTGAGTCTTTTTCAATGGTTAATTTTTTCAAATAGGAAATTCTTTACTCAATAGGCTACCTCTTTATTTCAATAATATAATTATGGTAAAAAAGCAAAAAACTTCCTGCATCACTTAAGGATTTCTTGTTAGTTAATCAATGAAAACTCTGAATTGAATTCATATTAGTTTATTATTCTAGGGGATACGTAAAAAGAGAACATTTATATTGCAATAATGCATCTTTTATGTGGTACTGATGGAGAATTGGTATGCTGTAGTAATTTATGTTACATTTTTACTATTTGTCTTATTTTATTTATAACTCCTACATAAATCTTTATTTTTTATTATAAGCTTTTTTATCTTTAAAAAGCAAGTCTGCTTTACTTTATAAATTTACAATGTCTAAAACTTCTGTATCCAGCCTCCAAAGATAAATTCCTTCAATACCGGGAACATTCTTTGGAGTATTGAATTGCAATTTCTCTTATCTTAAGTCACTAATATCTATAAAAATATCAAAAATATACTTTCTAAGTTTATGTTGTTTATTAAGATCTAAATAACATTCCATTGTTTTTATGGCACCAAGCCATTCTTCCTTGGTCTTTGGACCATCCACTGTTTTATCATTGATAAAATATATAAAAAGAAGATTAGCATTTATATTATTTAGCACTCTTAAGTAATATAAATGGGCAATTCTATTTGTATATTGATAAAATGTTCCAGTCCAATCAATGGAATTAGAAATATTTAAATATTGCTTCATTTCATCCAAGGAATTTTTGATTTTATTAATTGTCTTTATACTTTTTGCACCAGTTCCTGGACTTACCATCTCAGGAATATTTGCTTTGGCTTCCACAAGTATGATTTCACCATCTTGATTTATACCCAGTGCATCCCATTGAGGACCATTATTTGGCCAAAATGAATTCAAAGTTTTTTTAATTTTATTGTTTAAGCCTAACAATCTCAAATAATCCTCATCACGGTACTCCGCATAATCATATTCCTTTAGAGGAGATTTCCAACTAATGTTCATCTTTTTTCCAATAACCTTTGATACTTTATCATCTAAAAAATCTTTTTTCTCATTAATGGCAACTTGTAAATTTCTTAAGCTGCCATGTGAATCTGATTTTTGTGGAAAAATTCCCATGATATTTCATCCTTTCATTTTTGAACAAATTATTATTTTTATGCCAGAGCAATAATCAGAGTCTTAATGTATTCCAGCATGTCGATAGCTGTTTTGGCATTATCCTTGGTATTTGCTATTTTATTAATGGAAATATGAAGCCGTGTACCTTCATCAGTAATTTCTATAGGCAAACCATTATCCACTTTTTTGTCATAATCAAATTTGCCTTGAAAATGTTCCTTTATTCTAAGTTTAAAATTCTCTGCAATGTCCATCAATGAATTAAAAGGTTTTGGCAAATCTCCACCACGTTTTGAGATAAAAAATGACCTATTAAGGCCAATGATAATTTCTTCTTTATCTTTGTAATCTGTATAAAGAAAGACTCCTTTATGCCAATAAAAACCATCTTTGATAGGAAATTCATGAGCTGTTTTTTCCTGTAAGACCACATTATTATGATGGGCTTTAGATAAAATATAATAAAATCTTTTATTTTCTTTCCCTGCTTGGATTTTCTCTTTATCAATTAAATATTCATTTTGATTGATCCATTCCTGAAGATTTTTTTCAAATTCTCTTTTAAAGCTAGCATAATCCAGTCGGCGCATTGCCTGAAAAGCAACCAAAAAGACAATAATCGTAACAACCAAACCAGCAAGATTGATTAAGGCATCAAGGACATTTTCATTTGTCCAACCAGTAATAAATAATTTAATGATAATCGCCAGCAAACCAACTATACTAAAAATCCCGGTTAATAACTTTTCCAAGTCTTCGTTATATTTCATTTAAATCCTCCTAAAAATATTTAATTTAAATCAATGAATCGAAGTCCAATTGATCCCTCTTACATTCTTCAATCTTTCAGCTTTCAGATAAGACCACCAGAGAATGTCAAAGATTCTAATTCTGGTCAGATGTTTAAGGTTGATTTTTATTAGTTCAGCAGAAATCTCATCTAAATTTTTGCGGTTGTTGTTTACCTTTAGATTTTGATAAAAATCAAAAAGAATTTCATCGGCTTTTTGTAGATTCCAGGAGAGATTGATTTCTTTTCTATACTTCCTTTGCAGGGGATTATCGATCATCGGGATAATCTCAGGGTAAACGGTATGCAGAATCTTTGTAGCAGTCGAAAAACGGATTCCATTAATTTTAAAAAGCTTTTGAAAAACTACATCATTTAATTCTTTTACCCGCTTTTCTCTTTCCTGCTCATCTAAATCTAAAAATTGATTAAGGGTGTTCTGAAATATATCTAATTCCCTGGTGCCTTCAATTATAACCTTACAATCTGAAATTATTTGACTTTTCAATCTTGCGCCAATCCTGTTTACATCTTCTATTTTCCGCTTTTCAATTACATCATATCTGGAATAAAAATCACTCTGGTAACAGTAGCATTCAATCAAAGAAATAGGATCAGGTACTTCGAACTCAATTTTAGAAAATAAATAAAATTTCATGATAGTTTATTTTTATTCTTATTTTTTTATCGGAATTCCCAGAAATAATGAACTGATTTATTGGTATATTCCTTTTTATTGTCAAAAGAACCGTCCCCGCGACAGCCATAAAGATTTCTCCCTTTATCTTTATTACTTAACCAAACTTCTGTATCCAGCCTCCAAAGATAAATTCCTTTAATACGGGGAACATCCTTTGAAGTGCCGGCTTACAATTTACATCAAAAGATTCTTTCATATCCTCATCGGCTAAATCAGAAACAACCCGGAATGAAAAAGCTTTTACCTGATTTAAGTTGGCAACACCTAAAACAGCAGATGTTTCCCAGTTGCAGGCAAGCGCATTGAAATTCTCATGCAATTCTTGCCTTAATAGTCGGTTTTTAACATCCTTTTCACCACAGGCAACATTACCAATCCTGATCTTGATGGCCATTGTTTCTTGGATATGTTTAGAAAATTTCAGAAAACCTTTTTGGTAGAGGGGATCACTTATCACTGTAAGGGATTCGTCATCCCCGGAGGGTATTTTCCCCAATTCCTTACCAGAACATGGGTCATATTCATAGGAATGTTCAGCACAAACAATATCATTGATATTGATGTTTTCAGCCAGTGCTCCGGCCACACCGGCATCAATGATGAAATCAAGATGGAGCTGATCTATGAGGAGTTGGGTGGCTGAACTGCAGTTGATTTTGCCGACACCTGCTTTTACTGCCCAAACCTCTATATCTTTTTCTTTTCTTGAGGAAATGAATCGGCCTGCTCTTTCAGTTTCATCACCAAGCCTTAACTTCTCTTTGCAAATCTCATATTCCACCTCAAGAGGGCAAATGATTCCGATTTTAATCTCTGGATTGTTCATATTACTATTGCCTTCCTTTTCTTTATTTCAAATGTGAACAGGCTGACCGAGAACTTTTATCAATAAATGCATATGTAGATGAGCTTCGGCAAATAAACCGGGGCTCATCTATTTTTTTAGATACATTTTTCTCTTTTGTAATAACTTCTAGCTAAAAGCAAGC
>Ga0334887_1004184_pt1 | contig 13342 bp, 9 predicted proteins | sample GraSluR1_MG_10_FD_207217 | JGI IMG/M metagenome (GOLD analysis project Ga0334887, IMG submission 207217) | Sludge microbial communities from methane-producing bioreactor in Wageningen University, Netherlands - Granular Sludge_18_07-R1 | ecosystem: Engineered > Bioreactor > Anaerobic >...
GAAGTTGAAAAGCTCGCGGTAGTCCTCGCCGGTGAGGATGAGCTTATAGGGCGTCTGCCACACGGCGCGGCGGCGCTGGTCGCAGCGATATTCGGCCACAAGCTGCGGTTTCTGCCTGCGGATGATCTTGAGCACGTTTTCGTCGGTAATGGCCTCGGCGAAGACGACGCCGCGGTCGAGGTCCGCGCCTTGGGCGAGCGAATAGCGCTCCTCGCCGGCATCGGCCAAGCCGGCGGCGGCCAATGCGGTGTGGAACAGCCGCCGGGTAGAGACCGGGTGATCCACGGTGGCGCCGCGCGGCAGGTCGCCATTGGGGTCGCGAATGATTAGAGGGACGTGGGTCAGCTCGTTGTAGAGCGAAATGCTGTGGCCGACGAAGTCTTTTTCGCCCAGGTGGTCGCCGTGATCCGCCACGATGATCACATGGGTGCGGTCCAGCGCGCCGCTGGTGCGCAGCCGTTCGAAGAAGGCGCCAAGCTGCTCGTCTTGGGTGGCGACTTCGGCGTTGTACATGCCGCTGATGATGGCGCGGCGGCGTTCGTCCATATCGTCGCCCAGGGGCGTGAGCCAGCCGAGCACGTCGCTGTTGAAGCGCTGCAAATAGCGCTGCGCCGCCTTGTCGCCGAGAAAGTCCGGCGCAAAGCGCTCGATATATTCCCGCTTGGGATGAAAAGGCATGTGCGTGCCCATGACGTTGACGAAGGCGAAGATGGGTTGCTTCTGCGCCACCCTCTTGCGCTCCACGAGCAGGCGAGCGGCGTCGTTGAGGGATTTGCCCGTATTGCCCTTGAAGCTGAGCGCAGTCTGCCACAGGGGAACCATCAACGGCGTGAAGGCGAACTCGAGCAGGGCATCGGAACGGGCGAAGGAGTCCTGCAGACGGTGCAGCCACTTGGAGAGGTGGCGCTTAAAAAACTGGCGATAGCGCCCCGTCAGGCGAGAACGTGCGCCGGCCTGGTTGGGCCGCGAGGTAAGCAGACCGCTGTAGTTGAGAAAGCTGTAGAAGCCGCGGCGCAGGCCGTTGTCGACCACGCCGACCAGCGGGTTGTTACAGAACGCCGCGGTGTAATAGCCGCCTTGTTGCAGCCGCTCTGCCAACGTGGGCAGCGCCGCGGGCACGCGCGACGATGACTTCTGCGTGCGGTGCACCGCCGGATAGACGCCCGTAAACATGGACGTATGCGACGGGATGGTCCACTGCGCGGTGGAGATGCCGTGGCGGAAGCGAGTGGCGTCCGCAGCCAGCGCATCGAGGTGCGGCGAAATCTCTTCCGGAAAGCCGTAGGCGGAGAGCCGGTCCACGCGCTGTGTGTCCAGGACCAGGAAGAGAATGTCGGGGCGAGCGGTCATAACGAACTCCTTATCGGCCGGGTTGCCGCACGGGCGGGCGCGGTCTTGCACCATGCGCGTACTACTATACTTGCTGCGGCGTGATTTGGGCAACCCGCCGGCGCGGGGAGGGCGCATTCAGGATGGAGGAGAAGTATGAAGCAGGAGGGCGTACAAGGCTGTAGCCATTTTGTAGCCGCAGCCCTGTTAGGGTGAGTCAGCAGGAGCGGCCACAACCGCCACGCCGCTCCGGGCGAAGATCTCCCGCGAAAGGAGGGCGTCGATGAAGACCGTAGTCGCCGGAGCGCTAGGGGAATGCGTACATGTGGCCGGCGTACTGAGTTTTCTACATCTGGCCGAAGAAGCGGGATGGCATACCGTGTTTCTTGGGCCTGCCGTGCCGGTGGAGGAGTTCTTGGCTGCGGTGCGCCGTGAAAAGGCGGAACTGGCTGCGGCATCCTACCGGCTTACGCCTGAAACGGGGCAATCACTGCTGCGTGAGTTCAAGGCCCAGGCGCAGCCGTTGGCCGAGACGGGCGTGCGCTTCGTGTTTGGCGGTACGCCGCCGGTGGCAGAGATCGCCAGGGGCCTGGGCATTTTCGAGCGCTGCTTCGACGGCAGCGAACCAATCGAGGCGATCCGCGCATATTTAGCCGGTCGAACGGATGATACAACGGCGCCGGAACCGATCCCGCAGACGACGCTGGAACGGATCGCCTGGAAGTCACCGGTTCCGCTGTTGCGCCATCATTTTGGACAACCTACGGTAGCAGCGACTGTCGAAGGCATCCGTCGCATTGCAGAAGCGGGCGTGCTCGACGTTGTGTCGATTGGTCCTGATCAAGATGCACAGGAGAACTTCTTCCATCCGGAACGGCAGGACCCGCGGCGCGCCGGCGCCGGCGGCGTCCCCGTGCGAAGCGTCGATGACTACCGGGCTCTCTACGCGGCGAGCCGCCGCGGCAATTACCCGTTGCTGCGCACCTATTCGGGCACGGATGATTTCATCCGCCTGGCGGAGATGTACGTGGAGACAATCCACATCGCTTGGGGGGCGGTTCCTCTCTTCTGGTTCAATCGGATGGACGAGCGCGGGCCGTGGGACCTGGAAGGCTCGATCCGAGAGCATCAAAAACTGATGGCGTGGTATGCCGCGCGCGGGATGCCTGTCGAAGTAAATGAGCCGCACCATTGGGGGCTGCGCTACGCGCCCGACGTGGTGTGCGTGGCGGCGGCCTATCTGTCGGCCTATAACGCCCGCGCACAGGGTGTGCGCGATTATATTGCACAACTGATGTTCAACAGCCCGCGCGAATTGTCGGACTCTATGGACCTGGCGAAGATGCTGGCAATGCTCACGATCACTCAACCGCTGGCAGGGCCGAACTTCCACATCTGGCGACAAACGCGCACCGGTCTGTTGAGCTACCCGCTCGAACCGGCAGCAGCCCGCGCCCATTTGGCCGCCAGCGTTTATCTGCAAATGGCGCTACATCCGCACATTGTGCATGTGGTGAGCCACAGCGAGGCCCATCATGCAGCTAAGGCCGACGACGTGATCGAAGCTTGTCAGATGGCGCACCAGGCCATCGCCAACGCGCAACGCGGCGCGCCGGACATGACCCAGGACCCGGCGGTGCAGGCGCGTAGCCGCGAACTGACAGTGCAAGCACATATGCTGTTGGAGCGCCTGCGCGAGTTAGCGTCGCCCGGCGTGGAGGATCCGTTGACCGACCCGACCACGCTGGCGCGGGCGGTTTCTTGCGGATATTTGGATGCGCCACACCTGCGTAATAACAGATATGCGCCGGGACGCATCGTCACGCGCATCGATGAACGCGGAGCGTGTGTGGCGGTGGATCCGCAAGATGGCCGGGTCCTGGATGAAAACGCGCGCCTGGCTGCGATCGACGTACACCGGCGGCGTTAATCCCCTGAAGAGCGACTTGGCGAGAGGAGGCAGGCATGAACAGCAAGAGGCGCTACACGGTCATCGGCGCCGGACATGGCGGCAAGGCGATGGCGGCGCACCTGGCCCTCATGGGGTTCGAGGTAACGCTGTATAACCGCACGCCGGCCAACGTGGCCGCTATCAAGATGCGCAGCGGCATCGATCTGGAGAGCTATCCGGAGGGGCCGCGCGGCTTTGGCCGCCTGGCTATGGTTACATCGTTGATGGACAAGGCGCTGGACGGCGCGGATGTGGTCATGGCGGTAACGCCCTCAACAGCGCACCGGGAGATTGCGCAACAGGCGGCGCCACACCTGCGCGACGGACAAATTGTCGTGTTGCACCCAGGGCGCACGCTGGGCGCAATCGAGTTCAAGCAAATCCTGCAACAGAGCGGCTGCAGTGCGGACGTGACGGTGGCCGAGGCGGAGACCTTCATCTACGCGAGCCGCTCAGAAGGGCCTGCGCAGGCACGGATTTTCCGCATCAAGAACACGGTGCCGATAGCCGCCCTACCCTCCGGCCGCACCGCGCGCGTGATCGAGGCGCTATCGCCGGCCTATCCGCAGTTCATCGACGGTGAGGATGTGCTGCACACAAGCCTCAATAACATGGGCGCGATCTTCCACCCGGCTATGACTCTACTCAACGCCGGACGGATCGAATCAACGGGCGGGCGCTATCAGTTCTACATGGAAGGGGTGACGCCTTCGGTGGCGAGGGTGCTGGAGGTGCTGGACCGCGAGCGGGTAACGGTGGCGGCGGCGCTGGGCATCCGCGCCCAGACAGGACTAGAGTGGCTGGAGCGAGCCTATAATGCGCGCGGAGAGACGCTGTACGCGGCGATCCAGGCGCAGGAAGGCTACTCCGGGATCATGGCCCCGCCCTCGCTCAACCACCGCTACATCACCGAAGACGTGCCCATGAGCCTTGTGCCGATCGCTTCGTTGGCCGCCCACTACGGGGTATCGGTGCGAGGGATCGACAGCATCATCCGCCTAGCCTGCATCGTACACCGGACAGACTATTGGCGGCGCGGGCGCACTCTAGACAAACTGGGGCTAGCCGGGCTAAGCGTCAGCGAGTTAACGCGCTATGTACACGAAGGATGCGCCATCCCTGCGCTAGACAAGCTGCCGGAGGAGCGCCGGCCGCAAGCCGCCTAAGAGCCGAAGAGAGGGGACGTTGTCTGGGGCGAGGCAGGCGCGTCTCGCCCCAGACCTGACGCATCTTCCTTACTGAATCTTGCTTACCAGATGGACGCCATGCGCCAAACGTGCACCGACTCGAAATCGGCCGCGCCCCCTTCGGCGGCCAGGCTAATGCCGTTATCGGCACGCTCCGGGTAAACAACCTGGGTGATGGCCTGCTCCCCGTCGTTGACGAAGACCTCCAGCACGCTCCTGTCCAGGAAAATTTGCAAGTCGATGCCGGGCCCTGAGTCCAGGGCGACGGTCGTCTCGCCCACGCGCAGACTCGTTCCGTCGTACTCAATGGGGATGCCGCGACTGCCGTCCTCGGCGGCGCGCAGCCACAACCCGGCGCGAGCCGCGCCCTGCAGCGTCAGCCGGGCGTTGATCTCCAGCGCGTCGCCCTGGGCGGGCAGGGATTGGCGCGCGGCGTTAAGTTGCAGCGCGCCGTCGAAAAGCTGCTCGGCGCGCAGTTGCGCCAGCGCAGGCACAGGCCGCTGTCGCGGCAGGCCGTCGGGGCCGAGGCTGAGCAAGCGCGGCAGCGCCAGACAGCCGCTCCAACCTTGCCCGTTCTTAAAGCCGCGCACCCAGCCGAAGAGGACGCAGTTCCCCTGCGGGTCATAGAGAATATTGGTGGCGTAGAAGCGCGGGTCGCATGGCTCCGGCAAGAGCCGGCCGCGAAGGTCGATGCTCCCGACGCCAGGGTCTAGCAGGCCTGTGCGCTCCGGCGTAAAGGTCAGCCGGTCGACATCGAAAATGCCGACGGCGTAATGGACCGGCGCATAGGGAGAAAGCAGCAGCACGAACTTGTCGCCCAACGGGAAGAAGTTGGGGCATTCGCAGAAGATCATCTCGCTGCGCGGCCGCGTGTAAATAGGGCCGTGGCAGCGCCAGTTGGCGAGGCTGCCGTCCTCGGCCTCGAAAAGCACGACATGGGCGTTGTCGCCTTCGGCTGCGCCGAGCACGAGGAAGGTGCGGCCTGCGGTGCGAAAGATGAACGGGTCGCGCCAACTCGGTTCAAAGCGGGGCACGCCTTTTTCACCCAGGGCCAGGATCGGGTTCTGGGGATGCGGCTGCCAGGTGAGCAGGTCGTCATCGCCCACCGCGGCGCGCTGCTGGAAGGGGCGCTTTCTCCCCAAGCCGACGCTGGTGTAGAAGGCAACCGGCCGCCCCTCCTCGTTGATGGCCGCGCATCCCGACCAGACGCCGGATTCGTCTAGGTCATAGGATGGCGGGATCGCAATCGGCAACTGCTCCCAGTGCACCAGGTCCTTGCTGCGCGTGTGGCCCCAGTGAATGTCGTGAGAGAAATCGGCGTAGGGGTTGAACTGGTAGAAGACGTGGTAATAGCCGTTGTGATAGATTGTGCCGTTGGGGTCGTTCATCCAATAGGCGGGCGGCCGGAAGTGATAGATCGGCCGGTTGGGATCATGGGCGACCAGAGGCGCTTGTGCGGCGACGCTGGCTTCGGCGGCGGCTATGGCGGGGCGGATCTCTTGTTGTGGCATACAGACTCCAAGTTTGGCAGATAAATTAATGGCGAAACGACTACGAAACAATCGCGAGGCGCGAATCACGCGCCCATTTCACCCTGCGCCCTAGCGCCCAAGCTTGCGCAGCCAACGGTTGAAACTGCGACCGGGCTTGCGCGGTTCGGGCGCGGGGCTGGTGGCGGCCTCGATCCAGAATTGAAGCGCGTCGGGCGGAATGCCCAGATCGCGGTAGGAACCGGCCTGGTCCGCGGCCTTGTAGTAGGCGATGACGCGGCGCGCGGCATGGCGGCGCACATCTACGGGCCACGAAACCCAATCGCGGAAGTAGGTCCATACCCCGCGGCGCACCGCGGTGACGGCAATGGCGGCCACGTCCTCGACGGTCCAGGCGATCGGCAGCTTGGCCGCGGCGGTGCGCATGGCGGTGACATCGTGCAGGATATCCACGAAATTAGCCTCGGTGAGAAAGGGCGAAGGCGTGGGCCGCAGGTAATAGACGAAGAGATGCTGGCGCGAGCGGGTCAGCGCGGTGTAGAGCAGACGCCGTTCCTCTTCGATGTCGCCGGCAAGGTGATGCGGCAACACATCCGGCTCGCAGGAGGGGATGAACACGACCGGCCATTCCAGGCCGCGCGCGGCGTGGATGGTGCGAATGACCACCGCCTGGCGATTCGCCTGTTGCCGCGCCTGGGCGCGGGTCTGATCCAGCCGCTGCATGCCGGCGAGAAAGCTGCGCAGAGAGCCGCGGCCCGCGGCGAAGTCCAGAAAATGGCGCACCGTCTCGGCCTGGTCAGAACCGGTGGCAGTGAGGCCATGGCGGGTGGCGAGGAAGACGGCATACCCCAGCCGTTCATCCAACTCGCGCAAGACGTCTTGGGCGGAGCGATTGCTGAGCGGGCCATTGCGGAATGCGCCCGCCAGCCAGCGTAAAACAACGCCCAACGCCTGCATCTCCTCTTGGCGGGCCGGCTCTTCGGAAGCGCTCGCCGCGATGAGGACGCGGCCCATCGGCGCCTGCTGTACGAGGGCCGTCTCTGCCAGGCTCGCCGCGGCCTCAGGCGAGATGTCGCGGCGCGGCTGCGCATAGATGCGCTCCCAAGAGCGGCGAAACTGCTCAGTCTGCGCCGGAGAGAGGAACTCGCCCGCGGCCATCTGGCTGTCCAGATAGGCCAGGCGGCAGTAGTCGACGAGAGTCTGCACCTCGGGCCGCTTATAGAACGGCTCTGCGCCGGCCACGACATAGGGGATGTCCGCGGCGATAAAGGCCTGCTCTACGGGTGGCGTCTGAGCGAAGCCGCGCACGAGCACGGCCATGTCGCTATAGGACATGGCGCCGGCGCGCAGTTGCTGGATGTCGTCGACGATGGCCGCGCCCATCTCGCGCGGCGTGCGGAAGCCGAGGATCTCAGTATGGCCGCCGAAACCGCGCGTCAGGCGCAGCGTTTTGGGCGTGCGGCGGCGGTTATGCTCGATCACGGCGTTGGCAAGCAGCAAGGGGCCTGCCCGGCAACGCAGGCTTTCGGTCAGGGAATACTGGCGCGCGCCGTAGCGCTGGGCAAAACCAAGCAGAATGTCCGGCCGCGCCCCGCGCCAGGCGTACAGGGTCTGGTCATCGCTGCCTGTGACCATATAGTTGAGGTGCGGATGGGCGACCATATCCAGAATTTCGGCCTGGGCGAGGTTAACGTCCTGGAAATCGTCGACGATCACGCAGTCGAACCGGGCTTGGAGAGGACGCAGGATCGAGCCGTGCAGCGAAAGCATCTCCCAACCGGTCAGGAGCTGGTCGTCCGCGGTGAGCAGCCCTATATCCAGACGCACCTCTTCGTAGAGGCGATACAGATCTGCATACCAGGGCAGGTCATCCGGCGGCACAGCGAGCGAGACCAACTCGCTGTGTACGAGATCGGGCGGGATGCTCTCTTCGTCCGGGTAATAGAGATTCCCCTTCAGCGCCGACATCCACGCCAGAAAATCGGCGGCGTCGAACGCGTCGAGTTCGCCGGCGTAGGCCGCCTGGCGGCTGCGAGCTTCGGTCAGCGTGGCGGCAAGGACGGCGCGGCTCGCACCGTTGAGACGCTTGCGCCAGTTCGGGTTCAGATGGCGCAGCCGGCCCTGATCATAGGCGGCCTGGACCGCGTTCAACCCCAGTGCATGCACTGTAACGACCGCAACCTCCCGGCAGCCGGGGTGGCGGGCGAGACGGCGACGCATGTCAGCGGCGGCGGCAGCGTCGCAGGCAGCGACCAGGATGCGGTTCGCCTCAAAGAGGCCGGTTCTTACCAGACGGCCGATGCGATATTCGAGCGCGGTGGTCTTGCCGGCCCCGGCCACGCCCAAGACAACGGCTGGGCCTTGCTCATGGTCGACGATGGCCTGCTGGGCAGGCGTAAGCGAAGCTGGCGGCATTTCAGCAGCATTTCAGACGTGGCAATGTGCGCGCTGGGTCACTCAAGATCGTCAATGGTCTTGGCGAATACTGTACATGCGGCGGCGCTTTGCGTCAAGGCGGCCAACGCGGCGGCTCTCGACGCAAGATCGTAAGAGTCGAGCAAGACGAGCAAGACGGGCGAGCGGAACTGATCGCACCCCTCGCCCGTCGTCTACGTCGTATACAATGGAGGAGCGTTATAGCGCGGCCTCCGATATGCGACGTGATGAAGCCACATGTGTCGAAAACATACGTCGCCACGCGAGAGGAATGGATATGACCAAACGCATCACTATCGACGTGCCGGACGAGCTAGGCGCCGCGCTGGCAGCCTATCAGGACCGCCTGCCCGAAATCCTGCAACGCGGCCTGGAAGCCTTGCATCTCGCCGAGCAGCAACCTGCCGCCCGCGCCTTTCAGGAAGCCGACGCCATCATCCGCCTGCTCGCCCAACAGCCGGACCCACAGACGATGATCGATCTACAGCCGTCGCCCGCCTTGCAAGAACGCGTCAGCGAACTGCTGGACCGCAGCAAGATAGGGGAGCTTCCCCGCGCCGAAGCGCTGGAACTAGAGCGCTATCTGACCGTAGAACACCTCGTGCGCCTGGCGAAAGGCCACGCCTACAGCCGCATCGGACGCCAGTCATGAGCTATATCCCGGCAGCTCTGCGCCAACTCGTCATCGAACGGGCCGGCGAGCGCTGCGAATACTGCCTCTATCCGCAGCACGCCTCCCTGCTCGCCTTCGAGATGGAACACATCGTCTCGGAAAAGCACGGCGGCGTGACCGAAGCGGATAACCTGGCCCTGGCTTGCCCCTTCTGCAACCGGGCCAAAGGCGCGGACCTCGGCTCGCTGGACCCCGAAAGCGGTGAATTAGTGGCGTTCTACAACCCGCGCACCCAACACTGGCGGGATCATTTCGAGCTGCACGGCCCCGAGATCCGCCCGCTCACCGCGCACGGGCGCGTCACCGTACTCATCTTCCAGTTCAACCACCCGGACCGCGTCCAGGAGCGCGATCTCCTGATCCAGGGCGGGCAATACCCCTAAAGGGGACAACCATGCACCCGATCAACGACCCGCAGTTTGTCAGCCGGCAATATCAGAGCGACCGCAACCTCAACGCACGCGTAGCGCTGCACCAGCGCTTCAGCACCAACAAAACGCCCTGGTCGCAGCGGGTCTTCGACCAGTTGCTGGCTACCCTCGGCGCACGGGCGGACGCGGCGCTGCAACTGCTGGAGTTGGGCGCGGGGCCGGGTACGCTCTGGGCGGAGAACCGCGCGCGAATCGCAACCGCCTGGCGCATCGTGTTGAGCGACCTGTCGCCGGGCATGGTCGCCACGGCGCAGCGCAACCTGGCCGCGGCCGGCTGCGTCGCCGCCTACCTCGTGGCGGACGCGCAACAAATCCCCGTCGCCACGGCGTCGTGCGATGCGGTTGTCGCCAACCACATGCTCTACCATGTGCCCGACCGCGCCCGCGCCCTAGACGAAATCCGCCGCGTGTTGAAGCCGGAGGGGATATTGCTGGCGGCGACCAACGGCGTAGGCCACATGGCCGAACTGCACGAGTTGGCCCACCGCTTCAACCCCTCGCTACCCGCCACAGACCCCAGCCCCACGCGCTTTTCGTTCGAAGACGGCCTAGCCGAACTAGGCACGCGCTTCGCGCTGGTCGACCTCGTGCGCAGCGATAACTCGCTCGTCGTCACCGAGGCCGAACCGCTCGCCGCCTATATGCTTTCCGGCATACCCGAGGCGGTGACGCCCGAGCAGCGCGGCGCGCTGCACCGCTTCATCGCCGCCGAACTGGCCGAAAAAGGCGAGATCCGCATCACGCCCGTGACCGGCTTCCTCGTCGCCTCGCAGCCCAGGTAAACTCTACCCCTCGACCCAGGCTAAAATCTCCGGCTCGTTGCGGCTCGTCGGCGCCGGGACCGTCGCGGGATACCCTACGACTACCGGAAAGACCGGTGTATACTCCGCCGGAATGTTGAACTCCGCCTTGACATCGGCGCGATTGAAGTACGAACGCGACAACCCGATCGCACAGGTCCCCAACCCCAGTGCGCAGGCCGTCAGCATGAGGTTCTGCGCGGCCAGCGAGCAATCTTCCGCGGCGTAGCGGTAGACGGGCGTGGCGCAGATGACGATGAGCGTGCCCGCGCCGTGAAACAGATTGTAACCGGGGTCCTTCAGGCGCGCCTGCAGGCTCTCCGACGGCGGGTCCTGCGTGTCGGTGAGGCGGTGCTGCTTGGCCTGCTCAGATAGAAGCTGCAGCCGCTCCTTGCCCTGGATGACCACGAAGGCCCAGGGTTGGCGGTTGCTGGCGCTCGGCGCTTGGATAGCCGCATGGATCAGTTTCTCTACCGTTTCCCGCGTCAGCGGTTCACCCTTATAGGCGCGTACCGAACGGCGCGAATGGATGGCCTCGTTCAAATCCATCATGCACTCCTTCTGGGGTTAGCTGTTGGGCGCTCCAACAGGTTTAAAAAACTGCTTCACCCCCAATTAAACCACAGCCGCGGCCCAACGTCGTTGACGTGGGCGCGGCTGCCATTGTCTACACGCCCTGTGCGTAGTTGCCAAGCGCAGGGGGCCGTGGCAAACTCAGCACAGCCGGTACGCGTTCCCGGCTCGGAGATCCAACTGTCGGCCCTGTCACAAAGACCGGGCCCACCGAACCGGAACCGAGGCTTTCGTGTTCGTCTCCTATCTGAACTCAGTGCGCGGCCTATCGCGCGACGCTCGTCTCTACCTTGTCGCGGCCTTTGTGGTCGGCTTCACCGTGTTCGGCGGCATGTACACGGTGCTGATCAACCTGTACGTGCTGCGGCTAGGCTATGACACGGCCTTCATCGGGCTGATGAGCGCGGGCAACCTCCTGATCATGGGTGTTGTCGGGCTGCCGGCGGGTGCGGCTGGGCGGCGTTGGGGCAGCCGCCGCGCGATGATGACGGGGCTGCTGCTGACGATGACCGGCTATATCCTCTTTGGCCTGAGCGAACTGATCCCGCCGGCCATTCAGGGCCCGTGGCTGCTGGCGGTCTTCACGTTCACGGGGGGAGTCCTCACGCTCTTCATCGTCAACTCGGCCCCGCTGGTCATGGTCATCGCCGACGAGACGCGCGACTTCGTTTTCTCATTCCAGACGGCGCTCTTCGCCCTGGCTGCGTTTTTCGGGGGGTTGGTCGGCGGCGCGCTGCCGGGGCTGTTCGCCTCGTTGCTGGGCGTGACCATCGACGCGCCCGCGCCCTATCGCTACGCCATTCTCAGCGGCGCGGTTCTCTTCATACCCGCCATCCTCGCCCTGATCGCCATCGGCCCGATTGACGACCGTCCCCCGCCGACGACGGGCGAAGGGCGCGCGCCCATGCCCATCAGCCTGATCGCACTGCTGGCCTTCATTAGCCTGTTGCAAGTAGCGGGCGAAGGCCCGGCGCGCGTCTTCTTCAACGTGTATCTGGACACCGAGCTAGGCATGTTGCCGGCGCAAATCGGGCTGCTCATGGGGCTGGGCATGTTGTTGAGCGCGCCCGCCGCCCTGGTCACCCAAGCCATCATGGCGCGCTGGGGCGTGCGCCGCACCTATGTGCGCGCCACGCTGGGCGTCAGCCTCAGCCTGCTGCCCCTGGCCCTGATCCCCGTCTGGCAGTCGGCTGGCCTGAGCTACATGGCTATACTCAGCTTCGCCGCCATCAGCCGCGCGCCCATCGTCATCTTCCAAATGGAGTCGGTGGCGCCGGAGTGGCGCTCCTACATGTCGGGCGCAGCGTCGATGGCGACCGGCCTGAGCTGGGGGCTGATGGCCGTAGGCGGCGGTTATGCCGTGGATGCCGTGGGGTACCGCGGCCTCTTCCTGGCCGGCGCGCTGATCACTACCTGCGGCGCGCTGCTCTTCTGGTCGATATTTGTGCGCAACCAACCCGCCCGCGCCATCGCCCGCTAATCCCCGTTTCGGCTTTCCCGGCATCCGTCCCCTCGCGCCCGCGCCGCAGCGCGGCGGCCGGCTGCGCACGCCCGCAGCTGACGCAAACTTATTTCTGCCGATATTCCTCTCATATTCATATATAGTTTGCCAATTTTTATGGTATCTTTAAAACTAGCCGCACCCATTTATTGCCTTCCTGCGTCTAACTTAACGATAACACCCGTTGCGGCCGGTGGCGTACGTCCAGACAGGTCGCAGCGCCGGTCAGACTCAATCAGACGGCATGGCCGTAACCGCCATGCACTGGGAAGGAGAAGCCATATCGTGAACGCCGATCTCACCTTCGACCCCGAGGCCTACCGCGATCCGCACCTGGCGGAGTATCTCTTTATGGGGCTGCGGCAGCTTACGCCGCCCCTGCACGAGGCCCTTAGCTGGGACGAAGACCCGGATGATTCGGACGACGGCACGCTCGACGCCCTCGACGTGCTGGTCATCGACCTCTGCCTGATCGCCATCCGCTTTGTCAGCGCCGGCGACGCCGCCAGCCTGGCGGGCAACATTCCTTTCCAGGATATGCGCAGGCTGGTCGCGCCGCATGTCTCCGCCTCTTTCGCCGACCTGTTCCGTTGGGCTGTCCAAGAAGCCGCAGACAAGCCCGGCTATGCGCATCGCCCCTTCAGCCTCAACCTGCTCGAAGAGTACGATCAAGCGCACGGTTCCGACTTCGCGCTGCAAGCCGGCGTGTTCTTCTTCCGCTTCGGCGCCGCCGTCGTCAAGCTGCACCGCCACGCCTCCGACATGGAAGCCCGCGCCCTGCAGCAATTCCACGAGACGCTCTATACCGGCCTCGTACGCGCCGGCGGCAGCGACTACCACGACGACGATGACTACTACCCGCCGCACAGGCGTCCGCCGCGCGAGCCGGAACGGCCCAAGCAGCCTACGCTGGAGGAGTTGTTCGAAGAGCTAAACAGCCTGATCGGGCTGGAAAACGTCAAGCACGATCT
>Ga0334887_1004196_pt1 | contig 13313 bp, 10 predicted proteins | sample GraSluR1_MG_10_FD_207217 | JGI IMG/M metagenome (GOLD analysis project Ga0334887, IMG submission 207217) | Sludge microbial communities from methane-producing bioreactor in Wageningen University, Netherlands - Granular Sludge_18_07-R1 | ecosystem: Engineered > Bioreactor > Anaerobic >...
CGAGAGTTAAGTCAGTTGCGCTCAACCTAATAACTACGCTCCCTCGAAACGTGGAACTGAATGACCTGGTGCAAGAGGGGGTAATTGCTCTGTTGCAGTCTTTTGATCGATACGATCCAAGCAAAGGGGCTACCTTTTTCACCTTTTCCATGAAACGGGTTAAAGGGGCGATGTACGACTATCTCAGAAAGATTGACTGGTTACCCCGGACAACTCGGCAGCAGGTGAAAACTGTCGAGCGTGCGATGATCGAGCTTGAAGGAGAGTTGGGAAAACTCCCTTCCATTTCAGAAATCAGTGATCGGACAGGTATGACAGTTGAAGAGGTGGAAACAACGCTCAACGAAATCAGTCGAGGGCAGATTCTCCATTTGGATGAGCATGCCAATATGGATGAAGATGAGTTTATCGATTTCATTCCTTCAAAGGAGGATCCGCCTGACGAACACCTTGTTCGATCGGAACTCAAAATGGCATTGCATGAAGAAATCCGAAGCTTAAGTGAAAGAGATCAACTGATCTTGTCGTTATACTATGTAGAGGAACTGACCTTCAAAGAAATTGGTTCCATTGTGGGCGTATCAGAATCCAGAATATCACAATTGCATACAATAATCATTGCAAAACTCAAACAAAAGCTTTCCTAAAGCCTCAAGGAGGTACAGAGGGAAAGGAGCTAGGAAATGGTAGGGCCGGTAGAGTTTCAGAGCGGGTTCATTCGAGGACCGGAGGCCGTACAAACCTATAGTCATCAAGAGACCTTACAGCAAGCTGCGCAGCAACTGACAGCAAAAGAAATGGAAGATAAGACGAAGAAATCGACGCAGACTGCAAGAGAAGCGGCCAAGGACGAAAAAGCGGAAATCCAAGATTCCACCCAGAAAGAAGGCGGAAGCAGCGGTTATCTGCCGGGACAAAAGAAACAGAGAGAACAAGTAGAGGGCAAGCCCAAAAGCCTTGCTCAAGATGAGTATAAGGGAAACTTTATTGATATACGACTCTGAGCTAAGCAGGCAACCCAGGGTTATGAAATCGGGAGGTTTCTGTTGGCAGAAATCAATGCGCTAATCGCCTATCTGATGATTCTTAAGGAATCCGAAGAGAGATACACAGGAGGGATCATGGTAACCGATCCCTATACAATTCCTGTCGAATTCAAGTATACAGAACCATTGAAACCAACCGGCTTGCAAAAAATCCTTTATGGAAAGTCGATTGAGAAGTTTATCTGGGTTGATGTGATTGCCAGAAAGCTAATCCAAGGGCTTCAGGAAAACCCGAGATTGCTCTTGATTCAAGATAAGATCCTATTTCCTGTTCCCGCAAAAAACCCCGTATGCATGATTGCTTCAGCAGCAGGCGAAACAAAAGCGGAAGAACAGGACTATGAGGATCTCTTTTCTGACCAGCTGGAAGGCGGTTATCAATTGATCTCCAAAATGAAACCTTCTCCCGATCTGGTTCAGTGGGTTCAAAGAGTATCAAGAGAAGTGGATATTTTAGAACCTTTCAATCGCCTCAAGGAGGCCCTCCAATACGTGTGTTTGAGCGAACCCGAAAAACAATCAAAGAAATTGTAAAATCGATTCGCAAACAGTTTCTCACAGTTCAGGTGAAGAATCCCGATTTCACGTTCCCAACAAACCTCTTGTCCGAGGTCTTCTCCGTTTTTGTCTATTCATGGGAGGGGTATACCGACCCACCCGCCCATTCGGGGGAGATCGGAACCATTGCGCAAGAATCAATACTGCTGAATGCCATTCCATTGTCTTTTATGGAAATTGAGGCGCAGACTGCGGATTTAGGGGTTTCGCGAGAAACAGCGATCCATGCTGTTTCATCCGAGTCGTTCCTTGCGCACCTTCGCAATCAACCGCTTTCACCGCAAACGTGCCGCTTGGTGCCCGTACCCTTACCCAAGGCTCAAGTGGAGAGAAAATCAGCAAATATGGTAATTCATAGGCAACCGATTCACGGGCTTTCCTTAGACCTAATTCCCAAAACAATTCGGAATCCAAGATGGTTTTGGTCGATCATGGTCACCCGGCACCCCGCGTCACGCTCAGAATATCCAGATTACGAGATTCAAAAAGGATTACGCTTTATCATGAAACGGTTGGATCCAAAATCGAAGTTCAGGGTATTGGGTGTGTATCGAGATGTTCCCATCGATCGAATTGATCGGATCCAATTCTTGGGAAAAGAAATGCAGTTTTCGCTCAAAGAACCCACGGGCAGAGATGTGATTTTGGATGTCATCATCGTTCGAGATGAAGAGGAGAAACGGTATCATGTTGGACCCATTGTTCGCAAAGCTTAGAAAGAACACCCCCCGTTTGAAAATTGGCGTTACCTCACGCTCGGATCAGATCTATTCGGTCGCCGCGGAAATTCTTTCCGGTGTGGAATTTCTTTCTGTTCCGGTGTTTCTTGTCTTCCCAGACATGAAGAGCCTAAAAGGCTTTTCCGAGGCGATGGATGATAGTTTATCAAGAAAGGGATATGAATTTCCCCCAATCGATATTTTGCCTTTCGAACCTATGCGTGCCTCTTTTTCGACAATGAAAACCCGGATGAACGCGTTATTGTCTCTGGCCCAACCCATTGAGAATGGACCAAAGATGTACTTCACTACGTACTTGAGCTTGCTCCAACGAACCATAGCCCCTCATCGGTTGGAATCCTATCATCAGACGCTCAGAATCGGGGATCGGATTCGATTTTCTGAGTTGGCGCGTTGGCTGGAGAACAGCGGTTTCGAGCGTGTGTTTCAGGTTCAGAATCCGGGCGAATACTCGATCCGAGGGTTTATTTTTGATGTATATCCCCTGAATCAGGTTGAACCATATCGGATTGAAACCTTTGACGAAGAGATTGAAGAGATCCGGGTTTTTTCTCATAGCACACAGAAGACCATTGGTAATAAAGACCAGTTGGATTTGTACCCCGCTTCCGAATCCATTCATAGCAAAGAAACCCTTTCGATTTTTGCGGATCGGATTCAGGGGCTATCTCAAAAATATCCCAATAGTTTATTGATCCAAGCCCTAGAGAAACAGCCTTTCGATTATCCCGCTCTGGCTCCTTTGTTTCATGATGATTTTCAAGCCCTCATCCGAAACCTTCCCGCCGAGTCACTCTTTTTGTTTTTCTCTTTTGAGGAGGGAATCCATCAGATCCAAGAGTATGAACGGGGTTTGTTTGACTTATACCCCCATATGGAATACCGTGATATCTACTACCGATACGTGCGGATTCCTGAATCGGCTCTTCTCCAGGTGAATCGAGCCGTATTCCTCTCCCACTCGATCCAATCGATTGAGATAGACCAACAGATCCACGCAGAAGGATTCGCATACAAAGCAGCGAAAAAAAAGCCGTCTCTCTTTCTCCAATTTCCTTCGCAACCGATTCCTTCGCATGAAGATCTTTCGATTGGGAACTTGGTCGTACATGAAGATTTCGGTGTTGCTCGATATCTGGGCAACCAGAGAATCTCCAATTTCCTTGGTACAAGGGAATACCTGAAATTGGAGTACGAGGACCAGGCGATCATTTTTGTTCCCGTCGAAAAGATGCATCGAATCCACCTGTACGTGGGCGATGAACGAATCGTTCAACTGACCCGGCTGAAATCTCAGCATTGGCAAAGAGCAAAACGGCAGACCTTGGAAGAAATTGAACGGAAGGTTCAAGAATTGATCGAGCTATATGCCGTTCGCTCGGAGATTCCTGGATGTTCATTCACTCCGGAACCCGAACTTGAGAAACGATTCCTTGATTCTTTTCCGTATATTGAGACACCACCCCAGCTTCGAGCCGTTGAGCGTGTCCTTAGTGATATGGAGCACCCGCATCCCATGGACCATCTGATATGCGGCGATGCTGGAGCAGGAAAAACGGAAATTGCTTTGAGGGCCTCATTTCGGGCCATCGCCAATGGAAAACAGGTTGCGTTATTGGTCCCGACAACAGTTCTGACACAACAACACTTTGATACATTCCAACGACGGCTAGAGCCATTCGGAATTCAGGTCCGGATGCTGGACCGAATGGTTTCGCCTTCCGAAGAGCGGAAGATTCACAAAGGACTGAAAGAAGGGACAGTTGAAATGGTTATCGGGACTCATAAACTCTTCGGGAGAAGGATTCAGTTTCGAGACTTGGGTTTGCTGATCCTGGATGAGGAACAAAAATTCGGAGTGGATCACAAAGAAAAGCTGCAACAGATTAAAAAAGGCGTAGATGTCCTGACGCTTACTGCCACCCCGATTCCCCGAACCCTCTATATGGGTTTGTCCGGGATTAAATCCATGTCTGTCATTGACACATTGCCACCGGGAAGAGTCCCCATACAGACTTTTGTTGGGTACTATGATGATCGGGTTGTTAAAACGGCTATATTGCGCGAGCTAAGTAGGGGCGGACAAGTGATCTATGTACACAATCGCGTGGAGGATATGGGTGAAGTATTCGAGAACGTGAAGCGTTTGGTTCCAGAAGCAAGAATGGAAATGGCACACGGGCAGATGAAAAAGTCCGAATTTGAACGAGTTGTTTCCCTTTTTTATTCTCAGGAGACGGATATTTTGGTCTGTACAACAATCATTGAGAATGGGGTAGATATTCCCACGGCCAATACCTTAATCGTTGACGATGCCAATCGATATGGATTGTCGCAATTATACCAATTGCGGGGCAGAGTAGGCAGGAGTGATCGGAGGGCTTTTGCGTATTTCCTTTATCCACGAACCTCTCGGCTTACTCCCCAGGCGCAATCTCGGTTGGAAGCAATCTTCGAACACCATGGCTCGGGTAGTGGCATGAAACTAGCCATGAAAGACATGGAGATCCGGGGTGTAGGAAACGTCTTAGGGTTTGAACAACACGGTAACGCGCAAGTCGTTGGATTGTATTTGTACCAGCAGATGTTGGATCAAGTATTGATCCAAAAGGGACTAATCAAACGGGTTGACGCCAATGTTTCTATCAAAGATCGAGGGCAAAAATCCGATCAAGTGGAAATTTCTGGAATCCCATTTGATATTGTGATTCCGGACTCCTACGTGGAGAATAGCATTGAACGCATGCGGCTCTATCGAAGTATCGCGCAAAGCGTAAATTTGAAGGAGCTTGAAGAACTCAAAGATGAATTCAGAGATCGATTTGGCCCTCTACCGGAAGAAGCTCGGAGTCTATTTGAATATGCGACCCTTCGCATGATCTCTCTCCATTTAGGGATCCGGAGGATCGAAGTCAATGAAAAAGACCGCAGAACCAAGATCGTATTCTTCTCTATCCGAGAAACAGATCGGTTTTCTCTGCGGCCTTTTCGAGGGATGATTCATCGCGACGAGGGGTTTGCCATTCTATATGACGCATCAAAACTTGTTCTCTTGAAACTACTGATGGAGAATTACCGAAGACTGCACGGGTAGTTTGTTCCTTGACCCTACACAACATTTTTCTCTCTTTGCGTTTTCCCCCGAAATCGGTGGGTGTTCAGAGGGGCAAGGTCAAGAAAAGGACTGGACCCATTCATGATTATATGAGCCAAACCCTCCGCCACAGCCGGGGCAATCATGAATCCATGCCCCGAATACCCGACCGAATAATAATATCCCTTTAGTTGAGGGGATTCTCCAATGACCGGTTGAGCGTCGGGGGACATGTTGTATTCGCCTGACCAGTGTCTGAGGATTCTCAGGTTTTCCAGAAAAGGAAAGACTTTGACCATTTTGATCGCCATTTCTTTCGCAAACCGATAGGTCACATTTCTATTGATCCCGGGAACTTCATCGGCGTCTCCTTTTCCCATAATAAACTGACCATGCATCGCTTGGCGCATATAGAAATTCCCCGAAAAACTGATGGCCATAAAGGGGAAAAAGTAGTCCAAGGCTTCAGTGACAAAGATTTGGTGCCGGTAGCTTTCCGTAGGTAAGTCGATACCTGCGAGTTGTCCCACTTCTTTAGACCATGGTCCGGCCGCGTTGATAACAATATCTGCCGGGAAGTATCCTCTGGTTGTATGCACCCCTTTAACAGATCCGGATTGCACGTCCACCTGCTCTGCGTTGGTGTGTGTATGAATCGCAACGCCCAGTTTCTTTCCGGCGTTGGCGTAACCAAAAGTCGCCTTGTGAGGATTAGCATGACCATCTGTTTTGCAGAAGGTGGCCATTTTCAGTCCCTCCGTACGGATATACGGATATTTCTGAGAGACTTCTTTTGACGAGAGGATCTCCACTTTCAAACCTTCCTCTCGCTGCATGCGCACATTCTCCTCGAATTGGGTTGCTTCCTCTTCATCAAAAGAAAGCAATAGATACCCTCCTTGATAATACTCGATATCCATATCCATCTCTTCCCGAAACCGAGTGAAGTGTTCAACACTCTTCATTGCCAGACGGACGTTGTAAGGAGAGCTCCATTGCTGGCGAATACCTCCCCCGCACCTTCCCGTAGATCCGGAAGAGAGATAGTCTTTTTCAATGACTGTTACCCGTTTTGCCCCCAATTTCGCGAGATGATATGCGATTGCTGTGCCTGTGATCCCGCCCCCAATGATAACAACCTGAGGATCATTCATCTGTCTCACCCCTTCGGATTGCCCGGAATGGTAGTGGAATGGAAGGAGCCCGGAAGGTTCCTGGTTCCAATTCAGCAATGGGTATCTCCAGCTTGGACGATAAGATCTGCAACGTTTGCGCTCGGCACACACGGCCTCCACAAGGTCCCATACCTATCCGGAGGTACCGTCTCAATTCTTCATAGTCCGTGTAACCCATATCGATGGCGCGTTCAATTTCTTCCACAGTGACTTCTTCGCATCGGCAAATATAGTCATTCTTCTTTTGTTCGGGCACTTGTACGGATCGAACCGTATCAGCCCACTCGATCGGTACTTCAATAAAAACGAGGTGGGTCTTTTCCTTCTCGTTTTTCATGACTCGAATGACAGTAGCCTCGCCAAGGACCTGTCCTTTGCGGTCTTGCACAAAAACAACATCCTCTTTTTCTGGCAATGGGAGCAGCTCGTAAGGAATACCGATCACTGCTTTATCCCCTTTTTTCTGAACCATAAATATGGCCAACCCCGGACAAATCATGGCGCAGATTCCACACCCTGTGCAAGCCTCATAATTGACCCATGGGATACCGTTGAGGTTCCCTCCCACTTCGATGGCTTTCGTGGGGCATGAAGTTTCGCACGGGTTGCACGGGATACACTGAGGGCACTCAATTAACGCCTTCATGGTATCAAAAGGTCCTGTCTCCGTTTGGGTTTCGGTCCGGTATCCACCCGATGGAAAATGGATTCCAAAATGACCCAAACCCTCGCGCACTTTGGATGAGAAGGGGCCTCTCCGAAGAGCCGTCAACTCATCACGCATATTGCTCATCTTGGCTTGCATATCGGTTCCTGTTAGGTCTTGGGCGACTTGAAACCCAGCAATAAATCCTTCCATCATTGCAGTGGACGCTTCTTCGATGCTTGATATATCTCCCGCGACAAACACTGTTGGGATAGTGGTACGCATCTGGGGGTCCCGAACGGGTATATAGCCTCCCAACGCGGGGATGTATTCGATCGCGCTTCCTGATTGAGCAGCCAATTCGACAGATGGTTGGAGGCCGACCGCCAAACAGATGGAATCAACGAATAATTCCCGCGATTCGCTCGTGATCGGTTTCCATTGATCGTTGACTGGTGCGATTACCGCCCCTCGGACTTTTTGCTTACCTATCGCTTTCACAATGGTATGGTTAAGCAGGATAGGAATCCCCAAGCGTTCAATTTTTCGTGAATGGACTTCATACCCGCCAATTTTGGAAGCAATATCAACAATCGCTTTCACTCGAGCGCCAGCCTGAACCAATTGGTACCCTACGATAAGGCCAATATTGCCACTACCCACAATTAAAAAATCTTTACCGGGCAAAACGCCATATTGGTTCATCAGCGTTTGAACGGCACCAGCTCCATATATCCCGACCAGGAGATTGTTCTCAAAAGGGATAAACCGTTCCGAAGCGCCCGTTGCAATCAAGATTCGTTCAGGTTTTGATTCCCATACATGGTCTTTCTTTCGGTCCCATAGGGCAATGCAATCTTCATAAATCCCTGCGACTGAGGTTTCCAACCGGATTTCCACCCCAGCCTTTTCTGCCCGTTCCACGAGCTGATGAGCAATGTCGAACCCCCGAACGGAAGCGAAAAACCCCTTATGTCCGAAAAATTTGTGGGTCTGTTTGGGAAGCTGCCCTCCTGGCATAAATCCTTCGTCTACGATCAGCACGCTCACGCCTTGCTCCGCTGCGGCTATGCCTGCGCAAAGCCCTGCGGGGCCTGCTCCAACAATGAAAAACTGTGGGTTTACCATATTGGTTTCCCTTTGCCGGCCTGAGACGAGACGCGCATTCCTTCTTGCAAAGGGGTAAGGCATGCGCGAACATTGGGAACCCCGTCAACCTCAACCATACATGCGCTGCATTTTCCAATTGCGCAGAAAATGCCCCGAGGCGTCCCTTTTTCGGTTTGACCGAACGAATCAATTCCGTTGGCAATCAAAGCAGCGGCAATGCTATCACCAGCATGGCCGATCAAATGCTTTCCTTCAAACCAGAAGGATAGGTTTTCCCCACCCCATTCGTCCAGTATTGGGTGTTCCTTCAACCGTGTATCCATACCATACCTCCCCCTGGGATTCGATCGTAAAACTCAGCTGTGTTGTGATTATACACGTTCCCCAAACAACTGTCAAGAAAATGCCTGCTGATCACAACGATCCAAAAAGGCTTGAAGGTCCTCCCACAAGGGCGCATCCAAAGAAAAAGATCTTTGATCCGGATGAATCCAATTCATCCGACTACAGTGCAAAAAAGTGCGTTGCAATCCAGCCCGTTTCAGCTCTCGATTCAGAACAAACCTCCCATATTGCTCATCAGCCAAAATAGGCCACCCTTTTGATGAAAGATGCAATCGGATTTGATGCTTTCTCCCTGTGCTCATCCCCACTTCGCATAAACTGAGTGTTCCAAATGGGGTATCAAAGGAGCGTTTGGTGATCAGATGCGTTTCCGCTTCCTTGCCTTCAATCGGTTCGGTGATCGTTTGATGGGTGGGAGGAGTTCCCGCAACCATGACCCAGTACCATTTTTGGACCTGGCGTTCCCGAAAGACTTTGGAGAGATGTCGGGACTGGATTCGGTTTTTTGCAACGACAAGCAATCCAGATGTTTGTCGATCCAATCGATGAACCAGAAATGGTTCGAACCCTTTGTGTTGGCCAAAAAAAAGGAGCCCTTCAATCAAGGTGGACCGGTTTCTTTCCCCTATTCCTGGATGAACCGATATGCCTGGAGGTTTGTTGATCGCCAGCATTTCATCATCCTCATACAGGATGCGTAGATCCATTTCCCGTGGCAGCAATTTGCGTTTTCCCTTTGTGTTTCGTTGAATTCGCTGCCATTTTGGGGTGGATTCTGGCAAAAAAATGCTGACCTCGTCACCAAGTTGCAAAGGATATGAGGGGTCACGAACAACTCCGTCGTTGACCCGAACTTCCTTCTTCCGGATCAAGGCCAATAAAGAGGATCGCTGAATATCCGGATAGAGATGAAGAAGAAACTTATCCAAACGGGCAAAGAAAGTGTTCGGTTCAACAGTGTGCGATTTTCGCATGGTTTTCACAGTCCTTACGAAAGATCCAACGCTCAAAGCGGTATTCGTTAAGATTGAGTTCCCCAGTTCTCGCGAAACAAAGGAGGAACCGTCGATTGAGAGACGACGAACCGTTTACTCACCCTTCGATTTGGGGCAATTGCGGATTCACAACGATTGTTTCGAAGTCTTTGTAGATGACCAAACCCGGTTTGACTCCTTTGGGTTTGCGCACATTCTGGATAATCGTATAGTCGACTGGAATTTTGGTGGATTGCTGGGCTTTCGAGTAGTAGGCAGCAACAGACGCTGCGATTTCAATTACCGAAGAAGGGATCTCCTTTCCTGCATAAGCAATTACGACATGGGATCCGGGGATCTGTTGCGCATGAAACCATAAATCTTTTTGAGCCGATTCCCGAACAAGACGATCGTTTTGCCGGTTGTTTCTTCCCACCATCACACGGAACCCTTCGATGTCATAGATTCTTGGTTGCTGTGGGATCGGTTGACTTTTCTTTTTTGCGGGCGATTTACGTGTTCCTTTCTTATTCGGAATCAGTTTTTGCGAAAGCAGTTCTTCCTCGATTTCCGCTAGTTCGTCGGGTGATTCTACGTGGTTCAAGGATTCTTGAATCTGAGTGAGGTAGAACAACCAAACTTCTGTCTCTTTGATTTTCTTGTCCAAAAAAGCAATGCGTCTTTTCCATTTTGCCGCTTGTTTGAACCATTTCTGGGCATTTTCAGAGATACTCAGTCGCTGGTCGAGAGAAATGGTGTGTGTACTGCCTGTTTGCCAATCCGTAATTTCAACAGAGGATTGTTTGGATAAAGGGTTCAACCGATAGAGATTCGATACAATCATCTGAGCCTTCCATTGAAAAGAAGGATGATCGCGGGCAGGAATCAGATCCCGATTCAGGTTGTCCAGAAGCGTTTCCGCTTTTCGGATATGCCGTTCCAGTTTTCGTTGCATCCCCTGCCGATAAGATTGCCACGGCAGAACTCGTTCTTTTGCGCTGAAGAGACGGTTTAAGGCTTCATGCGGCTCTGTTTTCTCTGCGTCCCATCCTTTGTCCATCACCGAAAGCAAACCAAAAGGAGAAACTGCTTTCGGTACCCCATGATCCAAATATAGGTACAAATGATCCCCGGTACTATACTCTTGTTTCATCTCTCCCAAAACCGATAAGAGGCCTTCCCTCGGATCTTCGGTTGAAGGCTCCGTTTTTTTCGGATTGCGCCATTGCCACCGAAAAAGGACTTCTTCCACATGGATTCGACCAAAGCCCTGAAAGAATCGAGGAAGCTTATGCGCCAGAGCGTCTCTTGGGTTGGAATCATTTGTGAACCATAAGGCGGCTTGTTCCCGAAGCGATTCTTCCCATGGTTCGTCAAAAGCGAATCCGTCATGGATATCCGGTTCATACGCAACACCAGGGATGATCGACCGTTTTTCGTTGATGGTCCGTCGATAGGCATCCAGAATTGTTCCCTCAGGACCGCACAGGATGATGTTGGTATTTTGCCCCATAATTTCGAAAAACAGATTCAAAGGTCTTGTCTCCCCGATTTCATTCCGCCCTTCGAATTCCATGCAGACCATACGGTCTCCCTGAAGCTGGGTAATTCGGAGCATTTTTGAATTGCGGAGGTGTTTTCTTAAGAGCATCACGAAGGTTGGCGGCGTTTCCAAAGAAGGGCTTACTTTTGGAGAAAGAGAGAGACAAACGCGTCCGGGTATGAGAGAGACCATGATTGTCGACTGTGAGAAGACCCAATAAAACAATCCTTGCTGGATCATATAGACCTGACGCAACCGCTGGTTGTGTGATACGCGGTCCATCTCCTTGATAACCCGTCGAAGGGTCAGACCATCAATGGTCAACGGCGATTCTCCAGTCCCAAATATCCGAAGGGTCTATCCGGTGCATAATCTCGCGAATCAACATAAGATCCTGATGATGATCCGCATTATCCCCTGGTGTTTCTAACAACCAAGGAACGCTATGGAATTCCGGATAGGAAAAGAAATGGGAAAACCCATCAATGCCAATCGTCCCTTTTCCGATATTTTCATGTCGATCTTTATTGGCGCCCAAAGGATACTTCGAGTCATTCAAATGAATCATCTTCAGTAAATCCCATCCCAAATGGCCGTCCAATTCCGCCATCAGTTCCTTCACACCGTCGGGCGTGGTGATATCGTATCCCGAATCGAACCCATGACATGTGTCATAGCAGTATCCCAGACGGGGTCGGTACTGGGGATCCACCTGATCGATGATGGTGCCGATTTGAGGAATCCGATACCCAATATTGCCGCCTTTTTGGGAAACACCTTCCAGGAGAATCATGACTGGCGAATTGGGTGTTGCTTCAAAAATCCGGTGTAGTGCGTCACGGACGCGTTCGATTCCGAGCGCTTCACCCGTTCCGAGATGGCTCCCTGGATGCACGTTCAAATAAGGCAAGGAAAGACGATCACAGATCTGCACTTCTCGGATCATGAGATCGATGGATTGTTCATATACTTCTTGTTTCGGACCTGCAAGGTTGATTAGGTAGCTCGAATGAACCAAAGCGTCTTGGGGCTGGATCCCAAAATGCAGCATCTGCTGGCGGAAAAGTTCCACATCTGCTGGTTCGGGATCACGGACCTTCCAAAACCGAGGGCTGTGGTTGAAGATCTGAAAGGCATTTCCGCCCACTTCTTCAACCGTTTCTTTTGGAACGCGGGCAAACCCACCCGAGATTCCCATATGAGAACCTACCCGTAATGGGTATGGGTGCTTCATCATATCCCAATCCTTTCTAGTGAATTATCGGCCGACCATTCCCACCCCATCAATAACTCTTTGAATCATCTGGTCCACCGCGGTGATCACGCGAGCCGCCGCATTGAAGGCATGTTGGTATTTGATCATATTGGACATCTCTTCATCCAAAGAAACCCCTTTAACCCGTTCGCGTTCGTTGTCGATAGACAGGCGCATCGTTTCGCTATTGGATTTCATGCGCATGGCTGTCTCGGCTTCTATCCCCATTTCGGAGACGAACACCCCAAAATAATCGGAAAAGGACACCCTTCCGTCATCCATTTGGAGCGAATGACGAGAGAAATTCATGATCGAAACCAAGTCTACATTGGTGCCGCCTCTCGGGATATGAACATCAGAAATCCAATCTCCATTGAGATCCATCCGTTTCCCAAAGTCAACTGCGAACAGTTGGGGGTTTGCTTTTAACTGGGAGGATAGAGCCATCCGATTCACAAAATTATAGATTCCGTTTGCTTGCCGTTGATCGATGTTCAAAGCATCAAAAATGATTTCTTGATGGTGTTGGGAGCTGGGATCCAGATAGTTCCTGATGATATCCGGATCATACCCCCACGAATTGGAGAAAAAAGGATCCGCGTTCATGAAACCCATTTTTTCAAAAAAGATGGTAGGCGCTTTGATATCGTACATTTGAACAATCCGCCCGTCTTGGAGACGTTGTCCAAAGCTGAAATCCATTGTGCGTCCCGCTCTGAAGACCAGCTTCTGATCAGGTGTCAGATCTGCTTGAATACCTGCAGGTGCTTGCTGGTTAATCATTTGAACCAGATCAGTGAGTGTGGATTGGTTCATATCGACTCGAA
>Ga0334887_1004205_pt1 | contig 13298 bp, 8 predicted proteins | sample GraSluR1_MG_10_FD_207217 | JGI IMG/M metagenome (GOLD analysis project Ga0334887, IMG submission 207217) | Sludge microbial communities from methane-producing bioreactor in Wageningen University, Netherlands - Granular Sludge_18_07-R1 | ecosystem: Engineered > Bioreactor > Anaerobic >...
GCGTATTTTTCGAGTTTATCCCGCTTGACATGCTCGGCAGCGATTCGCCCCCGGTTTACACAATCGGTGAGGTTGAGAAGGGAATCAACTATGCCATGGTTATATCAACCAATGGCGGGCTGTGGAGGTATATGATAGGTGATACAATTACATTCACCGGTACAGTACCCCACAAATTTACTATCACGGGACGCACAAAAAATTATATTAATGTATTCGGGGAAGAGGTGATTGTTGACAATGCCGACAAGGCCATTGAAGCCTCCTGCAGGGCAACAGGAGCCACCGTTGCTGATTATACGGCCGGCCCGGTATTTACAGGAACCGAATCGAAAGGTTCTCACGAGTGGCTTATCGAGTTCGAAAATGAACCCGATGACATCGGAAAATTTACTGAAGTCCTTGACAATACATTGAAATCATTAAATTCCGATTACGAAGCCAAACGATTCAGGGATCTTAATCTCGTAATGCCCCTGGTGAGACCTCTGCCGGGGGGCACCTTTAACAACTGGCTCAAAGCCAAAAACAAACTGGGCGGACAGAATAAGGTACCGAGGCTGTCAAATACGAGGGAGTATATTGAGGAGCTGTATAAGTTTATGGATATGGAAGTTTAAAGGCGAAAGGATATAACGGTGCAGCTGTGCAACGGTATTGCGGTACAGTGGCACAGAGGTACAGAGGCACAAAGAAAGTTCTTTCTTCGGTCTTCCGTCTTCCGTCTTCTGTCTTCTGTCTTCCGTCTTCTGTCTATATATTGTAAAACTCCTGTTATTTTTACTATTTTTATCGTTCAAAATCTAACACCTTCATCCATGCATATTGCAATAGCAGGAAATATTGGATCGGGAAAGACCACCCTGGCAGGATTACTTGCCAAACACTACGGATGGACACCTCATTATGAGGATGTTGATGACAATCCATACCTTAACGACTTCTACGAGGATATGCAACGGTGGTCCTTCAACCTGCAGATATATTTTCTCAACACCAGGCTATCCCAGATACTGGAGATCAGAAAACTGAACACAACGATAATACAGGACAGGACCATTTACGAGGACGCGTACATCTTTGCTCCCAACCTTCACTCAATGGGTCTCATGTCGACACGCGACTTCAATAACTACACCACAATCTTCAAACTGATGAGCTCATTCATTCAACCCCCTGACCTTCTCCTTTACCTCCGTGCTTCAGTACCCACACTTGTAAACCAGATCCAGAACAGGGGACGCGAATATGAAAGCTCCATAAGAATAGACTACCTGAAAAGGCTTAACGAAAGATATGAGGCCTGGATTGAATCGTATGATCTCGGCAAACTTCTGATCATCGAAGCCGACCATTACAATTTCCCAAACAACAACGCTCATCTGAGCGAAGTAATCGACAAGATAAATGCTGAACTGCACGGTCTGTTTTAAGATTATTCTTGCTTATTCTTTTTTTAACCTGATTAATTTATAAACTTTGTGAACCTCTTGTGTAATCCTTTGAGCTCCTTTGTGGTTAAGGATTTTAGTGCAAAGTATCACAAAGGCAAACAATAAATTAACAATAATTATGAATAGGAAAGGTTGAATATTTTTACATGATATTGGTCTGCATTATTGAAATAATCTGCTTATTTAAAATCCGTCATGAATAAACTTAAATCAGTTCTTGTACTTATTGCAGCCTTTATCGCTGCCGGAATAATCAATGCCCAGCCTGATTTCGGCGGGCCGGCGCCTGTCGATCCTGAGATCAGGATCGGGAAACTCGACAACGGACTTACCTACTTCATCAGACATAACAGGGAACCCGAAAAAAGGGCAAGCTTTTACATTATTCAGAATGTGGGAGCTATTCTGGAAAACGACGACCAGGATGGCCTGGCTCACTTCCTTGAACATATGGCTTTTAACGGTACAAAAAACTTTCCCGGGAAAGGAATAATCGACGGTCTCGAAAAACATGGCGTGGCATTTGGCTATAACATCAATGCTTACACCGGATTCGACGAAACGGTATATAATATATCTGATGTCCCTGTAGATGTGCCCGGACTTATTGACACATGCCTGCTGATACTTCATGACTGGTCGGATTTCATAACGCTGTCGGAAAAGGAGATAGACCTGGAGAGGGGAGTTATAGCGGAAGAGTGGAGAACCAGTAAGAACGCCCAGCGCAGGATGATCTTCGATGTTATCCCGGTCGTTCTGAAAGGCTCACGGTATGCCAACAGGGATATTATCGGAGATATTGAGGTTATAAGAAATTTCTCATACAGCTCACTCAGGAATTTTTACCACGACTGGTACCGCACTGACCTGCAGGCTATTGCCATTGTAGGGGATATTGATGTTGATGACGTTGAAGAACGGGTAAGGAGACTCTTTTCGAAAATTGAGCCTGTTAAGGATCCGATACAGAGAGAGACAGAGGAAGTGCCATTTCATGACGGAACCCGGTTCGTTCTTGCTGCAGACAAAGAGGCTCCGCAGACATCTGTTCAGGTGGTTGCACTGCATAAAGCGGTCCCTCCCGAAGAAAAAAACCTTAACTATATCCGCGAAAGCCATATAATAGCTCTGATGAATGCAATGATGAGCACCCGGATAAATGAATTGCTTCAGAAAGAGAATCCTCCCTTCATTTCAGGATCCATATCGTTCGGAAGCTATTATGCCAGAAACTATGACGCTTTCAGCATATATGCCAATGCGCGGAAAAATGAGGAGGCTCTTGCCCTTGAAACTATCTATGCCGAAGCTGAAAGAGCCCGCAGATTCGGATTTTTCCCCGGTGAACTCTCAAGGGCAAAGGCATCCAGACTGGCATCATTCGAGAATTATTACAAACAGAAAGACAAGATCAGAAACGACACATATATCCAGGGAATACAGGATTATTTCCTTGCAGGAGAACCTCTTACTACCGTTGAATTCGACTTTGAATTCCTGAAACTGATCATAGACGGAATAAGCGCCGAAGAGATCTCCGCAAAATACAGGGAACTGATGATAGATGTGAACAGAACGATAATAGTACAGGGACTTGAGGGTGAAGATGTCATGCATCTTTCCGAACAGGAAGCCCTTGAAATCATGAAACGGGTAAAGGATAGTACGCTGACACCCTACGAGGATGACGATCTTGAAGATTCGCTGATAGCCGAAGAACTTGCCGGATCGCGTATAATAAGCACCAGGGATCTGCCTCAGTTCGATGCCGTTGAGTGGACCCTTGAAAATAATGTAAGGGTTGTTTACAGAAAGGCTGATTACGAAAAAGACAATGTTCTGCTTACCGCATTCAGCTTCGGAGGTATATCAAGACTTGATGATGACCTGGTTCTTGCGGCTAACCTTATGCCTCAGCTGATAACCATGTATGGCGCCGGCGAATATGATAATATTACTCTACAGAAAATGCTTGCCGGCAAAAAGGCAACAATCGGATTGTCTCTCAGCGAAACAGCGGAGACTATAAGCGGCTCATCAACACCCAGGGATCTTGAAACCATGATGCAGCTTCTTTACCTGCGATTTGCCAGTCCCAGATTTGATGAGACGGCACACAATGCCATTACAGGAAGATATGCAGCACTGCTGGCAAACATGGATAAAGATCCGAATAAGATGAAAAGTGACAGCATATCACTGATTATTACCGGATACCATCCGAGAACAGCAATTCTGAATAAAGAGAGTGTTGAAACGATCTCCCTTGAAGATATCAGGAATATCTATAACGACAGATATGACGGCGCCGATGAGTTTACTTTCTTTATCGTTGGTAATATCGAAAAGGAAGATGTTATCCCGATGGTTGAGAAATACATCGGGTCACTTCCCTCAAGAGGACGGTCAGAGACCTGGATCAACAGGGAGATACTTCAGCCGGAAGGAAGGATAGCACGCGAGATCAGCTTTCCCCTCACCATACCCAAATCAACTGTTTTCCTTTCGTTTTCAAATGATTTTAAATATGAGCCGAAGAATTATCTCGGGCTTGAGGTCATTCAGGGAATTCTTGATATCGTCTATACAGAAAAGGTAAGAGAAGATGAAGGCGGAACTTATGGTGTGGGTCTGTCGCTGTCAGCACAGAAACGCCCTAACGAAACCGGCCAGGGTATAATCAGCTTCGATTGTGACCCTGCAAGAGCCGAAGAACTTAAATCAATTATCTACAATGAGATTGATAATATGAACCGCAAAGGCCCCGATCAGATCAACCTCGAAAAAGCTGTTACCAACCTTCTGAAAACAAGGGAAGAAAATAAACAGCACAACGCTTATTGGATGAGTACTCTCACCAGATATTACAGTTATGGGATTAACAGTGACGATCCGGCCAATTATGAAAATATTCTTAAATCGTTCACGGTGAAGGATATTAAAAAAATCTCAAAAAAGATGTTCAAAAAGGCCGACATCATTGATATAGTATTTAAACCCGCGGAATAGCAGAGAGGCCCAAGTTGGGCGTCTCTACATATTTCCTCCGGTTTTAGAATTTTTTAATAGTCCCGCATTGCTCTTTTTCCAATAAAACATTACCTTGCAATTCCTAATAAACTCAGCTATTATGAATCCGAATCGCAGAAATTTCATCAAAACAGCATCGGTCCTTGCTGCAGGAACCGTAATACCATTTGACAGATTGTCAGCAACCAGAAGCAGGGTATCCCCCAACGATAAGATCCAGGTTGCCCTTATTGGAGGCAACAGCATGGGCTACAGCGATCTGGCATCATTCGTCAAGAATCCCGAAGTGGAGTGTGTCGCAATGTGCGATATTGACAGAAATGTGCTGGAGAGACGTACCGGCGATCTGGTAAAACTCAATCTGCCAAAACCGGCATTATATGCTGATTATCGCAAAATGCTCGAGAACAAGGACATTGATGTAGTAATTGTCGGAACACCTGACCACTGGCACTGCCTTCAGTTTGTTCACTCCCTCGAAGCAGGCAAACATGTTTATGTCGAAAAGCCCGTCGGAAATTCGATTGCCGAGATCAATATAATGCTCAATGCCACCAAAAAGCATGGAAAAATGGTTCAGGTAGGCCAGTGGCAAAGAAGCCAGCCCCATTTCGTCGATGCTATTAACTATCTTAAATCGGGCAAGCTCGGACGCATCCGCACGTGTAAATCGTGGTCGTATGTTGACTGGAAGGGAGCTGTTCCGAAAGTGCCTGACACACCGGCTCCCGATGGTGTCGATTATAATATGTGGCTAGGCCCTGCCCCGAGACGTCCGTTCAATCAGAACCGTTTCCACTTCACATGGAGATGGTACTGGGAATATGCCGGCGGACTTATGACTGACTGGGGTGTCCACCTGATCGATTATATACTTTACGGTATGGGTAAATCAGTCCCCTCATCAGTAATGGCAATCGGAGGAAAATATGCTTTCCCCGAAGATGATATGGTAACCCCCGACACCATGACTGCCGTTTATGATTTCAATGACTTCACCATGGTCTGGGAACATACAATAGGTATCGGTCTCGGCAACTGGAGAAGGCCCCACGGAATGTCATATATAGGAGAGAACGGAACATTGGTGCTCGACCGTAACGGCTGGGAGGTTGTTCCCGAAAAAGAGAAGATCCCCGCCATGCCTGTTCAGAAGAATGTAGGCTCCGGACTCGATCTTCATGTTAGAAACTTCCTCGACTGTATTAAAAATAACACCCCGGAAAAACTCAATGGCGGGATTGAAATAGGAAGAGGTGTGGCACTGGTCGCCCAGATGGGAAATATTGCCTACCGCACCGGAGAGAGGGTTTACTGGAATAATGCAAAACAAGAATTCACATCAGCAGCAGCCAATAAGCTTATCACACCCGTATATAACAACGGGTACTTACTGCCTGAATACTGATCCGGCAGGATGCGAAATTTTTGGTGCTCTTGATTATAATTATTTCGTTAGCGCTATGATTGGCGTCAGGATTACTTTCCTGAACTCCACTTCGGATCCTTCAGCCTGCAGGGCTAACTGTCCCTTATCGGCTGTACAGTCAAAGCCGTAATTGACCAGGTCCCCGTTCACCCATACCTTTATTTCCCTGCCCAGACATTCTATGATCATAGTATTCCATTCACCCGGAGTATTTTCAGAGTCATCGGTAAGGTTCGGGATTCGTCTCGTTGTACCTCTTGTACTGCCCCATTTTTCCTTAGGCCCCCGGCGTGCTTCCATATCAGGTACAACGATGTCTTCGAGGATTGCATAAAAATCTCCTGCATTCCCCGACTGCATCTGTACTTCGATGGATCTCGGGAATATACCCATTGCCCTAGGTATTGATGTATGAACCAGAACACCGCAGTTTCCGGGTTTGCCGGCAAAACGGTATTCAACTTCAAGGCGGTAATTCTCATAAGCAGCATCGGTGATCAGGTGTCCGCGTGGATTCCCGAGAGTGACAAGCATCCCGTCACGCACGATAAAAGGATTGATTGTATCCGGATTAATATCCAATGCAGGTACATCCACGTGCCATCCTTTAAGGTCCTTGCCATTAAACAGGTTCCTTGGGGAAAGATCCGGCGGTTCTTCCTGGCGGGTCTGCTGGGCAACGGCAGGTACAAAGAGTAAAAACCCAAAGAAAAAGGAGATTAAAGATTTCATGGTTATCTGGTATTTGTCATTGATAAAAATTTCAGGTTCAAGATAGCGGATTATCCTGAGATGCACAAGAGAGTTATCCTTCGAGTTGTTCTTTTATCATGGAGAACACTTCTTCCCCGAGCCTTGCTCCAACAATCTCAATTACCCTGCCGGCCAGCAGGGAGCCGGCAGCACCACATTTTTTCAGATCCAATCCATGAGCATATCCGTACAGGAACCCTGAAGCATAAAGGTCTCCTGCTCCGGTTGTATCCTGACATACTACCGGATAAGCCTCCACTTTTAATCTCTCCTCTCCCCTTTTAATCCACGATCCTTCAGCACCCGTTTTTACAACTGCAATTTCCGTAAATTCCGAAAAGTAATCCAGAGCCTCTTCCGGCTCCATACCCGTATATGCTTTTGCCTCTTCTGCATTCGCAAACAGGATATCAGTATAATTTTCAATTATTCTTTTAAACCCCTGCAGATTGGCCTCCACCACATTATAGCTCGCAAGATCGAGAGCAACCTGCATTCCCGACTCTTTGGCAATTCTGCAGGCAGCTTCAACAAGGTTCAGGTTATAAATAAGATACCCTTCCAGATAGAGGATATCATATCCTTTAAACATATCAGGAAGAAGATCTTCGGCATTAAGTTCAACAGCGGCTCCAAGGTGTGTCGCAAAGGTCCTCTCCGAGTCGGGGGTTATTAAAGCAACGGCGGTACCGGTTGGGGAATCACGCCTCAGCAGTATTGTGCTGACCCCTGCCTCTTTCATGTCGTTTTCGAAGATATCTCCTGTCTCATCTTTCCCAACTGCGCCTATAAACCCTGTTTCTGCACCGAGTCGTGCAAGTCCGTGAATTGTATTGGCAGCTGATCCGCCCGATAGAAAAGTACTCTTAAGGTTCCTTGTTTCATATATTACAAGTCCTGATTTCCCGGCGTCCACCAGGGTCATGCTACCCTTTGGCAGTGAGAACCTTTCAAGTAACTTATCATCATTGATCAGAGTTAAAACGTCCACCAGTGCGTTGCCTATACCTATAATCCGTTTCATTCAATAATTTTGTTTAAATATATTGTTAAATTCGCTAAAAGCCTTTACTTTTGCAACGCTAAAAAAGAAAAAATCCTCAGTAGCTCAGCTGGTCAGAGCGGCGGACTGTTAATCCGTAGGTCGTAGGTTCGAGCCCTACCTGGGGAGCTCGGAATGAAATGGAGATTCCGCGATAGCGGAAAGAAAAAAGAGCGGGAGTGAGAGCCCTCCTTCGTTAAAACTACGGAGGACAATGCGGGAGCGAGCACACTCATTCTTTTTTCCTCCCTCGTCCACCGAAGCTTTAGCGAAGGTGGAAGACTCGCGCTTACGCTAACACTTTTTTGTCAGTCTCACTTGTCGACTTCCCTGAAATTGCCAGGGGGCAAAAGGTGACAATTGACGCAGTCAGGCTTACAGTTGAGGTGAAGGAGGTATATGTTATTCGGGGGGTGCACTACTACATTATTAACTTCAGGATAATCATGTAATAAGATTAGATCTGCTGCAAACTCTTGATAAGTCCTCCATAGTAAACCACCATCCAAGTCGACTTTAACAGAGGGCTGTATTGATAGAAAAAAACTTGACTTTGGCTTTTGATTTGTCTAATTTTGAAATGACAATAGAAAGTTTGTAATTTAATCGGTCTGCGCAAGGAAGTTTTCTAAGGGTAATACAGTAATTGTTTATCTATATTTTTTTCGTTAATTCCGAGACGCTTTTATGATTTACACACATGTGATTAATCAAGGGGGTAGTGGTATTAGAAGCCCTTCTGGTTTTTTGGTTAGGTTGCCAAAGCGAGTAACATAGTCAAGGAAACAAAACAGGTGAAGACATGTGTAAACTAAATAATAGTTAACAAATTACAACTAACAAACAACAAGGAGGAATAGAAAATGGAAGCTAATTTCAAATTCTTAATATTATCCGACCCAGCTTTTGGAGAGTTCAATAGGTTCGTCGGAGTTTATAAGTTTGGTGATCCTGTAGCACTCTTGTTTAGCGCCGGAGAAAGTTTTATTAACTGTGAGATTCTTAATCGAAAGGCTGAAAGAGCAAATGTGCTGAATCTTCCTAAGGGAGCAAGCGAATATTTTAAAGATTTGTCTCTGCTTCATAATAGGCAGGGATTAAGAAGACTACAAAGAGCAGGTAAAGCAGTACAGGAAGCGATAAAGATGTACCCAAAGGTGTTGGAAAAAGAGGATAAACTTGTTTCTGAAAAGGAGATGAAGGACATTCTTAGGGATTATGATGGGATGTTTAAAAGTGAGCTCTTTGAAATGGATATTACTTCTACGGAAGCCCAAGAAATCTGGAATGAGTATAAAAAAGCTCGTAATATTGTAGATGTCAATGGAATGAGCGGTCTTATAACATATGCCGGAGAAAAGATCAATGAATTGGAAAAGGCAAGAAAAGATCTTGCGAAAGGACGAGAGCACACAAGTCCACTTCCATGGTGGAAAATAGTTCTAATTGCTGTTGCTCTAGTAGTATCTATAGCTTCCGTCGTTTATTGTTATAAGAAGCAAGATTGTAAGTGGGTATGGGCGATGGTAAAAGCTATTGGCGGTGCATTATTCCAAACTCTAAAAGCCGGTTGTTAAAGATTATTTGTAATCAACAACTGTGCAAAATGATCGCTTAACATACGGCTCCAGGTTACGGCATATCGCAGCCTTTTTCCTGGAGCTGTAGCGTTAGTAAAACGGAATGAAAAAAGAAAGAAATTCCATAATCCAACCTAAAACACGCGGTCATTGAACATGATTGTATTAATAGGTTAGAAAGCGTCGCCAACCACTCAGATTATCGTGTCTATGGCCAATACGCCGCCCAGCAGGCTCTGATTTGTATAGACTCATAATAGTGAGATTGGGACAACGTTGTAATGATAATCAATTAACACAGTTTGCGTTTATATGTTCTTCCTGCTCGGTAATTTAAGGCTTGACAGAGCACCCCCACTAAATTTGCGATTTTTACTCTTTTGTTCACGTAAAAAATCTATTTCTAAAGATTATCTTTCTCAAGTGGTACCAGACCCTAACTGAAAAAGATATTTCTCTGAAAATAGAGAAAAAGCCTCTGTAAATCTCAAAATCATAAACTTCTGAAAACATCCTTTCTGAAGAAGAGAACAGCATGTCAAAATACTCTGAAGCTGGTTCTATTCTGTTTAACTTAAAAACTTTCTGTATCCTTTGTGAAATCCCTTGAGTCCTTTGTGGTTAAATATTCTTAACCCACAAAGTAACACAAAGGAATACAGTAAATTATGAATACTCATGTATTAAACAGACTATAATTCAGTACCAATTCAATACATGGTTTTTTCTTAAGATCAACAATGCATTTATATATTATTCTTACCTTTAAGGGTAAACTGTAATATGACTTTGTAATAAACACTTTTGAGTTTGGTTTTGTAGGTGCCATCTGTATAAATCTAGTTATTAAATTTTCGGAAATACAGGTATTCAAAATGTACAGGAAAATCTTGTTTCCAGCTATAATAATCGCATCGGGGTTGCTGTCCTGTAATGAAGATTTCCTGACGAAACAACCACACGGAGTTGCTGCAGGATCAGTAATTGAGTCACCTGAAGGAGTCGAAGCTATTCTTGTCGCAACCTATGCTTCAATCAGAGGCACCTCAATGAGTGGTGCAATGGGAACAGACTGGACTTATGGAAGTGCCTATTCTGATGATTGTCATTTTGGGCATAGTGCCGGAACCTTTTGGGATCCAATGGACAAATATAAAATACTGATTGCTTTTCCTGGCTTTCGTGACAGGTGGAGATTCTGCTATGAAGGAGTTTCACGTGCGAATCGTGTCATAGAGTTTTTAATTAAAAACCAGCAGGGAGAGAAACCTATTCCCCCCGAAAGAGCTATCCAGATAGAAGGAGAGGCTAAATTTCTCAGAGCATGGTTTCATTTCCAGGCAAACAAGGTCTTTGAATACATTCCATATATTAAAACAGAAGCTGAGCTCGCTCCAATCCTGCCTGAAAATGTGCCAAATTCTGATCATGGCTGGGATGGCATCGAAGAAGATCTGCAATTCGCAATTGATAATCTGCCTGTAAATCATCCACTTGGTGAAGTAGGCCGACCGACAAAATTTGCTGCAGAAGCAGTAAAAGCCCATGCCCATCTGTATCAGAAGGAATTTGATAAGGCCAGGGAGCTTCTTGACGATATTATCAACAACGGAGGTTTTGAACTTGTTCCGGACTTCTATGACAACTATGACATGACACATGAAAATAATAGAGAATCCATTTTCGAGATTCAGGTGGCTACAACTGCAACAAGTCACAACTCTTTATATCCTGCAGGTGCTGCTTTCCATCAGAGAGGACCGGCGAGTTTGGGTGGATGGGGATTCTTTAATCCGACTCAGTTGCTTTTTGAGGCATTTCAGGTAAATAATGACGGATTGCCAATTTTAGATATCTCTGATAGAGAGCCATTAACCAATGATCAGGGTATTAGTAGCAATTCAGAATTCATCCCGACTGATCACCTTCTGGATTTAAGAGTTGACTGGACAATTGCCCGTCGGGGAGTTGACTACCTCGGCTGGGGGATCCACCCGGGTAAGGCCTGGATAAGAGAGCAAGATATCAACGGCCCATATATGACTAAAAAATACATGCATTTCAAATCTGAACAGATCCTAAATAATTATGGTAGTGGATTCTACAATGGCAAAAATTACAGGTTATACCGGTTAGCCCATATAATATTGTGGAGAGCCGAAATTGCAGTTGAAGAAGGTGACCTGGATTATGCAAGAAATCTTGTAAATAAAATCCGGGACAGGGCAAAAAACAGCACACCGGTTATGGGCTTGTGCACATCATACTCCGACCTTGAGAACAAACCACAGGTAGATTGGACTCAACCCGCTGCAAACTATAAGGTTGAACCTTATCCCCCCGGTCATGCCACATTTTCGAATATAGAGGATGCAAGAGAGGCTGTGAGAATGGAGATAAGGCTTGAATTTGCTACAGAGGGTCACAGATTCTTTGATCTCAGACGCTGGGGTTTGGATAACTCTGTACTAAATGACTTCATTCAGCGAGATCAGATAATGACAAATTATATGAAAGGAGCTATTTATGATCCTGAAGAGGATGATTTCTGGCCATTACCACCTGATGAAGTAGAACTCCAGAAGGGAATCCTTCGTCAGGATTCTTCATACTTAAGTTACGAATTCCCAGCTTACAAATAAAAAACCTGATATTATATTACTTAGTCAACTCCTAACTGCAGAAGAAAGAAGGAGTGAGCTGGGACGAGAGAACGAGGAGCATCGCGACGAAGTCCCGATGAACATAATGAATCAGGAATTGCACGATCGCCAGCCTTCGCTACCTCCTCCTCCGGTTGGCGGATACGGACTTCGTCCGCCGTAGCGGACTATGTCCGTCGAAGCCGGAGGTCAAAGAAAGCTACGGCTGACAAAGCACGATTACAACATTGCAGTATTGCCCCGCTACCAGTATCAGGCTATTCTTCTTTATCATGGATCATAAACCATTTTCCGTGTCATTCCTCCGTCGATGATTATGTTGGCACCGTTAATAAATTCGCTACCCGCACCGGTAAGGTACAGACAGGCTTTCGCAATATCTTCAGGCTTACCGACTCTTCCAGAGAAATGCTGCCGGTGATCTGTTTCCCGGAGCTGGCCATAATCTCCGGTCTCAATCCAGCCCGGACTAATACAGTTAACACGGATATGATCGGGAGCAAACGATGCTGCCAGAGCATGAGTCAGTGCAACAGTGCCGCCCTTTGATGCTGCATAGGCTTCAGAAGCCGGTTCCGACATAAAAGCCCTTGTAGAGGCAATGTTCACTATCGATCCGCCACCATGCTCCTTCATAATCATTGCTGCCTCCCGTGAGCAGAGAAAGACACCCCTGAGATTGGTATTGTTGACCATATCCCAATCTTCCACACTCAGCTCGAATGGAGAGACCCACTTCGATATACCTGCATTGTTTATGAGAATATCAATTGTCCCAAAAAGCTTTACTGCCTCACCGACCATTTTCCTGATCTCGTCCGGTAAACTGACATCGGTCCTGATAAATGCAGCAATGCCTCCACTTTTCCTGATGGCCCTTTCGGTATCTGCTCCTGTTTTCGGATCTTTTTCAGCAATGATGACCCTTGCTCCGCTGCCAGCATAGGTCTGTGCAACTGTGCGGCCTATACCTCTGCCGGCGCCTGTTACGATTACAACCTTGTCTTTAAAACTCATTCTTCTGCCAATTAATATGTTCTTAAATTCCTGACATGTAATATTTGCTATTTTAATTCGATCAGTATTTCCATTTGTTGACATCCCCTGCTTTTCCCCGGTAATCCTGATGGAAAACAATAATCAGGACTAAATAAAATTACGAAAAATAAAATGATTGCCGGGAATCAATAACATCAATGCAATGTATTATAATATTATATGAGTATCCGGAATCAATAATATTCATTTAATATTTGTTTCTATTCTACATGTACTCATCCCCCAAGCCTTCGCATAAGCTTCGGCCTGCAAAGCCTGCCCCCTTCTCTATTTCATAAAGAAGGG
>Ga0334887_1004207_pt1 | contig 13292 bp, 12 predicted proteins | sample GraSluR1_MG_10_FD_207217 | JGI IMG/M metagenome (GOLD analysis project Ga0334887, IMG submission 207217) | Sludge microbial communities from methane-producing bioreactor in Wageningen University, Netherlands - Granular Sludge_18_07-R1 | ecosystem: Engineered > Bioreactor > Anaerobic >...
TATCATCTGTTGAAAAAGTTTGATCCATCAAATCCCAGAGCGGATTAATGAGATTAAAATTCAAGAATCAAGACCTGACCCAGTGATGTTATTTCATTGATTGATAAAAAATTCAATGCTATAATATATATCATGAAAGGTGGTAATATCAATGATTAGAGAGGAAACCAGCTTAACCGGAAAAGGACAAATACAACTTCCTGCCAAAATTCGTAAAGCTATTGGAGCTGAAATTGGGGATACTTTCCTTTTTGAGCTTACTGATCAGAAGGAAATAAGAGTTAAATTTGTAAAAAAGATAAAATTACTCGATTTAGCTGGGACTTTTCCCAAGAAAAAGGTTTTTCCCGGGATAGAGGAAGAAGAAGAACTCACCAAAATGAAAGTAGCACATAAGATTGCTCAGAATGAATAAAAAAATGAAAAAATCAGCTTGGCTTGATACCAATGTAATTCTTCGTTTTTTGTTAAAAGAAGATCCTCAACTTTTCCAGGCAGTTGAACCTCTTTTCCTTCAAGCTGAACAAGGTGATTTGGAGATATATATCCATCCTATCATTATCGCTGAAATTATTTGGACTTTAGAAAGTTACTATGAATATTCGAAAGAAAAGATTGCAGAAGTGATGATACAGCTCGTTGAAGCGAAGGGTGTGGTAGTCCCAGATAAAGAAGTCATCGTTGGTGCGTTACAGGACTACAAAGAGAAAAACGTCGATTTTATTGACTCCTATCTCGTCCAATATGCCAATAAAAAAGGACCTCTAACCGTTTATACCTTAGATAAGAAACATTTCTCTCGCCTAAATGGCGACATTAGAGTGTTATTGAATGATTTGGAATGAGTATTATATTTGGTGGAAAATGCTAAGGAAAGACCCCACAATGAAAAAACCGAGGGGGAGATGGGGAGAAAAAGATTAAAACTAAAGGGAAAAATGAAATCCTCACATTCAAAATCGGAATAAAGAGAGAGACTAAAATTCAGAGAAATTCAAGAATCAAGACCTGACCCCAATTTTCGAGGGGGAGACGGAGCGAGGGGGCGAGGGGGAGAAAAAGATTAAAACTAAAGGGAAAAATGAAATCTCAAAGACAATTCAAGAATCAAGGCCTGCTGCTAGAAGCCTTGGATTATTTGAGTGGTTTAATGTTTCTGATATCATAAAAATTAATTTTTGGTCCCACTAAGCCATTATTTGATAACCGATATATTCCAGAAATACAGTAAATTATATTTTTTATTTCATATTTACTTCTATTTAAGGAAATTGGTGAATAAGTGGCAATTAGTTCCCCTTCTTTATGCAAAGCATTGTATTTGTTTACTATATCTTCATATCTAATTGGCTCTCTATAATACCTATCAAACATAGATGATGATTCAATAGCAAAATGCTTCCCAACATCCCTAATATATAGCTTCCCATCTTCTATTATTAATTTGTTTGTGAGAGTTGCAGGCCCATTTAGAATTAATGGAGTATACCCATCATAAATTGTGTTTTCTTTATTTATCCCTTTGTTATTTGTATATTCAATTGATTTCACTCTTGTATCAGTTGCATTAAAATAAATTGATTCCTTAGCAGATGAGAGAAATAAATTAGTAAAACTTAGGACGATACAAATGTATAATAAAAATCTTCTTAGTAAAGTCATTTTATGAATTATTAAATAGTAAATGCCGAAAGCTGTGACAAATAAAAAAGCCGCATACATAGGCATTCCCCATCGTTCCCAGTGTAAACCTCTGCTAGAAAGAAGAAACCAATAAATAAATCCACAGGAAAACACAATATTCTGTTTTTCTCTTTTAATAATTAGTAAAAAAATTAATCCAAAAACTCCAAAAAAAGACAATATTACTCCACCATAATTGGTAAATGTTTGGATGTAGTATAATAAATTCCCTCCCCAAGATAATCCATCAGCACCTAGATGAGTACTTCGATTCTCTATTAAAATTCGGGCATAAACATCGTTAAAATTTAGAAAAAGATTGGGACTAATTAAAAACATAGTTAAAATATAAACAAATATTGAAAATATGCTTTGTTTAATTAAAATCTTAATTTTTTTATAGTTATAAACGACAATAACTAAAGCTACCATTCCAAATGAAAACAAAGAAGGATATTTCTCTACTGTTCCTAATGCCAAAGCTATCGACATTAAACCTACATTAAAGTAGGTATTGTGTCTGGTATATTTCAACCCAAATAGCATTACTAAGCAAACAAAGAAAGTTAATGTTATATCTGGTACACCATAATGAGAGTGTTTAACAAAAATTGGGAAAAAGGCAAATAAGCCAGCCATTATGATTCCAAGAATTTCGGACCTAAATCTTCCAATATAGTAAACTAACAATATTGTGAGACTTCCAAATAAAGCGGATATACACCGGGTTATTACATGATAAATTGCACGGTTTTTAGAGTTAATTTCTGGGCTAAAAAAGCTGGTTTTATAACGTAAACTTGAAAAAGCTTTAAAAGCAATGCTTGAAATTTTTTTAATAATATTCCCAGGAGTTTCATAACCAGGAGCTTCAAAAGTTCCCTTTTCTACCATGCTAATTGCTCTATTAACAATGGCTCCTTCATCTGCATGGAGAACATAGGGGTAACCCCAAAAAATTCCATTAAATCTTAAAAAAGTGCCTAAAATTATAAAACTTAAAAGAATAAAAAAGGCAAATTGTTTTTTCATTTTTTAAAACCCCAATTTATTACTTAAATATATAAAATAAAAAATTATATTTAAATTAAAAAAATTTTATTAATTTTCATATTTAGTAATCTTTTAAATAAAATATTATCATATATGCAAACAGTATTCATCTTTTACATTTTATTTTGATTATGATTAAAAAGTGGTAAATAAAAGAAAAGGACATAATATTTAATTTCTTTTTGATCCCAAAGCCTTTTTCGCTACTAATTCCTTAAAATGGGGTTAAAAATATTACTTTTTATCCTTTAAGATGGGAATCCAAGATTACCCTCATTCAAGTTCTATATACTTTTCTCTTCGATCTCTGGATTTATCACTTGTTATTATCTATCTGTGCTTCAATTGCCTTATTTAAACTTATTCTAATTATTCGTTTTTTCGAACTCTTATATGAGAAAATTAAGTAGAATTAGGAGAAATTCAATAATCAAGACCTGACCCCACGGCGGGAGCCGTTTGACTTGTTAATCCATACATTTCATGTTTTGGAATTTGATTGGTTAATTTATAAATTTCTTCTACCATATTTATCGCTGATTTCCAGATTCTTAGGTCTTTATGAGTTTTAACAGGTTCTTCCATTTACCTCACCTTAAACTTTAAAAATTCTTCGTTTTGCTCTTGACAATGATTCATTATTGAGTAAAAATTATTATACATTATTGAGTAGAGATAAGGTGCTATTAAATGATAACCAGTCACGGCTCACGATTTATCATTCACGCTTCACGGCTCACGGATCACGGCTCACGATTCAACATTCACGACTCACGACTCACTGATCACGGTTCACGTTTTTTAAGAGGAAAAAATGTTAGATTCGCTTATCACATCTAAAACCAGAATAAAATTACTCCTCAAGTTTTTTCTCAATCCGGAGAGTAAATCTTACCTTCGGGAACTGGCTGAGGAATTCGGAGAATCCACCAATGCTGTTCGCTTAGAGCTCAACCGCCTTGCTGAAGCAGGACTTTTAGAATCAACTGAAAATGGGAGAACCAAGGTTTATCAATCCAACCCCAAGCATCCTCTATTCCCTGATATCCAAAGCATGGTCCGCAAATTTACCGGCATCGATACTCTCCTGGATCAAGTCCTTTCCAAGTTGGGAAAAATCGATCTGGCATTCATCACCGGTGACTACGCCCGGGGCATCGATTCCGGAATAATCGATCTGGTCATTGTAGGGGAAGTCGATCAATCCTACCTCCAAAAGCTCATCCAAAAAGGAGAATCTCTCATCCATCGCAAAATCCGTTTTTTGGTTTTAAGAAATGAAGAGTTTGAGAAGCTAAAAGATACTTTAAAAATAAAGGAATCAATACCGATTTGGGGGGAAGGGGAGAAAAACCATGCCCCATAAAATTACTGTTTTAGGAACCGGGTATGTCGGATTAGTCTGTGGCGTGGGTCTGGCAGACTTTGGCAATCAAGTTATCTGTACCGATATAGACGGAGATAAAATCGATCTCCTTAATAAGGGGATCATTCCAATCTATGAACCTGGATTAGAGGAATACCTACAGCGTAATTGTAAAGAAAAAAGACTCACCTTTGAAAAAGATGTTGATCAAGCCATCCAAAACAGTGACATTATTTTTATCGCTGTTGGAACCCCCTCCAAAGACGATGGTGAGGTGGACCTTGCCTTCCTTCAAGAAGCCGTAAAGACCATTGCCAACAAGAGTACTACTCCCAAAACGGTAGTAACCAAAAGCACTGTCCCAGTTGGAACCAACCGCTGGATAGAAGAAACCTTAAAAGAACAAAACCCCAATATTCCCTTCAGTGTCGTTTCCAATCCTGAGTTTTTACGGGAAGGTAAAGCCGTATATGATTTCTTTCACCCAGATAAAATAGTGATTGGGACCGATGATCAAAAAGCCAAAGAAACCATGCAAGAAATTTATCGTCCTCTCTATCTCCTGAATACTCCTTTTATTTTTTGTAATTATGAAACTGCCGAACTGATTAAATATGCTAATAATGCTTTCTTAGCTACCAAAATTACTTTTATCAACCAGATTGCCAATCTCTGTGATGAGATAGGAGCTGACGTGAATGTGATAGCCAAAGCTATGGGAATGGATGGACGAATCAGTCCTAAATTCCTTCATCCTGGACCTGGCTTCGGCGGGAGTTGTTTCCCCAAGGATACTCGAGCTCTAATAAAAATTGGAGATCATTACGACACAGATATGAGTTTGGTCCGTGAAGTAGTAAAAATAAATGAAAACCAAAGATTAAGGATGATCAACAAACTTGAACGCCTCCTTGGGTCCTTACAGGAGAAAAAGATTTGTGCCTTAGGTGTTGCTTTCAAAGCTGAGACTGATGACATCCGAGAATCACCGGCAGTTGATATCTTCAAAATTCTTCTTCAAAAAGGTGCGCAAGTAAACCTTCATGATCCCCAAGCCCTTGAAAATGCAAAGAAGCTATTCGGAAATGTTGTGAATTACTATAAAGACATGTACCAAGCCATGAAAGATTGTGATGCTCTCATAATTTTAACTGAATGGCATACCTATCGGAACCTTGACCTAGTAAAAGCTAAATCACTTCTCAAACAAAAGATCATTCTTGATACTCGTAATGTCCTTGATCCACAAACCTGCTATCAAGCCGGATTCATGTATGAAGGAGTAGGGAGAAGTTAGGTAATAGGTTAAAATCTAGAAATTTAATAGGATTAAAACTCTTATGTGTGAATTTATCATAGGTAGATTATTTTTAACTATGTATCATTAATTAGAATGTATTTAATGAAATTCCTGATTAAAACTATTTCAAACTCAGATAAACATACAGGTAGTTCATCCCCAATTCACTAAGATTGGTCAATGACAAAATATCTTACAAGATTTTATAAATAGGTCCAAACATTAATAGAGTTAAATACCAAATATATATCCCCATCGCTTAAAAGAATTGGAAAAACAAGCTTTCATAATTCTCCACTTGACAACTAGGTGAATGTTTTTTCTTTAAAAACACCCTGAATTGGTTATAAAAAAGAAAACGACTCTTCTCTCTTGAGAAGTAGCTAACTCAACGGAGACTGTAGTTTTTCAACTGATTTATAGCTTACTTCTATTCATCATATTAAATCTTGTCGAAACTCTGGTTTTCTAATAAATTTTCATCATATTCATGGAGAAAACCCCTATGAAATATAGGTTCAACTCTCTAACAAGGAAGATGAGAATCACGCCTTATTTCCGGCGGGTCTTCTCGTTTTTTTTCGAGATAGTTCGGGGTGATGAAGGTGATATGATAATTCTTGAGGAAGTCCAAAACTAATGTTAAGTCATCAAAACCATTCTCGAAACGAGTCATAGCTTTTGGAGATTTTACACAATACTCATCCAGGGATTGATTGGATAGGAAAAGTACGGTGTTAATATTAGCTGAGTAAAAATCCCTCGCATCTTAGATTGGATCTTATCCCGAAGTGTTTAGGCATGTCATCATAGAAAATATAATCATTTAAGAAGTTTAAAAGCGCTGTGACTAAAATATACCTTTTACAGCAATTAGTATTTGAAAGCTAACCTGTACATAAAAAATGAGCCTTGAAAAATTAAATACTAAATCCAGTAGTAGCTGTGCCATCCCATAGTTTCTAAAATTTTCATAAAAGGTGATGCAAAAATTTTAAATTCTCGATAATCTTATAACGTGCTATTTCAAAATCCTTTTGGATTGAGTTTTGTGTTATAAATATATTTTAACCAAGGTTTTTGAAATAAACTGAAAATATTTAGATATGAATTTTAACTAACAGTAAAATATTTCTAAAAAGAAATAATAATTGTGAAAATTATATTATAAAAAGGGATTCAATGATGAAGGATAATTATATTAATGGTCTTGTTTCGGTGATTATGCCAGTTTACAATGCTGAACAATTTATTTCTGAAACATTGGAATCAATTCTTAACCAAACCTATAAAAATTTAGAAGTAATAATAGTTGATGATTGTTCAATTGATAGATCATTTCAAAAAATTAAACCATATATTATAGCGAATAGAAAAATTAGATATCACAAACTTGATAAAAATTCTGGAGCAGCTGTTGCTAGAAATATTGCTTTAAAATTTGCGAAAGGAAGATATGTTGCCTTTATTGATAGCGATGACTTATGGCTTATAAATAAAACAGAAAAGCAATTAACATTAATGAAAAATAAAAATGCAGCTTTTTCTTTTACGGCAATCGAAATGATAGATGAAGAAGGAAAATTTATAAAATCAAAAAGAAAAATTAAGAAAGTAGTTGATTATAATATATTATTAAAAAATACAACAATTGCTTGTTCTTCAGTTATCATTGATAGATATATTACTGGAGATTTTCAAATGCCATTAATGAGATCTTTCCAGGATTATGCTACCTGGCTCATGTTGCTGAGAAGAGGAATAATAGCTTATGGTTTGGATGAAGTTCTAGTTAAATATCGGAAAAGAAGAGGTTCATTATCATCTAATAAGTTGGAATCTCTTAAAAAAATATGGAGAATATATACTCAGTATGAAAACATTAGTATTTATAAAGCAGCATATTACTTGATGAACTTTGTGTTTAATGCAGCTAAAAAACATTATTTTTAGACTACTTTATTATAAATGCTTTTAAGAGAAATAAATAAAAATTTATGTTTATTTATCTCGTTTAAACATTTAATTATTACTTATCCTTATAAGAATGTTTAAGAATTTATGAAGGTTGAAACCATGGCTTCTCAAACATAGTGTTTTAGCATAATGATGCCTTAATTTTAAAGACACCAGATATATAAAATCACTGATTTATAATTTAAAATATCTTTATATTATATATAATAATTCACTGCTGTCCAAAATAATTCAAATTCATAAAACCACCCCTTATCACACCAGCGTTTAAGACAGGTTCAGGAATCATTTCAAAACCAGGTTCCTCCTTTTTCTTTTTGGATGCTGTCCAAGTTATTGAAAGGGAATAGGGATCACGGTTATATTTGGAACGAGCACTGGAACCTCAAAGGGATGATTGATCCAGGTCCACAAATCCCGATAGGTAAAGAGATTATAACGAAGCAAAGCCACTAGTGTTGAAAGTGACCAGGCACGGGTTGATTGGAACTGGAGATACTTTAAGAGCAAGATGGTGATGAGTGCTGTCCAAATCTGAATGAAGAGGGCATTCTGACTGGTTCCTACAAAAGTCTTGATCTTTAAGTTCTGTTTGAGGGTTTTAAAGAAGGTTTCAATCTGCCAGCGGTCTTGATAGATTCGAGCAATAGTAGTCGCTCCAAAATCGAAGTGGTTAGTTAGACAAACGATCACTCGGTTGTTGTCACGGTCATCTACTTCGATTCGTCGTAAATGATGAGGACAGGAAGCCTGAGCGTTATAACCGGTGAAGGTAATGATCTCATCTTTGAGGATGTTACGATTGTGAGGAACGATTCTTTTTTCAACTACTCGGTATTTGGCATTGTCTTTTTGTCTGGTAACGAAGTAAACCCCAGTGTCGGTCCAGTGGGCAAAAAGCGAATAGTCGGTATAGCCTCGGTCAATGGCTAAAATTGAACCCTTAGGAAAGGAAAGATCTCGTGCCACATTGACTTCATGAACACAGCCTTCGGTAATCATAGCAAAGACGGGAAGATAGCCTTCATGATCTAAAAGCAAATGAAGCTTCACGGCTCCTTTGGTTTGCCGAAACCGAGCCCAGTCAAAGAGAGTACTACAGAGTTCAATGGTTGAAGCATCGAGACTCAAAAGCTTGTTCTTGAATCTGAACTTTTTCTTCCCCTTAGTAAGGGGCTGGCATTTTGACAAGAGAGCGTAGAACATGTTTTGGTAGAGCTCCCAGGGTCGATGTTCGTTGGCATAAGCGAGCGTTGATCGGTGAGGAGCTCCTTTCACTCCTAAGTGTTTTATTTTTCCCAGGCACGTCGCCAGTCCTCCACAAATCTCTCGAAGGGAATGGGCTTGACCTAATTGACAAAATAACATGGCAACAAATTGATCCCAGGAACTAAACCCTTTGGTTCCTTTTTCAGAATGGGTTTTCTTGACCATTCTTTCAAATTCATACCGATTAAATATCTGTAGAATTTGACCAAAAACACTGCTACACTTATTCATAGGGGAGACCACCTTTCGGGTTTTTTGTTAGCTTGCAATTACCAATCTACCCGATTGGGACTCCCCTTTCAATATGAAAAAGTTATTTTGGACAGATGTGATTTCATATATATATTACTATTTAAATAAATCTGTTGTTATTTTATTATCTTCTAAAGATACTTTTTAATTATTGTATTGATAAGTTTATATTAAAAAGTTAAGCTTGAACAATGAAAAAGCTCTTGATTTAGCGATATTTATTAATATATCGAACATTTTTTAGAATAGCTCGAAATTTTATTATGTTAAATTTATCACTAAAATAATAGTAATCCAAATTTCCATTTGTTTCAAAATCCCATTCTGACCTTAAAACAACAAACAGCTTTTTAAATGAAGCAAAAACTTGTTTGAAATTTTGAAATAAGTATTTATTGCTTGACCAAATGTTTCTTTCTCTGATATACTTCATTAACAAATAACAACAAATTAAAATATAATTATTTAAATATAACAAAAATAGTTATTTAAATAACAGTATTAATTTTATATTAACTCGATTAATGGTGATTAAATGAAAAAAAGTGAAAGATTAAACTATATCACTAATATTCTTTCCTTACAAGGAATGGTACGCATCCGAGATCTTTCTCAAAAATTGAGAGTCTCAGAGATGACTATTCGTAGAGATCTGGATTCGTTGGTTCAAGTAAATATTGCTGATCTTATTCCAGGTGGAGCCATACTCAAAAAAATTCCATCTTCCGATTTAGGAGAGGAGAACTATCTCTTTTCAGCTGCTGGATCAAAAATGATCCAAGAAAAAATAAAAATTTGCAGAAAAGCTATTTCATTAGTTGAAATAAACGATACTATAGCCATAGATACTGGCACAACAACCGAACAATTGCTTCAATTTATCCCTTCTCGTCTTCCTCTTACTATTATCTGTTTTACTCTTAATATACTGTTAAAAATCCACGAAAAAGAGAACTGGGAAATCATATTCACTGGTGGTCGTTTTCATAGAAATACTTTAATGTTTGAAAGTCCAGAAGTTGTTGAACTAATAAAAAAAATGAGGATTAATAAAGCATTCATTTCAGCTGCTGGTATTGATGAAAAGTTAGGAGTTACATGCGCTAATCATTACGAAGTAGAAACCAAAAGAGCTGTTATGCAATCTTCGGATACCAAGATCTTGCTCTCGGATTCATCTAAGTTTGGAAAGGTAAAGATTGCTTATTTTGCAGACCTCAAAGATTTTGATCTGGTTATTACTGATACTGGTCTTGATCCATATTATCAAGATATGATAAAGGACTTGGGATTAAAACTGTTCTTGGTATAAATTTATGGTTATTTATTCAATAAATACTATCGTTATCACATACGAGTTTCAAAAAAATAAAGTTTTGCTTGTCAAAAAAAGTTGTCTTTTTTATTTCACAATAAGTTAATAGATAGCTTCTCTAAAATTTACTTAATTTTGAGATTTGATTCGTTTTATCATCATCTTTGTTTGGTATTTACTAGTTCATAAAAATTCTTTTAACATGAGATTACTACTATTTTTTTAATAACCAACATTGATTATCAAATTTAGTACAATTTCTTAAAAGAATTTATTACTATAGAAAATTATGTTGATTAATCAAAGCTTTAATCATATTATTGATTTCTCATTTTAAGCTATTAACGTGTAGCTATGTTTCTCTTTTTTCCGTTTGTAAGAGATGAATATACTTTTCATAGGCATCATCCCAATACCTCTTGTCTCCCGGTTCGTATCGATCGATTGATGAGGAACGAAGTGAAATTTCCCGCCCCTCCCTTAAATTTTCAACTTCACCATCAGATTTTAATTGCATGATCAAATTCCCCATCGATGTTGTCTCAGGTGGTCCAGCTATTACTGGGATTCCCTTGACATCAGCAATCCATTGACAAAGGATTTTGTTTTGAGTTCCTCCTCCAACAATATGGAGGAGCTCAAGACGATGCCCACTAATTTCTTCAAGTAATTCCAAATTGTACCGAAACTTCAAGGCCAGGCTTTCATAAAAACAACGAGCAATATCACCCAATGATTGGGGTGTCTCCTGCCCTCTTTGCTGGCAGTCTTCTTGGATTACCTTGGGCATATCTGCTTGGGGTAAGCCAAAAATTGGTTTGTCAACATCAATAAAAGTTTTTGATGGACCAGATTGAATTGAAGCCCGAACAATTTCTTCCCAACTTAAGTCTTTTCCAAATTCATTTCTCCAATGATTTCGACACTGCTGTATGATCCATAAAGAGGTAATATATTTAACCAACATGTTTTTACCTTCAGGAATGGCATTATTTCCATAATCGGATAAAAAAACTTGATCGGATAGAATAGGTTGATCAGTCTGCATACCCATAATACCCCAAGTTCCAAGACTAATAAAAGCCCAATGCTTTCCCTCATCAACGACTGGTATACCCGCTACTGCCGATGCGGTATCGTGGGTTGCTGGAACAATAACTGGAACTGAATGAATTCCAAATTGTTCACAAACACTATTTTGTATTTTACCAATACGGTCACCAGGCATAATTAAATCATTCAATATGGAAGAGGAAACACCTATCCGATTGAGGATCTTTTCTTCCCAGGTCCGATCAAATTGATTGCATAAGAGTGTCATTGTCGCATTGGTATATTCATTAAAAGATTGACCAGTTAAAAAATAATTTAAGAGGTCTGGAATCATGAGCATTTTCCGTCCGCTTCTTAATTCTAACGCTTTTTCATATTTAAAGGAAAAAAGCTGAAAGATGCCCATTATTTCATTGGTTGAACCTGCTGAAAGCTCAAACAATTCTCTCTGAGGAAGGATTTCATATAATAATTTAGACCTTTCATGACGATTTTTATCTCGATATGTTACCGGATTGGATACTAATTTCCCCTTATTGTCAATAAAACCAAAATCACATCCCCAGGTAGAGATTGCTAAAGATCTTATATCGGGATATTTTGATAGAGAAGCCTGCAATCCATTTATCAGCTCCGAAAACAGGTGGAGAATATCCCAATATATAGTTTCAGTTACATATACCGGACCATGTTCAAACCGATGGGTAATATCCGTGGTTACTCTTTTCCCATCGAAATGTGCAACCATCGCTCTTCCATTGCTCGCACCAAAATCAAATATCAGATAATTTTTTTTAACCATTTTTTCTCCAGTATTTTATATTATGAATTTTAATTTAATAACTTAATAATAGCATTTTTATCTCAATCATAAAGAGTAGCTATTAATAAAATTAGAGTTGAGTTTTTTGGCAAGAAAAGAAATTTACTCAGAGGCTATAATTACTTTAAGAGTAAAAAATAGAGAGAGGGATCTAGATATTTCCCTCTCTCATACACACCAGATCTTCCAAGTAACTTTTGTTTATTACTTTTCTTTCCCAGTCGCGGTCAATTCATGATCGACCAACTTCCACCCGGTCAGCTCAATTTTATGAGTTACCTGTGGAGACATATCAAACCACCGCACTAAGTAATCAGCCTTCATGTGTTCGTGTTTCCAAACCTTGTAGTCATACCAATTCTCGTAAAACATAATTTTTCTTGGATTCACGGTCATGTTATCCATATCAAGGTTGATATGCATTTCATAGCCGATACAACCAGATTCAGTATGTGTATAAGGAACCAAAGCCAGCATCTCTTTCCAAGCTCGATCCTCACAATCTTCCTTTACATCAACCAGAGCTAAAAGGGTATACTTATCTTTCGGATCTACGAGATCTCCTCCACGGAAAATTGGACAAGTAGGTAATTTCACCCTTTCCCAGATGTAAAGTTGCCAACTCTCACATACATCCCCTGCTATACCTTTCCATTCTTGGAGGTATGGCATTTCCATGTGTTTGTCCCAATCAGCCCTACTTCTCCAGATTTCATAGAACATATAATATCTTTGATTTTCTACCATATAATTATTATCCTCAGTCCCCACATTCACATGCATCTGATAAAAAAAGCAACTTGGCTCACGGTTGGTAAGCGGAACAAGCTTCTTCATTACCTCTTTCGCTTTCTCCTCAGAACCCTCCCTAATATGATTCAATGATAAAACAACCAATTCCTTATTGTCACCAATATAATTAGCATTCTGCATTTCTTTTATACCCTCCCTTAAAAATCATCATTTTTAACAATTAAAATTTCACAAATTATTAAATTTACTAACCGGTTAGATTGTATTTCAATATCAACTAATAATTAACTTTTCCTAACAAACCTTTTCAAGAAAATAAACTTGAGTTTTTTTGGTGGTGATGGTGATATATGACCAATCTTGATAATATTTATGGCACGATACGGAGAAAATCCCTCGTATTGGTAATCTATGTTTTCTTTCAATTTATATTCCATAAAATAATTCA
>Ga0334887_1004215_pt1 | contig 13269 bp, 13 predicted proteins | sample GraSluR1_MG_10_FD_207217 | JGI IMG/M metagenome (GOLD analysis project Ga0334887, IMG submission 207217) | Sludge microbial communities from methane-producing bioreactor in Wageningen University, Netherlands - Granular Sludge_18_07-R1 | ecosystem: Engineered > Bioreactor > Anaerobic >...
GGATGCCCAGGGCCGTTCCCCGCATTCCGGGGGCCGTGAGATCGGCAAGCCCCGCCTTGTACACCGCCGAATCCGCCACCGACCAGAAGCCGATCCACGCTGCCGGCAGCAGAACGAGGAGAAGGGGAATGCCTTCCAGAAAGCCGAAAAAGAATTCTCCGATGACGCTCGCCGTTCCGGCGATCAGGATCGCCCGGCGACGTCCGGCCCGGTCGGAGAGTTTCCCTACCGACACCACCGCGACGCTGCCGAAAAGGATGATGACGGCAGCGGCAATCCCCGAGAAAGCCGATGCTCCTTGAAGGGGCCACCCGCGGGAGAGGGCGCATGCGCCGAGATACGGTCCGATCCATCCCCAGAACGCATACAGTTCCCACATGTGGCCGCAATATGCCACGGTGAGCAGAAGAGGTGCTTTCGGCCCGCCGGGAAACATGGCGCGGAGGTGAAAGGGTTCTTTGCGAACTGCTGCCGGGGCCGCTTCACCGGGGAAAGCCGGTCTGTCCTCAACGCAGCGCCAAAGAAGGACGGCAGCGGCGAAAGCCGGAAGGGAGATAGCCGTGATGCCCCATCGCCATGAGAACAGCGAGGCAAGGGGGGCGGCGATGCCGTATCCGCCGGCATAGGAGGCCGTAAGGGCTGCCGTGTAGGCCCCGAGGGCCATGCCCCGCCTGTCGGGAGGAAACCACGAGGAAAGGAGCGACATGCCGGGAGCATAGATTGCACCTGCGGAGAGGCCGGTCAGCAGGCGAAAGGCGAGAATGCTCGGAAAGCCCCGTGAAAAGAGCGCGAAAAGAAGGGAAAAGACGCCTGTCGCAAGAGTGGCGCCCACGAGCACGGGTTTGTTTCCTATCCTGTCGGCAAGAATGCCGCTCGCGATGACCGTGAGGACATACCCCAGCTGGAAAACGGCGAGGATGATGCCCATGTCCGAGGCAGCCAGGCCGAACTCCTCCGACATGGGCGACGATACGGCCGAAAAACCGTACCAGGGCATATATCCCAAAAAGATTGATACTGTCATGACGACAAGCAGACGATGTTCGGGTTTCATTCCGATGACCTCATTTTGACTGTCAAAACGATGTTTTGCAGGTATGACATCAGAGTATCTCTTCAGAGCCCGGGTGTCAAGTGCGGTGGTTTGCATTGCGGTGGTTTGCATATGTTACGAGACAAAGGACGGGACGGCCGGCCCCGCCTTTTGTTCCCCCGGCAGAGGCGTGTACAATAGAGACGGCGGCCGGACGTTCCTTCCACGGCCGCACGGACGGAGGGATTTCCATGAATGGAGAAATACGGCTGAGGAGTTTCTGTGCGTTCCTGTTCCTGACGGGCTTTCTTGTCTTTTTTTCTGTGCGGGCCGAGGCCCTGGCGGGGCTGTCGGTGCCCCAGTCTCCCATGTTCCACGCGGCTTCCCTCCCGGACGTTCCCCTTGTTCCGGCGGAACGGCGGAAGGAGCTCCTCCATGAGATGAGGGAACGCTTTTTCTCCCCCTGGTCACAGACGGAGCCGAGGAAGGCAAAAGAAACCCTGGAATGGGTTTTCGACCGCTACGGAAAGGGGGGGATCTTCGGAGAGAACCTCCAGCCCAGGCCTTCCTCCTGGGCGGAGGAACAGCGGAAGGCATCCAGAATCGGGGCGGCAGGGGAGCTGAACCGGCTCGCCGCCTCCGTTCGCCCCTCATCCCTCAGGCTCATGCCCACCGACGAGCCCGTCTTTCTGTCCCCCGACCTTCCGGGAGAGGGATACCCCTTCGATTATCTCCAGAACAGCCTCGTTCACCCCGGTGAGCCCCTTTTCGTCTCCCATCTGTCGGAGGACGGCCTCTGGGCGTGGTGCGACACGTCCTATGCCTCGGGGTGGATGAAAATCCACGATCTGGCCTTCGCCGACAGAGCGGCGGCGGAGCGATGGATGGGCTTCCCCCTCGCCGCGGTGGTTTCCGAGAACACAGTGTTCCGCCACGAGGGAACGGCCCTCTTCCGGGCGAAGGTGGGAACCCTCCTGCCCCTGGTTCGGAAGGGCATTGCCGGACACCTGGTGGCCGTTCCCTTCCGCGACAGGGACGGGAATCTCGGGGTGAGCCAGGCTGCCGTTTCTGCCGATGATGTGGAGCCCGTGCCGCTGCCAATGACGCCCTGGAAGCTGGCCTCCGCGGCTGAGGAATTTTCCGGAGAGCTCTACGGCTGGGGCGGGTTTCTGGGCAACCGGGACTGCAGCGCCATGACAAGGGATCTGCTGCTGCCCTTCGGGATCTGGCTTCCCCGCAACTCGGCGGCCCAGGCCGGAACGGGTGAGGTGATCCCCCTGGACGGTCTTTCCCCCGTTGAAAAGAAGGTCCTCATCGCCGGAAAGGGCGTTCCGTTCCTGACGCTCCTCGGAATGCCGGGGCACGTTATGCTCTATATCGGCACCTACAGGGGAGAGCCCCTTGTCCTGCACAATATGTGGGGAATCCGCACCGAGCGGAACGGGAAGGAAGGCCGGCACGTGGTGGGGAAAAACGTCATCTCCACCCTCGACCTGGGATCGGACCTGCCCGACCATACGCCCGGGCGGCTTCTCGCGGACCGGCTGAACAGGATGGCCTTGCCTGCAGGGAATACTCCGCCGGCAGAATAAAATCAGCGAAACTCCCGGGGGCCCGTTTGGGCCCCCTTTTTCCGGTATTGCGCTCCGCAACCCTTTCCGCTACACTTCACCATGGAAAAGAACGGGGGGATGAACCTGTGAATGTTTCGGAATATCTCGCTGTTGCCAGGGGTGACCGCCCCGCGGACCTGGTGCTCCGGGGAGCCCGGGTGGCCAACGTCTTCACCCTGGAGTACGAAGAAGCGGACGTGGCCCTTTACGGCGACCGCATCGCCGGGGTCGGGAAGGGCTACGGGGGCGTCAGGGAAGAAGACCTCTCGGGGATGGTGATCGTCCCCGGTTTCATTGACGGCCACTGCCACATCGAGAGCACCATGCTCACCCCGGCCGCTTTTTCGGAACTCGCCGCGGTGAGGGGCACCGCTTCGGCGGCGCCTGATCCCCACGAGATAGCCAACACCTGCGGAATGGCAGGAGTGGAGTACATGTGGAGAGAGAGCCTGAACTGTCCGGTGGACCTCTTCTTCACGGCGCCGTCCTGCGTTCCCGCCTCGTCCTTCGAGACGCCCTTCGAGGAGCTTGACGCCAAAGCTGTGGCGGAGATGTTCGCCAGGGGATGGTGCGATTCCCTCGGAGAGGTGATGAATTACCCCGGAGTGATCGGGGGAGACCCTGCTCTCTGGGCGAAGATTTACGCTTCGGGTACGCGGGCAAAGTCCGGCCACGCGCCCGGCCTGACGGGGAAGGACCTGTGCGCCTATCTTCTCAGCGGGTGCGACTCGGACCATGAGAGTTTTTCCGCTGAGGAAGGGCTGGACAAGCTCCGCCGGGGCATGACGCTCATGATCCGTGAAGGGGCCACGGAGCACAATCTGGAGGACCTGGCCTGCCTGGTGCGGGAGAACGAGGCCCGGTCGAGCCGGTGCATGATGGTGAGCGACGATCTTTCCGCCCGGTATCTCCGCGACCGGGGCCACATGGACGAAAAGATCCGGCTGGCCGTCAGGCACGGCATATCGCCCCTGGCGGCCCTGCGCATGGTGACCCTCACTCCTGCGGAGTACTTCGGATGGAAGGACCGGGGGGCGGTGGCCCCGGGGAGGATAGCCGACCTTGCCGCGGTTGACTCCCTGGAGAACTGCTCCGTGAAAAGAGTATGGAAGCGGGGACGGCTCACGGCACGGGACGGCAGGCTTCTCTGCGGACCTGTTCCAAGGGTTGATGCGCCTGTCTCCGCAAAAGGGAATGTCTCCGTCCCCGGAAAAGAAGCTTTTGAAATTTACGCTCCCGGCGGCGCGAAGATCCGGGTGGTGGGACTGCGGCCCGGACAGGTGGTGACGAACCACCTGACGACGGAGCCTGCGGTATCGGATGGTCTTGCTGTTGCCGATCCCTCGAGGGACCTTTCCTGGCTGGCCGTCCTGGAGAAAAACAGGGGCACGGGACGGCTGTCCCTGGGCTTTGTCAGCGGCCTGGGGCTGAAGGAAGGGGCCATAGGGTCCTCCGTGGCCCACGACGCCCACAATTTTGTGGCCGCCGGGACTGATATCCTTTCCCTGAGAACGGCCCTCGAATTTTTGGCCTCCGAAGGAGGCGGCATCGTGGCGGCCCGGGGCGGCGACGTCCTTGGCTCCCTCGGTCTTCCGGTGGGAGGTCTCATGAATCCGGGAAGTGCCGACGAGGTCATCTCCGGCCTGGAGGCGGCTGAAGAGGCCGCCCGGTCCCTCGGCACCGGGGTGGACCATCCCTTTATGGCCATGAGCTTCCTCTCCCTGTCGGTGATCCCCGAACTCAAGCTTACTGACCAGGGCTACGTGGACCTGGGCAGGGGAGGCATCCAGTCACTTTTTACGGAATGAATTCATTCTCAATAGAAGGGGAGGAGTTGCAATGGCTTCATTGCTTGAAAACCGCTTTCATCTGAAGGAGGCGGGAACGGACGTCCGCACGGAGGTCCTGGCCGGAATCACCACGTTTATGACCATGGCGTACATTATCTTCGTGAACCCCGGAATTCTGCAGAACGCCGGGATGCCTTTCGGGGCCCTCATGACGGCCACGTGCCTGGCGAGCGCCCTGGCCACGTTCCTCATGGCCTTCATGGCCAACTATCCCATCGCCCTCGCGCCGGGCATGGGGCTCAACGCGTTCTTCGCCTTCGGCGTGGTTCTCGGCATGGGGATCTCCTGGCAGGTTGCCCTGGCAGCCATCTTCATCGAGGGTATTCTTTTCATTCTGCTGACCCTGACCAAAGTCAGGGAAACCATTGTGAACGGCTTCCCGAAATCCCTCAAGATAGGCATCTCCACGGGAATCGGCCTGTTCATCGCCTTCATCGGCCTCCAGAGCGCGGGGGTCATAGTGAAAAACGACGCCGTGCTTGTCGGCCTCGGGAACCTGAAATCCGTGGAAGTCCTTCTTGCCTTTGCCGGGTTCTTCATCATGGTGACCCTGGAAGTGCGCAGGGTCAAAGGATCCATCCTCTGGGGGATCCTTGCCGTAACGGGACTCGCCATCGCCCTGGGCGTTGCGAAGATGCCCGACGGAGTGGTCTCCATGCCTCCTTCCGTTATGCCTATTTTCGGAAAAATGGATTTCTCGGGGATCGCCAATCCAAACTTCTGGATCGTCATGTTCTCCTTCTTCTTCGTTGACTTTTTCGACACGGTGGGAACCCTCGTGGGCGTCACCAACCGGGCAGGGATGCTCGACTCCGAGGGCAGGCTGCCGAATGCCCGGCAGGCCCTCATGGCCGACGCCATCGGCACCACTGCGGGAGCAATCCTCGGAACGTCAACGGTCACGTCCTACGTGGAAAGCGCCAGCGGCGTGGAGCAGGGCGGCAGGACTGGGCTCACGGCCTTCGTCACGGCAGTTCTTTTCCTCCTCGCCCTCTTCTTCTCTCCGGTGGTCGCCATCGTCCCGGCCTGTGCAACCGCACCGGCACTGGTACTCGTGGGCATCTTCATGATGGCGAGCCTGAAGGACCTGGATTTCTCCGACTGGACAAATTTCGTTCCCGCCTGCGTGGCCCTCTTCGTCATGCCCTTTGCCTACAGCATCGCTCACGGCATCGAGTTCGGCATCATTTCCTTCGCGGTGCTCAAGATCCTCGGCGGCAAGGCGAAGGAAGTCAGCCCCATCATGCTTGCCCTGACGGTGCTCTTCATCGCGAAGGAAATCTTTTTCTAGGGGCCGTCGTTTCAACAATCCGGAAAGAAGGGCCTTCCCCTGCGGGAAGGCCTTTTTAACGGGTGAAAACCGCTTCTTTACGGAGAATGAACAGGAGCGGATACCGGAGCGTCATGGTTCTGTCTCTCCTTCCTGCTTCAGCCCATAAAAGCAAAACACCGTCCCCGATCCCATGGTGGCGAAGCGCTCCCTGAACGCCCCGTACAGGGCCCACTGAGCCCGGAACCCCGTGCAGTGACCGGCGGCGACGAGAGACGGGGAAAATTCCCCGAGGGCGGAGACCGTCTTTTCAATCCGGTCTTCCGAAGCTTCCACCAGGTGAAGGCCCCCGATGACCCCTTCGAGCCTTTCCTCCTTTTTGAGGCAGTGCCTGAGGATGTTGATGATGCCGGCATGGCTGCATCCTGTGACCACAACCGCTCCCAGCCCCTTTACCCGGGCGGTGAGAGCGAGGTCGTCCTTCATGAGATCCTTTTCAACCCTTCCGTCTTCCGTCACCGTGGAAAGACTGATTCCCACCTCCTCGAAGTCCGTGACCCTGGGGACTTCGCCCGTGGTGGAAAGACCCGGCATCAGCTGCAGGGGGTCTGCAGCCGGTACCAGTTCAGCCCCTGCTTTCCGCAGGTCGTCCGCTTCGTCGCCCTGCATGACCCCGACGTGGCGGAAGAAAGGATCGGTGATGAAATTGAGACGGAAGAGTGAGGGATGGGCGATGACAGGCAGATCTCTTTTTCCGATGGCTTTCAGTATCGCCGAAAGCCCTTTCGTGTGGTCGTAATGGCAATGGGTGATCACGATGGCGTCTGTCTGATGGAGAGGAATCTGAAGCTGGTTGATGTTGTACAGAAGAGCGTCGGGGTTTTGCCCCACATCGACGAGTATTCTCCGGACATGGCCTTTCCGCTCCGCCTCCAGCCAGAAGGAAACGCCGTGCTGGCCGAGGAGGGGGCTTTCATAAGGGACACTGTCCTCCGCAAGTACCGTGACTTTCAGTGAATCGAGCATGATCTCATCTCCTGCCCCATGGAATAGTCCCTGAACGCGAAAAAACGCCCGTGCCCTTCCCCCTCCTCTCTTTTCGGCAATCGGCGGGCGCCTACTGTCCCTGGCCTCCCCGGAATCTCCGGCGCCTGGGACAGTGGCCGGAGCGGCCGAAGGGCCCCTGGTCCGCCGGGGAGGCATTTTCATCCTTCAGCTCTTCCCGGCATTTTCCGCACAGCCCGGCAATGGCGATGGACTGGGGGAGAAGTTCCATTCCGGTATCCCCAAGCCATTGTTCCAGGGTTTCCTGTTTCCTGTCCTCTCCCCCGAGAGGGAAGAGGGATCCGCAGTGCCTGCAGAAGGCGGACACGTGGAGCTTCTGCTCTGGCATCTCAAGCCGGAACTGTCCCTCGTTCAGGTAGATGACGTTCACCACGCCCATCTCGGCGAGAAGGTTGATGGTCCGGTAGACGGTGGCGATGCCGATGGACGGGTCGAGATCCCTCGTCTTTCCCCAGATGTCCTGTACCGTGGAAGGAATCCCGATATTTTCGGCGATCACCCGGAAAAGGACCTCCCGTTGGGCCGTGAGGCGGAGTCCCCTGTTCTTCAGTTTTTCAAGAAAGCCGGTCACAGCGGTTTCGTGCTGTTGTTCGTCCATTTGTTTCCTCCTGGGGCAGATCGTGTTTTTCCTCTTGACATAATGGCACAAAGGGGTCTATTATGCAACTGATAATCAGTATCATTAAAGGAGGAATGAATAATGCCTGCACGGAACGGAACGGGACCCCTCGGAATGGGGCCCATGACAGGTTGGGGACGAGGATGGTGTGCCGGAGGCAGAGGTATGGGCCGCGGTTTCGCCGGATACGGCAGGTTCGGCATGGGGCGTGGTTTCGGCGGCGTATGGGGATCTCCCGTCACTCCTGAAATGGAAGAGCAGGTTCTTCGGCAGGAGATGGAGATGCTGAAAGCCAGGATGGATGAGCTTCAGGCCCGGCTCGGAAAGGACAGCAAGGAATGACGAAGGCGGCCATCGCTCTTGACGGCAGCGTTGTTTCCGAGCATTTCGGAAAGGTCCGGGAGTTTCTTTTCCTTACCTTTGAAAACGGAAGGGAGATTTCCAGGGAGGTTCTTCCTGCCCCCACGGCTGATCATGCGCCGGGCGTTTTCCCCAACTGGGTGAAATCCATGGGGGCGGACATGGTTATGGCGGGGGGCATGGGCGTCAAGGCCAAGCAGTTTTTCGAGACCCTCGGAGTCCAGGTCCTCACGGTGCCTCCCATGGATGTTGAAGAGGGTGTGAAAGCCCTTCTTCTGGGAACAGTCCGGACAGTGGAAACCGACTGCGGTCACGGTTCGGATCACGACTGCGGCAAATGAAGATAGCGGTGGCCAGCGGCAAGGGAGGCACGGGAAAGACAAGCATCTCGGCCTCCCTTGTGCTTGCACGCCCGGAAAACCTCGCGCTTGATCTCGATGTGGAGGAGCCGAACCTGAGTATTCTCCTCGGTGCCTTCGAGGGGGGCGTGTTGCCCGTCACGATGCCCATCGCCAGGATTGAAGGAAGCAAGTGCGTTGAATGCGGGAAATGCGCCCGGAGCTGTGTCTTCGGAGCCATAGCGTGGATGGGTGCGGGATTCCCCGTCATCAACGATTCACTGTGCCGGGGATGCGGCCTTTGTCCCAGGGTTTGCCCCACGGAAGCCATATATGAGGAGGATCAGACCGTCGGGGAAGTCCGGTCAGGAACCTGCGGCGGGATCCCTTTTCTCGAAGGGCGGCTCCGGGTCGGGAGCGTCAACACAGTCCGCGTCATCGAGGAAACGGTAAAAAAGGCGAAGGCGTTCAACCGGACCGACTGGCTGATGGACTGCCCTCCGGGAACGGCCTGTCCCGTGGCGGCATCGCTCCGCCACGCTGATCTGGCGCTCCTGGTCACGGAACCGACTCCATTCGGGCGGTCCGACCTGGAGGGAATGCTTGAATTGACGGCCGACATGAACATTCCGACGGCTCTCGTGATAAACAAAACGGGAATCGGCGATCTCTCTCTCGACGACCTGTGCACACGGTTCGGTGTGGAGGTGCTTGCCCGCTATCCCTTTTCCCGGTCTGCCGCGGAATGCGGGGCCAGGGGGGAATCGCCCTTCAAAACCGATGCCGGATGGGCTGAAATCACCCGTACGCTCTGGTCGAGGATCGAAAGGAGATACTCATGAGCATCCGGGAGATCGTGATCATCAGCGGCAAGGGCGGCACGGGCAAGACGACGCTGACAGCCTCTCTGGCCGCCGTGGCGGAGGAGGGAAAAATACTCGCCGATGCCGACGTTGACGCTCCCAACCTCGCTCTCCTGCTCCATCCGGAGGAGACGTTCAGAGAACCCTTCCGCGGCATGTCTGTTGCCGAAGTCGACCGGGCGCGGTGCACGGGATGCGGAGTGTGCGAAGAGAGCTGCAGGTACGACGCCATTCACGTCCGGGACGGGAAAGCCGTCGTGGACGAGGGATTCTGCGAGGGATGCAGGGTATGCCTTCATGTCTGTCCCGAGCAGTGCATTTCGCTGAAAAATTTCGAGCGGGGAACCATACGCCGGGGGGATACTGCTCTGGGCCCCCTGTGGCACGCCCGGCTCAATCCCGGAGGGGAGAACACGGGGTTGATGGTGGCCCTTCTGCGGAAGGAAGCGAGGAAGGAAGCGGAGGCCTCCGGTGCGCAGCTCATACTAACCGACGGACCTCCGGGCATCGGCTGTCCGGTGACGTCGTCGGTCACGGGAGCCGATTTTGCGGTCATTGTCTCCGAGCCTTCCCGGTCCGCCCTGTCGGATCTCCGGCGGGCTGCGGAATTGTGCGGTATACTGTCGGTGCCCTTCGGGATAGTGGTCAACCGCTGGAACCTCTCGGAGGAGCTCACGGATGCGATACGGACAACGTGCGGAGATGAAGGATGGTCCCTTCTCGGAACAATACCCTTCGACGTGAAGATCGCGGAGGCTGTTGGTGCCGGACGGATACCCGCTGAGGAAATGGGGGGGGACCTCCCGGAGTTATGGCGTTCAATACAGAAAACAGGGAGGCTGAAACGATGATCCGGATAGCGGTCGCCGCGTCAGGAAAAGAAGAAACGTCCCAGGTAGCCGACAGGTTTGCACGGGCTCCTTTTTTTATCATTGCGGACGAAGAAGGAAAAATCCTTGAGGCGTTTGAAAACGACGCCGGGGCCGAACAGCACGGCGCCGCTTCCAAGGCTCTCATGACGCTGTCCCAGAAGCAGGTTTCGGTACTGCTCGCCCCGAGGATGGGGCCGAATGCCCTCGGGTTTATCCGGCAGGCGAACATGGATGCGTTCTGTGCCGAAGGAATGACGGTGAGGGAAGCCCTGGACAAGTATAAAAGCGCTTCCCTGGAAAAAATAAACAAGTAGAAGGAGCGGACTTCATTCATGACATTACCGCCGAAAAGCGACAAGAAGCAGATTAAAAAGATATACGCCGTGGGCAGCGGAAAGGGAGGCGTGGGAAAGAGCTCCGTCACGTCCCTTCTCGCCGTCTCCGCGGCCAGGATGGGCAAAAAAGTGGGCATTCTGGACGCCGACATAACCGGGCCGTCCATTCCCACTTTCTTCGGGCTCAGCACGTTCCCCTTCGGGAATGCCGAGGGCATCGAGCCTCCGAAGACCAGCCTCGGAATCAAGGTCATCTCCATGAACCTCCTGCTGGACGATCCGGCGAAGCCCGTGGTCTGGCGGGGTCCCCTTCTGGGGAATGCGGTGACTCAGTTCTTTACCGACGTGCAGTGGAATGACCTGGACGTTCTCTTCATCGACCTTCCTCCCGGAACGGCCGATGCAGTGCTCACAGTAATGCAGACCATTCCGCTGGACGGCTTCCTTCTTGTCACGTCTCCCCAGGAAATCGCGTCCCTGGTGGTCCGGAAGGCGGCGAAGATGGCGGAGATGCTCTCCGTTCCCCTCGTGGGGGTGGTGGAAAACATGAGCGCCTTTGTCTGCCCGGACTGCGGCAAGAGGGTAGAGCTTTTCGGCAAAAGCCATTCGCCCGCCCTTATGGATGATCTCGGCGCCTCCTTCTGGGGCAGCCTTCCCCTCGACCCCTCCCTGGCGGAGATGGCGGACGGGGGAAAAATCGAAGCATACGAAAACAAAGAGGTTTTTGATATACTTGCACAGGGGCTGCAGGGCAGAATCTAGGCTCAAAAAGTATGCCCCGGGGGAGTAATGAGGGTATGCAGGAGAGCATTGAAAACAGGCAGGACTCCGTTCCCGGTGGCGCAGCGGCACCGGGAACGGCTATTGAAGAGCGGTCGATCACCGAAAAGCTTGAGACCGTATTGGGGAACCTCCCCCCGGACAGGGTCACCCTGGAGGAAATACGGGACCTCATCGGCCAGGACGGCCTGCTTCTGCTGTCGGCCTTTCTGACCCTCGTGTTTCTTGTTCCCGTGTCCATTCCGGGGGTCAGTACCGTGTTCGGGGCTGCGATCCTCCTGATCGGCATCAGCCGCCTCATGGGAAGGAACCTGTGGCTTCCGGGGCGGATAGCGAGGAAGACCCTTCCAGCCGAGAACATACGGAACGCCATCAGGCGGGGATCCAGGTGGCTCAGCTCTCTCGAAAAAATCAGCCGGCCCCACAGGATGAGCGGGTTCGTGACCGCTCCCATGGCTGACAGGATAAACAGCCTTGCCATGATCGCGGGGGCGGTTCTGCTGATGGCGCCCTTCGGTCTCGTTCCGTTCAGCAATACGCTCCCGGCTCTTGCGCTCCTGTTCCTGGCAATCGGGCTGCTCCAGAAGGACGGGTTCCATATCCTCTGCGGCCACCTGCTTAATGTCGCCACCGTGGTCTATTTCACGGTGCTCGTCGTCGGCGGGGGAGTGGCCGTCAGGGAGCTGTTCAGGAGGCTCGCCGGGTAGGCCCGGGCACGGTCCCGGGGAAAAAAACGAGGCAGCCGCGTCCATCCCACGGATGGATGCGGCTGCTTTTTTCATGGGCGGCCATGCTCTCCCAAGTGCCGGGGCACCTCCTCAGGATTGACAAATTTCGTTTCCTCCTGTACCGTGAGTGAAACAAAAGTTTATTTCATATATATTTATGTACCTTATTTTATATTTGTTGGCAGGAAGGAAGATCAGGAGAAAATGAATGACTGTTTTCTGGTTCTGGAGGACGGGGAATGCTTCGGGGGAATATCATTCGGGTGCAGGGCTCCGAAGGCGGGAGAGCTTGGTTTTCCGCCGGCCGGCGGGGCAGGAGCGGGAGAAGTGGTGTTCAACACGGCCATGGGAGGCTACCACGAGATGCTGACCGATCCGTCCTACGCCGGGCAGATTGTGGCTCTCACCTGTCCCCACGGGGGGAACTACGGGTGTTCCGATAACTGGTCGGAACGGGGCCCCGACGAGCCGGGTCTTCCCGAGATCAAGCTTTCCGGCCTGGTGGTGCGGTCCCTGTACTCCGGGCCGGTGCCGAAAGGACGGATACCCCTCTCCGAATTTCTCCGAAGAAACGGCGTGCCGGGGATAGAGGGGGTCGATACCCGGGCGCTGACCCTCCGGCTGCGGGACAGGGGCAGCTGCACCGGACTCCTTGTGAGTTCCTCCTCCGGCAGCGCCCTTTCCGCTTCGGAGATGGACCGTGCCCTCGCCTTCCTGAAGGCCGTTCCGTCCATGGAGGGACGGAACCTCCTCCCGTCGGTGGGGACGCGGTCACTGAAATGCCGGGATGTGCCCGGAAACTGCAGATTTGCAGTAGTGGACTGCGGGATCAAGGGAAACATCCTCCGGGAACTCTCCCTCCGGGGAGTGTCTTCAACGGTGTTTCCCTGGACGGCAACGGCGGAGGAAATTCTCCGGTCTTCCCCGGACGGGGTCCTTTTTTCCAACGGACCGGGGGACCCTGCCGTTCTTTCTTCCCTGGCGGAGGTGATCCGGGAGCTCCTGGGCCGCCTTCCGGTGTTCGGCATCTGCCTGGGGCACCAGCTGATCGCCCACGCCCTGGGAGGAACGACACAGAAGATGAAGTTCGGCCACCACGGGTGCAACCACCCCGTCCGGGACGAGCGGACGGGGCAGGTCCAGGTGACCAGCCAGAACCACGGTTTCGAGGTGGACGGCTCCTCCCTTCCCCCCGGGGTGAACGTCTGGTTCCGGAACGCCAATGACGGCACGGTGGAGGGACTGTACCACGAATGCCTTCCGGTGCTTTCCTGCCAGTTTCACCCGGAGGGCGCGCCCGGTCCCCGGGACTCCCTGTGGGTCTTCGACGAGTTCGTGAAGGCCGCCGCCGCCTTTTCCGCAGAAAAGGAGATGATTCCATGCCGGCACGCAGGGATCTGAAGAAAATCCTCCTTCCCGGATCGGGAGCCATCGTCATCGGCCAGGCCTGCGAATTCGACTACTCCGGTGTCCAGGCCGTCAAGGCCCTGAAGGAGGAAGGGTACGAGGTGGTGCTCGTGAACCCCAATCCCGCGACGGTGAT
>Ga0334887_1004219_pt1 | contig 13265 bp, 11 predicted proteins | sample GraSluR1_MG_10_FD_207217 | JGI IMG/M metagenome (GOLD analysis project Ga0334887, IMG submission 207217) | Sludge microbial communities from methane-producing bioreactor in Wageningen University, Netherlands - Granular Sludge_18_07-R1 | ecosystem: Engineered > Bioreactor > Anaerobic >...
CAGCTCCCAAACCTCTTCATCTGCCGGTCGGAGTAGGAGATCCCCCTCCAGCGGAGGAGGCCGTCGAAGTACTTCCGGTTCAGGTGATCGGCCCTCCTCGCCAGGTGGGCGTCGTCCCTCTCCCCCATCTTCAGGGCCATCCTCGCCCTGAACCGCGATACGTGCTCGGCCAGCTCCCGGTCCGATATGGCCGCCGGCGCCATCACCACCAGGGTGCCCTCCACCATCCGGGCCTGGAGGGTCTTCCTCCGCCGGGGCGACCTCTTGACGATCACTTCCATCCTACATCTCCACTAATATGTCGATGTTATGATATGAATCTCTTTCGGCTATCGTCTCTTTGGGCCCTTCGCCGTCCTGGCGGTCGATCCTCCCCGGCCATTATGATATATTCTTAAAATTTCATAAAAATTGTGAAAGCATCTCAAACAAATACATATTAAGCCAACTCCAAAACAACTTTAAGAGGCGGTGATTATGCAGGCAAGAGATTTGATAGATTGGGATGGAGATTCTGAGGCGGGCGAGGTCTTCTGCGTCGTATCGAACGTGATCTACGGCCCCAACTTCTCCTGGGTCGTCTCCGGCTCCTCCGATGGGGAGGTGGTGATGAAGATCACCGGCTGCCCCCTCCTGAAGGAGGCGATGGAGATAGGAGCAGATTGTGGGGAGCTGTCCGCGACCTGCCAGGAGTACGTCAGGTCCGCCGTAGAGAACCTCAACCCCCGATGCACCTTTAGGTACACCAAGTGCATGTGCTCCGGCGACGACTGCTGCGAGAACGTCATCGGCGTCCGGACGTGATGTAAAGACATTTTACTCAGCTCTTCTCTCCCTCAACCTCCCGAGGTTGGAGGAGAGGATCGCTCCCATGGGGCTCTCCCCGCCCTGAGGCTGAGGCCCTCGGAGGGGCCTTGGGGCCGGGGGCTCCGGGAGCCTCCGGCATAAAACCGCCCCGTCAAAGCTTCTTTCGACCCTAACGGTCGTAAATGTACCAGTAGATCGCCCCCACGAAGAGGGCGCCGCCGACGATGTTCCCCAGGGTGACGGGGATGAGGTTGGCGATGAAGAAGTCGGCCCAGGTGACGGCGGCCCCGTACATGATCCCCGCGGGGATGAAGAACATGTTGGCGACGCTGTGCTCAAACCCTATGGCGACGAAGGCCATGATCGGAAACCAGACCCCAAAGACCTTGCTCGCGACGTCGTCGGAGGCGATGGCGAGCCAGACCGCGAGGCAGACGAGCCAGTTGCATCCGATCCCCTTGAAGAAGAGGGGCCAGAACCCCTGGGAGACCTTCGCCTCGGCGATGCCGGTGATGCTCGAAAGCCACGGATCGGAGGCGAAGAGGCCGGTCATATAGGTGAGGAAGAGGACGACGAAGAGCGAGCCGATGAGGTTCCCGATGTAAGAGAACGTCCAGTTCCTCGCGAGCCCCGACCAGGAGGCCTTCCCGGATAGGACCGCCGGGACGCAGCAGGCGGTGTTGCCGGTGAAGAGCTCTGCCCCCGCCACCACCACCAGGATGAGCCCCACCGGGAAGACGGCCCCGAAGATGAACTTCTGCAAGCCGGGATTTGCCAGCTTGATATCGGGGACCCCCCCGCCGACGATCACCGCCAGGAGCCCTCCGAAGGCGATGAAGGCTCCGGCGAGAAAACCGAGAGCGAGAAGAGGTCCCATGGCCATACCGATCTTGTTGCATCCGATGTTGTCGACCGAGCAGGTCGTCTCCTTTGGCGATTTGAATCCCATCGATCATTCTCCCTGAAATCTATCTCATCTCAAAGACGGATCTTAAAAATGAAGGCTGTAGGCCCCCGGAGCCTCGGTCCAACCTCCGGCCGAGCTCGAGGGGCTGAGAGGTCCCGCCTCGGCTGGAGCAACGGCCCCGGCCGGATGGGCGGTCAGCGGGACCAAGGGCCATCCTCTCGGAGCCAGCGGTCGATGTCCTCGGCCGACCTCTTCCCGGCGCCCATGGCGCTGATGACGGTGGCGCCGCCGGTGGTTATGTCCCCTCCGGCCCAGACCCCCTCCCGGGAGGTCCTCCCGGAGTCGTCGACGACTATGGTGCCCCACCGGGTCGTCTCGAGCCCCGGGGTGTTCCCCGGGAGGAGGGGGTTTGGGGTGGTCCCGACGGCGATGATGACGGTGTCGACGTCGACGATCCGCTCGGAGCCCTTCTCGACGACGGGCCTGCGCCTACCGCTCTCATCCGGCTCGCCGAGGACCATCCTCACCACCTCCATCCCCGCCACCCTACCCCGGTCGTCTGCTACAAACCGGGTGGGGTTCGTCAGGAAGTCGAAGATCACCCCCTCCTCCTTGGCGTTCTCGATCTCCTCGAGCCTCGCCGGCATCTCCGCCTCCGACCGGCGGTATACCACGTGGACCTCCTCTGCCCCCAGCCTGACGGCGCACCTCGCCGCATCCATGGCCACGTTCCCGCCGCCGACGACCGCCACCCTCTTCCCCTGCCTGATGGGGGTGTCGTACTCGGGGAACCGGTATGCCTTCATCAGGTTGACCCGGGTGAGGTACTCGTTGGCGGAGTAGACGCCGTTGAGGTTCTCGCCGGGGACGCCGAGGAAGCGGGGCGCTCCGGCGCCGATCCCGAGGAATACGGCGTCAAAGCCGTTCTTCAGGAGCTCATCGACCTGGACGAGCCTCCCCACCACCGAGTCGAGTTCGAAGGTGACCCCGAGGCTCTTGACGTACTCGACCTCCGACCGGACGATCGCCTTGGGGAGGCGGAACTCCGGGATCCCGTAGATCAGAACCCCCCCGGCGTCGTGGAGCGCCTCAAAGACGGTGACCTGGTGGCCCATCCTGGCGAGGTCGGCGGCAGCGGTGATCCCCGCGGGGCCGGCGCCGACGACCGCCACCCTCTTCCCCGTTGGGGCCTCCGACGACCGGCGGGGGCGATCCGGGAGGGCGTTCTTCGACTCCCAGTCGGCGACGAACCTCTCCAGACGGCCGATGGCGATGGGGGCGCCCTTCTTCTCCAGGACGCACCGGCTCTCGCACTGGACCTCCTGGGGGCAGACCCGTCCGCATATCCCGGGGAGGCTGTTTTTGGCTTTAATGATCCGGACCGAATCCTCCATCTCGCCATCCCGGACCGCCCTTATAAAAGCCGGGATATCTATCCCCACTGGACAGCCTTCCATACATCTCGGGTTCTTGCACTGGATGCACCTATCGGCCTCTTCTGCGGCCTGATCCTCGGCGTAGCCGAGAGCCACCTCGGAGAAGTTATGCCGCCGCTCCTCTGGAGACTGCTTGGGCATCGATACCCGGTTCAGGTTCAGCTTCTTCTTATTATCAGACATCTTATCCCGCTTCGATATCCTGATGCTCTCCCGGCTCTTCGGATGACGCCTTCCCAGCGCCGTCACCTTCGTGGTGGGAGCCCTCTTTGCCTAGACGAAAGCGGCGATAAGATGGGGCCCCCTGGCTTGCTGCCATCGAAATCCTCCCTTCGATGGGCTGTGGCATTCAACCTAATCCAGGATATTTAAATCTTTTCGGTTTTCGCCTTCCGGCGTCCCTCGATCGCCACCGGTCTAAACTCTTTTGGAGGAGGCCCGAACGAGCCGGAGAGATCTTTCCGGCCCATCAGTACATATATGTTATCCATCAAGGCGGCGGTCGCCCCGTTTGATTCAAATACACCATCTAGAAGTTCCATTTCAAGCGGAAAATCGAGAGCAACTTAGAAATATGACGACGGAACTCCTAAAACTGAGCGGTGGTGAAAGTGGACGAGATCGCCCTAACCATTGATGGACGGAAGGTCAGGACCAGGAGAGGGGCTACGGTCCTGGAAGCTGCCCGAGGGGCCGGGATCTACATACCGGCCTTATGCGACCATCCGGACCTGACGCCCATCGGATCGTGTAAACTCTGCATCGTCGAGATCGAGGGAGAGAGCCTCCGCCCCACCTCCTGCACCACCCTGGCCGAGGAGGGTATGGTGGTCCTGACCGGGACGGAGGAGCTCCAGGAGATGCGCCGATCCGCCCTGGAGCTGATCCTCGCCCTCACCCACCACCCGACGAGCTGCCTCTTCTGCGACCGGAAGGAGGAGTGCTCAGACCTCCGGGAGTGCATGAGGAAGTTTCCCGCGGCGGTGGGGTGCAAGTACTGTCCCAACGACGGCCGATGCGAGCTGCAGGATGTGGTGGAGTACGTCGGCCTGGAGAGGATCAGGTACGAAACGAGCTACCGAAACCAGCCGGTCCTCCGGGAGCCCTTCTTCGACCGAGACTACAACCTCTGCATCCTCTGCAGCCGGTGCGTCCGGACCTGCCAGGAGGTGAGGGGGGAGGGGGTCCTCACCTTCGACGTCAACTACCATCACCACCACACCATCGGACCGGTCTCCCTCTTCGAGTCGGAGTGCAAGTTCTGCGGCGCCTGCGTCGACGTCTGTCCTACGGGGGCGCTCTTCGCCAGGGCCGAGAGGTGGGGGAGGCCCGAGGAGACCGTCACCACCGTCTGCCCCTTCTGCGGCGTCGGCTGCGTCATGGATCTCGGCGTTCTGGACGGACACATCACCACGATCCGGGGGAAGAGGGGCGAGACCCCGAACCACGGCCAGCTCTGCGTCAAGGGGAGGTTCGGCCTCGACTTCGTCGAGAGCCGGGAGCGGCTGAAGACCCCCCTCATCCGGAAGGGAAGGGAGCTCGTCCCCGCCACCTGGGAGGAGGCGCTCTCGGTCGTCGTCGAGAGGTTCTCCCGCGCCAAAGGTGACCGCTTCGCCCTCCTCTCCTCCGCCAAATGCACCAACGAGGAGAACTACCTCGCCCAGAAGCTCGCGCGGCTGGTGATGGAGACGAACAACGTCGACCACTGCGCCCGCCTCTGCCACGCCTCCACCGTCGCCGCCCTGGCGACGGCCTTCGGGAGTGGGGCGATGACCAACTCCATCGAGGAGCTGGCGGACGCGGGGTGCATCCTGATCATAGGGTCGAACACCACCGAGCAGCACCCCGTCATCGCCCTCAGGATCAAGGAGGCGAAGAGGAGAGGGGCGAAGATCATCGTCGCCAACCCCCGGTGGATCGAGCTCTGTAAATTTGCGGACGTTTGGCTGAGGCAGACCCCAGGGACGGACGTCCCCCTCGTCCTCGCTCTCTGCAAGGTGATCCTGGAGGAGGGGCTCCTCGACGAGGAGTTCATCGGGGAGCGGTGCGAGGGGTTCGAGGAGTTCCGGGAATCCCTGGCCGGGGTCACCCTGGAGGAGGCGGCCGCCATCACCGGCGTCGAGGTCGGTCTGATCGAGGAGGCGGCCCGGATCTACGCCTCAAACGGCCCTTCGTCTATCGTCTACTCCATGGGGATAACCCAGCACTCCCACGGGACCGAGAACATCCTCGCCCTCGCCGACCTGGCGATGATGACCGGAAACCTCGGAAAGCCCTCCAGCGGCATAAACCCCCTCCGGGGCCAGAACAACGTCCAGGGGGCGTGCGACATGGGCGCCCTCCCCAACGTCCTCCCCGGCTACCAGGCGGTGACGAACGACGACCTGAGGAGGAAGTTTGAGGCCCGCTGGGATAGAGAGCTCCCCAAGCGGCCGGGGCTCACCCTGATGGAGATCTTCAACGCCATCCACGCCGGGGCCGTAGATGTCTTGTACATCATCGGCGAGAACCCCCAGATCAGCGACCCCGACTCCACCCACGTCGTCGAGGCCCTGGAGAAGGTCGACTTCCTCGTCGTCCAGGAGATATTCCTATCGGAGACGGCGATGCATGCCGACGTGGTTCTTCCGGCGGCGAGCTTCGCCGAGAAGGACGGGACCTTCACCAACACCGAGCGGCGGGTCCAGAGGGTGAGGCGGGCGGTCCCGCCGCCGGGGGAGGCGAGGCCCGACTGGAGGATCATCTCGGAGATCGGGAGGAGGATGGGGTACCCGGATCAGTTCTCCTACTCCCACCCCTCGGAGATCATGGAGGAGATCGCCTCCCTCACCCCCAGCTACGGCGGGATCAGCTACCGAAGGCTCGAGGGGGCGGGGCTCCAGTGGCCGTGCCCCGGACCCGACCACCCCGGGACGAGGTACCTCCACAAAGACGGGTTCACCCGGGGGAAGGGGCTCTTCACGCCCCTATCTTACCGCCCCTCGGCGGAGCTTCCCGACGGGGATTACCCCTTCATCCTCACCACCGGGAGGGTCCTCTGCCACTTCCACACCGGGACGATGACGAGGAAGGTGGCGGGGCTGAACTACCTCCGGGGCGAGGAGCTGGTGGAGATAAACCCCGGGGATGGGGAGGTCCTGGGGATCGGGGACGGAGACCTGGTGGAGGTCTCCTCCCGGAGGGGGAAGGTGAGGGCGAAGGCGAGGCTGACGGAGAAGTCCTCGCCGGGGGTCGTCTTCATGACCTTCCACTTCGCCGAGACCCCCACCAACGTCCTGACAAACCCGGCCCTAGACCCCGTCGCCAAGATCCCCGAGCTGAAGGTCTGCGCCGTCAGCCTAACCAAAGCGGTTGGTGATTGAAGATGTACCAGATAGTCGAGAAGGAGGCCCTCGTTCCCAACATCATCTACCTGAAGATCAGGGCCCCCAAGGTCGCCAAGGCCGCCCGCCCCGGCCAGTTTGTGATCATCAGGGTGGACGAGACGGGCGAGAGGGTACCGATGGGCCTCGCCGGCTGGGACGAAAGGGAGGGGACGATCGAGATCGTCTTCTACGTCCTGGGGACCTCCACCATGAAGCTCGGAACCTTGAGGGTGGGGGACTCCGTCCTCAACCTGGCGGGCCCCCTGGGAACCCCCACCGAGGTCGGCAACTTTGGTACGGTGATCTGCGCCTGCGGCTGCTTCGGGATCGGCCCCACCATGCCCCTGATAAAGGCCCTCAAGGAGGCGGGAAACCGGGTGATAACGGCGGTGGAGGGGCGGAGCCGGGAGTTCATCTTCTGGGAGGATAGGCTGAGGGAGGCTAGCGACGAGGTCGTGATCCTGGCGGGGGACGGAAGCTGTGGCGATGCCGGATGGACGAACGACTTCATCAAGCGGAGGCTTGCGGAGGAGAAGATCGACCGTATCTTCGTCCACGGATGCCCCTTCATGATGATGGAGGCGGCGAGGGCGAGCGAGCCCTTCGGGGTCAAGACGATCGTCAGCCTCACCCCCCTGATGGTGGACGGGACCGGGATGTGCGGCGCCTGCCGGGTCGAGGTGGGGGGAGAGACGAAGTTCGCCTGCGTCGACGGCCCGGACTTCGACGGCCACCAGGTCAACTGGGAGACCCTCGCCCTCCGGCTCCGCCAGTTCATCCCCGAGGAGGACCGGTCTCACATGCTCTGGGAGAGGGATAACTGGCACAGGCTGGTGGAGCTGGCGCCCCAGTCTCTGAACCCCACCCTGGGGAGGTCCGAGGAGAAGAATAAGAAGAAGGCTGCCTGCTCCAGCTAGGCCGTTTCATAATGTAATTCGAGACGAAATATTACTAGTCAGATCGCTCATCTGACCAGCTCTATCCTCGTGGCGAACTTGTGGGGGGAGATCGCAGCCGACTCCACGTCGCCGAGGACCCCCCGGCTCTCGGCATCCTCGAGGTAGAACCAGGCCGCCTCCTCCAGCCGGCCGAGGGCCTCCTCGGGGGTGGCGCCTATGCTTGAGATCCCCAGCTCCGGGCATTTTGAGATGTAAGACCGGTCCCCCTCCCATATCTCGGCGGTAAGGTTCAGTTTCATCTTACGTTCCTCCGTCACCAACTTTAACAATTATTAGGCGTGGCCGTTCCATCAATATATCAGTTCTCCATCTGATGGAAAAATTCGACCCCGGCGGCGGAACTTGAGGGGAAAATGATATATCATCCCCATCAGGAACGCCAATTCCTCCGGCCAGTCCGGCGCGAAGGTGGCGAAGCGAGACGGAAAAAAGATGAGAAATTGGGAGGATCGGACCCTCCCCGGCGATCATCTCCCGAGCCTTCCCGTTTTTTCTCCTCTGGCTGGTGAGAAGAGAGATGGCTAGTCGGTCCCGATCCAGCCCCGGATCTTCATCGCCTCGACGACGCGGCCGACGGCGACGACGTAGGCTGCCTGGCGCATGTTTATGTTGTAAGCCCGGGAGGTCTCGAGGACGGAGTGGTAGGCCCGGGTCATCCTGGCGTCGAGCCTCTTTCGGACCTCTTCGACGTCCCAGCAGTACCTGTCGATGTTCTGGACCATCTCGAAGTAGGAGACGGTGACGCCGCCAGCGTTGCAGAGGAAGTCGGGGATGACGTGGACCCCCTTCTTATAGAGGATCTCGTCCGCCTCGGGGGTGGTGGGGCCGTTGGCGAGCTCCGCGACGATCTTCGCCTTAATCCTGGGGGCGTTCTCCTTGGTGATGACGTTCTCGAGGGCGGCGACGATCAGGATGTCGACGTCGAGCTCCAGGAGCTCCTCGTTGGTGATCTTGACCGTCGTCTTCCTCGGGGAATTGACGACGGTGCAGGTCTCTTTCTTGACGCTGCAGGCGAGTTCCAGGTCGAGGCCGTCCTTGTTGTAGATCCCGCCCTTGGAGTCGCTGATCGCCACCACCTTGGAGCCGAAGAGCTCCCGGCAGAGGAAGGAGGCATGGCATCCGGCGTTCCCGTACCCCTGGATGGCGACTGTAGCCCCGGAGAGGTCGATCCCCAGCTCCTTCGCCGCCTCCCGGATGGTGAACATGCCGCCCCGGGCTGTGGCGTCGTCTCGGCCGCAGGAGCCGCCTATGCAGAGGGGCTTTCCGGTGATGCAGCCGAACTCATTCTTCCCCGTGATCTTCGAGTACTCGTCCATCATCCAGGCCATGATCTGGGGGGTGGTGTAGACGTCGGGGGCGGGGACGTCCTTCTCGGGGCCTATGAACTGCCAGATCCGGTCGATGTACCCCCTGCTGAGCCGCTCCAGCTCGGTCATGCTGAGCTCCTTGGGGTTGCAGATGACGCCGCCCTTCCCACCCCCCAGGGGGAGGTCGAGGAGGGAGCACTTCCAGGTCATCCAGGCGGCGAGGGCCCTGACGGTGTCGATCGTCTCATCGGGGTGGAACCTGATGCCGCCCTTCGCCGGCCCCTTGGCGTCGTTGTACTGGACCCGGAACCCCTGGAAGACCTTGGTGCTTCCATCGTCCATCCGGACCGGGATGGAGACGTGAAGCTCCCGCATGGGGTGCTTCAACATCTCGCGGACGCCCTCACTCAGATTCATTATTTTTGCACAGTTATCCAGCTGCTCTTTAGCTATCTCAAATGGGTTGAGTTCTGCCATCCCTATATCACCCTACTTGGCTTCCGCCAAACCATCGATCACAACGAGTTAGGAGGAAGGCCATGTCTGCAACCCATAGTTAAATCTTATGAGTAACATTTATTTATGACTAAATGGACCATCCTGGCCGGGAATTAATATTTAAGCATTCTGGATGGCGGGGCGGAGGAGGGACGAGAATAAAAGAGATAAAACTTTATTAATAAATTTGTATTTGGCAGGGGGAGGGGATCTTCGGCGGCTCGGCCGTCGAGCCGATCCCGGCCCCATCCCCTCATCCGCCAAATAGGGACGCCTCAGCCGTCGAGGATCTCCTCGGCGACGTCCCGATAGGCGTCCATGACGTAGGGTATGCCACTGACCCGGGCCGCCTCTTCGGTGAGGGCCATGACGTCGTTTCTCGATATGGTCTTGAGGCTGAAGTTCCTGCTCCCGGCCATAAGCTGCTGGAGGCCGACCTGGAACCTCTGGGCATAGGTGTAGATCCCCATCGCCCCCAGGGGTATCTCCTCGACCTCCCTTCCGTACTTCTCGGCCAGCTCCTCGTAGGTGACGAAGAGCTGCTTTGCGGTCGTCCCGTACTTGGAGACGGACTTGGGGAGCTCTCCAGCCCCGATCCACTTCTGGATGTTCTTTCCGACCATCCCGGGGATCATCAGCGCCCTGCCCATGCAGACCGCCCTGAAGTAGGGGGCGCCGATGGCGATCGCCTTGAAGACCCCGTCCTCGGAGGAGAAGCCGCCGGCGATGGCGAGGTCGGGGACCCTCATACCCCTCTTTCCGAGCCGCTCTGCGAACTCCCGGGCGAGGGACTGGAGGTAGAAGGTGGGGATCCCCCACTCGTTCATCATCGGCCAGGGGCTCATCCCCGTCCCTCCGGGGGCGCCGTCTATGGTGAGGAGGTCTATCTTCGCCTCCGACCCGTACCGGAGGGCCATGGCGAGCTCCGCCATGGAGTAGGCCCCGGTCTTGAGGGTGATCCTCTTGAAGCCCAGGTCCCTGAGCCGGTCCACCTCTTCGAGGAAGCTTTCTTTGGTGACGAAGCCGAGGCGGGAGTGCCGCTCGAACTCCTTTATCGCCCCGTCCCGGAAGGCCTGCTGGACCTCCCTCTTGGAGGGGTCGGGCCTCACGATGTAGCCCCTCTTCTGAAGCTCCAGGGCCCTCTCCAGGGACCGGACCTTGATCTCGCCCCCGATGCACTTTGCCCCCTGCCCCCACTTCAGCTCCAGGGTGTCCAGCTCGTGCCTCATCGAGACGTACTCGGCGGTCCCGAGGCGGGTGTCCTCGACGTTCATCTGGACGAGGATCTCGCCGTACCCCTCGTGAAACCGCTTATAGGTCTCGATCCTCCGGTCCATCTCCGGAGACCGGGTGACCTTCCCCCTGCCGTCGAGGACAAGCTCCGGATCGACGCCGCAGACGTTCTCGCCGCAGACGAGGGTGATCCCCGATATGGCGGCGCCGATGGCGAAGTGCTCCCAGTTCGCCCCGGCGATGTCGGTGGAGCCGAGGGCTCCGGTGAAGATGGGGACCTTCATCTTCACCTTTCTATCCCAGCCGTACTCGGTCTCGGTATCGACCTCGTTGAAGACGGCGGTGTCGGGGTTCCCCTCGACCCCGGGAGGGAGGCCCCGGGCGCCGACGGCGTACCCCTGTATGTTTATGTGAGAGTAGTCGATGGGATAGTCCTTGTCAGCCCCGGCGGTCACCTCGCCGAAGGGGCCGGGGTAGAGGACCTCCCGGCCTCGGAAGGAGGATAACCAGATGTCACAGCCGCCCCTGCAGCCGTCGACACATCGGGTGCAGATCCCGGACATGGGGGCGACGTTCCTCGACCGGTTGAAGGTCCCGATCGCTTCGTTGGCGTTTGGCTGTCTGAGGTTCATAAAATCCACCATAAGTCTCCAGATAATCTCCCCCGGGGCGGGACCCGCCCCGGGGAGGGAGGGTTTACCAGAATGAGACTTCCGGCCAACTTATATATAAATCTTTCTTGGCTTAGGCGGAGGGCTCCTGGGAATAAAAAGGGGAGGATTTAGAGAGGCGAGGTATACGCTCCCAGATCTTCGAGGACTCGGGGTAGGGTCAGATCCCGTCCCCGCCCTTCAGCCCCACGACCTTCTCGACCTCGGCGAGCTTCCAGATGAGGGACCTCTCCTCCTCGAGGATCGAATCTAGGGGGTCCTCGGGGGAGTGGCCGAGGGCGAGGAGGACGTTTAAAGAGAGGTCCTTTCTCCGGATCAGATCGACGAACCCCTCCCGGACGCGCCTCTTCTCCTGGAGGTCAGAGACCTCGGCAAGGCGGCCCCGCAAGGTGACGAACCGATAGCTGGAGAGGTCCGGGGCGTACCGCTCCACCTCTACGGAGACGTGGGGATCTCTTCGGAAGAACTCGATCTTGCTGCCGTAATTCGTCGATAAGAAGTACATGAACCGTCCGTCGAAGAAGTAGACGAAGGGAGCTATGTGGGGGTATCTATCCCCCCGGAAGGCTATCCTGCAGAGATGCTCCTCCTCGATCAGCCGGTCGCGCTCCCCCTTATCCATCCTCGGGATCTTGACAACGTCCAAGACGATCTCCTCAGAACAAAATTACCATCGGATTGTATTTAAAGCCCCCAGGAGCGCATTCAGGGATGGGCCAGGTCAGGAGGAGGGCCGAGAAGGTACCGGACCTCCAGGGGGGCGGAGGCCTCAACGGCCCGGGATCCTCTCCCTTATGAGGGCCTTCACCGCCTCCTCCGCCTCAGGGGTGACGGGAGGCTTCTGGCGCATGGTGCACCTTGCGGGCATGGGGATCAGCCCCTCGTCCAGAAGGGCGTAGTGAACCTCCTCCAGGCTCACCTCGCCCCCGGCGTACTCTTTCAACAGCGCCGCCGCCTCGGCCCTCTCCTTCGATCCGAGGGCGTCAAGCCTTTTTGCAAGCTGCTCTATCTCTTCCAGCAATCTGAACGCCTCGGTCCAGGTCGATACCTCCTGGGATATAGCCCTTGCCGAAAACCCCAGACCATAAATACCATCGAAGAGAACCGCCGAGGAGATGCCGCCCATACGAGGAGATCACCATGATAGATTCGCCCAACTCTGCCGTCGGGATCGACGACATCGCCGCTGCCTTCCCAAAGCTCTTCATATCGACCACTGGCGAATTTGCGAGGGCGAGGGGGATCGAGCCCGCTAAGCTTGCCCGGGGTATCGGGGTCGAGAAGATGGCCGTCCCCGACGCCCACGAGGACGCCGCCACCCTCGCCGCCGCCTCGACCCTGGAGCTTATGGAGAAGAACGACCTCCGCCCCGCCGAGGTGGGAAAGATATACATCGGCACCGAGTCGGGGGTCGATGAGGCAAAGGCGATCGGTACCTACGTCATCGGGATGCTGGAGCGGGTCTACGGCCCCGGCACCTTCTCGGAGTGCTCCACCGTCGAGTTCAAGGCCGCCTGCATCGGCGCCACCCACGCCCTGGAGAGCGTCGCCTGCTGGCTGAAGGCCGGAGACGATGGAGGAGGCGAAGACGCCGACGGGCCGGGGAGGAGGCGGGGGAGGGTGGGGATCGTGGTGGCGACGGACGTTGCCCGTTACGAGCTCGGCTCCTCCGGCGAGTACACCCAGGGGGCGGGCTCCGTCGCCCTTTTGATCAAAAGAAACCCGAGGATCCTCGCCCTCGACCCCGTCATGGGGGTCTATACTCGAGACGAGAACGACTTCTTCCGGCCCGTCGGGATGAGGTGCGCCGTCGTCAACGGGAAGTACAGCAACCAGTGCTACCTGGCGGCAATTGACGGAGCCTTCTCCTCCTTTCAGAGGAGAGCCCTTTCCCGGGGGATGATCCGCATAGGAGAAGGCGGGTGCTTATCAGACCACCTCCGCCAGATCATATTCCACATCCCCTACCCCCGGATGGCGGAGTACGCCGCCGCCTCGTTCTTCCGCCGGGAGTGGCGGCCCCTTCCCCGGTGGCGGGAGGTAGAGGAGGAGATCGGGGCCGAGCCGGCGGCCGAGGAGGTC
>Ga0334887_1004220_pt1 | contig 13264 bp, 14 predicted proteins | sample GraSluR1_MG_10_FD_207217 | JGI IMG/M metagenome (GOLD analysis project Ga0334887, IMG submission 207217) | Sludge microbial communities from methane-producing bioreactor in Wageningen University, Netherlands - Granular Sludge_18_07-R1 | ecosystem: Engineered > Bioreactor > Anaerobic >...
TATAACCCGATGGAGTGTGTCAAGACGAACGTGTTTGGAGCTTCAAACATTGTTGCGGCGGCGATGGCGAACAATGTTCAAAGGGTCGTCGCGCTCTCTACTGACAAGGCTGTCAACCCCATCAACCTATACGGCGCCACCAAACTGTGCGCGGACAAAATTTTTATCGCCGCCAACAACCTTGCCGGTCAGGAGCGGATTCGTTTTTCTGTGGTGCGGTACGGGAACGTCGTCGGTTCGCGCGGCTCGGTCATTCCTTATTTCAAGTGCCTTGCCGAAAACAAAGCGCCGGAGATTCCCGTCACCGACCCGAGGATGACCCGTTTCTGGATCACGCTCGATCAAGGCGTTGATTTTGTATTGAGGGCCTTTTCGCGCATGAAGGGGGGAGAGATCTTCGTCCCCAAGATTCCTTCGGCGCGCATCGCCGACATTGCCGAGGCCGTCGCTCCGGGGATTCCCCACAAGATAGTGGGTATCCGCCCCGGAGAAAAACTTCACGAAGTGATGTGCCCCGCCGACGAAAGCCGGCTTGTTTTGGAGTTCCCCTGCCACTATGTTATCAAACCGGGCATCACCTTCTCCTCGAACAGCGATTTTTCGGTGAACGCCGAAGGAGAAAGAGGCAAACCCGTGGAAGAAGGTTTTGAGTACAGTTCGGGCGCCAATCCTTGTTTCCTCACCCTGGACGAAATACAGGGGATGATCTCATGACCGTCGCTCCGCGGGTTGTCTTTATCACCCAGGCGCGAACGGGTTCCACCCGACTGCCGGACAAGGTAATGAAGGTAGTGGAAGGGAAGAGCGTGCTCCACTGGTTTTTGAAGCGTGCGCTCAGGTGCGCAACACTCTCCGCCGTCTGCGTCGCCACAACGGAGCATCCGCACGACGACTGTTTGGCTGCATACGTCCGGGCGGAATTCCCCGATGTCCACGTCGCCAGAGGATCGGAGCAGGATGTTCTTTCACGCTATATCCTCGCCGCCAGGGAGACCGACGCCGATATCATTGTCCGCGTCACCTCCGACTGCCCCTTCTTCGACTGGGACCTAACTGACCGCTGCGTGCGTACGCTCATCGAGAAAAAGGCCGACGCGGTGCGCACCCTTCGCGGCTATTTTCCCATAGGCCTGGACGTCGAAGTCTTCACACGTCACGCCCTTGAGACCGCGCAACGAAACGCTGACGAACCTGCGGAACGCGAACACGTCGGGCCGTATATCTTCCAAACACATTCGGAGGAATTCGCCATCCACTGGGTCAAAAACGAAGGCCCCGACTGGCCGGAGTGCCGCCTGACGCTGGACTACCCCGAGGATTTCGAGCTGGTACAAAAACTCTATGCAGAAGTAGGCCCCGAAGCGCCGGCGGGGGAGTACCGCAGGTTTTTAAAAGTGCATCCGGAGGTAGCGGAGAGTAATCTGAGACGAATTTTTTAGAAAGTGCAAATGTTTATCGAAACTGCTTTGACTGTAAGGAGAGGATCCCGCCCATGAAAGGAATCATCCTCGCCGGAGGGAAGGGAACACGTCTACACCCTCTCACCCGGCACACCAACAAGCATCTGCTGCCCGTGGGCCCCGAGCCCATGATCTACAACCCCGTTAAGAACATGGTCGCCTGCGGCGTCCGGGAAATTCTCGTCGTCACCAGCAGCCGGCACATGGGCGACATCGTCACAAGCCTGGGCAGCGGGGAGGAGTTCGGCGCGGACTTCACCTACAAGGTCCAGGAAGAAGCCAGAGGCATCGCCGACGCTCTCCGCCTCGGCAAACGCTTCGCCGGAGAGAAGTCCGTCTTCGTCCTGCTGGGCGACAACATCTTCGACACGCCGCTCGCCCACTTCACCGCGAACTACCGCGAGCAGCAGAAAGAACGCGGCGCCCGCGTCATGCTCGTCAAAGTGAACGATCCCACCGGATTCGGCGTCGCCGCCCTCGACGAAACAAAGGTGGTCGAAATCCAGGAAAAACCCGAGAAGCCCAAAAGCAACTACGCAGTCGTCGGCGCATACCTTTACGACTCGCAAGTCTGGGAGATCATCGAAAGTCTCTCTCCCTCCAAACGCGGCGAATACGAGATCACCGACGTCAACAACGCCTACATCGCGAAGGGGGAGCTTGAGTACGACTTCGTCCGCGGCATGTGGATGGACACCGGCACCTTCGAGTCCTATCACCGTGCGAACGAGATACTCTTCGGCCGAATGAAAGGGGAGCGAGCAGAATGAAGATCCCCTTCAACAGACCGTACGTCACCGGACGCGAAATGGAGTATATCCGCACCGTCGTCGAAGGCGGCCGCTTTGCCGGAAACGGAGAATTCTCGCAAAAATGCGCCCGCAGGCTGGAAGAGATTACGGGGTGCAGAAAAGCCATCCTCGTCCCTTCAGGCACCGCCGCGCTGGAGATGATGATGGTTTTGGCCGGAATCGGCCCCGGAGACGAAGTCATCATGCCCTCCTTCACCTTCAGCTCCACGGCGAACGCCGTCGTGCTTCGAGGAGCAACGCCCGTCTTCATCGACATCCGCCCCGACACCCTCAATATGGACGAAACGCTCGTCGAGGCCGCCATCACCCCCCGCACCAGAGCCATCCTCCCCGTGCACTACGCCGGAGTGGGGTGCGAAATGGACACGATCATGTCCATCGCGGAAAAACACGGCCTGCTGGTACTGGAAGACGCCGCCCAGTGCATCCTCTCCTATTACAAGAACCGCCACATTGGGAGCCTGGGACAGATGGGCGCACTCAGCTTCCACGAAACCAAGAACATCCACTGCGGGGAAGGAGGCGCGCTCCTGATCAACGACCCCGCGTTCGTCGAACGCGCCGAGATCGTCATGGAAAAAGGAACCGACCGAAGCAAATTTTTCCGCGGCGAAATCGACAAGTACACCTGGGTGGACGTAGGCTCCTCCTATCTTGTCAACGAAATATCCGCATCCTTCCTCTGGGCGCAGCTTGAGGAGGCGGAGAACATCGTCCGAAGCCGCCTCGACCTCTGGAACCAGTATCATGAAGCCCTCGCCCCGCTCGAAGCGGCCGGACTGCTTCGACGGCCGGTCGTCCCGGAAGCGTGCGCGCGCCACAACGCGCATATCTACTACGTTCTTTTCAACACTGCCGAAGAACGCGACGCAACAATGTCGGTTTTGTATGAAAAGGGAATCAAAGCCGTTTTTCACTATGTTCCTCTGCACTCTGCAAACGCTGGAAAGAGCCTTGGGACAACATTCTCAACAAATCTGCCCGTAACAACGGATCTTTCCTGTCGCCTGCTGCGCCTTCCGCTTTTTATCGGGCTCTCCCAGATTCCTGCCATAGTAATGCAAATACAGGTTCATTTGAAACGTGAATCCATAGAATTGCGATAAGGAGATGCGCTATGAAACATTCAGAACGGAGAGGGCCTAATTTTTTAATTGGTGGCACGGTCGCCGCAGGTACCAGTTTCTTATCTTCCGTACTCATACAACATCCCCAGATATATTTACCCAAAGAGATGCGCCCAGAACCTCAGTTTTTCTTTAAAAGTTGGGAGTATGAAAAGGGATTGGATTATTATCTCGAGAGATGGTTTTTCGAGGTACCGGAAACAGCCGTTGCCGTAGGGGAACGTTCCTCCTCCTACTTGCACGGGGGAGCGAGCGTCGCCCGAAGGATCGCCGAGGCGTATCCTCAAATGAAGTTCATTTTCACCCTCCGAAATCCAATCGAGCGAGCCTGGGCGAATTACAGATTCACCGTGTTGGAAGGGCTGGAAGAACTCGACTTCGAAGAGGCGCTGGAGCGCGAACAGGAACGAATTGCGTCCGAAGAGGGGCGCTGGGCCGAAATACAACCTCGAAGCTATACTCGAAGGGGCTATTACGGAATACAGCTCAAAGAGTACTGCGACTCTTTTGATCGGGAAGCGATTCTCGTAATCAAATCCGAGTCTCTTTCGAAAAACACACAGGCGGAACTCTTGAAGATATACACTTTTCTTGGGCTCTCCGATGTCCGTTTCACCCCTGAACGCGTTCCCGACCATACAAGTTTCAGCGTCGTCGACAGAAGACTGCAGACGAGGTTACGAGCACACTTCGGCGATGACTATTACAAGATCGTCGAGGCGATACGAAAGGAACAGGATCTCTCGGTTTTTGTTCGGAACGATGCTGATGAAAGCGCGGTCGAAGCGCTCCGAAACAACTTGAAGGGAACCAAGGAGCCAATGCCGCAAGAGTGCAGGGAGTACCTCCGGAAGCTCTATGCGGACGACATGAAAATATTGGAGCAGTTTGTCGATTTCGACATCTCCGACTGGAAGTAGCAATGAGCGTCATCTGGATAACCGGCCTTTCGGGCGCGGGGAAGACGACGCTTGCGCGGAGAGTCGCCTACGGACTTCGCGAAGAGGGGGAGGCAGTCGTTCTGCTCGACGGCGACGAGCTTCGGAGCGTGCTGGGCGCGGATACGACGAACGGGGAGCACCACGGACGGGAGGCCCGTCTGGAGCTGGCCTTCCGTTACGCGCGTCTGTGCGGTATCATAGCCTCCCAGGGGGTGACGGCGGTCGTCGCCACCATCTCTCTCTTCAAAGATGTGCATGAGTGGAACCGGAAGAACCTGCCGGGATACTTCGAGGTCTACCTGAAAGTCCCCTTGGAGGAGCTGCGCAGGAGAGATCCCAAGGGGATCTACCGCCGTTTCGACGAAGGCGCGACGCGGAGCGTCGCCGGGCTGGATCTCCCGGTCGACGAGCCTGAGCGCCCCGACTTCAAAGCGGAAAACGACGGAACACCCCCCGACGAACTTGCGAACAGAGTGCTCGAGGCACTGCGCAAAAGGAGAGGATCAAGCCAATGAACACATTGAAACCAGGAGACTTCACCGGACTGGCGCAGGACTACTCCCGATACCGCCCGGACTACTCTCCTTCCATACTGAACGCTCTGCTCGGACTGCTTGGGAAAAAAGTGTGCGACATTGACTTCGTAGATGTCGGTGCAGGAACAGGCATCTGGACTCGCATGGTCGCTTCGAAGGGAGTCCGTTCGGCTACCGCCGTCGAACCGAACGAGGATATGCGATCAAAAGGCGTGCTCAACAACGCGGGCCTTCCCATAGAGTGGCGTTCCGGATACGCAGAGGGGACAGGGCTTCAGGCCTCCTGCTGCGACTGGATTACTATGGCCTCCAGCTTTCACTGGGCCGACTTCGAACAGGCGGTGGATGAGTTCCACAGAGTGCTGCGCCCCGGAGGACGCTTCACGGCGCTTTGGAATCCTCGTCTTATAGAGGTCAGCCCCCTCCTTGTGGAGATCGAGTCATACCTGACCAAGCTGAACCCCGACATCAAAAGAGTCTCGTCCGGAAGATCGGGAATAACCGAAACTCTCGCCGAGAGACTTCGAGAATGCGGTTTTTTTGAAGACGTTCTCTACATGGAGGGCAGGCACATCATCGAAATGACCCAAGAACGCTACATCGGCGCATGGCGCTCTGTCAACGATCTGCGCGTCCAACTCGGCCCGGCTAAATTCGACGAGTTCCTCGGCTTCGTTCAAAAACGCGTCGAAGGACTCGAATGCATCGAAGCAACGTATCTCACCCGCGCCTGGTCAGCTCGAAGAAAGGACTGAGGCGGACGATGACCGTCGCTTTTTCCACGAAAGCAGGAACATTGGCGAATCTGCAAGGGCGTCTTCGCTCCGCCCGAATACTGCCGCTCTCCTTCTTCACCGTCGAGGAGTGGCGAGCGGATCGCGCACTCTGCCTCAAGAAGACGCTCGCGGCGCTCGGCCGCCGCCCTTGGATCGTCCGCTCCAGTTGCCGCCTCGAAGACACCGGAACGACCTCCAACGCCGGAGCCTTCCTCTCCCTCGCCGGCGTGACTCCGGACGACTTCGAGAGCGCCGTCGAACGGGTCGTCTCCTCCTACGGGGAGTGCTCCCCCTGCGACGAGGTGCTGGTGCAGCCGATGCTCCAAGCCGTCGTCCGCTCCGGCGTGGCCTTCTCCCACGACCCCAACACCTGCGCCCCCTACCGCGTGGTCACATGGTCGGAGGGGGCCGACACCTCGGTCGTCACCGGCGGGCTCGGCGGCCGCACATGGCAGCAGGCCGCCCTCTCCGGAAAGAAGCCTCCGATGGAACTCGCCAATGTCTTCGGTCTTGTGGACGAACTTCTCTCCCTCTTCGGGGGGGAGCCGCTCGACTGCGAGTTCGCCGTCACCCGCCTCCCCGAAGAGGAGGAGGAAACCCTCTGGCTGCTGCAGGCCAGACCGCTCGTTCTCTCCAGACAGTCCGAAACTCCCGAGGCGCAGGCCGGGCGACTGGCGACAATAGGGGCGAAGATCGAGCGCGGCATGCGCCCCCACCCCTTCCTCATCGGAAAACGCACGGTCTACGGCGTCATGCCCGACTGGAACCCCGCGGAGATCGTCGGCATACGCCCCAGGCCCCTTGCCCTCTCGCTCTACAGGGAGCTGATCACCGACTCCATCTGGGCCTACCAGCGGCACAACTACGGCTACAGAAACCTCCGCAGCTTCCCGCTGATGCCGCACTTCTTCGGCCTGCCCTACATCGACGTCCGACTCTCCTTCAACTCCTTCATCCCCGCAGACCTCGACGAAGGACTCGCCGGACGTCTCGTCGACCACTACATCGACAGACTGCTGGCCGAACCCGCGCTGCACGACAAGGTCGAGTTCGAGATCGTCTTCTCCTGCTACACCCTCGATCTGCCGCAGCGCCTCGAAAGACTCTCCGAGGCGGGATTCTCCAAAGACGAGCGCGAGCAAATCGCCGACAGCCTGCGGCGGCTGACCAACCGCGTCATCCACCCCAAGGAGGGGCTCTGGCGAGCCGACGCCGCGAAGCTCGACACCCTCGAAGCCCGGAGGGAACAGCTTCTCTCCTCCGACGCCTCGCCCCTCGAGAGAATCTACTGGCTGCTGGAGGACGCGAAACGGTACGGCACCCTCCCCTTCGCTGGACTGGCGCGCGCCGGATTCGTCGCGGTGCAGATGCTCAAGTCGCTGGTCGCCGTCGGCGTCCTGACGGAGGAGGAGTACGACGGCTTTCTCGGCTCCGTCTCCACCGTCAGCGGACGGCTCGCACGAGACAGGGCGACCCTCGACAAGACGACCTTCCTCGCACGCTACGGACACCTTCGCCCGGGAACCTACGACATCCTCTCTCCGCGCTACGACGAAGCGCCGGACACCTACTTCGACTGGAGCCTCCGCCCGCCCGCTCCTGAGCCGGTCAAGCCCTTCTCCATCACCCTCCCGCAGATGCGGCGCATCGTCGACCTGCTGGAGACGCACGGTCTGCACCCCGACCCCGTCGGCCTCTTCGACTTCCTTCAGGCGGCGATCGAGCTGCGCGAGCTGTCCAAGTTCCACTTCTCCCGCAACCTCTCCGACGCGATAGCCCTCATCGCAAAATACGGGGCGCATGCGGGCTTCTCCCGCGAAGAGATGGCTTTCTGCGACATCTCCGTCTTCAAGGAGCTGTACGTCGCGGCGCTCGACCCGAAGGAGACCATCGCGCGGAGCATCGAGAAGGAGCGCGCCCGCTACGAAGAGACTTCGAGAACATCGCTGCCTCCTTTGATCGCCTCTCCCGACGACGTATGGGGGTTCGAGTGGCCGGAGGCGACCCCGAACTTCATCACCCAGAAGCAGGTCACCGCACCGGTATCCGACTGCGCGGAGAGAGAGAGACTCCCCGGCGCCATCGTCTGCATCCCCAACGCCGACCCAGGCTTCGACTGGCTCTTCGCCTACCCGATAGCGGGGCTGGTCACCGCTTGGGGGGGCGCGAACTCGCACATGGCCATACGAGCGGGAGAACTCGGCCTCCCCGCCGCCATCGGAGCGGGCGACGTGCTCTACCGGAGATGGTCGGGGGCGCGCCGTCTGCATCTGGACTGCGCCGGTCGTAGAGTGGAGGTGCTCTCGTGAGAATCGTCGCCGTCTCCCAGCGGATCGACGACTACCCGGACAGAGGAGAACGCCGCGACGCGCTCGACCAGGGGCTGGTCCGCTTTCTGCTCGCCTGCGGCTGCCTCGCCCTCCCTCTGCCGAACGCCCTCCTCGGAGAGGCGCCCTCGGGAACGCCCTGCAGAGAAGCGTTCGACGAATGGACGGCCCGCGTCCGCCCCGAAGGCGTGCTGCTCTCGGGGGGGAACGATCCGGGGGGCTGTCCCGACCGCGACTCCACGGAGAGCCTGTTGATGGAATACGCCGAAGGGCTTCGCCTTCCTCTGCTCGGGATCTGCCGCGGAATGCAGATGATGGGGCTTCGCGCCGGAGCCTCCCTCGTGCGCGTCGAAGGACACGTCCGCACCCGCCACGAACTTCATGGCGAGAGAACGGGAGTTGTCAACAGCTTCCACAACTTCGCCCTTTCGAAGTGCCCGGAGGATTACACCGTGCCGGCCCGAAGCGGCGACGGTGTTCCGGAGGCGATTCGTCACGTCGCTCTGCCGTGGGAAGGGTGGATGTGGCACCCAGAGCGGGAGCCGCTCTTCTGTGCAATGGATATCGAGCGAGCGAGGAGACTTTTCGATGCGTGACCTGACGAAGCTCGCGATCCTCGCCGCCCTAAGAGCCGGGGAGGCGATTCTTCCGCTCTACGGAGAGAGGATCGAAACGAGCGTTAAACTCGACGGCTCCCCGCTCACCGAGGCGGATAAACGCTCGCATCGGATCATAATCGAAACACTCTCGGACTCGGGCATACCCGTCGTCTCCGAGGAGGGGGAGAGCCTCTTTCCGGACGCCGGGCGCTACTGGCTCGTCGATCCTCTCGACGGCACGAAGGAATTCTTGGCGCGGATCGAAGAGTTTACGGTCAATATCGCTCTTGTCGAAGAAGGATATCCGGTACTCGGCGTCCTCTTCGCCCCGGCGCTCGATGAACTGTACGCCGGAGAGCAGGGGAGCGGGGCATGGAAAGAACGGAACGGAGAGACTCTTCCTTGCCTTCCGTCCGCGAGGGTCGACTCGTTCCGTATGACGGTCAGCCGTTTTCACGACCACCCGGATCTGGAAATCTTCGCCGCCGAGAACGGGGTTCGGCGGAGGATAGAGGCGGGGTCGGCCTTGAAATACGCCCGGCTGGCGACAGGAGAGGCCGACGTCTTTCCGCGTCTGGTCGGCTGCTCCGAGTGGGACACCGCCGCCGGACAGGCCGTTTTGGAAGCTGCGGGCGGTTCCGTCCTCGACTGGAACACGGGAGAAAGGCTGGGGTACGGCAAGGAGCGCAGGCGCAATCCGAGACTGATCTCCTTCCGCGCACCATATCGCTTGTCGGACTTTGCATTGCAAACTTACGAAAGGGAGCTGTTGTGATATGAGAGCCGTTATTCTGGCCGCCGGAAGAGGCAGCCGCATGAAGAACCTTACCGAAGACCGTCCGAAGTGCCTCGTGGAATTCCGAGGGAGACCTCTCCTCGAATGGCAGATTTCGTCCCTTCAAGAGGCGGGGATAGATGAGATAGCCGTCGTCACCGGCTATAAGCGCGAGCTGCTGGCTGGGCGAGGACTCCGCGAATTCCGCAACGAGCGGTGGAGCGAAACGAACATGGTCAGCTCGCTCGAATGCGCGCGCGAATGGTTGAACGAGGTGCCGTGCATCGTCAGCTACTCCGACATCTTCTACGGCCCCGAGGCCCCGAGGACGCTGAACGGAAGCGACGCCGATCTCTCCGTCCTCTACGACGTGAACTGGCTGGCGCAGTGGACGAAACGCTTCGGCGACCCGCTGCTCGACGCAGAGACATTCCGAATGGACGACGGCGGCAATATCGTCGAGATAGGCAACAAACCGAAGAGCGTGGAGGAGATTCAGGGGCAGTACATGGGGTTGCTGAAGTTCTCCCCCGCAGGGTGGGCCGAGGTGGAGCGCCTTCGCTCGACGCTCTCCGCCGCCGAACGTGACTCGATGCACATGACGGGCACGCTGCAGAGAATTATTGAGGCGGGGAGGATTCATGTGCGGGGCGTTCCGTTCGGCGGAGAGTGGGCGGAGATGGACTCGCAGGAGGATCTTGAGGCGATGAACAACGCATGACTCGTTGGTGGAGATCAATCTCACGTAAATGTTTCTGTGCCGATAGCGGGAGAGACTGCTTACCATGATTTCGTTCGTTGTTCCTTTTTACAAGTCGAAGGCAACTGTTAGGCTGCTATACGAGAAACTTTGCGCTCTTACGACCTCTATGAACGGTGAAGAGTTCGAGTTTGTATTTATTGAGGATTGCGGCAATGATGGTTCATGGGAGATAATCGAAGAATTGGCGTTACATGATTCAAGAGTCAAGGCTGTTCAGTTCAGCCGGAATTTTGGTCAACATTATGGAATTACCGCAGGGCTTGAGTTCTCTTCCGGAGACTGGGTTGTAGTCATGGACTGCGACTTGCAGGACCGCCCCGAGGAGATACCTCGACTTTACGCAAAGGCGCTTGAAGGGTACGAAGTCGTCTGCGCCCGTCGGGGTAGGAGAAAGGACCCATTCTGGAAGCGGTGCGCTTCTTCGCTTTTTGGTCGCGTCTTCAGTTGGCTCTCGGGAATGCAGTATGATCAGGAGGTCGCAGCTTTTCGCATTCTCTCGCGAAAAGTGGTCGACGCTTACTGCTCGATGGGAGAAAGACTGAGGTTTTTCAGCGGGCAATTGGAATGGCTTGGTTTTAAAACCGGCCATATCGACGTTGAACACGGAGCCCGACACGACGGGAAAAGCTCGTACAGCTTGAGAAAGTTGATCAATCTAGCCGTCGATACAATCATAGCCTATTCCGACAAGCCTCTGCGCATTTCAATAAAAATGGGGTTTTTGATCGCATTTGTTTCTTTTTTAAACGCTGTATATCTCGTCTTCCGAAAGCTCGCGCTGGATATTCCCGTAGAAGGCTGGACAAGTTTAATGGTTTCGTTATGGTTTCTCGGTGGTATTATTATAACCAATCTTGGCATAATAGGGATATATTTGGGAAAGACTTTTGACGAAACTAAAAAAAGACCTCTTTATATCATATCCAAGATGCTTAATATATAACATAAGCACTTATTTACGCTTAAACAGTCTCAGGAATGCTATTGAATACATGCTATCGGGATATGCGCTATCTTTGTTGTTTATGGGTTTTCGCGGGAAATTTCAACTCAAAATAGATTGTCTTGTATCTTTTTTATGCTACTCGCAGAGGAGAACTATGGATATTCAAGGGCTGTTTCGAGGATTAACACAAAATCAATACGGAATTCTCTGCTCCGCTGGCGAAGCGGAGCTTTCCTATCCTGAAGATGGGAACGCCTTGTGCTTCGGACTGGAGGATCGCTCTTTCTGGTTCAGGCATCGTAACGAAATAATCGCCGAGACGATAAAACGTTATCCCCCTAGCTGCCACCCGATACTTGATATTGGCGGAGGAAACGGTTTCGTTACTCGGAGGTTGCTGGATGAAGGCTTCCAAACGGTGCTGATCGAGCCGGGAAGAGTTGGCGCGTGGAACGCCAAAGTTCGAAGAGAAATCCCATGGGTGGTATGTTCCACTTTGGAAGAGAGCGGGCTTCCTGATGAATCCGTAGGGGCTGTCGGTTGTTTCGATGTTTTGGAGCACATTGAAAAAGACCGGGAGTTTTTACAGAATGTCATGCGAGTTCTAAAACCTGGCGGCCTTTTTTATCTTGCCGTTCCTGCAAGAAGATGGCTTTGGTCACATATGGACATCGTAGCAGGGCACTATCGGCGTTATGATCATCGGACCCTTACTTCTCTCTTTCAGCAAGACGCCGAAATTCTTTACTTTACGCACTTCTTTGGTTGGCTTACCTTGCCTTTGTTCTTGTTAAAGGCTTTGCCTTCTCGCCTTGGTATTCTAAAACACGAGAATGTATTCACTTATGAAACAGAACACGGTGTCGACAATAGCGCAATCTCTTCAATTCTGACCTTTCTACTGCACGGTGAGGTTAAAATGGTGAGAAACGGTGGAAGCAAAAAGTTGGGCACAAGCTGCCTGCTTGTTGCGAGAAAGAGACAGACAAAGGGGCAGAAATGAATGCGAAAGAGCGTATGTTCCATAGCTTAATGAAGCGCATCTGGATAATTTCCTCTCAGGAGTCTTCAATCAAACGTATATCCTATGTTCACTCCAAGAGGATAAGCGGCTTATGAACTTTCATCCGAGACGCTTTCTATTTTTACAAAGTGGTTACTTCGTTTTTTCTCTTTCGCAATTCTTCCTGAAGTCGGGCGCAAATTTCCCTGTCCTCTCGCCCGGCTTCCTGCTGCGCTACGGCGCAAGCCTGCTCTGTGTCTTCTTCTTCGCCCTCATCTGGCAGCAGGTACTACACGAGTATGAACTGATGACGGCGTATGCGTGGCGCGGGGTGCTCTTTTTATGGACCTTCCTCTGGGCCGTGCTCTTCTTCGGCGAGAGCGTCACTCCGAACAACGCAATCGGCGCGGCGGTGATTCTTTGCGGCGTTTTTCCGGTAAGCCGGGGCGGGTAGGTTGCTTTTTTCCGTCTACCCGGATGAAGTATCTTCATCGGTAGTTCGGTTGTGATCGGACCGGGGGCTTCAGCGGATGTGCAAATCAAGCTTATCGGGAGGTAAAATCGGCATGAATATCGAGGTCTATTGCGACGAAAGTTCCCCCGATCTCTTTTCTTCCTCCTCCCCGCGGGCTCGATTTCTTCTGATAGGCAGCCTCTGGTTGGAGCAGGAGAAGCGCGATTTATACAAGCGGGAGATTCATGCTTTGAGGAACCGGCATAAGATAGGGGGAGAGTTCAAATGGACGAAAATTTCTCCCTCCAGAATCGAGTTTTACAGAGAGTTGATTGCGTGGTTCCACTCTTATGGCGATGCGTTGCGTGGCTCCTATCATCACATTCGACGGCATAAGCGTACGTTTTCGGAAGGATGCGTTCGACCACTGCTTCTTCATGAGCACCCGTCGGAACGGCACGAAGGACTCTTTTTCTCCGCAGAGAGCCGAGCGCATCGACTGGATACAAGCCACACTGCAAGACCCCTCCGCAGAGCTGTTCGAAGGATGGGATAAAAAGAAAAAACGCTACGACGCCACGCGAAGAGTGACTTTGGTGATGAGCAACTATGTCGTCATCCTGAGTGACCGACACATTTCATCAAACTAAAGCGAAGCGATCAGAATTGCGAGATCGTCCATGCTTTTCTCTTCCCAGTCGTCCTTCGTATGCCATTCGTACATGCTGAATTTTCTCTTCTTCAT
>Ga0334887_1004228_pt1 | contig 13244 bp, 12 predicted proteins | sample GraSluR1_MG_10_FD_207217 | JGI IMG/M metagenome (GOLD analysis project Ga0334887, IMG submission 207217) | Sludge microbial communities from methane-producing bioreactor in Wageningen University, Netherlands - Granular Sludge_18_07-R1 | ecosystem: Engineered > Bioreactor > Anaerobic >...
TGACCAAACGGGTTGTGATTGGTCCTGAACAGCAAGCTCCCAATTTTTATATGCGTGTTTTTACCCTCAACCCAGAAGGACATTCCCCTTTTCATGCCCATGATTGGGAGCATGAAGTATTTGTCCTACGTGGGCAAGGGATTCTTGTAACCCATAAGGAAACCCGCCTGGAACATCCGTTAACTCCTGGCGATGTTGCGTTGGTTCCTCCAGGGATCTTACACCAATTTCTGAACCGATCCAGTCAAGAGGAATTTGAGTTCATCTGTATCGTTCCTTCTCATGGAGAATAAAGAAGATTTCATCAAATACTCGAATTATGTGTTATAATCCACTCAAAATCTGAGCGAGGTGATTGGGATGACGAAAAGCGAAGTATTCAAGCAAGTTCGGAAAATCGTAACAGAAAAATTTAACTTAGAAGAAGAGGAAGTCCAGTTGACTTCAACCTTTGTTGAAGATATTGGTGCTGATTCCTTGGACCTTGTTGACTTAATCATGGCCCTGGAAGATGAATTTGGGGTGAAAATCGATGAGGAAGACACTGAAAAGATCAAAGCCGTAGAAGACGCTGTTGACTATATCTATGACAAAATGGGTGGTTCTGCGGAAGAGGAAGATATTACCGACGAAGATTCGGGTGAAGATGATACGGAAGACCAATCAGAGGATGATGTAGAATCCTGATTGAAAGCAAATAAAAAGGGCAGGTATGGTACCTGCCCTTTTTCATTCTATGAGAGCTGTGGAGGAATTCGATGGAAAAAGAGATAACCCTTGATTTGGTTCGAGTAACGGAAGCAGCTGCCCTAAAATCCAGCATTTTCTTGGGACGCGGGGATAAAGAAGCGGTAGACCGTGAAGCAGTGGATGCAATGAGAGGAATGTTGGATTATGTTCCCATCCAAGGAACTGTCGTGATTGGAGAAGGAGAAAAGGACCAGGCCCCGATGCTTTTTTTGGGGGAGCAAGTGGGAAACTGGGATTCCAACTCACCGGAAGTTGACATAGCGGTTGATCCGATCGATGGGACGCGGTTGGTTGCATTTGGGCTTCCAAATGCAATAAGCGTTGTGGCAGCTTCAGACAAAGGAGGCTTGGCGTCTCTTCCAACGTTCTATTGCAATAAGATCGCTTGTGGACCAGAATTAAAAGGAAAATTGGATATTAATGCCTCAGTTCGAGAAAACCTTCGTGTTGCCGCAGCCGTTTTGGGTGTCGATGTTACTGAATTGGTGGTTGCCATTCTGAATCGCGAACGGCATCGGGAGCTGATTAATAACGTGCGGGAAGTAGGGGCAAGAATCAAACTTCTGGGAGATGGGGATATTGCCGCTTCGATAGCAACCGCTGTTGAAGGAAGCGGAATCGACCTTTATATGGGAATCGGAGGGTCTCCAGAAGGCGTGCTTGCAGCAGCAGCTCTTCGTTCTCTTGAAGGCGAGATCCAGATGACTCTTTGGCCTCAAGATGAAGCTGAAGCCAATCATCTTAATGAAAACGGACACAAAACGGACCGGGTATTCTTTACCAAAGACCTTGCTGGTGGGAAAAACGTTATTTTTGCTGCAACAGGGGTCACCGATGGAGACTTTTTGCGAGGTGTCATTTATAAACGAAGCAAAGTCACTACGCACTCAATTGTGATGCGGTCTATCAGCCAAACAGTACGCCGAATCGTTGCGGAACATGACTTGCGTTTTAAAGTGCTTCCATCAAAATCGAGTGGTAAAGATCTATTATTGATTGAATAGTTTGATTATTTATCCTCTTTTTTTGAACTTTTTTGCCGTACAGTGGTCAAAATATATGTAGGGGGGTTATGGGTGATCAAAGAGGACGGGGTTCCGACTGAAAAGGAATCCTTTATAAATGCTCAGGAGAAAAAATTCGTTTCCGCGCTACAGCGGAAGGAAGTGTGGGCTTTTGAGCGTTTATACGACCAGTACTCAAATATTGTAGGAGGGATTGCCAAATCCTACCTGAATGTCGATGACGTTGAAGACATTGTCCAGGAAGTTTTTTTTCGTGTATATAAAGGTGCAAAGAAATTCAGAGGAAATTCTACCTTTTCCACTTGGTTGTATCGAATTACCGTAAATGCATGCAAAGATATGCTTAAGAAATACAAACGGCGTTCTGAAAAACTTGTTGATTTTGAAGAAGAAGAGCAGAGCTTGCAGTTTGAGACCCAACCCGTCGAGCAGGATATAGAAAGCAAGATGGATATAGATCTTGAAATCGAGCAATTTCGCGAAGCCCTTTCACAGTTATCAGAAGAAGACCGATTATACATTACACTCCGAGACATCGAGGAACTTGATTATCAGCAAATATCCGAGATCGTTGAAAAGCCTTTAGGCACGGTAAAAAGCAGAATTCATTATGCCAGAAAACGAATCCAAAGCATTGCTAAAGGAATGCAGTGACCGACCCAGTGGAAAAAGGGGGTAATTCAAGGATGGATTGCAATGAATTACGTGAAGACTGGATCAACCGTTATTTCGACCACACTCTTTCCAAAGATGAGCTTACGGAATTTCGTTTGCATATTGCAGATTGCTCGGATTGCGCGCGCGCATTCCGCGTATATCATCAATATGTGAGTTATCAGAAGTCTCGGATTCATTACGCTTCTAGCCAGCTTTCAAAAGATCGTTTCATCCGCAGAATCAAACGCAGGAAATCTCTTCCGTATCAAATCGGAGCCATTGCGGCAACATTTGTCATCGGGTTTTTTGGTGTGAACGCCTTTATAGATATCCATAATACCAACAATCGCTATCGGATGATTATCGATAAGAGCATGGAAATGATTCGCACCTCGGAAACAGCAGATGCATCTTATACACATCTTCATCCAAATACTGCAGACATTTCCATCAACAAAGACAAAATCATCAAATTGCTTCACGACGGCGAATAGACCTAAGTTGGGTATTCATGCCTATTCCTTTTCCTTCTCAAAACCAAAGAATTCTTTTTGTCATTTGTGTAATCTTAATTGCGCTTCCCTCTTTTTCTGTTGCTTACGATTTCCGTGGAACCTCTCCTGACGACTATGGCTGTCTGGACCCTTTCATTAGCAAAATTATAGAAAGTTATCATCAAAGTACCATCCAAGGTACTCGTATTTTTATGGAGACCGGGAACAATATTCGATACAGATACGAGTTTATCCTTCGCCAAGGAACAGACAAGATCGTAACATTGAAAATGCCGTATTCACTCACCTGGTATCGGAAAGGCAATGTTGGCTATATCATCCAATATGGGATGAGAGAAGAAGTGAGCCTTGTTTTGAAAGACCTTGAAGATGTCTTTCTAGAGCGGATCGCAAATGAAACTCTGGATTTTAATTACAGTGAGATCAACTATACTGGGATTCCTGCCTATTATTTATTTGTTCAGTTTCACGATGATTCTCTTTTCCGTGCGATTGTGCTTCAGGAAAGCTTTCAAATAATCCGGATTGAACGCCAGAAAACAGACCTCCTCTCCATCATGGTATATGACAATCTCGATAATGCAGAAGAACGACAGTTTCAACGCCAGATCAATTGGTATGAAGCCATTCCTCTCGCTGAGGAAATTGCAGAAACAGAATCCGAATCAATCAACGCGGAATTGGCTGAAAGACAATTGTCAATGATTGACTCCCAAGTACCCTATATTAATCGGATTGCCAATGAATACTCGATCATCCAGACAGACCTTTTGGAGTTTAAAGATGGGCGCGCAGTTTTTCTTACAATCGATACAGGTATGGAGGCTCCCGTTGGAGTAACGATTATCCAACTGTATGAAGGAATGAGCTTTCACAACATACCCCTTCGTTTGGAAGACAAAGTACCCCAGGATTACACCGTTTATCAGAAGCGAAAAGGTCTTTTTGAAGTAACTGTCGTTGGAAAAACAAGTGTTTCTCAACTGGAAGGATTATGCAATCATATCCTTTCCCTCTTGCCTCAAGACAATCCACCTCCTTAGACCCATTGACATTAGCACTCATTTCTTAATCTTATTCCAAAGAGACTCAAATTCCACATTCGGGATATTGACAATCAATGCACCTTTGTACTATAATCTTAGTACCAGCATGTTTCACTTTTTGTAGCAAAGGAAGAATTGGTTCATAATCGAAAAGGGGGGATAAAACAATGGATTTAGAAAAGGACGGAATCCAGATTATCCGTCAGATCCCTGAATGGGTGAAAACCCACTTCTTTGAGCGAGAGAAAAGAGAGAAGTCGATTAACCTGATTAGTCGATCGTTAGCACGCGAGTTATCGCCAATCGCTGAACAGGTGTGGGAGGATCTACTGAACAAGCAGTCAGAAATCCTTGAAGAAGCAAAGTCTCTGATTCGCCAGAATCAGCCCAAAGAAAAAATTCATGAGCAAATCGCTCAAACTGGCGATCCAGAACGAACAAGAATGTTGGATTTCATCTGGGAAGATGCCGTTCAACAAATCGAAGAAGAACGGTTTTACATCTTTCCTGAGATTGGTGAGCGGGTTACGGATAAAGAAACCATTGAGAAGCTTCAATCGTCTTTGATTCAAGAAGAAATGATTCACATGTCTGCATCGGGAAGCTGGAAATCTCAGTTTCTTTTTCTCACCACTCATCGGGTTTTTATATTCAAGAAGGGACTATCAGCCTTTTTAAGTCATCACGGATCTTTCCACCTCAATTTCGATGCCATTCCTTATGAATCGGTCACGAAGATTACCAAAGACTCCAATTGGCTTGCAGGCACTCTGGAAATCGAACATACTTCCCAAAAATCCACCTTTCAATTCCGAAAAGATCTAACCGACCAAATGGATGAAGTCGTTGCAAAAATCCACGAGTTACAACCGCCTCCTAAACCTCTTCCTGGGAAAAACCGAGGGGGCAGTGATCACGAAGAAAACAATCAAAACTCCGTAGAAGAAAAAGGTACGATTACCGAAGAAATGCCAAAGTGCCAAAGCTGTGGAGCCATCGTGCAGGCTGATGACCAATTCTGCAGTGAGTGTGGTTCTTCGTTAAAACGAGGAGAAAACGGCGCACCTGAGCAATCGGTAGATCCGTTTATCTAAAGACCGGAGAGGAGTGAAATCGATGTTTTGTGCCAAGTGCGGAAAAGAAAACCAAAACGACGCGAAGTTCTGTATTAGTTGTGGTTCAACCCTTGTGGAAGATTCGGGCTCGTTTCAAGAAAGAACGGGTTCGTTCCGGGAAAGTGCTTTTTTGGATTTCTCAGAGGAGAAAAGGGTGAGCAAAAACTTTGCCATAGCAGCACTGCTTTTGGGGATTGTGAATATCGTTCTAATATGGGTAGGGTCTTTCTACGCGATCAGCACGCTTGCAACAGGGAACATTCTTGCAGGGGCTGCCGCAGGAGCAGGAATTTTGTTTTTTTCCGTAGTGATTGGAATTCTTGTGATGGTCTTCCAAGCTTTAGTCATCTTTCAATGGTCCCAAACACTGAACGGAAATATCAAGAACACTCAAACGATACTTCAAAGGATGCAGAGCGTAAAATCGGATCAACGTTCTCTAGCAGATATTCAAATTATGAACACAGAGATCAGTAATATGCGTTTAGAACCTTGGGCATTTTGGGTTTACCTTGGATTGTACTTCATACAGCTGTTCGTCCCGGCAACAGCAGTTTTTGTTTTGGGCATCCTAGGGTTTATCTTTCTGGCTGTGTACTTGCAAATGGTATTTAGCCTTTCCAAGAAGCTCCAAGACATCAAAGCCAAATTTTACGCGTTTTACAGCCAAGGAAATATGCGCAATTTACACCAAATCAAATCAAGAAATATCGGGATTTTTATCTTACTTACCATTATAACCTTTGGGATCTATTGGTGGTATCTGCTAATCGTGATGTCCGGAGAGATTAATGCCTTTTTGGACACTGATCAACAGATCCGTAAAAACCTCTAACGAAACGATCAATTACGATCCAATTCCTTGATCTTGATCCTTTTCGATCGGAAGTTTTAGAGAAATAAACAAATCCACGATGTCCGGATCGAACTGAGCTCCTGAACTTTTTTTCAGCTCTAAGCATGCTTCTTTGTCAGAAAATGGTTTCCGGTATGCCCGCTCACAGGTCATTGCGTCAAAAGCATCTGCAACTGCGATGATGCGAGATGCAAGCGGGATTTCCTTCCCAGACAACCCATCCGGATATCCTTGACCATCATATCGTTCGTGGTGATGCAAAACATACTGCCCGATATCAGAAAGCTGTTCGGAGGTATTTAACACTTTCGCCCCCCATATTGGGTGCATTTTGATTAGCTCGAACTCCTTTTCTGTAAGCCGGTTCACCTTGTTCAATACATGAGTTGGGACCAACAGCTTCCCAATATCATGCACCAGACCAGCCCAATACACCCTTCGAATCCACTCAGGGTCCGGTTTAATCTTCTCTGCAATCAGAGCGGAATACCGTGCAACGTTCTCAGAATGCCCCCGCGTGTACAGATCATACAGCTCAAGAATCTGAATGATTGAAAGCAAAAGGTCTTTTTGAAACTTTCCCTGCTGTCTTCGATTATGCTCTTGACTTTCCATTAATGCCTTTTCTGCTTGTTTTCGCTCTGTTATATCGATTAGGGAAGCGATGCTTTTCTTGGTTCCCGGAATCATAGATACGTATGTAAGAAAATCCCTGAGTTCCCCATTTCGATTTCGAAACCGAAATTCATAGTTCGTTTTTGCCCGCGCAGGTTCATTTCTTCTCAGACTATGTTGCTCCTGCATCATAGCCAAATCATCTTCATAGGCAAGTTCGGTCCATCTCATTTGATTTTCGATTTCTTCCCGAGAAAAAGCCAAACTTTTCGCAAATTGTTCATTTGCCAAGCTGATTGTTGTGTCTTCTTCAATTACAATGATCCCTGATCCTGTATTCTCAAAAAGGGATCGATATTGGTTTTCTATTTCTTTTCGTTGAGATATGTCTTCATACATCAGCACGAAGCATTCAGATCGTTCCGCTGCATCTTTTAATGGGAAAATAACAATGTGGATCCATAAGGGAACGTTCACAGGCCGATTAACGGGTAGATAAACAGAATAATCTAAATCGGGAAAATGAACAACCTCACCTTGCTTGGCTTTGCATATGAGTTTCCGATGCTCAGGAAATTGCTTTTCGAGCATAGAGAAAACGGAGATTTCGGGAGAGGGAAGGAGCCCAAAAAGCCTTCGGTAAGAAGTGTTGATTGTTTGAGTGATCCCTTCTTTATCCACGATCTGAATGGGAATCGGGTTGTTTTCAATCATTTCTTGAAGCTGTTTCTTTACTCTCATTGACTCCGTATCATCGCGAAAAAACCCATTCCACAGAATTCGCCCATCTTTCAGAGATTCAGCAGCCATACATACTTTGAACCAATTATTTGTTTCCCTGATCTTGATCCGAAGCTGCAACTGTATTGGAGCAGATAAAGAATTTCGGATACTGAGCCGATTCCGAAAGGCATCTCGATCTTCAGGATGAATCATATCCCAAAAGTTGTCTATTCCAGCCCTTGATTCAGTTAGGCAGATACCCATCGTTTTCTCGAAAGAGGGATTAACATACAAAACACGCAATTCCCCTTGTACAGAGGCAAGAATTTGAAAGAATGCGAACGGAGCTGTATCGATAATTTGACCAACTTGCGGTTCTCGATCCGATTGGTTCCTATATTTTCTACGGAGTCTCCGGGTAATCAAAAAGGCGATCACAATGAGACTTCCAATTAGAAAAGCAATCATTACAATCGTATCTGGGAAACCAGCAAAGGTTAGAAGATCGCGAGAGGATCCCATTTCTTTCTCAGCCAATGCTGCCTGTGTGTCAAAAAAAACAGGATAAAGAGTACGCTCCCACTGATGAGAAAAATCTGCAGCATGCAAAAGAGGGGACAGAAACCATAAAAAAAGAACAAAGACCTTCTTGATCAAACCCGCAAATACAGGCCCGATTATCCTGCTGATTATTGTAGAGTTCATGAACCCGCCCTTCATAGGAATTTAATGTGCAGAAAACCCGCTTATAAGGCAAATCCTTAATGGATTCAATGCCTTTGTCCGTATTATATCACAATGGATGGAAGGAACTGTAAGGATTAACCGATTCTCTTTATTCGACGCACCTATTCAATAAAAGCAGATCCACGGAATCTGAAAAAGAGCATCACGCGATCGCTCGATCAATTCGTATGCGCTGTTTGTCCGTAGGTTCAATGCGCTGGATCACTTGATCCAGGAATGGTTTACCCGGTATGGTTCAAGAGAGTGGTATTGATTCCAATAGAAGTATGCAATAATTTGCGCAAGCACTCAAAGACAAGTATCCTTTTTTTCGAGGAGTAATAGAAATCAAAAAAACGTGATCATTCATCAAAAGATAATGAAAGTTTGGCATGAAGGGGCAACCCCTCCATCCATAGATTGGGCGCTTCGCCTTGTATAAGCGGTAATGCGTATTCTTTGAATGAATCATTCGCCATCATCTCTCCCGGTACTCGATACCTTTCCGGAAACGCCTTTGTTTGGTTGGCTACTTTCTCCAGAGGGATGGTCCGGTATTGGACCTGATACGGTTGATTGCTTGTACGGTCAATTATCACCATAAGGCCCAAACAAGATTGTTTGGTTGCGAAATCCACAGCTGCTTGTCCTACTTCAACTGCCTCTTTCCAGTCTGTATAACTGGAAAGGTGTCGAGAAGACCGTTGAAGATAATCCGGAATGCATACATGGGCTTTTCGGGAAAGCCTCTCTTCGATTATGGATTCGAGAATACCGGATACCTTTCCAAGCTGAACATTACCAAAAGCATCTGAAGAAGAAGAGGCTGAAAGAAATACTCCTCCTTTTGTTTTCAACCCTTCGGACACGACAACGGTACAGTATCCATGGTCAGCAACAGCGGTTTCCAAACGATGAATAAACCGGGTTTCATCAAATGGTTCTTCGGGGAAAAGAAGAATCAATGCACCATTCGATTCATAGGAAAAAGCGAGAGAGGCGGCCGCCGTCAACCATCCTGCGTGACGGCCCATCGACTCCAAAATGAAAACCTGGGTGGAATCAGCGCTCATCGAAAGGACATCTCGGGTTGCTTCCATCACAGATACTGCCGTATACTTTGCGGCAGAACCGTATCCGGGACAATGGTCTGTCCCTTCCAAATCATTATCCACAGTTTTCGGTATCCCAAGGACTTGAAGCGGATACCCTATCTCTTGAGCATTGCGAGCAATCTTTGAAGCAGTATCCATCGAGTCATTGCCACCATTATAGAAGAAATATCCGATATCATACTGCTTAAATGTATGAAACAATCGCGCAAATTCTTCCTGCTCGGTCAACTTTTTCCGGCAGGACCCGAAAATCGCTCCGGGGGTAAAAGGAATCCGCGCAATCTGAACAGGATCCTGAGATCCCACATCGATCAGCTCGCCCGAGAGAACACCATTGATCCCATTTACTGCTCCAAAAACACGGTGAATAACCGGAGATTGAATAGCAGCTTTGATAACCCCATAAGCCGATGCATTGATGACCGAAGTAACCCCTCCAGACTGAGCGTATAACGCGTTTCCTTTCATTAGCCCCCCCTTTACATGAATCATGTTTGGTTTGATCAATCAGATCAAGCAGTATTTCGGATCACAGGTTTCGGAGCCAATCGAATCTGTTGCGCGCTCAATCCCGGGTTTTGAAGCTTTTGCACAACTAATTGAGCGGCTTGAATGCCCATTTCTTCGATTGGTTGATGGATCGTGGTCAGGCCAGCTTCTTCCGTCCAAGTTTGATCGTCATATCCAACAAGAAAGAAGTCTTTGCCGGGAATCTTTTTGAGCGAAGAAGCAATATCCAAGATCGGTAAGGCAAAATTATCTATAAGGGCAAAAATCGCGGGATTCCGGTATTTTTCAAATATTTGAACGATCTGATCATGAGAAGGACCACTGAAGATCTCAGAATGTAGGATGTTTTGAGGGCTTAGACATATTCCTGCTTTTTTCAAACCAGATCGAAACCCCTCCAACCGGGCCGAAATACTTTGGCTGATTCTGAATGGGTCTTTTTCCCGAGTATGGAGAACAAAAAAGTCCTTTGCCTCATGACTGAGAAGGATTTTTGCGGCCATTTCCCCACCAAGCGTATTATCCAAGTCAATACTGTCATAATTTTCCTGTGCAGTTTCCAATAGAACCATCGGTTTGATCGGCTCATATTCCGAGCCAAAAACGTTGTTGAGAGTTAGGGTACACAAAACAACCGCATCGACCTCTTCGGTAATACATGAACCAGATCGGATCTTCGCAATCCGGTTTTCGGAGATAATCGGATAGATCACTGTCTCAAAATCAAGCTGATCAAGATACTCGTCGAAACTTTTAATCACGCGCCAATGAAACTCAGTTCGGATTTCCGGAGTGATAAGCATGACTCTACGGGTCTTTCCCCCCGCCAAAATTCGCGCATACCAATTCGGCGCGTATCCTAGTTTTTTTACCGCTTTTAGAATTTTCTCCCGTGTCTCTTTTTTTATTACACCGCCATTCAAAGCCCGAGACACAGTGCCAATCCCTACTCCTGCTTCTTTGGCAACATCTCTAATAGTGATTCTTTCCAAACTCCAAGACTCCTTTTTTTTCCAAATGGAAACGTTTCCATTCTACACGATTTCCTTCCCTTTTTCAAATTCCGATACGTGCCTTCAGTTACTCTACTGGATAAATATCCTTCATTACCTCCCATATCCTTGCGGAATTATCACTTCTTTTTCATTCCAACGCTGATACACCAATCCCGAACCTTTCAAAGAGACAATCCCTCTCCCATATCATTCTCAATAATGATGGGCGAAAAGCTCATCTATGGTATAATAATCACGATTCAACGGGTGATTTATCCTTTATGAGGGGGGCGCCAACTATGGCTCATCTTCGGAAACCAAACCGGATTCTTATTACGGGATTTGCGCCATTTGGTGGATTCTCAGAAAACCCGTCTCAGTGGATTGCGCAAGAACCGTGGAAGACAGCAGATGCGGAAGAAATTTATACTCATGTGCTTCCAGTCTCTGCATCCAAAATCCCGGAAACCCTATTTCAATTGCTTGATCAGATCCAACCAAGCATCTGCCTTCACTTTGGCCTGGCTTCTCAGGCAAGTCAGGTTCGTATCGAACGAATCGCGATAAATCTATTGGATATGAGAATCCCCGATAATGATGGAATCCAACATACGGACAAATCCATCCTCGAATCTGGAGAAACTGCATACTTTTCAACTCTTCCTTGCCGGACTATTCTGACCCAACTTCACCAATCCGGTGTACCTGCTGAGCTTTCTTATTCAGCAGGTACCTTTATCTGCAATCAGGCGATGTACCTCAGCCTGCACTATGCGATGAGAAAGAGGGTTCCCAAACAATCCGGATTCATCCATATTCCCAACACACCGGAACAGGCTGCTCTCCATTCCGGAACGTCATCCATTCACTATGACACACTTAAACGGGCCGTACGAGTTATTATCGACACGTGTTTGAGCAATGCAGTTGAAGAGGGAGGATTGAAATGACGCCAAAAAGTCAATTCATTGCAGCGATTGATCAAGGGACAACCAGTTCAAGAACCATCGTCTTTGACGACCATCTTCATGTGGTATCCATTGCTCAAGTTCCAATTGACCAGTTTTATCCAAAAGACGGATGGGTTGAACACGATCCCAAGAAAATCTTGGGATCAGCGAAACAAACCCTTGAAGATGCCGTTGAAAAAGCGGGTTTGAACATACACGATCTCTCTGCGATCGGGATAACCAACCAAAGAGAAACAACCATCGCATGGAACCGCCGCACTGGAGAACCCTTATACCCGGCTATCGTATGGCAATGTCGAAGAACTGCCTCAAGATGTGATGCCTTGCGATCTATGGAGCAAGAAATCATAGAAAAAACAGGTCTAGTGGTAGATCCGTACTTTTCGGCAACAAAGATGGAATGGTTGTATACAAATGTTCCTAAAGTCAGGATTGCGGCGGAAAATGGAGAATTGGCGTTTGGAACCGTTGATAGTTGGCTTGCATTCCACCTAACTCGAAAAAAAAGCTTTGTTACCGATCCTTCCAATGCTTCTCGCACAATGCTCTTTAACATTCATCAACGGAAATGGGATTCAGATATGCTCAAACTCTTCCGCATTCAGGAATCATGGTTGCCAGAAATCGTAGACACATCGTCTGTCATTGGATACACTCCAGAAGGAGTCCCCGTTGCTTCCTTAGCGGGAGATCAACAAAGCGCGCTATTTGGCCAAATGGCGATCGATGAAGGAATGGCCAAATGCACTTACGGAACTGGCGCTTTTCTACTAATGAACATCGGTTCCGAAGCAATTCTCTCTCATAATCGTCTGCTTACATCTGTGGGATGGACGATCGAAAAACAACCGACCTATATAATGGAAGGAAGCCTCTTCATGTGCGGAGCAGCTGTGGATTGGGTTGTTGAGGAATTGAACCTCGCCCGGTCTCCTTCTGAAACCGAGCAAATGGCCTATCTTGTTCGCGATCATGGAGGGGTGTATTTTGTACCCGCTCTGTCCGGTTTGGGAGCTCCCTATTGGGATTCGGATGCGCGGGGATTGTTCATTGGCATGACCCAATCCACAAACAAAAACCATATGGTCCGTGCAGTGCTGGAAAGCATCGCCTATGGCGTCCGACAACTGTTCGATACTATGTTCATCAATATTCCAACACCATTGAAAGAGCTAAGGATCGACGGAGGCGTATCACAAAATCAGTTTCTCCACGAATTCCAATCAACTCTCCTTGGAATTCCGGTTGTACTCCCGTCCAACTCAGAAACCACTGCCCTCGGCGCGGCAGTATTCGCAGGGTTAGCTGTCGGTGTTTGGAACTCTACCGATGATGTCAAAAAGCACTGGCAACCAGCCTCCCGGATCGTTCGAAAAAAAGATGATCGTGTGGAGTTGGGGTACCAAATTTGGAAGAAAGCCGTTGAACGATCGCTTCATTGGAAAGAATGAGCAGTTTCCCCTCCTATTAAAGAATTTCAACCCCAAAGGTACGGATCATGAAAACCATCCCATAGCAAATCACTCCTGAAACGATGGGGGTATTAATCCATGCGGAAAATATTCGGAAAAGCACCTTTTTGTTACCCAATCGAGAACCCTTCGCATACCCCGCGCCGATTACAG
>Ga0334887_1004229_pt1 | contig 13240 bp, 13 predicted proteins | sample GraSluR1_MG_10_FD_207217 | JGI IMG/M metagenome (GOLD analysis project Ga0334887, IMG submission 207217) | Sludge microbial communities from methane-producing bioreactor in Wageningen University, Netherlands - Granular Sludge_18_07-R1 | ecosystem: Engineered > Bioreactor > Anaerobic >...
AAGCTCTTTGATTCTTTTCTGGTGTCATACCAGAACTTCTTTGTGCTTTCATGTTGTTCTTTCAGACTGCCTGATTCATGCCTGTACAGTCTTCTCATTCGCCACCATTGGATGGCCAGATCTTCACACAGTGCTTCTTCCATAAGACCTTCTGGCTGCCAGTAGTCTTCCATCGATTCTTTCATCTGTTGGAAGTCTTCTATCTTCTCGAACTCTTCCATGCCTGGCAGCACAACATCACCGGAAAGTATGCCATGGCTTACACGGTTCTTGCTCACAATGGCCTTTCCTTCATCAGTAACAGGCCCCGTTGATAGTTCCGCATTCCTTCTATTCGCTTCAAGTTGTTTATTAGAAACCATCTCAGCACTCACCTCAATTACAGAAGATTGGTTTTACGGTTGTAAAAACTGTTGTGTAGCTCTTCCAATGCCAACTATATAAGAAAATACAACCAAAATACAACCGCTATACAACCAAAATACAACCACGGTAACCGGCTTTCAATGCCTCACACACTGCAAAAAATTACAGCGGTTGTATGAGTTGTATGTTTTTATACACAAAAATAAAAAGCATGTCATGTCACATCACATACTTCTTTTGGAAGAAAAACCATACAACTAATACAACTACTATATATATATATATATAATACTGATAAATAGCTAATTACAGTGGTTGTATAGCAGTTGTATCCGGTTGTATTGGTTGTAAAAATGTTTAAGATGCTCATCTGTTGTGACTTACACGCATTATTCACTGTAATCATCTCTCAGAAAAGGTTCTAGATAACTATAAGGAATAAGCACTGTGTATTTCGTAGATTTGTCTATCTTCTGGTATTCCTTTTTCGCTCCAACAATGTTTAGAAGCATGTCTTCGATGTTCTTGTGATGATAGCCCCTGTACTCTGGCATGTCCTGAAGCATGTAACGCTTTACCAATGGTGGATAGATGCTGATGTATTGGCTTTTGTCTTTCTTAGTAACTACCTTCACTCCTTTTGCTTCAATGCTTCCACCATAGGATAGAATTTCATAAACAGGTCTTTTATGCACTTCCTTTTCTGATTCACCATCAGCAATAACATTAGATGTGAGAATAGCGGTTAATAAGTTCTCTTCATCGTTGATGATTTCTCTCTCTTCAACAAATTTAGGAAGTTCATCAACTTCCTTTTCTGAAATGATTTCTTGAATGGCCATGGCATATGCGATGTTTTCGGCTTCTCTTTTATTGTATTTGTCCACGTACTTGTTAGCATTTCCATCTATCGCCTGCCAGTTCTTCAGCATTGAAGCCAGCAGCTTTGCCAGAAGAAGTTCCGCCTTCTTTTCGGGTATGCTTTGAATAGATCGATCTGATTTGCTGGCAAATCGATTAAGGCTAAACTGGACTGTTCTACTATCTGAAGCGCCAGAACTTTTGCTGGCCGGTGCAACACCACTTAAGAAGAGCATGTGATGAAGATTATGCCTTCTTGCTTTGCCAGAAGGTGTTCCACGAACAACAGCACCAGTTCCCCTGTTGGTTGACTGAAGGCCTTCAAGAATGTTGGAAGTCTTGTGTCCGGCTTCATAGTTATCGAGTAAAGCGATTCTTCCAGTTCCATCAAGTGTTTGTGCTATGCCCATGAAAGATGGTGAATCTAGCCTTACTGTGAGCTGGCCATATAATGTTTTTATCAACATATCAAAGAACAAAGTTTTACCGCTGCCATGTTGTGCATGAAGGTATAGCCACGGTCTCCATTTCATCGCTTGTTGAAAGGCTGCCAGCATCACAAAGCTAGTCATATATCCCACCATCTCCGGATCTCTCCATCGCCACTTTCCGATGTAGTCAGTCAGTTCTTGATAGACTTCATCCAGTGATGCTTCCTTGAATACCTGCTGGAAGATCTCGATATTGAGCCACTTCTCTTCAAACTCAATTATTCTTCCATCGACTACAGGTGTATCTAGTCTGCAGATCTCCATATCCTTAACTTCCAGAATGTCTTCACCGCTCACAATCACAAACCTATTCTTCAGCTTCCAGACTCCATTTTTCATTCTGCAGTCTTCCTTCAGAATGCCTTTGAAGTTGCATTGCTGCCTGATGTACTTCTTCAATTCATTGAAGGTTTCCTTTGTCATTTCATCTTTTCCGGTCAGAAGGCAAAGGTCATCAGGTGTGATTCTCTTCAGTTCAAATTCTTGAATAGTTCCTTTGTGCCAGAACATCACCTTGTGATCTTTGGTATATCCCAGAACTGTAAGGTCGGCCTTCATCTCTTCGTTGGTGGCTTCAGCTTCTTTTCGCTGGACTTGGATGAAGGCTTTGGCTTTGCTGATGGACAGTGCTATGTATCGCTTCTTTGCCAGCTCGCTTTTCTTCTCAGTCAGGATCTTCTCGCTTATCTTCAGGCTTCTGTCTGTAAGCACCGTGTAGATTTCATTGTCGGTGAAGCCTTTGGCCACCATCGAATCAACTGCAGTCTGGATCAGGCTTGATCTGTCTGTGTTCGATGGATTATCAGGATCTACACCTTCACTTATGATCTTATTGATTCTTGGTGACAAGTTCTTTCTGGAAGTCTTCACTGTTTCCAGCTTAAGGTTGAAGTCAACTGCTGCAGCATCTGCAACTGCTGGTGAAATATAAGTTTCAAAGTCTTCCAGATTGTATTGTTGCCCTGAAGCTTCCACCATCTCACACATGACAGGATGTGCAGGATCTTTCACATTGAAGCTTCCTGGAACTCTCAGTATTCTGGTTACATCTGAAGTTGCATCGGCATTTAAGGCCTTCTGGATTCCACGGTTCATGGCTTCATAGTATTCAAGATCTACATCTTCACCGATTATGTAAGGTTCTTTGAATAGCCACAAACAGTGGTAGCCATGGCCACTGTCTATGATGAAGGAAGGCCTGTACTTGAAAGATCTAATGGTCTTAAGTGCATCTTCCTTGGTCTGATAGAAAGAAGCCTTCTTGTGGCCATCCTGACCGGCTTCAACATCAGCATAGAAGGCTATCACTTCTTTGATGTGGTCCTTAGTTCCCTGACCTGTCAGCTTTCCTGCACCATTCACTGGCAGCTTATGTCTGGGATTCACTGTGTAATAAGTGTTGATTGAAGAATCAGGTGTGCAGCTTCCAGCATACTTCTTGAAGGTTTGTAGCTTTTCTTTGCCTTCACATAGTATAATATAACCAGAAGTCAATGCCTGAAGCTTATTTAAGAAAGTGGTGGCCACGCTGGAAGTGGCCACTTCTTTTTTGACGGTCATAATTCATCATCTTCTTCATGCTGTTGTTTAGCCTTTGCCTGATGTGCAGATACAAAAGCGATGTAGTCTGGTTCTTTATCGCTCTTCTTCTTTGTGTTTGGCAGCACAATCATTGTGGCTGTTGGTGTAAGGTTTCCAGACAGGTACTGGCTGCCATCCTTCTTGCTCTTTCTCTTCCATAGACCTGTAAGTTTCACAAGGTTATTAGAGTTTGCCATATCGAGTCACCGCCTTTATAGTAAGGCTGCTGTAAGCTTTGCCTTGACTGTGTGTGTAATTTGTGTTTGTTCATCTTCGAGTATTCTGAAGATCTCAGTATCTATGAATTGTGCAACAGTTGAAGTGATTAGTTCTTTGGCAGTCGAATCATCCAAAGCTTCCCACTGGAATGTTCCTGGCTTATCAGGATTCTCTGGGATGTTGTACCTAAATTCATCACCTTGATTCAAGCCGGCCCTGTAGAAGTCGAAGTCAGCATCACACCATGCCCGAATGTCTCTGATGGCACTTTCAGGAATAGTCAGGCCTTTCGGATCAAGATCACCGAAGTACAGTATCACAACAGGAAGATCGTAGTATCTTGCAGCACTTTCAAGATTCTTCGCTATTTCCCATTTGTAGTTAATAGAAGGATCGCCACCGAATGGCCTTAATGTGATGTGCTTTGTGTAGTATTCAAACTGGCTCTTCATGGCCTTAGCTTCAAACCACAATTCACAATAGTTCTTCTGGTGCATGTGCTTGTTTAGAACACAGTTTGCATCTTCGATGATGGACTGGATGAAGTCAGTTTCATCTATAAAGCCACCGCCCCTTCTCAGTGCCTGTCTAGTATCATCTGCCAGTGTCGAAGGTGTCCAGCCACCATAGAAGTTCTTTCTGGCCTTTGACAGCATAGGAAGGAACTTTGACTTATAGCTTCCTTTGTCCGAATATGTGCCACTCTGAAGAAGTCGATAAAATAACCATCTTGCAGTGACCTGATAAGGAACACCCTGCAAGGTGGCCATCGCTTCATCCAGTATCTTCTTTGTTTCCGGTGATGGATTGTAAGCCACCTTCACATCACCTTCTGATGGCCACGTTTATTCAGGTAAGCTTCCACCATGTCCAGTTCTTCTGGTGTAAAGTTGAAGCGGTTTCCTATCTTCCTGAAGGTCAGGCCATTCTTTGTTTGAAGTGTGTAAATCACATCATACACAACCTGAACTCTCACTCTAAATTGCCTTGCAAGTTCCACTGCGGTTCTTTCCATAACCTTCACCATCCTTTCAGTATTAGAGATAACAGCATGAAAAAACTCAGATCTCGATAGATCTGTGATGGTGAATTAACTTGTGTTCTGCTTAAGGCCTTGCATTCAAGCTCACCACCTTTTGATGGATGGTGGCTAGTGGTAAGTCAATATGATTCGAGTTAGAAAGAAAGCTTTACACTTTTTTTGCTTTCCAGAAGATACACCATTATGGTATAGTCTTCTTACAGATGTTAATCATATCAACTTTCACTAACCGGCCTTCACTGTTGCCAGCAGTCGAAGGCCTTCTTCTTACCATCATGGTTTCAAACGTTTTTTCATCGCTTTCTTCTTCTTTCATAAATCAATTCTATCACATCACACAGTACCCCCGTTTAACCGCTGCCCACGACTATTTAGAGCTTAGAACTTCGTGGTTAATTATCTTCAAAGTAGAAGGCTGCACTGTTGTATCTCGAACTCAAAGTGTTTCCGATCGAGTCTGTGTATTCTGTGTATTCTAGCAAAGGATCATCTTCTTCCAGAAGCTTTGCTTTACATATCCAGTACCATGTATCTTTCCATCTCTGCTGGCTGTCTTTCTCAAGTTTGGCCATCACATAGACAGGTATATTCCGCCTTAGTTTCCGCTTATTCTTTGGATCAGGTATGGTCTTTCTCAGCATTTCCCTGATTCTATTGATGATGGAAGTCAGGTTGTGATCTCCGATATTTCGGATGTTGATCTGTATTCTGTGAACTGGATATGGTTTCCTTTCTAGCAAGTGCGAGCCAAATATACTTTCACACAAGGCTATATATGATATTTTCCCTTTCAATCTTCTGCACACTTCAGGATGGCCAGCCTTTTCTAGCTTCTCCAAAGTCTTTTCTGTTATATCCAACATGTTGATTTTATCAGTTTGTAGGAAGCTGTCGAAGGTGGCATGTTCTCCGGTGTGCAAGAAGACATTATCTGATGTAACCATACCTGATATGTATTCATTCTCTTCAAATCCTTCCAGCTCCATTCCTTCAAGTTCATTACATATCAAGTCGAACATTAAGGCCAGCTGATGTTCGGTAAGAAGATTAGTCTTGTGCTTTATTGCAGACCAAACCATATGATCAGTGAGTTCTGCAGGTGTGATTCCTGCACCATCAAGTATGTTTGCAATTGCTTCATCGTAGTCATTGTAGCCTTCCTTCTTTACTTGAAGAAGCTTTGAATCATTCTTTTCCTTCAGCTCATAAAGGTATTTTCTAATTGTTTCTACTGCCTTTCTGACTTCATCCTTCATCTGCCTTCATTCTCTCTTCAATGAACTTCTCGACTTCAGTTCTTAGTATCCTGGTAGATCTACCTATCTTGAAGGCCTTAAGCTTTCCAGACTTCATCAGTCTATGGACTGTCTGCCTTGTTACCTTCAGGTACTCTGCCACTTCAGGAATAGTCATCACTTCATCTGCCATGTTTCCACCTTCCTTTCTTCATTCTCTATGTTTGATAAGAAACGTTATCAAACATTCAGGCTTCAAAGTTCCTTGACCACCAGTAAATGAACTTCTCTGTGTTGACTGCATCCAAACACCTGTAAAGCTTTGTGAAGCTCACAAGCTCTTTTGCATGGTAGATTCCCACAAAAGCTTTGATTATTGCCTTCTCACTGTCTGAATACTTTTCTATCAGCTTATCCAGCATCTCAAAGCTTTTGATGCTGCCATCGGTGTTGTAAACTGGACTGACTTTCAACCAAAGGCCAAAGCTGGATAGAATGATCTTCAGATCTGTAAATTCCACTGCACCACCTTCTATATAGGAAGCCTTCCTTCAAGGAAGAAAGGCCACCGCTGAATTTTCATGTATCTCCAAAGTCTTCAGATAAGTCATAGTAGTCTGAATGTTCTTGTGTCGAAGGTGTCTGGAAACTCTTTCTACTGATGCACCATGAAGAAGAAGCTGGACCGCACAAGTATGCCTTAAGTCATGTGCAGTGATTTCATCAGACTTCTTCAGGCCTGCAGTCTTTGCCAGTACCTTCACAATTCTATTCAGGCTCACTTCTGTTAGCTGGCAGCCATGGCTTCTGTTCGATAGACTCACAAGGATGTGTTCAGACTCGATGCCTGCATTCTGGTATGCCTTCTGCAGATCTTCCAGTGCTTCATGAACTCTGTTGTGAAGATCTACCCTGTCAGTTCCGCCTTTGGCAGCTCTAATAAGCAAGGATCGACCGTTGACTTCTTCTCCGATATTAGACCACTTCAGGTTCACCATCTCAGATCTTCTTAAGCCTTCATAGACTCCGAGTAAGATGATGCTTCTGTTTCTCAGGCCTTCCAGCGATGAATCACACAAGGCCAGCATTCTTTCCACTTCATCCCACTTCAGGTGGTGTGCATCCGGTTTGTTGGATAGGTTCGCTTCGGTCCTGTCTGCATCCTGCCTGACTTTCTTCATCATGAGTCTGAAGGTTTCGGTGATGAAAGGATTAGAACTGGTCTGGCCATTCTCATACAGGAACTGGAAGAACTTGCTTAAGGCTGCCTTCTTCCTGTCTATAGTAGAAGCTGAATAACCTTCAGACTGAAGCTGCTGGAAGTAAGCCATCGCTTCCTTAAGTGTCAGGGAACTTACACCAGCCATGAACTCTTCTATATCCTTCTGATATGCCCTTGCAGTGTTCGCCTTCAACAAACTCACAAAGATATTCAGTGCCTTCAGGATCTCTGCCTTCCTTGTGTCCAGTGTAATCAGTTCTGTCATTTCCTTCACCACCTTTCATCAATATCATATCATTATTTGTGTATCAATGTCAACTGATGTAACTATATGTATTACTGGTTGTTCTGAAGCCTTCTGTGGTAAAGTTGGAAGTAACTTAGAAGTGAAGTTGGAAGTAAGTAAGCAAGTTTCAGGCACTTCTATCTACTTCTATCTTTTGCTGTAAATAGCTTCCAGAATGATGTTAATTCACTTCTATCTTTTTTCAAGGTAGAAGTAACTGGAAGTAAGTTAGAAGTAAGTTAGAAGTTGGCCACAAGGAAGGTGCTGCCTTTGTTCTCGATAACAGAAGCTGCTGAAAGGCTGGATATACCAGCATCAACTGTCAAGTGGTATGCTGACAGGTTCACTTCCTATCTATCACCATCCAAAGGCAAAGGAAGGAAGCGGTTCACACCTGAAGACCTGGCCACCCTGCAGAAGATTCATGGACTTTCTCAGAATCACACCACCGAAGAAGTGGAAGCCATGCTGGAAGTTTCCGGTGAAGCTAACATCACAATGTACAGAAGCGATGCACTTACAACAGCACTCGATGTTCTGACTTCAAGGATGCTGGCAGCGATGGAAGACACCATCAGGCAGCAAGTGACAGGACCACCTGACGCTGCAGAAAAGGCTGCAGATCTAGCCATCACAAAGCTGATGGATTCAATAGGAAGTAATGCAGATCTCGACCTATGGATAGATCAGCAATTCAAGAAGTCAGGTGTGAAGTCACTCACTGAAGCAAAGGTGCTGGCCAGACAGATTCAGAAGGCCATTATCAGAAGATGGAAGGAAGAACATACTTGATCTTATCTGTAAGCGTCTCCCCTTTTGACTATCTGAATTACCAGTACCACAAATTGACCGCCTTTCAGTTGGAATATTATTCTATAATTGCCAACTCTCAATCGAAGAAGACCATCATACTTTCCAGTAAGTGGTTTAATGTCTGGCTTCTTGTTAGATACACCATCATAGAACTCACAAAGATCAAGCAAGGCATTGTTTATTCTGCCTTGCTGCTTCTGGTCAAGTTTTTCAAGTTGCTTGTCAGCTGTGTTGGTCAGTTCAACGATGTAGTTCATATCTTCTGACTACTTTTAGATCTTCTTCTGTCATCTGATCTAAGATTCTGGTAAGCTCTTCATTCTCTTCTGGATCACATGGTTCAGTTGTTGCCATTATCTTGAAGTACATAGAATTATATCCTTCTGTTTTTATCAGACTCCACAAAGCATGTTCTATGATTTCGCTGGCACTTTTACCCTGAACTTTTTTCAGCTCTTTCAGTATCTTCCATGATGAAGGCTTCAGCATGATATTATGCCTTTCCTTGTTTTCTCTGATATCTTCCATTGACTTCACCGCCTTTACACATTGTGTGTAAATTATACACCTATCTTTCCTTTAGGGATATACCCCATCCAATCGCTACAAATCTATCATGTGAACCGTGCCGGCAGGCCCAGAAACAATTAAACGAGTTTTTCTGAAAAACCAGCAAAATTGGAGTACCCCCCCACCCCTTTACTGCAAGAAGCTATAGAAGCCAGTTATACTGAATTTTTAGGTGCTTATAGTACCCCTTTTTGTACCTTATTCAACCTATTCTGAAGATCTATACACCATGTCCTATAACTGGCTATGGAAGCCTAATAGCACTCTCGTTATATTGACTTCTGCTGCATTTTCTCACTGGTGGTGGTGTGTTTGCCTGTCTGGAAGAAGAAAAGTGGCTTAGAATCGATTCTGTAAGCTGGTGTTTTTCAGTGTTTCAGTAAATCTTCCAGCTTTCCCATTCTTTGCAGAAGCTTCCTTGCACCTTCTATGAATACTCTGTCTCTTTCCATATCGAGATGGTAGTATTCATCACACAAGGCTTCGTATCTCTTCTGGTGCATTCCCTTTGGCCTTCTAGGAATAGAATCTTGTGGTGTCCATTCTTCAGTGCCTAACTCAAGGAAGATTAGACGCATCCTTCTATCAATCTTCCAGTAAGGATCATGATTATTCACAGGTGATAGATACTTCAACTTCTGGCACTTCCAGCAAAGCAAGGCAGGACCTTCTCTGGTGATATACAGTGCCGATGATTTCCTATCACAACTAGGACACATCAACCACCACCGTTCACCCTGGAACTGCCATGGCTGCTTCACTATCTGAACTTCATATTCAAGATCTTTGCCGTTGTGTACTCCATGTCCGGTGATCTGAAGGTGGCCATCGCATAGGTCAATAGTGTGTTCTGACTGGCATATTCCTTTTATCGAGTAAGTCAATGTCAACCGCACACCTTTCTGCAGGTAGTATGCCTTCACTTGCTTTGCAGTCAGTTCCGCACATTCTCTATCGAACTTCCTGATGCTCTTTCTCCATTTTCTTTTCATCACTCACTTCACCATGCCTAAATTTATTGCATTTCATTCCACCTTTTCAGTTCATTTCAGGCCTTTATCTCAGATTCAAAGCCACTCACAACAGTTGCTCACTCAGTCATCAGTGTTACCTTGATTTTTGAACAATGCACCAGTTCTGAAGGCCTGCAGCTGGATAAGTTGCTTAATATCCTTCTCGATGTTCCTTCTTATGGATGCTTCATACTTCAGAAAAGACTCATTTGACACCGTTGAAGGTAGTATTTGCTCTTTCTTCATCTCGTACTGATGCAATTTGTCAGTCAATTTGCCTTCAATGTCCTTTATTCGATACTCAAGATGTCTCTTGAAGTCTTCCAGAAGTTCCTTGATGCTCACACCTGCCTTCTGCAGAATATCCATCACAAAGGATTCATAGTTGTCATCAAGGCAGTCTGGGATGTTCTTTCTTCTGGCCAACAGCTTTTCCACTTTGTGATAATTCTCTTCATACCAATTACTGAAGGTACACAGGCAGTCTTCATCATCGAACACAAGCTTCAGGCTCTTACGCTTCTTCTTCAGGCTGGCTTCAACTATGTCCAGCCATTCTTTGTGCCACCTCAGATCATCCTCATGTGCTTTTATTCCAAGAACTTCTCCTGGAATGCTGCTAAAGCTCTTTGATTCTTTTCTGGTGTCATACCAGAACTTCTTTGTGCTTTCATGTTGTTCTTTCAGACTGCCTGATTCATGCCTGTACAGTCTTCTCATTCGCCACCATTGGATGGCCAGATCTTCACACAGTGCTTCTTCCATAAGACCTTCTGGCTGCCAGTAGTCTTCCATCGATTCTTTCATCTGTTGGAAGTCTTCTATCTTCTCGAACTCTTCCATGCCTGGCAGCACAACATCACCGGAAAGTATGCCATGGCTTACACGGTTCTTGCTCACAATGGCCTTTCCTTCATCAGTAACAGGCCCCGTTGATAGTTCCGCATTCCTTCTATTCGCTTCAAGTTGTTTATTAGAAACCATCTCAGCACTCACCTCAATTACAGAAGATTGGTTTTACGGTTGTAAAAACTGTTGTGTAGCTCTTCCAATGCCAACTATATAAGAAAATACAACCAAAATACAACCGCTATACAACCAAAATACAACCACGGTAACCGGCTTTCAATGCCTCACACACTGCAAAAAATTACAGCGGTTGTATGAGTTGTATGTTTTTATACACAAAAATAAAAAGCATGTCATGTCACATCACATACTTCTTTTGGAAGAAAAACCATACAACTAATACAACTACTATATATATATATATATAATACTGATAAATAGCTAATTACAGTGGTTGTATAGCAGTTGTATCCGGTTGTATTGGTTGTAAAAATGTTTAAGATGCTCATCTGTTGTGACTTACACGCATTATTCACTGTAATCATCTCTCAGAAAAGGTTCTAGATAACTATAAGGAATAAGCACTGTGTATTTCGTAGATTTGTCTATCTTCTGGTATTCCTTTTTCGCTCCAACAATGTTTAGAAGCATGTCTTCGATGTTCTTGTGATGATAGCCCCTGTACTCTGGCATGTCCTGAAGCATGTAACGCTTTACCAATGGTGGATAGATGCTGATGTATTGGCTTTTGTCTTTCTTAGTAACTACCTTCACTCCTTTTGCTTCAATGCTTCCACCATAGGATAGAATTTCATAAACAGGTCTTTTATGCACTTCCTTTTCTGATTCACCATCAGCAATAACATTAGATGTGAGAATAGCGGTTAATAAGTTCTCTTCATCGTTGATGATTTCTCTCTCTTCAACAAATTTAGGAAGTTCATCAACTTCCTTTTCTGAAATGATTTCTTGAATGGCCATGGCATATGCGATGTTTTCGGCTTCTCTTTTATTGTATTTGTCCACGTACTTGTTAGCATTTCCATCTATCGCCTGCCAGTTCTTCAGCATTGAAGCCAGCAGCTTTGCCAGAAGAAGTTCCGCCTTCTTTTCGGGTATGCTTTGAATAGATCGATCTGATTTGCTGGCAAATCGATTAAGGCTAAACTGGACTGTTCTACTATCTGAAGCGCCAGAACTTTTGCTGGCCGGTGCAACACCACTTAAGAAGAGCATGTGATGAAGATTATGCCTTCTTGCTTTGCCAGAAGGTGTTCCACGAACAACAGCACCAGTTCCCCTGTTGGTTGACTGAAGGCCTTCAAGAATGTTGGAAGTCTTGTGTCCGGCTTCATAGTTATCGAGTAAAGCGATTCTTCCAGTTCCATCAAGTGTTTGTGCTATGCCCATGAAAGATGGTGAATCTAGCCTTACTGTGAGCTGGCCATATAATGTTTTTATCAACATATCAAAGAACAAAGTTTTACCGCTGCCATGTTGTGCATGAAGGTATAGCCACGGTCTCCATTTCATCGCTTGTTGAAAGGCTGCCAGCATCACAAAGCTAGTCATATATCCCACCATCTCCGGATCTCTCCATCGCCACTTTCCGATGTAGTCAGTCAGTTCTTGATAGACTTCATCCAGTGATGCTTCCTTGAATACCTGCTGGAAGATCTCGATATTGAGCCACTTCTCTTCAAACTCAATTATTCTTCCATCGACTACAGGTGTATCTAGTCTGCAGATCTCCATATCCTTAACTTCCAGAATGTCTTCACCGCTCACAATCACAAACCTATTCTTCAGCTTCCAGACTCCATTTTTCATTCTGCAGTCTTCCTTCAGAATGCCTTTGAAGTTGCATTGCTGCCTGATGTACTTCTTCAATTCATTGAAGGTTTCCTTTGTCATTTCATCTTTTCCGGTCAGAAGGCAAAGGTCATCAGGTGTGATTCTCTTCAGTTCAAATTCTTGAATAGTTCCTTTGTGCCAGAACATCACCTTGTGATCTTTGGTATATCCCAGAACTGTAAGGTCGGCCTTCATCTCTTCGTTGGTGGCTTCAGCTTCTTTTCGCTGGACTTGGATGAAGGCTTTGGCTTTGCTGATGGACAGTGCTATGTATCGCTTCTTTGCCAGCTCGCTTTTCTTCTCAGTCAGGATCTTCTCGCTTATCTTCAGGCTTCTGTCTGTAAGCACCGTGTAGATTTCATTGTCGGTGAAGCCTTTGGCCACCATCGAATCAACTGCAGTCTGGATCAGGCTTGATCTGTCTGTGTTCGATGGATTATCAGGATCTACACCTTCACTTATGATCTTATTGATTCTTGGTGACAAGTTCTTTCTGGAAGTCTTCACTGTTTCCAGCTTAAGGTTGAAGTCAACTGCTGCAGCATCTGCAACTGCTGGTGAAATATAAGTTTCAAAGTCTTCCAGATTGTATTGTTGCCCTGAAGCTTCCACCATCTCACACATGACAGGATGTGCAGGATCTTTCACATTGAAGCTTCCTGGAACTCTCAGTATTCTGGTTACATCTGAAGTTGCATCGGCATTTAAGGCCTTCTGGATTCCACGGTTCATGGCTTCATAGTATTCAAGATCTACATCTTCACCGATTATGTAAGGTTCTTTGAATAGCCACAAACAGTGGTAGCCATGGCCACTGTCTATGATGAAGGAAGGCCTG
>Ga0334887_1004236_pt1 | contig 13232 bp, 11 predicted proteins | sample GraSluR1_MG_10_FD_207217 | JGI IMG/M metagenome (GOLD analysis project Ga0334887, IMG submission 207217) | Sludge microbial communities from methane-producing bioreactor in Wageningen University, Netherlands - Granular Sludge_18_07-R1 | ecosystem: Engineered > Bioreactor > Anaerobic >...
GCCTACGCCCCGAACGGCCAGCAGGGCTCCTACTTCCTCGAGCCGATCGAGGGCTACGCCGACCTGCAGTGCGGTGACGACGGAGACTGCGAGAAGAACAAGCCGAAGGCCGACACGCTGACCGGTCTGGCGGTCGTCGACGACCAGACCTTCACCATCAAGACGGCCGCGCCGGTGTCGAACCTGGCCGTGCGGCTGGGCTACTCGACGTTCGCACCGCTGCCCGACTCCTTCTTCGCCGACCCGGAGGCGTTCGGCAAGAACCCGATCGGCGCCGGTCCCTACAAGTTCGTGTCCCAGGACACCCAGAACATCGTGGTCGAGAAGTACGCCGACTACAAGGGTGACTGGCCCGGCTCCGCGGACAAGATCACCTTCCGGATCTACCAGGACGTCGCCGCCGCGTACGCCGACGTGGTGGCCGGCAACCTCGACGTCCTCGACGAGGTGCCCTCGGACATGCTCGTCGGTGACCAGTGGAAGAGCGACAACCCCGACCGCAACGTGCTCGCCAAGGAAGGTGCCATGCAGTTGGTCGCCTTCTCGCCCGCCGATCCGCAGCTGGCCGACACCAACAAGCGCAAGGCGCTGTCGATGGCGATCAACCGCCAGCAGATCATCGACCAGGTCTTCGCCGGCACCCGCGTCCCGGCCGACTCCTGGGTCTCGCCCGTGGTCGACGGCTACAAGGCCGGCGCCTGTGGCGACACCTGCACATACAACCCCGACGAGGCCAAGAAGCTGTGGGATGCCGCCGGCGGTTACGACGGCACGCTGACCCTGAGCGTCAACGGGGATGCCGACCACAAGCCGTGGGCCGACGCCACCTGCAACTCGATCAAGAACGCGCTGGGCCAGGACTGCCAGGTCGTGCTGACGCCGGACTTCAAGACGCTGCTCGACCAGATGGAGAACCGTGAGCTGAAGGGCATGTTCCGCTACGGGTGGCAGATGGACTACCCCTCGATCGAGAACTTCCTCACGCCGATCTACGCCACCGGTGCATCGTCGAACTACTTCGACTACTCCAGCGCGGACTTCGACGCGGCGATCGCGGCCGGCAACCAGGCCGCGACCACCGAGGAGGCCAACGCGAAGTACCAGGATGCCGAGGCGGTCCTCGCCAAGGACCTGCCGACCATTCCGACCTGGATCCCGAGCCGACCGGTGATCTGGTCGACCAACGTGACCAACGTCGCCGTCACCCCGTTCGGTGTGCCGGACTACGCCCACGTCCAGGTCATCCAGTAGTCGGGCCCATCGGCCCGAGGGTCCCACGATCCGGTGGCGGACATCACCCCTGCGGTGACGATCGCTCCGGGGCATGATCGGGGCCGTACGAGGGCCCGCCGGTTCGCCGGTGGGCCCTCCGCGGCGTTCCCGAGATCCGGCCCGCGTGTGGGCGTGCCGCAGGGTGCCTACCCTGTGGTGGACATCGCGCGCGGGTCGAATGTGGCCCTCGGCCCTTCACAGAGAGGAGCACGGCGATGGGGACGTATGTCGTCCGTCGACTGTTGCAGATGATCCCGGTCCTGATCGGGTCGACGTTCTTGATCTTCGTGATGGTCTTCGCGCTACCGGGTGACCCGGTGGCCGGTCGGTGTGGTGAACGTGCCTGCCCGCCCGCCTACGTCGCGGCCTTCACCAAGGAGTACCACCTCGACCAGCCGGTCCTGGTCCAGTACGCGCTGTACTTCGGACGCCTGATGCGCGGCGACCTGGGCACCAACTTCTTCGGCAACTCGGTGGCCGGTGAGCTGGCGGCCCGCTTCCCGACCACCATTCGACTGGCGCTGATCGCGATTCTCTTCGAGATCATCGTCGGGATCGGGGCCGGCGTGTGGGCGGGCATCCGCCGGAACCGGTGGCCCGACACCCTGGTGACGCTGAGCAGCCTGCTCATCATCTCCGTGCCGATCTTCGTGCTCGGCGCGCTCGCCCAGTTGGTCTTCGGGGTCCGACTGGGGTGGTTCCCGGTCACCTCGACCCAGGGCACCTGGGAGCAGTTGCTGCTGCCGGGGTTGGTGCTGGGCTCGGTGTCGGTGGCGTACGTCGCGCGGCTGACCCGGACCAATCTGGTGGAGAATCTGCGGGCCGACTACGTCCGGACGGCCAAGGCCAAGGGACTCGGTCGCGGCCGATCGGTGGGTATCCACACCCTGCGCAACTCCCTCATCCCGGTCGTCACCTACATCGGCGCCGACTTCGGCGCCCTGATGGGCGGGGCGATCGTGACCGAACGCATCTTCAACGTCAACGGAATCGGCAGCTTCATCTTCCGTTCGATCACCCAGCGCGACGGAGTCTCCGTCGTCGGCTCGGTGGTCTGCCTGGTGCTCGTCTTTCTCATCATGAATCTGCTCGTCGACCTGCTCTACGGCGTCCTGGACCCGAGGATCAGCCATGAATGACCGCTCAGATCGTGCCGGTGTCGAGCTGGAGGAGGACCGTCGGTCCGCCTTCGCGCCGGAAGCCCCGACTCCCGTCGAGCAGATGCCGATCCCGGAGGGTGCCGAGCCCGACCTCGGCCCCGCCCGGTCCCTGTGGTCGGACGCCTGGGCGGAGATGCGCAGCCGAGTGCTGTTCTGGGTCTCGGCGGGGCTGATCGTCGTCTTCGTCGTGATGGCGGTCGTGCCGCAGGTGTTCACCTTCTTCAGTCCCAACCCCGACCCGTACTACGCCGACCTGGGCAACGCCCGGCTGGCGCCCTCGGGCAGGGCCTGGTTCGGGTACGACTCGCAGGGCTACGACGTCTATTCCCGGACGATCTACGGCGCCCGCTCCTCGATCCTCGTCGGCCTGGGGGCGACCATCGCCACCACCGTCTTCGGCGGGATCGTCGGCGTCTTCGCGGGCTATTTCGGTGGCTGGATCGACACCGTGCTGTCCCGCCTGGCGGATGTGTTCTTCGCCATCCCCCTGCTGCTCGGCGGGATTCTGGTGCTCTACACCTTCCCGAACACGCTGGACACGCCGTACCTGGTGATGGTCGGCAAGGTCGTCCTGGCCCTGGGCATCCTCGGCTGGCCCAACATCGCCCGCTTGATGCGCTCCTCGGTGCTGCAGGTGAAACCGCAGGACTTTGTGCAGGCGGCCCGCGCGCTCGGTGCGGCGCCGACCCGGATCATCTTCTCCCACATCCTGCCCAACGCCATCGCGCCGGTGATCGCTGTCGCGACGATCAACCTCGGCGCCTACATCGCGATCGAGGCGACGCTGTCCTTCCTCGGCATCGGCCTGCAGCCGCCGGCGATCTCGTGGGGTGTGGCGATCTCGGAGGCGTCGGGCATCGGGCTGGTCCGGGCCGCGCCGCACATGCTGCTGTTCCCGTCGGTGTTCCTGTCACTGACGGTGCTCGCCTTCATCATGCTCGGCGAGGTTGTCCGTGACGCACTCGATCCGAAGCTGCGTTGAGAGGAGCCCGAAAATGACGAGTACTACGGAGCCGGCGCGCCGCACCCGGCACGTGCGCAACGCCCGGACGTGGACCCCGGTCGACGGGACCCTGTTGCAGGTCGACGACCTGCACGTGGAGTTCCACACCCGGGACGGGGTCGCGAAGGCCATCAACGGTGTCAGCCTGGAGGTGCGCCAGGACGAGACGCTGGCCATCCTCGGCGAGTCCGGATCGGGCAAGTCGGTCACCGCACAGGCGATCATGGGCATCCTCGACACCCCGCCGGCGTACATCACCGGCGGTCAGGTGCGCTACTGCGGCACGGACCTGCTGACGGTCGACGAGAAGGTCATGCAGACCGTCCGCGGTGCCGAGATCGCCATGATCTTCCAGGACGCGCTCAGCGCCCTCAACCCGGTGTTCAGCGTCGGCTGGCAGATCGCCGAGATGTTCCGGGTACACCGCGGCACGAACCGGCGCGACGCCGAGGAGGCCGCGATCCGGCTGATGGAGCGGGTGCACATCCCGGCCGCCCGGGAGCGGGTGCACAACTACCCGCACCAGTTCTCCGGAGGCATGCGCCAGCGGATCATGATCGCCATGGCGATCGCGCTGGACCCGCACGTGCTGATCGCCGACGAGCCGACGACCGCGCTGGACGTCACCGTCCAGGCCCAGATCATGGACCTGCTCAAGGAACTCCAGGCCGAGTCCCACATGGGGCTGATCCTGATCACCCACGACCTCGGCGTGGTGGCCGACGTCGCGGACCGGATCGCCGTGATGTACGCCGGCCGGCTGGTGGAGAAGGCTGATGTCCGCCGGCTGTACGCCGACCCGGCGCACCCGTACACCCTGGGCCTGCTGGAGTCGATTCCCCGGCTGGACCAGCAGGGTCAGCGGCTGAACGCGATCGGCGGCCTGCCGCCGAACCTGACCCGGATCCCGGCCGGTTGCCCGTTCCACCCGCGCTGTCGGTTCGCCACCGCCGTGTGCCGGGTCGGTGCCCCGCCGCCCCTGGTCGAGATCGCCCCGGGCCGGGAGGCCGCCTGCCACCACGTCGACGAGGTCGTCGGCCACCACCTGTTGACGCGCGACCTGGGAGTCGCCGCGGGAGGGACACGATGAGCGGAGAGGCCATTCTGCGGGCCGAGGGCCTGAAGAAGTACTACCCGATCCGGCGCGGCGTGACCCGCAGCCACGTCGGCAATGTCAAGGCCGTCGACGGGGTGTCGTTCGACCTGCACTCCGGGGAGACGCTCGGCGTGGTCGGCGAGTCGGGTTGCGGCAAGTCGACCCTCGGCCGGCTGCTGGTCCAGCTCGAGCAGCCGACCGAGGGCAAGGTGTGGTTCCAGGACCGGGACATGTTCACGCTGTCCCGGACGGAACTGCGGCGGGCCCGTCGCGACATCCAGATCGTCTTCCAGGATCCGTACACCTCGCTGAACCCGCGCAAGACGGTCGGCGACATCGTCGGCGAGCCTCTGGAGATCCATCCGGAGGTGGTGCCGCACGGAGATCGCCGCCGGCGGGTGCAGGAGTTGCTCGACCTGGTCGGGCTCAACCCCGAGCACATCAACCGCTATCCGCACCAGTTCTCCGGTGGTCAGCGGCAGCGGATCGGGATCGCCCGCGGGATCGCGCTCAACCCCAAGGTGCTGGTCTGCGACGAACCGGTGTCGGCACTGGACGTGTCGGTGCAGGCCCAGGTGGTCAACCTGCTCCAGGACCTCCAGCGCGAGCTGGGGTTGGCGTACGTGTTCATCGCCCACGACCTGTCGGTGGTGCGCCACATCTCCGACCGGGTCGCGGTGATGTATCTCGGCCGGATCGTCGAACTCGGTGACGAGCACCAGATCTACGACCGTCCGCTGCACCCGTACACCCAGGCGCTGCTGTCCGCCGTACCGGTGCCCGACCCGGAGGCGCGGGCGGACAAGAAGCAGATCATGCTCTCCGGCGACGTGCCCTCGCCGGCGAACCCGCCGCGGGGCTGCCGCTTCCACACCCGCTGCCCACTTCTGCAGGCCCATCCGGAGATGATGGAACGCTGCTCCGGCACGGAGCCGGCCCTCGACCTGCACGACGACGGACAGGGACAACACCGGGCGGCCTGCCACTTCGCCCGCCGGCTGATCGAGGTGTGATTCGGGCCGGGGTGCGGACGCGGGGGACCGGGATGCGGGCGACGGCCGCCGGGGATCCTAGGGTGGAGCCGTGACGTGGACCTACCCGCGGGAACCACGCGTGCTGTTCGTGCACGCCCACCCCGACGACGAAACCCTGCAAACCGGGGCCACCATGGCCGCGTGCGCCGCCCGGGGTGCCCGGGTCACCCTGGTGACCTGCACCCTGGGCGAGCAGGGCGAGGTGGTCGCCGACGACCTCGCGGCCCTGGCCGGGGACGGTGCCGCGCTGGGCGCCCACCGGCTGGCCGAGTTGACGGCGGCGATGGCCGCGCTCGGGGTGGTCGACCACGTCCGGCTCGGCGGCGACCACCACTACCGCGACTCGGGAATGGTCTGGGCCGCCGACGGGACCGCCACCGCACCCCCCGACCTCGCCCCGGACGCCTTCTGGGCGGCGGACCTGCGGGAGGCGGCCGACCACCTGGTGGTGCTGGTGCGGGCCCGTCGCCCCCACGTCCTGGTCACCTACGACCCGGCCGGCGGCTACCTCCACCCCGACCACGTGCAGGCCCACCGGGTGGCCACGTACGCGGCGGCGCTGGCCGGGGTGCCCACCCACCGGCCCGACCTCGGTCCGGCGTGGGCGGTGCCCAGGACGCTGTGGATAGCGATGCCGGCCTCGCACGTGCGGGCTGCCGTCGAGGGCTGGGACGGTCGTCCGGCGGACCTCTTCGTGGACGGGCTGGTGACCGACCCGGACGCGCCGATGCTGGCCACCGATGCGGACATCGCGGTCGCCGTCGACGCCCGTGACCAGGTGGCCCGCACGTTGGCCGCCCTGGCCGCCTACCACAGCCAGCTTCGCCCCGGCAGCGGCTACCTCGGCCTGCCGACCGAGCGGTCCCGCGAGTTCTGGGGCCGGGAGTTCTACCGGTTTGCCGGCGGGGTGCCGTTGCCCGGCGGACGGCCGGCGGACGACCTTTTCGCGGGACTGGCATGAGTGCCGTGATGCGGCCGGCCGCCGAAGTGGCCGTGGCGGGCCGGCCCGGCGGGGCGTTCCGGGCCGCGATGGGCACCTTCGCCACCGGGGTTGCGGTGTTGGCCTGTCAAACCGCGGCCGGGCCGCTCGCGGTGACGATCAACGCGCTGGTCTCGGTATCGCTGGCCCCGCCGATCCTGGCGGTGTGTCTGCGCACCGGCGGCGCGATCCAGCAGGCGGTCGCGTCAGCGGGGGCCTGGACGGTGTCGGTGCTGGCCGCCGGGCAGGTCGGCCAGGCCGAGTGGTACGCCACCCGGCCCGAACACCGTGGCCCCGACCCCGCCGACGTCCCGCCGCTGGCTGCCACTCCGGCCGGTGACCCGGTGGTGGCCGGGGCCCTGACCTGGCTGGCCTGCCGGACCTGGCGGGAGGACCCGACGGGGGACCACACCGTGGTGTACGGGTCGGTGGTCGGCGCCTGGATCAACGAGACCGAACCGGAGGCGCTGACGTTCTTCCGGGGTGCCTTCGGGGGGCTTCCGGGCGCCGCCCGGTAGGTCGCCGGGCGGGCCCCGGGCCGGGCCGGTGGATCTCGGGTCACGGGAATGTCGATGCGCTCGCGTAGGATGTCCCGCGACACGGCGCCCAGGAAGGACCCCAGCACCCATGAGCCACGCCCAACCTCCCAGTCACCCGCGCCGGGGCAGGCTGGCCGCGAGCGAGAACCCGCCGTCCGGTCGGCACGCCACCGACGAGTTCGGGGCGCCCGGGCGGCCCCCCGCAGGGGACGGTCCGCAGTCGGGGCGGCGCGCCAGGCTCGCCGCCCTCATCGGTGCCGGCGTCCTCGTGCTGGCCGGCGCCGTGTACGTCGGCGGGTGGGCGCTGGCAGGGGACACGGTGCCGCGCCGGGCGACCGTGGCGGGTGTGGCGCTCGGCGGGCAGAGCCGCCAGGAGGCCGTGGCCACCCTGCGCGACGCCCTCGGCCCGCGGGCCGAGCAGGCGATCGAGCTCGACCTCGGCGACGGCGACACCACCAGCGTGTTGCCTGCCGAGGCCGGCCTGACGGTCGACTGGGAGGCGACGGTGGAGCGCACCGGCGTCGGACGGTCGTGGCAGCCCGGTCACATGTGGCAGGTGCTCACCGGCGGCGGCGCCACCGAGCCGGTGCTGGCCACGGACCGGGCGAAGATGGACAAGATCACCGCCAGCGTCGCGGCGGAGGCCGAACGGGACGCCACCAACGCCGCGCTCTCCTACGGCGACGACGGCAAGGTCAAGTTGGCCAAGGGTGTTCCGGCCCGGTCGGCGGACCCCGCCCTGGTGGAGCAGGCGTTGACGACGGCCTTCCCGCTGTCCCCGACGGCGGCGGTCCAGGTGCGGCACACCGATCCCGAGATCACCACCGCGGAGGCCGAGGAACTCAAGCGGACCTTCGCCGACCCGGCCGTGTCGGGGCCGGTGACCGTCGGCGTCGGTGATGGCGGCGACAGCTTCGAGGTGACGCCGAAGATGATCGCCAGATCGATCACCTTCGGCCGGTCCGACGGCCACCTCACCGGGACCCTGGACGCGAAGAAACTCGCCAAGCAGGCCGCCCCGGCGATCAAGAAGGTCAAGGGCGTCACCCAGGGCCGCGACGCGACCTGGCAGTTCAGCGGTGGTCGACCCACGATCGTGCCGTCACAGGACGGCAGCGGGGTGTCGCGCGACGACCTGTTCGCCGCCGTGCAGCCGGCGCTGACCAAGACCGGGAACGAGCGTCGCGGCAGTGTCACGATCACCGCCGTGCCCGCCGAGTTCACCACCGAGGACGCGAAGAAGGTCGACGTGTCCGGCGTGATGGGCCAGTTCACCACCTACTTCCCGCACGCGGACTACCGCAACACCAACCTCGGTCTGGTCGCCGAGAAGATCAACGGGTACGTCGTGCTGCCCGGCGAAGCGTTCTCCATGAACGAGGTGGTGGGGGAGCGCAGCGCCGAGAACGGGTTCGCCGACGGCTGGGTGATCCAGGGCAACCGCGAGGTCAAGGAGGTCGGCGGCGGGGTCTCCCAGGGGGCCACGACGATCTTCAATGCGGCCTTCCTGTCCGGCCTGGAGGACGTCGAGCACCATCCGCACTCGCTGTATTACGACCGCTACCCGGCGGGCCGGGAGGCGACCGTCTACTACGGGTCGCTCGACCTCAGGTTCCGCAACGACACCGACCACGCGGTCGTCATCGAGGCCCATCGCACCCCGTCGTCCCCCGGGTCGAAGGGGTCGCTGACGGTCAAGATGTGGGGGACCTCGCCGTACGACAAGGTCGTGGCGCCGGACCCGGTGAAGTCGGACTACACGTCGGGCGCGACCCGCACCGACAACTCGCCCGACTGCACCCCGCAGGCGCCCGGGCAGGGGTTGACCGCGACGTTCTACCGGGCGTTCATCAAGGACGGCCAGGAGGTCCGGCGGGACAACTACACGTGGACCTACGACCCGCGGGACGAGATCACGTGCGCCTCCTGAACGGCGCGGATCGGCTGCGGGCGGCGGGTTCGGGGGGCCCGCTGTCGCGGGTGGACACCCGAACGGCCACCGCGGCGTACGGGGATACTGGAGGCAACACAGTCCGGCGGGATACCGGTGCGAAATCGCCCCTTCCCACCGGCTATGACGGTCAGGCCGCACCCGCCGAGGGTGCCCAGTGAGGAGCTCATTGTGACGTATATCATCGCGCAGCCCTGTGTCGACGTGAAGGATCGTGCCTGCGTCGAGGAGTGCCCGGTCGACTGCATCTACGAGGGCGAACGCTCGCTCTACATCCACCCCGAGGAGTGCGTCGACTGCGGCGCCTGCGAGCCGGTGTGCCCCGTGGAGGCGATCTTCTACGAGGACGACGTGCCCGAGGAGTGGTCGGACTACTACGACGCGAACGTGCATTTCTTCGACGGACTGGGGATGCCCGGCGGAGCCGCCAAGCTCGGACCTCAGAAGAAGGACGCGCCGCTGATCGCCGCGCTGCCGCCGCAGAACAAGGACTGACGGGTGAGCGTGGCCCGTGCGCCGCGCCGTCCACCTGCCGAGCGGCTGCCCGACTTCCCGTGGGACACCATCGCCGGGGTGAAGCGGCGGGCCGCGGCACATCCGGACGGGCTGGTCGATCTGTCGGTCGGGACCCCGGTCGACCCGACCCCCGAGCTGGGGCGTCGTGCACTGGCGGAGGCCGCCGATGCGCCCGGCTATCCGAAGACGACGGGCACGGAGGAGTTGCGTGAGGCGATCGTCGACTACCTGACCCGGCGCTGGGGCGCACGGGACCTCGGTGTCTCCGGTGTGCTACCCGTCATCGGCACCAAGGAGTTGGTCGCCGGGCTGCCGCTCCAGCTCGGGCTCGGAGTCGACCACACGCTGGTCATCCCGGCGACCGCCTATCCCACCTACGACGTCGGCGCTCGACTGGCCGGGTGCCGGGTGGTCGCGGCGGCCGACCTCGACGACGCCCGCCGCCAACTCGACGGACGGCCGGCCGACCTGGTCTGGTTGAACTCCCCGTCCAACCCGACCGGGCAGATCCTGTCCGCGGGTGAACTTCGTGCCTGGGTCGAGTGGGCGCGTGAGGTCGGTGCGATCGTGGCCTCGGACGAGTGTTATGCCGAGTTCGCCTGGGAGGCACCGGCGCACTCGGTCCTCGACCCGGCGATCTGCGGCGGGACACACACGGGTCTGCTGGCGTGCCACTCGCTGTCCAAGCGGTCGAACCTGGCGGGCTACCGGGCCGGGTTCGTCGCCGGCGATCCGGACCTGGTGGGCGGTCTCCTGGCGGTCCGCAAACATGCCGGGCTGATCGTGCCCGACCCGGTGCAGCACGCCATGGCGGTGCTGCTCGGCGATGACCGGCATGTCGAGGTGCAGCGGGAACGGTACCGGCGGCGCCGGGCACTGCTCCGGCCGGCGTTGGAGGCCGCCGGGTTCCGGATCGACCACTCGCAGGGGTCCATCTACCTGTGGGCGACGCGCGGCGAGGACGGCCGGGCAACGCTGGATTGGCTGGCCGCGCGGGGCATTCTGGGAGCCGCGGGAGACTTCTACGGCGAGGCCGGGCGGGACCACGTCCGGCTGTCGCTCACCGCCGCCGACGAGCGGATCGAGGCCGCGGCACATCGGTTGGCCGGCTGAGGACGGGCCGATTTCCGGTCCCGGAAGCCCGCCGGCCTCCGCCTGAGGTGTCCCTGGGTCCTTGTCAGGGCTCGGCGGAGGCGATGTGGGTGGTTGGCCCGGTTTGTCGGTGGTGGGTCCCCGGGCGGCCGGGCGGGTGTGGGAGGTCCGGGGCGTCCGCGGGGTCATTCGCGGGGGGTGGAAGAAGCTGGACGTCCTGGGCATCACGGGATAGCTGTTCACCCCCCGTGAATGACCCTACGCCCAGGGTCATTCACGGGGGGTGGGTCGGTTTCGCGGGGGGTGAAGGCCCTCCGCCTGCCTCTCGCCCCGTCTGGTTCGTGACGCAGGGGCCGCCGGCGACCCCGCTCCCGGGACACGCGACTCCCGGAGGGGACGGAGTCGGTGGCACAGCTGGTTCCCCTGGTGTACCGCGCGGATACTGATGCTGCCATCGGGCAACGCCATGGCCCGCGACTCGTCGATCTCCCCAGACCGCTGATCGGCCATCCCTGATGATTCGTCGCGACGACCACCAGGGTCAGGGGGCCGCCAGCCGCACGACGACCGTACGGTCGGCCTCCGGCTCGGCCGCCTCGGTCCAGGCCGGGAGACTGCTGGCCGCCCAGGTCCAGGACCGGCCCCCGACGGTGACCGAGGCGACACCCGTGTCGTCGGAGTGGACGACGGCGTGATGGGCGACGGCCCAGGCCATCTGGTCCGACGCGGCGCGGTAGGTGACGGTCAGCCCGTCGTCGGACACCGAGGCGTCCACGCCCAGATCCTGCGCGAGCGCGGCGACCAGTGCCTCGGCGTCTGCGGCCGAGCGCTCGGTGTCACCGCAGGTGACACCCTCGGGGGAGTGCCCGGCCAGGACACTGGCGATGATGCGGCTGTTGGCCTCGTGCTGGCGGTACGCCTCCGGGTGGCCGGAACGCTGCACGGTCTGAGCGACGTCGTTGATGTCCCCGGTCTCCCAGCCGTCGACCTTCAGCAGGGCGTCGTAGAACGCGTTGGTGGAATAGACCGGGTCGAGGATCTCCTCCTCGCTGCCCCAGCCCTGGGAGGGCCGCTGCTGGAACAGGCCGAGCGAGTCCCGGTCGCCGTAGTCCAGGTTGCGGATCCCGGACTCCTGGAACGCGGTGGCCATGGCGATCGACCCGGCCCGTGCCGGCAGCCCACGCTGCACGGCGATGCCGACGATCGTCCCGGCGTAGTGCGCCTGGTTCGGATCGAGGACGGCCGAGTTGCCGGAGGCGGTGAACCGGCAGCGCGCCTCGAACGGCGTCGGGGCGATGTACTCGCGTGCCCGCAACCAGGCCAGCCCGCCGATCAGCAGGGCGAGCACGAGAATTCCGGCGATGATGGCGGCAACGAGGCAGCCGAGGCCGCTGTGACGCCCGGGGGAGTGTGCCATCGGACGGTGTGATCCTCAGTTGGTGTGCAGTGCCGCGTTCAACTCGACAGTCTTGTCCCCACGGCTGCGGACCTGGACCGCGCCGGTCAGCGAGTTGCGGAGGAACAGCAGTCCGTCGTGGCCGGACAGCTCGCGGGCCTTCACGGTGTGCCCGTCGGGGAGGATGACCTTGGTGCCGCCGGTGACGTACAGCCCCGCCTCGACCACGCAGTTGTCACCCAGTGAGATGCCGATGCCGGCGTTGGCGCCGAGCAGGCAGCCCTTGCCGATCCGGACCCGCTCCTTGCCGCCACCGGACAGGGTGCCCATGATCGATGCGCCGCCGCCGATGTCGGAACCGTCGTCGACGACGACCCCCTGGGAGATCCGGCCCTCGACCATCGAGTGGCCCAGCGTCCCGGCGTTGAAGTTGACGAAGCCCTCGTGCATCACCGTGGTGCCCTCGGCCAGATGGGCGCCGAGCCGGGCCCGGTCGCCGTCAGCGAGGCGCACCCCGCTCGGCACCACGTAGTCGACCATCCGGGGGAACTTGTCGATGCCGAACACGGTCAGGTGTCCCCGAGTGGCGCGCAGCCGCGCGCGGGTCTCCTCGAACCCGTCGGCCGCGCACGGGCCCGCGCTGGTCCACACGACATTGGGCAGGACGGCGAAGATGCCGTCGAGGTTGATGCTGTTGGGCACGACGAGCCGGTGGCTGAGCAGGTGGAGGCGCAGGTACGCGTCGGCGGTGTCGGCGGGGGCGGCATCCAGGTCGACGACAGTGCGGATCACTTCCGTACGGACCCCGCGGGCCTCGTCGGCTCCGGCGCCTGCCGTGACGGCCTCGGGCGCCCCGGCCTCGTCCGGCTGCCCGAGGGCAGGTGCGGGATACCAGGTGTCGAGGACCTGGCCGGAGTCGTGGACGGTCGCCAAACCCCAGCCGTGAGCCGTACGTGCGCTGTCAGTCATGGCTCCAACTTTAGTGGGGTCGGACGAGGCCCCGGTCCGGCCGGGCTCAGACCTCCTTTTCCCACGTCCACGGCACGGTCTCCGTCACCTTCACCAGGCCGGCACGCTCCAGGATCGGCCGGGAGAACTCCGTGGAGTCCGAATGGATCCAGCGCACACCCCGCGACATCGCGGAGCGTACCCGAGCAGCGGTCAGGGCACGGTAGATGCCGCGGCCGCGGTAGC
>Ga0334887_1004238_pt1 | contig 13229 bp, 9 predicted proteins | sample GraSluR1_MG_10_FD_207217 | JGI IMG/M metagenome (GOLD analysis project Ga0334887, IMG submission 207217) | Sludge microbial communities from methane-producing bioreactor in Wageningen University, Netherlands - Granular Sludge_18_07-R1 | ecosystem: Engineered > Bioreactor > Anaerobic >...
GCAGGATCCGGAATATCGGCTTTTCATTCCACGGCAACACAGATATGTTTCTTAAGGTGCTTGATGCCTATGACTGGGATTTCTGTCAGATCCAGTACAATTACATGGATGAGATCAGTCAGGCAGGAAGAATTGGACTTAAGGCGGCGAATAAAAAGGGTATCCCCGTAATTATAATGGAGCCATTAAGGGGAGGCATACTGGTAAATATGCTTCCTGACAAGGCAAAAAAACTGATGCAGGAGCATGAAACCAAAAGGTCTCCCGCCGAGTGGGCATTCCGGTGGCTATATGATCAGCCGGAGGTCACAGTGGTGCTTTCGGGAATGAACAGCATGGAAATGGTCCGTGAGAACATAAGGATCGCCCATGATGCTTTGGCGGGCTCTTTTGGAGAAGAAGATTTCAAAATGATCAACCGTGTCAGAGGTATACTGGCCGAAACAGAAAAAGTCGGATGTACCGGATGCGGATACTGTATGCCCTGCCACCGGGGAGTGGATATACCGGGTATATTTCAGTGCTATAACAGAATAGGCAGCGAAGGAAAATCAAAGGGAAGATACGAATACATGTTGCTTACGGGACTCAAAAAGAAAAGCACAGGAGCGGGCAACTGTATCGACTGCGGTATCTGTGAAGCCAAATGTCCCCAGCAGATAAAGATACCCGAAGAACTGAAAAAAGCCCGAAGAGAGCTGGAGACCCCAATATACAAAGGACTGCGGCTTATTTCCGGGTTTATATTCAGATAAAATTTATTGTTAAAAGATATTGATGGCGAGGCATAAATGAAAGAAAAACCGATCCTGAGGAACAAGGCATATCTTTATCTGACGGAATTTTTCGCCGGAATGTCCATCATGGCGGTGGAACTGGGTGCCAGCCGCCTTTTGGCGCCCTATTTCAGTTCATCACAAATCGTGTGGACCATTATCATCGGCACCATCATGATCGCCATGGCCCTGGGGAACATTTACGGCGGCCGCAGTGCCGACAAAGATCCCGATCCGGACAGGCTTTACAAAAGAATGATATTTGCAGCCCTTTGGATAGCAGCAATACCTGTGCTGGGCAAATACGTTATCCTGGCCATATCGGGGGCACTGATCTTTTCCATCAGCAACAACTTTCTAATCATTGCCGCCTTCGCAGCCTGCATGGTGATTTTCGTATTCCCCCTTTTTCTCTTGGGCACAGTGACACCTTCTTTGGTGAAATACACGACAGACAGCCTGGATGACAACGGAAGGATAGTGGGTGCCCTCTGCGCATACAATACTGTTGGCAGTATAATAGGAACATTTGTGCCCACATTCGTCACCATACCGGCGGTGGGGACTTCCATAACATTTTTGATTTTTGCCGGGATACTTCTTGCACTGGCACTGATATATTTCTTGAGTACAAGGTCAAAACTAAAGACCGTGGCTGTAAGCATTGTTGTTTTTTTGATTTGCGTTACATTCGGACATAATAACAGCTTTGCATTCTGGGAAGATGATCTTAAATATGAGGGCGAGTCCGTTTACAACTATCTGCAGGTCAAAGAAACCCAAAGCAGTATTATTCTTTCCACAAACGTGCTTTTCGGTGTACAGTCCATATTAAAGAAAGATGACGGGATGACAGGCATGTATTATGATTATGCCATGGCAGCACCCTTAATGGCAAAAGTGGGCGAAAAGGAAAACCTGGATGTACTGATCCTGGGCATGGGAACAGGGACTTATGCCACCCAGTGCAGGAGCTATTTTGACAATGTAAATGTGGAAGGCGTGGAAATAGATGAAAAGATCACCGGGCTGGCCACGGAGCATTTTGAGTTGTCGGGAGATGTGCCTGTGACCACCTATGACGGGCGGGCATACTTAAATGCCACGGACAGAAAATATGATGTTATCATGGTGGATGCCTACCAGGATATCACCATACCTTTCCAGATGGCTACCATAGAGTTTTTTGATCTTGTAAAAAAGCATCTTACAGCTGACGGAGTCATGGTGCTCAACATGAATATGCGGGGGCAGAAGGAAGGCAACATCAACCAGTATTTGGCCGACACCGTTTCCAATGTATTCAGAGAGGTCTATACAGTAGATGTTCTTGCGGGAACCAACCGGGAACTTTTTGCCTCCAATGCCAAAGATATAAAAGAAGTGATGCGCAAAAATATCGGTATACAGGAAGACATTGCGGCAAAGGAAGAGGAAGAGGAAAGAAAAACGGAACTGATATATATGATGAACCGGGTGTCACGGGAGATGACGGCATATAAGGCGGGAGATTACTGTCTGACCGATGACCGGGCTCCTGTGGAACTCCTGAGCATGAGAGCCATAGATGATATCATAAAGGATGAAGTAAAAATATATAAAGGACTGTATGAGCGTTACGGCGTTTCGGGACTTTTGGATTATTTATGATCTGAATAATTTCAGAAAATGAGAGAACGGTATAAGGGAATTTTGAAGGAGAAAAATTATGAAAATGGAACATGTAACTATACAAACAGCATGCCTTGACGAATCGGTGAAATTTTACAGGGAAATTGCGGGTCTTAAAATACAAAGAGAAATGAAAGGTCCGTTTTCTATAGTGTTCCTGGCAAACGCTGAAGACGAGACATGCATTGAGCTTATCGAAAGCAAAGATATCTGTTATTCCGGGGAAGGCATTTCCATAGGTTTTCATGTCCCTGATGTGGAAAAATATCACGAAGAGCTTCAGAAGAAAGGCTTTGATCCCACACCGATAGAAGCACCGGCTCCCAATGTGAAGTTTTTCTTTGTCAAAGACCCCAGCGGAGTTAAGATACAATTTATATGAGTAGCCGGGGATGATATATTAGAAGCATAAGGGCTTACGAAATAAAATCAAAAGGCTGAATAAGAAGAACAGGAGTAAAAAAACAATTTTATATTATAAAAAGAAGAACTGATATTTGCATGTGTGCATGCAAATATTTTTTGGGCCGAAATCTTATGATGCCATATACATCTTTTGGATAAAAATTTCACAAAAGTTTTTTCAAAATATCCCTGCGGATAATTCTTGTTTTTTTCCATTTTAAGTATAATACTAACATATCTTAAAGTTATATCACATTTTAAGGAGGTGATATTAATGTTACCAGTCAGTAAATTGCCTATTGATGTAAAAGGTTTGACACCTGAAATGCATGAAGAGTTAGAAAAAAGAGTTTTGGAGTTTGAACGTGATCATGAAGCAAGCGTTTCACAAGGCGGAGAAGGGTACGTTCCGCTCATTCGGAAAGGCGATTTTGTCTTTGCCGGAGTTTTCAATGCAATTATAGTTGTCTACTTTATCATCGCAGTTTTGGTAATGTAAAGGAGAAAAAATGGTTAATAGAAATAGTATTCAAGGTGCCGTATATACATCTTTGCTGCCGGCGAAAAAGAGCGACAGGATATATGGCATGTGGGATCTGATTTTTGTCCAGATCTGTTTTGGTATCGCTGCCTGGTTCTTTCTTACAGGAAGTCAGGCGGGATGTTTACTGCCGGCTTATCAGGCAATTCCTGTCATACTTCTTGGGAATTGTACAGGCATATTCCTTATTTCATTTTTGTCAATAGTATCATCCAGATATGGTTGTGAGCAGATGACTGTAACTTCAGGAGTTTTTGGTCAGAAAGGAGCAATGTTAATGCTCATATTCTTTCTGATAGCCTGTTACCCTGCTCTTGCCCTTGCGTCACTGATGTTTGGACAAACAGCAATCAAATTTATTGCTATGCTTGGCGGTTTGGGATTCTGGACCCAGGAAGGATGGGCAGTAACGATATTTGCTCTGGTAGCACTTCTTGGAGGCACTTACATAGCATTCTTAGGACCCACAGCGATGAGATGGTTCACCAGGATATCAGCTATTTCGATGGGTGTAATACTTTTAGGATTGATTATTTATTTATTTACATATCACGGTCTTGCTTCTGTATTTGAGGCTGAACCCAGTGATCCCTTTACAGACGCTGACATGGGTGAAGGCATGGGCATCAGATGGAGCAAAGCCACTGCTCTTGAAGCCAATTTGGGATTAGGTATGTCTTGGGGGTTCTTCTTTGGAGGATGGTCAAGGCTGGCCAAAACTGAGTCAAACGGTTATCATGGATGTCAGTGGGGCTGGGGAGCCCTGGCAGTAGTTGCAGGGTTATTTGCAGCATTTGCAGCACTGGCTATCGGTAAATATGACGTAACATCATGGTTCCTGGAAGTCAGCAAAGATACCGGCTCTGTAATACTTCCACTGGCAGGACTTTTGTTGTTTGCACTGGCCAATCTTACTTCAGTTGCAACTCTCGTATATCCTGAAGCGGTTGCTGTCAAAGCAAAAATACCAAAAATCAAATGGATTCCGGCACTTCTGATTTCAATAATACCAGTGTTATTCATGTTGAATAATACCGTGTACTACATGGTGAGCAATGTATATGCCTTTATTGGTTTTGTTACAGGTATATATTCGGCGATAATAGTAGCTGATTATCTGTTCATATCAAGAGGCAAGTTCAGGATTAGAGAATTCTTCAGTCTGAAATCCGGATATCAGTACGCAAAAGGCTGGAATCCGGCGGCGCTGATTGCCCTGATTGCAGGATTCATAACATATCTTTTGATTTTGAATCCATTGACATGGACAAGTGTTACAGGACTTTTCCCATATACAACAGCACTTATACCGATGTTTTTTGTCACAGCCATCGTGTATACGATAGCAATGAAGGTCTGGATCATTAAAAAATACAAGATCCCCTTTGTTAACGACCATGAAATAGAAGAATAGTATAGATATAATACAAGTAATGATACTGCAGAGCCTTTTGTATAGGCTCTGCAGTATCATTTTTGCATTTGACTTTATTGCGTTGTGAATAGTATAATAGGCAGAAATGTAATCGGATATAAGGGAACAAAAATGCAATCGGATATAAGGGAGCAAAAATGCAAAGAACCTTAGATGATAAGGAATTAATTTTTCTTAATCAATTGTTCGCAAAACTGTATGAAGATGAGAATTACGAAAAAGCATTTTCAACATTTCTCGAAGATCTAAAGGAAATAGTAAGGTTTCGTAAAGGTGACATTTATTTCTATCGAAACGAAAACGAACACATTACTTTTGATGATTTTATTTTTGTGGAATGGGAAAAGGACTCCTTGAACAGCTATTTGAATGAATATGCCGATATAGATGATGTATTGCCTGTTGTTGCATTAAAACAACCTATGATGTTCCGCAGTTCTGATGTTTTCCTTCATGATGAGCGGATGAAAACAAAGTATTATAATGAATTGCTTTTGCCCGAAGGTATGCATCATTCAATAGAAGGGAACATATATAATGACGGTAATGGCAGTATTGCCGGCATAGGGATACACAGGCCTGATGAGTTCGGAGACTTTTCACAGAAAGAACTGGAAATAATGAAACTCTCCAGACCTCATTTACAGAATATAGCCAGGAAGTATATTGACAGAAGACAGGAACTGGAGGTTTATCCCACCAAGTTATCAGTTTTATGCGATATAGATGACATAGGTCTGTGCATTTTAGATAACAGTTTTGAACTGATCGATTGCAATCTGTACAAGAATAAGTTCATAAAAACTGAACATGTTGGGGAGATGATGAGATCACTGATCACTCTCTGCAAGAATTTGGATGCAACTATAAAGAACAAAAAAGAATCTGACAGCACAGAAGATAACAAAAGACACAGTCGCATTATCATAGGCAGCACTTCATATTATGCAGAAGTAACATATAAGGCAATATCAAAAGAAGAGGGAAGATTTATCACAATGATCTACAACAGCAGTGATATGATTGAAAAAATCATATCTGAGGCCTGTGACAGATTCAATCTTACTGAAAGAGAAGGAGAGATATTGAAATGTGTAATTCGAGGATTGAGTAATGCCGATGTAAGCAGAAAACTCTTCATTAGCGTCCCTACTGTAAAAAAGCATCTGGCCAATATATATGAAAAGATGGACATTGAAGGAAAGCACCAGGTCATAAGTACTATTGTGGGATAAAAAATAAAAGCATAATATCTTACCAGGAAGAATAGGGTGGCAGGCACTACTTCTTTTTTTTGCCTTATCGTCAGTATGACGATTTTTTTGATTATATGAAGGTTTTTACTTCATTTTTCTCAAAAAGTATACTCCGGTATAATGTTTTAATTGGTTTTTATAGAGTAGTATAGGAGTGTAACAATTATGCCACGATAAAGTGGGAGGTTAATATGTCTTCAAAAAGAACAGCTTGGACCGGCGGATGTACAGAAAGGATCAACAATTTAAGAAATCAGTATTGGCGCAATGATCCTGAAATCGACACGGAAAGAGCAAGGATATATACAAGGATATATAAAGAGACAGAAGGACAGGACACGGCAATAAGGCGTGCAAAAGCCCTGCAGGCTTATATTTCCGAGAAAACCATATGCATATCTGATGGGGAATTAGTCGTAGGAACTGAAGGAAAGAAAAACAGGTCTGCAACGGTTTGCCCGGATATTTGTTTTAGATGGATATTGGATGAATTAGAGACAATGTCTTCAAGACCTCAGGATCCGTATTTTATTTCTGAGGAAGATAAAAAGATCCTGCGCGATGAGGTATTTCCTTATTGGGAAGGGAAGTCAATGGAAGACTTCTTCGAAGAGAATATGGATGATGAACTTAGGAATGTGGGCTGCGGAACAAATATTATTTTCGGCGACATCAAATCCCAGTCAGGCGGCGGAGAATGGGCAGTCGGATATGATAATATAATACTAAAAAAAGGATTTAAAGGGATCCGGGAAGAAGCAAAAAAATACCTTGATGATTTGGATGAGACCGGTGAAGACTATAAAGAAAAATCAAATTTTTATAACGCGGTCATAATGACTTGCGATACAGCGAGAATACTCGGCAGCAGATATGGGCAGCATGCAGAAAACCTGGCGTTGCTTGAGAAAAATGAAAAAAGAAAAAAAGAACTCCTGTTGATCGCAGAGAATTGTAAAAGGGTTCCATATTACCCGCCGGAAACCTTTCATCAGGCGATACAGGCAGTATGGTTGACTCAGATACTCATTTGGGCCGAAGAGAACCAGCAGTCTGCTTGTATCGGAAGACCGGATCAATATTTATACCCATTTTATAAAAAAGAAATCGAGAATGGAACACTTACAGAAACAAAGGCCCAGGAACTTCTGGAGTGTCTCTGGATCAAGATGGCAGAAATAATCTTTTTAGTTTCCGAAGATTCAGCCTCATTCTATTCCGGATATATCTCATTCCATGGCTTGACAGTAGGAGGAATAGACAACAACGGACAAAATGCAGTAAATGATTTGTCATATAAAATGCTACAATGTACAATGGATCTGAGAATGCACAGTCCAACGATAAATGTAAGAATCAGCGAGAAAACACCTGATGAATTTATGATCAAGCTTTGTGATCTGGTGAAATTGGGTACAGGACAGCCTGCTATTTTCTTTGATAAAACAGTTTTGAAAATACTTGAGAAAAGAAATATCCCTCTTGAAGAGGCTTATGACTGGAGCGTAAGCGGTTGTGTAGAGCCAAACGTTTCAGGCTCCCATATGTGGGCAGAGGGATGCAGATACAGCTATGCAACTGCAGTAGAATGGGTCATGTTCAATGGTTATACTAAATATTGGGACAAGGTGATGGGAGTGAAAACAGGTGATCCGCGGAAATTCCGCTCTTATCAGGAATTTGAGGATGCAGTAAAGATACAGTTGGCTTATTTGATTAAAATGTCAGTTTTAAATACCCATGTATCTGAAGATGCGCATATGAAGAAGCTTCCCAAAACAGTAAGATCCATATGTACTGACGGATGCCTGGAAAAAGGCATTGACTGTATAAAAGGAGGCGCTAAATATAATACCGGACCGGGTTTGGAAACAACAGGACTGGCAGATCTGGCTGATTCAATGGCCGCTGTAAAAAAACTGGTTTTTGAAGAAAAGGTATTTACTTTTGATAAGCTCATCGAAATGGTTGAAAAAGATTTTGAGGACTTTGAATTTGAACGACAGATACTCATCAATAAAGCTCCAAAATGGGGCAATGATGAAGAGTATGTTGATTCCATAGCAGCAAGAATGATGGATTTTTGTGCCGAAGAAACTGCCAGATACAAAAGTCTTCTAGGATACAATTTTGTTACGGGAGTTGTTCCTGTTATTTCTAATATCCCCCATGGACAGGTTACAGCCGCACTCCCTTCCGGGAGAAAAGAAGGGAAAGGTCTGGCAGACGGTATGTCTCCCTTTGGCGGATATGACAAACAGGGACCGACGGCTATTATAAAGTCGGTTTGCAGTATTGACCATACAAAATCGGGATGCGGCAATTTGCTAAATATGAAATTAAGTCCTTCATTGCTTACTTCTGAAAAGGATAAGAAGAGCTTTATATCACTGCTCAGAGCAGAAGAAGAGCTTGGAGGATATCATGTGCAGTTTAATGTTGTGGATACGGCAACATTATTGGATGCACAGAAGCACCCCGAGGATCACAGAGATCTTTTGGTGAGAGTTGCAGGATATAGCGCTTATTTCACAGAACTGAGAGCGGAAGCCCAGCAGGCCATCATAGACAGAACGGAGTTGTCTTACTGGGGAACCGGGTAAAGGTATTATCAGTTAAGGATATAAAAAATATTTGATATAAGATCATTTGTAGGAGGGAGAAGATAAAATGGATTTATTCGATAGAGGATCAAAGTATGCAGGAAATTATTCACTGGAAGGTGACAATAAGTTCCCGAGGATCGAAAGACTGCTCGAAAAATACTGGCAGTGCAAGCCTGAAGTTGATGTTGAAAGAGCTGTTATTTATACAGAATCATATAAAGAAACAGAGGGAGAGAACGTTCTATTAAGAAGAGCAAAAGCTTTCAAGGCATACTGTGAAAAAAGAGAAATAAAAATTCCCGACTATCAGTTGATTGTGGGAGATACTGCAATAAATCCCAGGGGCGGAGTTGTGGATCCGATTTTTCATTGCGGCTGGCTCAGTCAGGAAATAGATACAATATCTACAAGGGCTCAGGATCCGTATATTTTATCAGAAGAAAACAAGAGAGTTCTTAAAGAAGAAATTTTCCCTTACTGGAAGGGCAAATCAGTCAGTGAGTATTGGATAAAACAGATTCCACCACATGTAAAAGAACTGGCAGTGAAGACCGGAATAATCGATGTTGAGATCAAGACACAGAGTGCAGCCGGGGAGACTGCACCGTACTGGGAAATGCTTGTTGAAAAAGGCCTAGGGCAGATGAAACAGGAAGCAAGAAAAAAAATTGAGAGTCTTGATGAAACTGATCCGGAAGACTATCAGAAAACCATGTTTTTCAGAGCTTCTCTACTTTCTCTGGAAGGTATTAGCACTTACATAAAAAGATTTGGAGAACAGGCTGCTGTCGATGCACAGAACGCCGGTGGCGACAGAAAAGAAGAACTTAAAGAAATAGCAGCAAACTGTGAGTGGATGGCAGAAAATAAACCGGAAACATTTTGGCAGGGATTACAGTACATATATTTTCTTCTGGTCGGATGTTTGATGGAAGGAAACGGGCCTTCGTATTCTCCCGGAAGAGTAGACCAGTATCTCTATCATCTTTATGATAACGATATAACAGGAGGAAAACTGACTCAGGAGAAGGCTCTGGAACTAATAGAAGCATTTTATGTAAAAACAGCGGAAACAACATGGTTTCTCAGTGAGAACGCATGTATGTATTTTGCAGGTTATCAGCCTTTCCAAAGCATTATAGTAGGTGGTGTGGACAAACATGGTCTCGATGCAACCAACGAACTGTCGTACCTGTTTATTACGGCAAAAATGGATGTCAGACTTCATAGCCCCTCCCTTTGCACAAGGGTACACAAACAATCACCGGAAGATTTTATTTATCATATGGCTAAACTGGTGAGGATGGGTACCGGGTTCCCTGCAATATATAATGATGAGGTGGCAATCAAAATGATGCTCCTTTCAGGCGGCAACATGGAGGAGGCTAGAAACTATCAGATGGTTGGATGTGTGGAACCTTTCATTGGCGGAAAAATGGCAAAATGGTCTGATGGAGGCCACTACAACTTTGCTGCTGCCATGGAATTTGTTTTGACCAACGGAAGAAGTATTATTAATGACAATAGATTATTGGGACTAACAACAGGAAATCCGGAGACAATGACTTTTGAAGAAATAAAGCAGGCGGTAAAAGCACAGTTGAAATATATGATAAAAGCTATCAGTATTTGTGCCAATGTGAATGAAAAAATTGCTGCGGAATTGACTCCCTATCCATTTGTATCATCACTTTTGGATGGGACATATGAGACAGGAAAAGATCTTACTGTAGGCGGGGTAAAATATACGATAGGACCCGCTTTGATCGGAACCGGGATCGCAGATCTGGTCAATTCTCTTTCGGCAATAAAAACACATGTGTTTGATAATAAAAACATAACAATGAAAGAGCTTGTTGAGGCTATTGAACATAATTTTGAAGGGTTTGAGGATATGCGTCTCATGCTGCAGAATAAAACACCCATGTATGGAAATGACATTGAAGAGGTTGACAGGATGGCTGGAGAAATGACGGATTTTGCATATGAGGCGATTTCCGAGATGAAGTCATGGAGAGGACCACAATTCATATCTGGGCTTTATCCTGTATCATCACATGTACCACATGGTCTTGTTATCGGAGCATTGCCCTACGGAAGGCTTGCGGGGAAGGCCCTTGCTGACGGATGTTCTCCAAATGGCGGAACAGACCATGACGGACCAACAGCAGTATTGAAGTCAGTATCAAAAGTAAACCACGAAGTTCACACATCAGGCACATTGCTTAATATGAGACTGGATCCTGTGAGTGTTAAAGGAGAAACCGGCCTTAAGAGGATATCCAATATTATCAGATCCTTCGTTGATCTCAATATATATCATATCCAGTTCAATGTAGTAAACAGCGACGTCCTGAAACGCGCACAGAAAAATCCAGAGAAGTATAAATCTTTGATAATAAGGGTTGCTGGGTATAGCGCATATTTTACAGAATTATGCAAAGATATGCAGGATGATATCATCAACAGAACGATCCACAACGCGTAAATTTTGGAGAAGCAAGTATGTCGGCGGACAAAGGTATAATTTTTAACATACAGAAGTTTTCAATACATGACGGATCCGGAATCAGAACATTGGTTTTTATGAAAGGATGTCCGCTTAATTGCCTCTGGTGCAGTAATCCGGAGTCACAGATTTCTGATATAGAAATCATGGATATAAAGACAAATTGTATCGGATGCGGCAAGTGTGTAGAGCTTTGTGAAAGCCGAGCCATAAACCCTGATTCATTTGATATAGACAGGAGCCTTTGCACAAAATGCGGAAAATGCACAGAATATTGTTTTGCTAATGCAAAGAAGAAAGTTGGCGATATCGTAACGATCAGGGAATTAATGAAAACAATAAATAAGGACAGGGTTTTTTACAGGAACTCTGGAGGAGGTGTTACTGTCGGTGGCGGAGAACCATTGATGCAAAGTGATTTTGTAGCAAATCTCCTGAAACACTGCAAGGATTCGAATATCCATACTGCAATTGAAACCTGCGGGTATGGTAAATGGAATGAAGTCAAAAAAGTGTTTGAATATGCAGATCAGATATTTTTTGATATCAAAAGCATGGATCCGATACTTCATGAGAAGTATACCGGTGTGAGCAATGAAATAATCCTTGAGAATGCCAAGAGAGTAGCAGAGCTTAAGAAAGAAACGATTTATCGCATCCCTGTAATACCGGGGTTGAATGATGATAAAGAAAACATAACGGAAACCGGTGAGTTCGTAAAAAAGCTGTATGAAATAAACGATAATATTTCCGTCGAATTACTTCCATATCATAATCTCGGGGCGGATAAATACAGATGGTTGGGGAATGAATATAAAATGCCGGAAATAACAAAACCAGATGATAAAGCTATAGAAGAATATAAAACCCTCTTAAAAGAAAACGGACTAAGGGTTTTATGAAAAAACTCAAAAAACAATGATATACCCTATGACCATAGCCTCTTTCCACTTTGACGAAAAAACCCCCGTTAGACTCTTGTACATCAAGGGTTAATGGGGATTTTTTCTTTATATGGTATTTTAGATTATTTTGTTGAATTGAAATCAGATATCCTTATCCATATATATGCAGCAAAACGGCGGATTTTCCAGTTTGATGTCGTTATCCGGCACATATCCAAGCTTTTCGTAAAAAGGTACAGCCACATCCCTGCTTTTCACAACGATTTTTTTATAGCCGGACTCATGTATCCATATTTCCGCATGCTCGATAACGGATCTTCCTATGCCCTGATTCCTGTATTCGGGCAGAACAACGACTCTGCCTATTTCAGCAATGCCGTCATCACAGCCATACCATCGGCATGTGGCAACGGGAAAGTCGTTACAGAGAGCCAGGATATATTTTGTTTCCGGTGTATCGTATTGATCAAACTCCTGTTCCGGAGAAATATTATGCTGCCGACTCATGCCCTGTATTCTTACATAATATGCACCGGCATGCTGCCATAGTTTTGTGGCTCTGATGATCTCCATATCCGTTTCCTTTCTTTATATGAGGATCAAGACCCCGGTTTGAAGCTGCATTCCCCAGCATCAAGTTCAAGCTTCAGTCGAACTTGGGCAGACTCTCAACTCCCTTGGCAAGTTCTTCGTCTGTGGGGATATAGTCGGTCATCTTGCCGTCGTTGAATTGCTCATAGGCTTTCATATCGAAGTATCCGGTGCCGGTCAAACCAAAAAGGATGGTTTTTTCTTCGCCGGTCTTCTTGCATTTGATGGCCTCATCAACGGCAACAAGGAGAGCATGACTGCTTTCGGGTGCCGGCAGGATCCCTTCGTAACGGAGGAATTTTTTTGCGGCTTCAAAAACATCAGTCTGTGCCACCGAGCGGGCTTCCATAAGACCGTCATCATAAAGCTGGGAAAGAATGCTGCTCATCCCATGGTATCTAAGGCCCCCGGCATGGATGGGAGAAGGCATGAAGCCGCTTCCCAGAGTGTACATCTTGGCAAGAGGACAAACCTTGCCGGTATCACAAAAGTCATAGGCAAATTTGCCTCTTGTAAGACTGGGGCATGATGCCG
>Ga0334887_1004239_pt1 | contig 13228 bp, 13 predicted proteins | sample GraSluR1_MG_10_FD_207217 | JGI IMG/M metagenome (GOLD analysis project Ga0334887, IMG submission 207217) | Sludge microbial communities from methane-producing bioreactor in Wageningen University, Netherlands - Granular Sludge_18_07-R1 | ecosystem: Engineered > Bioreactor > Anaerobic >...
GAGGTGAATAAATCGAGTCATTTTTCAAAGAGAGATGGCTTTTCATTCAAGTAAGGTCATCTCTGTGTTTAAAAAGAGTCTCCGGTGTTTGCTAAGAGTAAATTGCGAACATTATTTGACACATACAGAAGATACACCAATAAAATATTAATAATTCACTCTATTTTATTTTGTCTAACAAAGGTAAATATAAATAACTAAAATAAGCTTTCAATCTAGAAAGAATCTTTTTTGGTTTATTTCTACTAGTAAAAATCCAGTGGATAAAAATCCTTCAAACAGGGAAAATAAGTGAAGATCTTAATCTTAACTAAATTAACACTTAGACTAATTTATTAATAGGCAACAGAAATTAACTTTCAATTTGTTTTCATATTGTGAAGATTCAGTAAAATTATTTCGAATTTAACCCCTAAAGTATGGAATCAAATAAATTTTTTGATAAACTTTAATTAATTGATTCTTGATCTTGAAATTATTAATTTATAATTGTTAAAATCATTAATAATTCATAAATATTAAATTCAAATTCTTTATTGTTTAGCTTCTGTTTCATTCTCTTTGTTTACATTCAATTCTATCAAAACTTCTTTGCGGTCCAAATTCAAGGTTCTGTTCCCAACCCAGGCTAACATCCTTGCTTCAAGAAAATATTTACCATTTGGAAGAGGATCCTTTTTATCCCACTGTAAAATAAACTCTCCAGTTCCTTGAGGGAGCAAAAGAAATGGTTTTTCCTCTGGAAAACGAATACGATGAAGGACTTTTCCATCTTCATTTTTTATAATTAAGCTACCTTCTGCTTCGAAATGTATATTACCATTGTTTCGGAAAGCAACTTTGAATTCTTTTCCTTCAATTAAAGAAATGTCTTCAATAATTCCTTTTATCTCTTCAGTACGAGGAATGGTGAGGAAAACCAAAGTGCCCGAACGAATTCCGAGGGAAACCTTTCCTTGAGGCGTGTTAAAGGGAAGGGTTTCAAAAACAATGACTCCATAACGCCCCCCCCTTTCACCACGTGGAACATTGATTTGAAAAAGTAAGTTCTTTATTTCGTTTGGATTTAAGGAGATTATTTCGTCTTGTTTTGTAGTTATCCAAGAAGCGAGAGAATGAGGTGTTGATCCTATCGGATAAACCAACTGGACATTCCCTTCCGATGAAAGAAGGAGATCAGAAAAACTTATCTTTACTTGGATTTTTTCTTGACCAGTGTTAGAAATCTCAACTGTAAAATTTTTTACGCCACCACCAACTTGATTGATTTCTAGTAATGGAGGAGAAATGTAAAAAGACATCTGGGGGAGAGCAGTATCCCCAAAAATAAAAAAAGTAAAAATTATGATAACCCAAAAAAAATTAAGGTAGATAAAGTACTTCAATAAAGATTGCACCTTCGTAAGTTCCCGCTTTGTCTTTATATGAAATATCTAGTTGAAAATCACAGATAGTTGAGAATGAAACACCACCTATTGATGTTTCGTAAACGATCTTTTTTTCTCCTTCTACAAAAGGAGAGAAGTTAATAATCGTTTTTTCTGGATCATTGAATCGAACAGCCAACTTTTCCGGAGCTATTATATCATTTGTGTTTTGTTCTTTTAGATCACTAGCTTCAAACTGCAACTGAAATGGAGTATTAGAAATAATATTAAAAGTTAGAGGGTACAATGATTGATAAGCTCCTGGACCTTGGTTGCAATCAAAAATTACGACTGGACCTTCAGATTGAATTTTGTTTTGAAGATCGATCGGTGAGTTAATATTTATATTAATATAGGGTTTTATTATAGCTTGAACCTTTACTGTTGGTCCAGTAATTAATTGCCAATCAGATGTAGCTGCGAAAACAGTTGTTGAAAAGTATAGTAAAAAAACAATAATAAAAAAAGGAGTAAGCAATCTTCGAAACACAGGTATTTTCCTCCTTTAAACCTTATTTTCATATATTGTCGGTTATTTTAATGCTAAATAAATCAACCCTAAGACCCATATTTAATTTAAAAGTCCCAAAAATAATTTTCAATTAACCTAAAAATGAATCAATAAAACATTGGATAACTTCACAACTTCCTGTCAAGGATTTTTTTAAGACAGGAAGTTGTGAAGTCTGATAATGGTTTGTTAATAACAAACCATTCCGTTTTGAATTGTCGGAGTTATGCTGTCATAAATGGGATTGTGTGGGTTGTTTGGACCTGGGTCGGTATAATACCAAATTTCATTTTGAATGCTTGTAACACTTTCACCCAATGATTTGCCTAAATTAATAACTCCCCATACGTCATCCATTAAACTTCCAATAGCTGGATTAGAATTATTGGCAGGATAAAATAAAACATCATAATCTCCAGGAGTAAGGAAACCATTTTTATCTATGCACCATGCTTCATAAGGGCCAGAATAATTTATATCGTTTATAAATTTATAATCTATACTAATAAACGAAATTGCATTAGGTCCGTCGCTTATACTTAATATTCGTAATGATCCAGGTGTACCATATTGAGGTGCTATAGGCCCAACTATTAATATATCCTGAATATTATCTGGTACAAATTTTTTGTTAGTAAAAGTTGCGGTGACATTAGCTTCACTCGCTAAGGTGAAAGTTGCTTTATTGTTGGCAAGGTCAACATTTATATTTGAAACTCCAGTTCCGTTAACGACGATTGAGGTACATACAAAACCAGATTGTTGGGTTTCGGTAAGGGTGTAGTTACCTGGAGTGAGGTTCTCAAGAACCTTGCTCCAGTTTCCATTTTCGGGAAGATCAAAGGAGTGGTTGTTTGGACCGGTAAGCTCGAATTTCCAAGGATTAGCAGGAACGGTTGTTCCGGTGTCCAAAGCTTTAACCACCGTGAGCTTGGCCGGTTTTTCTTCCTGTTTCTTGTTAGTAAAAGTTACCGTGACATTGGCTTCACTCGCTAAGGTGAAAGTTGCTTTATTGTTGGCAAGGTCAACATTTATATTTGAAACTCCAGTTCCGTTAACGACGATTGAGATACATTCAAAGCCGGACTGCTGAGTTTCGGTAAGGGTGTAGTTGCCGGGAGTGAGATTCTCAAGAACCTTGCTCCAGTTTCCATTATTGGGAAGATCAAAGGAGTGGTTGTTGGGACCGGTAAGGGTAAATGACCATTTTGTGTTGGGATCTGGAGTCGTTCCAGATTCAAAAGCTTTTGTTACGGTGAGCTTGGCCGGTTCTTCCTCCTGTTTCTTGTTAGTAAATGTTGCGGTGACATTGGCTGTACTCTGCAAAGTAAAGGTTGCTATCCAGTTAGGAAGATCTATGGTTGGAGAACTAACTCCATCAATATCGATAGAAATACAGTCATAACCGGATTTTTCATTTTCGATGATAGTATATTGTCCCGGTTCAAGGGAAGGAACATCAGTAGGAAGGAATTCCTTCTCCCAATTATTGCTACTATTTAAAGTGAAACTGGTTTTAAACTCATTGGGTCCTTCTAAAGAAAAAGACCAGGAACTACTGGGATCTTCTGGAACAACTACTTTTTTAATAAGAAGCCTGGGGCCGAGAGTTGATAAAGCCACTTGACTTGAGTTCGATTCACACTCGGTTGCGACGGTGAGGTTTATTAAATAGCTTCCCGACTTTGGAAGAGTACAATCAAATATCTTCTGGTCGGACTGACAAACGATTCCACTTCCATTTTTTCCTCTATTTTTGGTTCCTCCTTCACTGATGACCCAGTTATAGGTAAGGATGGGATAAGAACCAGTTTGGGGCTTCGAATCAGATGCATCAAAGCGATAAGTAAGTCCTTCGATTTTTTTATAGGATATAACTGCTTCAGCTACTCCAATCGGACAATCCGGGGTTGGGGTTGGACATACACAGGGAGTAGAATCTGGAGTTCCCTCAACGCAAGGTGCACAGGGAGCACCAAAATTTGCCAGGGCATAAGTTTTAGCAAGACCAATGACCGTTTTATCTTGTTGAGCATCCCGACAATCTGCTAAAGCAGCTTTGACAGCATTATAGAATTCTTCAGGGATATTCTCAAAGGGAATGGCATCCGGTATATCTTTGATTGGAATCGAACCAGGAGATGAACTTTCAATCACTTCCCAGAGAATCACCTGGGCAGTGGTAAGGTAATTGGCTTCTCCTCCATCACCAGTGACTGGGGAGATGGCTTTTTTAACCCAGACTTCACCTCGATTGGCATACAAGATATACCCATCATCAGCAAGACCTGAGATCTGGTAGTTGCCAGCACAGTCAGTTTTCCCGGTGAGGGTATGAGTATCTCCTTTTAAGATGATATCGGCATTGGGGAGAGGGTCTCCTTCAATGATCGATGGGTTAGCACAGGTATCAGTGAAGCAGTTATTATCAGGGGCCACCACCACTCCCTTAATGGTGACTGAGCTATCAGCTGATGGAGCTCCAAATTGGCCACCACCGATACAGCCACTGATAAAGGATGTAAGAATGACTGTTGTTAAGACGAAAAACCATAGTTTTTTTCTATTCACGAATAATCCCTCCTCTCGGGAAAAATATAAAATTATAATTATGTATAGATTAACAATTAGATAACGGGCTAACCATGGGAAACTAGCACTAATTCAAGTTCTAAATGTCACAAATTTTTAGTAAAAAAAGTCCCGATTAAGCATTAAAGTATTAAAAGAAATTAAAAACCTTGTAAAGGGTATGCCAGGGAATTGGCGAAAAACGCCGAGGGGGCAAGGGGAGGGGACTTTTCTAAGTTCACAATTTTTTATAAGGATGAGGTTTTCATGCTTTGTTGTAACTTTCTGAATAATTAATTAGAATAGTCTAAGTTTGGAAAAGCTTTGAAGGGATAGATGGATTCTCAATTAATTTACTAAATGTTCAATACCCCTTTTAATGCAACATCGACCTTTTTTAAAATATCTGCTTCTAAAAAACCACAATATCTAAATAAACGATCTTTTGAAATTGTTAATATCTGTTCACATTTTATATATGATATCTGGTTGAGACCATTTAAAGCTGTTGGAGTTACGGAGATGTGAAAAGGCAAAGGTCTCCCTTTGGTACTAATTGTGACAATAATCACATTGGGATATTTTGGATTTTGATTGGCTAAATCTGTTTGTACAACAAGGGCAGGGCGAATACCTTCTTGTTCTGACCCTCTTCCTGGTGACCAATCTACTAACCAAATGCTCCCTCTTTTTAATAACTCAGCTTTCATCCCTGAGGACCACATCGCTTTGGGGTTTAAAGGCAAAATCCAGGTTTGACTCATTTTCATCTTCTCCAATCAATGAAAATGAGTCAAACCAATTTTCTTTATCGTATTCAGAAGAACAAACCAATTCGTCATTAATTGGCAGGATAATGAGTTCTATCTTTTTCCCTTTTAATTCTTCTGGGATATCAAGGATTCCTTCGAGTTCCTTTGATTCAATTACTTTTCGTATAAATTGCATAAACATAAATTTCCTTTCTTTTTTCTTTATATTAGCACAATTGAAAAATTTTTGAATCTACCACATTCCCGCTCGGTGTTTTTTGCCAATTTTCCCTCGTTTTTCTCGGCATTTAAAGCCGTGAGGTTTTCATCTTTCCTGAACCTCTAAATATCCAGCTTTAGTATAAAAAATCCCTTCAAATCTGTTTATGTTCAATTTATTGCATTATTTTACCAGTTTATGTTGATTAATCTTTTTTTTCTGTTGTCTCAAAGCAGAATGAGGGTCTATTCTGAAAAAATACTGGCATGATAAATTAAGCCCCTACAAAAGAATATAAAATTGTTGGGGCATAATGAATTGCGCCCATTCTTTAATTAATGTAGCGACATGCCATGGCATGTCGTGTTTTGAATATTTTTCAATAAAATTTTAAAAGATGAGATTCTCACGTCGTCCGGCAAAAGAAACCAGAATCCTCAGAATAACGAAGATGGTGGATGAGATTGCCACGTCGACCAACCAAAGAACTGTTGGGCTTCTCGCAATGACGGTTTTTATAAGTATATTCATACTTATATGTTGTTGCGAAAGCAGCATGAGAGTCTATTCTATAAATATAGTGAGAAGTGAGTTGTGAATTGTCAATGAAGTAAAAATTTAGAATTGTAAAACCTGGAAATAAGAAAACCATAAACAAGATCTCTTCCTTTGGATTGTGAGAAATGATTCGGGATTCGATTTTTTTTCAAAGGGAGGAGAGGAGATTGATTATCGTACAAATATTTTCATTCTTATCTGGTGTTTTGACATTACAGGAACGTCTATCTTAGGAGATCAACAGGATAGCAACCTTCAACTTAAGATTAAAAGTATCTAAAAGTCAGGACTTAAATAACTGCACGAAGGATTGTTTTCGTAAATTTTTAAAAAACCCCCTTAATGTTTTGATAAACCAAAATACCAAGAGACGGAGATCAAATTCATACCTAAATAATTCAGTACCAAGCATTATTAAGTTTTTAAAGGTCGAAAACGAAATTTTTGATTGTCTACTACTACAAAATGACCTTCCAATTTAGCTTCATATCGATCTATTAATTGTTTCAAACGTGGCCACTTCAAATGACGCTCATGAACTTCGAAGCGTAAAAAAACAATACCATAGGCAGGTTTCTTTAACCGGTGTACTAACTCTCCAAAATCTTTATCTTCAGTGATTAAGATCCTTTTTTCGTTAAAAGCCTTGAGAAGTATCTCATTATCAATGGTGCCAGGCTTATATTGCGCAATATAAAGGACATCATGTCCTTCTAACCGTAAATGTCGCACCAATTCTATGTTGCAGCACTCATCAACACAAAATTTCACAGATGGTTACCTGAGGCAAAGATAATATCTTCCTGGCTGAGATAGTCAGCAGCAAACTCTTGTGCATCGAATATATTCTCAAGTTTTAAATGAGGATGATCTTGAAGGATTTCTTCAGGTGACATACCTCCGGCTAATTTCCTCAAGATAAGTTCTACGGTGATTCGGGTTCCTTTGATAACTGGCTTTCCAAACATTATTTCCGGATTAATCTCAATCCTTTCATGTCTTTTCACTAGGTTACCTCCTGAAAAGTTCTATTCAATATTATAGTAAATAGTACATTTTTTATAAAATCAAGCAAAAACATATATTATAGATCGCAATATATTACCTTGAAGAAAGCTATTCTGAAAAAATACGGGCATGATAAATTAAGCACCTACAAAAGAATATAAAATTGTTGGGGCATAATGAATTGCGCCCATTCTTTAATTAATGTAGCGACATGCCATGGCATGTCGAATCTTGGTTTTCACCCTCATCCTCACCTTCTCCCATCAATGGAGAAGGAACTTTGAGTCGTCATTGCGAGACCTGGTTTTTTGAGGTCGTGGCAATCTCTTGAGTCGTCTTTTATTTTGTGTGGAATTGGAATAAATGAGATGCTTATCATGTCTGGTAAAAAACGCCACCCTGCTCAGAATAAAAGAATGGATAAATGAGATTGCCACGTCGCCCAACCAAAGAACGGTTGGGCTTCTCGCAATGTCGGAGCAGGAAAATATTCAAATCCCCCCAACCCCCTTTGCTAAAGGGGGAAACGATTCTTGGGTAAGTACTTTCATCCTCATCTGGTGCCACAACGTGGCATGAATGTCTATCTTAAAAATCCAAAAACTAGCAAAAAGAGATCAAACAAAAAAGAAAAGGCACACCCCCCTTAAATCCCCCCTCAATGGGGGAATATATTCAACAATTCCCCTCCTTGGAGGGGTGCCGCTTTCGCGGTAAGGAGGGTGCCTTTAATCCGTCATCCTGAGCCCTCACTTTGTGAGGGCGTGAGGATCTAATCCTTTATGATTTCTTCCTATCCTTCGCCCCCTCGGTGCCTTTTGTCAATATCCCCCTCGTTTCCATTGGCATTGAGCTTTCTTTTACTCTTTCACTCTTACCCAATCGGCTTGCCAAGTGATAAGGTATTTGGGTTTTTCGATGAATTCGAGTTGGTAGGTTGTTAATTGAGTTATTAAGTTGGTGGCGGAGGTAAGAATTTGTTGAAAAGTAAGAATAACATTAGGAACAGTATCATCTGGTTGAGCTGTATCTGATAAATACTTAAGAAAATACTCTACTTGTGCCATGTATCCCTTTGGGAAAAATGGTTCGGCATATTCCTGTCCGAGTTTTAAAAGGAACAGGTTATGAGTCCCACTTCGATTGGAAGTAAAGAGGATATGTTTCCCATCCGGAGACCAACAAGGCTCGGAATCGTCACCGGGATTATGAGTGAGATTTTGTTGATTGTTTCCTTTGATGTCCATGAGATATATTTCATAATTCCCGTTCCGGTTTGAAGAGAAAGCGATTCGTTCTCCATCTGGCGACCAAGCAGGGTCAGTATCATCGGCAGGATTTCGGGTGAGATTTCTACAATTGGAACCATCAACGTTCATAGTGAAAATATCGTTGTTGCCATCTCGATGGGAAGCAAAGGCGATTTTGGTTCCATCGGGTGACCAACAGGGTTCACCATCATCGGTATCGTTCTGAGTCAGGCGTACCGGGTTCCCGCCTTCTGTGTCCATGAGATATATTTCATAATTTCCATCTCGATTAGTAGAAAACGCAATTCGTTCTCCATCCGGTGACCAAGCCGGATTTTTATCATCAAAATCGTTTTCGGTGACACGAATAGAGGTTTGATCATCGATGTTTATTAAATAAATTTCACCAGTTATATACCAGAGTACATATGCCAATTTCTTCCCATCTGGTGACCAACAGGGTTCCCACATGGTGGTGGCGTATTGATGAGCAGATATAGGGAGTTTTTCCGATTCAAAGGTATTTATATTAACAGCTCGAATGAGAAAAACGTTGGAGTCGACTTCTTGAGAGAAGACGATTTTCTCGGTTGGAACTGCATTTGGTTGAGTTTCGGGAATAGGTTCAGCCATCTCAGCCGGAGGTGGTGAAAGAGGAGGCAAAGCAAGTTGAACCGGTGGAGGGGGAGTTGATAGAGGAGGCAGGGTGAGCTGACCTAATGATTGGCTTTGAACTGATGAAAAAAAGAGCACCATGATTATTATACTTATTGCCAGGAAGAATATTTTCATTTTATTCCACCTGAGGTTGCCAGCAAGGGCACCAGTCGTCAAAGGAATTATTTGTTAATCGTACGACCTCGGTTCCATCGGCTTTCATCCGGTAAATTTCATCGTTGCGGTCCCGGTTGGAGACAAAAAGGATGTAGTTCCCATCCGACGACCAAGCCGGTTCAGAATCGGTAAATCCATTTTTGGTTAGATTGACAGCTTGTTTTCCATCGGCATTCATCACGTAAATCTCATAGTTTCCATCTCGGTTGGAAGAGAAAGCAATTTTGGTCCCATCCGGTGACCACATGGGGCGGTGGTCATCAGAAAAGTTTTCCGTTATCCGAATTGGATTGGTTCCATCAGCATTCATTACGTAAATTTCATAATTCCCATCTCGGTCGGTGGCAAAAGCGATTTTACTCCCATCCGGCGACCAGGAGGGTTCAACATCGTTGCTCGGATCATTACTGATATTGGTCCGATTGCTCCCATCAGCATTCATGATGTAGATTTCGCTATCCAGAGGAGCCTGGGTTGAACCAAAAAGATCGAAGCCGGAGCTGGATGAGCCACTGGGTTTGGATGAAAAAATGATTCGGGTCCCATCCGGTGACCAAGCCGGATAGCTTTTTTCCTCGGTGTCTCCGGTAATCATGATTTCTCCGCTCCCATCGGCATTCATCAGGTATATTTCGAAATGAAAATCAACATAGGAAGCGAAGACAATCTTTTGTCCATTCGGCGACCAGGATGGCTGCCAAGCCAGGGTATGATGATTACCGCTCAGACGAGTGCGATTGCTCCCATCAGCATTCATAGTACAGATGGTAAAGTTTCCCCCTCGTTCTTCACTTGCGTAGAGGATTTTCCCTGACGGTGGTTTGATCGGTGGTTTCTCGACCAGTATTTTTTCCTGGAGTTCTGAAAAAGTCGGCATTTGGAGAGATTTTTCCGGTGGTTTTGGTGGGGTAGAAGGGGCAAGAAAAATAGGAATGGTGGTTTTCTCTTGAAAACGAATGGAAGAAATGATTTGGTTAGCTTGAGTCCAATAGGTTTCAATTTTTTGTGGTTCAGAAGTTAAAAGAAAACTGTAAGCCTGATTCTCTTTTATCAGAACAGTTAAAACCCAGGCAAGTTGCTGGTTTTGATAAATCCCAGTGAAAGGAACAGATATGGCTTTTTGGTTAGCAATTGATACCTCGAAAGTATTTCCAATTGCCAGCTGGGTGATTTGGTTTTGGAAGGCATCCAGGGATTTTTTGAGATAGGCATTGGGAGTGACTGGTTGATCTAAATTTTCAACCGAACAGCTTAAATTATCCTGGAGTTGATCATCGTTTTCCTCGATTGGAGAAAAAAAGACTAAAAAATGACGGTTTTGATGATCCTGGCTCACCGGCTTCCAATCGGGAGGATGTTGCAGAGTGAATTGGAGAATTTCGTCTTGATAAGAAGTGAGTTCTTCCTGAGCCGGTGGAAGCAGGGCTCCTTCAAAGCAATAAGCTGGAAGGCAAAAAGAGATGGATGTCAGAATTACACTGATTAAAAAAAGTAATGTTTTGAACAAAATAATTCCCCCCTCCTGTTTTTCCATCGTATTGTATCATTACAAATTCAATCTTGGGAATACCGTGAGTCGTGAATTGGGAGTGGTGAGTAGAATAATAAAAAGCCCTCTTCCTTTGGCTAAAGGGAAATGCAGTTCGGGATTCGATTTGTTTCAATAAATTCAAATCCCCCCTTACCCCCTTTTCTAAAGGGGGAGATTGTTTTCTGGATAGTTATTTTTTATCCTCATCTGGTCTTACGAACTAAGCGGCATGATGAGGTTCTATCCTAAAAATACAGGTATGTTTTTTATAGATATCTTAATGAGTGCAACCAACTGGAATCTCATTCTTTGTTTTCACCCTCATCCTCACCTTCTCCCATCAAGGGAGAAGGAACTCTGAATTCTTTTGTTCTTTTTTCCCTCGCCCCTCGGCGGGAGAGGGCCAGGGTGAGGGGGCAACTTATTTTCATTGTCATCTGGTGCTGCGAAAGCAGCATGAGGTTCTATCCTAAAAACCTGCGGGTATGATAAATCAAGCCCTTTCAAAAGAATTAAAAAATGGAGGGACACAATGTATTGCGTCCGATCTTCATCTAATATAGCGACATGCCATGGCATGTCGAATCTTGGGTTTTCATTCTCATTTGTTGGTAAGAAAGTAGCATGATGGTTTGTCCTGAAAATATAGGAACGAATAAAAAAGGCGTCATCCTGAGGCTTCGTGTTTTGAAGCCGTGAGGATCTCATCAACTCAATCCGTCATTGCGAGACCTCGTTTTTTGAGGTCGTGGCAATCTCTCAATGAAATTTTCATTTCCTAATTAATAAATGAAGTACTATAAAATAATTGATGTCTTTATGAGTGGCACTTTCTAAAATAAGAAGCATATCTTTTTATAATTTCATAAAAGAAAAGCTTTCTAAAAGAGATTGCCACGTCACTTCGTTCCTCGCAATGACGATAAATAATGTGGTTTGATAAGGCAAACCACATTAAAGTACTTTTTAAAAATGTAAGGTCTACAATTTATCGTGCTCAATTAATGTAGCGACATGCCATAGCATATTGTGTTTTGGATTTTTACTTCATAAATAATTAAAAGGATGAGATTCTCACGTCGTCCGGTAGAAGACACCGGACTCCTCAGAATGACAGAGTGGGGCGATGAGATTGCCATGTCGCACAGGACGTTCCTTGCAATGACGGAGCAGGAAAAAAAATCAAATCCCCCCTTACCCCCTTTTCTAAAGGGGGAGATTAAATTACTTTAAAATTTTGTTTTTCAACTTCTCCCGGCAAGGGAGAAGGAGCTTTTAATCGTTATTACAAGGAGCAAAGCGATGTAGCAATCTCATGGAATTAGAATCGATTAATAAGTTATTAAAAAAGCCTCAAGGATGAAGTATAATATGAGCTGGGGAATCCTTAAAGGAAGGAGAAGATTATGAAATTTAAGGTTGTAATCACCTACGATCCAGAATATGAAGGATATGTAGTGGATGTTCCTGAACTCATCGGATGCATGAGTCAGGGAAAAACTTTTGATGAAGCCCTGAGCAATATAAAGGATGCCATTAGGGGATGGCTGGAAGTGGAAAAAAGGCATGGGAGATTGAATTATTTCGAGGAAAACGAGGTGTTCTTAGGAGAGGTTACTATCTAAATGGGATTTCTCCCTCGTATTTCGGGTAAGGAAGCAGTAAAAATCTTCCAAAAATTTGGTTACATTCTGGATCATCAAACTGGAAGTCATATGATTTTATATCACGAAGAAAGACCAACCCTATCAATTCCAAACCATAAAGAGTTAGCACCGGGTTTGCTTCGGGGATTAATTAGAAAGAGTGGTATATCTGTTGATAAATTCTTAAATGCCAGAACATCGTAGAATTCCTTTTTTGATCGAACTATACAAAGAGCACACCTTAGATCAAATGAATAAATAACTTCTATTTTTCCTCTTTAGTATTTTGCCTCATTTTTGTTGATTGAAAATAAATTGTTATTCTTTCATATATAAATCGTGAGTTGTGAGTCGTGAGTGTTGAGTTGAATAAAATTTAGGATTTTAAAAACTTTCAAAGCGATTAAGCATAAAATGCTTCTCCCTTTGCTAAAGAGGGAGACTGTTTTTTCCTCGCCCCTCGGTGGGAGAGGATTAAGGTGAGGGGGGCAGCTCCTTTCACCCTCATCGGGATGCTGTTAGGCAGCAGCATGAGGGTCAATCCTGAAAGCCCACAGGCATGATAAATCAAGCCCCTACAAAAGAATATAAAATCGTAGGGGTACAATGTATTGTACCCATTTTTTAATTAATGTAGCGACATGCCATGGCATGTCGAATCTTGGTTTTTATCCTCATCTGGCGCCGCAAAGCAGCATGAAGCTCTATCCGGAAAATACAATTTCAACCAAATTCTCGTTATTTTGATTTCTCCCTTTGGACAAAGGGAGAGTGAGAGGGATTCGATCGATTTCTATGTTGCCTATCAAAAACCATATCTTTTTTTCGTCATTGCGAGACCTGGTTTTTTGAGGTCGTGGCAATCTCTTAATAAAATATTTAAAGAATTAAGCAATGGAAAAGCAGGTATATGTTTATTT
>Ga0334887_1004245_pt1 | contig 13217 bp, 19 predicted proteins | sample GraSluR1_MG_10_FD_207217 | JGI IMG/M metagenome (GOLD analysis project Ga0334887, IMG submission 207217) | Sludge microbial communities from methane-producing bioreactor in Wageningen University, Netherlands - Granular Sludge_18_07-R1 | ecosystem: Engineered > Bioreactor > Anaerobic >...
ACGCAGAATTTAAATATCGAGAGGATCAAGTTGGGGTCGGGTCGAGGTAGCCAAGCCTGGTATGGCGCAGGTTTGCTAAACCTGTGTCCCTTCGGGACTCGAGGGTTCGAATCCCTCCCTCGGCGCTCATTTACTTGTAAGGCTTAAATAGTAGGACGCCTATTTTATATCCTGGTGGGTATCGTGGTTAAGCCTGACAAGTCTCGTTATGTGTATCTCTACTTACCTTCCGCTGACGATAAAAAGCGTTGGGAGAAATTGGCCATCGAGGCGGGCGTCCCTCTCACGAAGTTTGTCATCGAGATAGTGGAAAACGCTCTCCTGGAAGAGTCAGAGTTCAAGCCTCGGGCTGAGATGGTAAAGGAGCTGGGGAGCCTCAGAGACGAGGTGAGAAAGCTTCAGGACGAACTGAGACTCAAGAACATTGTCATCGATAAGTATGAGTCCGAGCTGAAGAGGTACCGAAGCGCAACCTTCCTTGAGGGAGGTTTTGAGGGTGCTCGCGAGTACAACCATGAACTCGTCGAGCTACTGAAGAGGAAGGGCGTCGCCGATAGCTACAAGATACTCGAAGAGCTGGGGATAGATCCCCGCGAAGCCGATCTCGTAAAGGCGGTCTCCTCCCAGTTGGATAACTTGGAGGCCTACGGGCTGGTGGAGTCCACGCCGAGAGGTTGGAGGTGGAAGGGATGATTGAAGCTCCCAGCAAGTCATCTGAGACGGTTTCAGATGCAAGGAAGAGGCCCCCAGCAGACAAGATAATTGACAGGTTCGAAAGAGACTGCTCAATTCGAGGTATGTCCCCTCTCTCGGTAAAGAGCTACGTCTACAACGTCCAAAAGTTCCACGCATTTCTCGGTGAAAGGGGGTTGCATCTGCTGGATGTGGATAAGGACATACTAAGAGACTACCTGGAATATATGAGATATGAGCGGGGCTTGCATCAGAAGACGGTCGAGAACAACTTCACCACGCTCTCAAGCTTTTATGAGTATCTCGCCTACGAGGGGCTTCTGGAGATGAATCCCGTCCTTCAGGTACGGAAGAGATACCTTCGGCGCTACAAGGACAACGACGACGGCCAGACCCGCCAGCTCATCTCTGTGGAGGAGATGACCCGCCTCATCAACTCAACTCTCGATGCCAGAGATAAGGCGATCATCACCCTATTCGCGAAGACCGGGATAAGGCGAAAAGAACTCATCGCCCTAGACATCGACGACATAGAATGGGTGGAGCAAAGCATACGACTCAAGCCGACGGCGAAGAGGACCAACAGAACGGTATTTTTCGACGACGAGACCTCCTTCATATTGAGACGGTGGCTAAGGGTGAGAGAGTCGCGAAATAGGGATGGTTCAAAGGCCCTCTTCATAAACAACCGTAGCGAAAGGATACAGCGTAGCGGAGTAAGCCGGATGGTTGAAAAGGTGGCCACTCAAGTTGGTCTGCATGATCCCAACTCGGACCGGATGGAGGATCATTTCTCGCCTCACTGTTGCCGTCACTGGTTCACCACCCACCTCCGACGGGCCGGTATGCCCCGCGAGTTCATCCAGGAGCTGAGGGGCGATACCCGGAAAGAGGCGATAGATATCTACGACCATATTGACCGCAAAGAGCTTCGCGAGAGCTACCTCGCTCACATACCACAGATGGGGATATAGGCGTTATTATACGCCCTTCCCGCTCCCTGGACTATGGAAGCGCGTATAAGTGCACTATATAACAACTTGTTGAGACTGTTTTCATAAGCGGCAAGACATCTCCACAGCACATTTTGCATCGAATGAGAGCTATTGGGGGGCCAAGATAGGGTCTGGGTTTCAATTAGGTAGGTTAATTTTTTTTAAATTCACGGTTTATTTTAATTTTCATATTCAGCGCGGATTTGAACAATACGGCATTGAGAAGCAAAAGAACAATTATTGTAAATGTGCAAAAATTTAATATATTTTCATGTTTGAAATTGTATGTCAAAGTGAATGTCGTAGTAAATAGAACGATGAGTATTAATGGAAATGATATAAATGTAGGGAACATTTTTAAAAATTTATTAATTGTGCTTGGATGATCTCCGAATTGTATTGATATATCTCTCAATTCATCATCTATGAAATTACATATTTTTTCTTCACGTTTATCAAAATAGAAATATCCCAGAATGTTTAAACTGCTCGCTTGAGCGGTGTTGTTATTTCCGTCTATTACGCTTTTGATTTCAGTCCGGAGGGTGGACATATATTGAGCTGATTTAAGAATTCTATATATATTCCTTAAATATTCCCTAGACAAATAATAAAATGGCAACGGGGATATCAACAAAAAATAATATATGCATAAAATAAAACTATTATCATAGTCACTATTTATTAAATCGTTGTAGTTAGTATTAACGGTGGTGTTATTTATGTTGTTGCTATAATTATTATCTTGATGTCTGTCGAGTTGCATGATCGTCATTCCTGCAGTAATTACAATACCAATTAAAAGTATCTTGTAAACCAATAATCTCTGTTTTGATTCGATTCGTTTTAAAACTTCTTCAGTAATAAATTCATATTCAGTTAAATATACCCTTAATAAATCATCCCCGTGCTTTCTGCTAACCTTTGGATTCATATTTCCCACTCAATATTAACTTCAGTTTAGCTCCTGGCATTTTCCCTATAATTTGTTGATTTAGGCCAACAATGTGTCGTGACTTAATTTTCTGAACGCTGTTGTTGTACACTGGTATAAAAACTCTTCCTCAAATGGCTCAAATGGTGGTCTGTGATAATCGCATTAAGAATTAATAAAAATCCCCAATGAAATTCTTCAGGTCGGTATGGTTGAGCTGCTCCTGGAGTTTGTTTTACTGAATGACTATATAGAGAGGCAGAACCGCATGAAACGTGCCTCAGGGGACGAAATTTGAGGTTGTAGCCTGTTCAGGTTTAGCTAATCTCTCTTTTTGTTGTATTAGTCTAATTTATCTGACACCGATATATAGTCACAAATCAAACCAAAACGTTTTTCGTCCACCGAGACAGTCTCAAATGCCAGAGGAGGGAGATTAAGACGAGACCAAAACCGGTTTTGGCTTTGCTGTTGCTGGCCTATCTTTTGCCGATCCTCGCATTAGCGGCTCCAGACGAGGCAGGCGGGACCGTAACCAACGTTGTAGACGGCGACACCTTCGATATCAGGATCGAGAAGACCGATCCCCGGATTATCTACGAGATCGAGCGGGTGAGGCTGGCGGATGTGGACTCCCCGGAGATGAGCACGCCAAAGGGACCGCCGGCGAAGGTCTACACCACCGAGACCCTGTTGGGGAAAAAGGTCTGGCTGGATATCGACGACAGATCGAAGGACGGACGGGACCCCTATAACCGGCTCCTCGCCGTGGTCTACCTGGAGGACCTCAACGGGACGATTAACACCACCCACCCCTTCAATCGGCTTCTGGTAGATGCAGGCTTCGCCGTAGTTAAGAACTTCACCAACAACGAATTCGACCCGGCGGTGTGGTGGGGGAACGCGACGACAGAGCCCGAACCAGACGAGGGCAACGAGACCGCGACGACGACCACTGAGGGGCAGTTTGTGGGCTCTACGAAGTCCGATAAGTACCATTATCCTTCATGCAGATGGGCGGAGAAGATCCTCCCCGAAAATGAGATCTGGTTTGCCAGCTCCGAGGAGGCGAGGGCGGCGGGATATGTTCCCTGTGGCGTGTGCAATCCACCATGAAGATCCGAGTCATCAACTCCAGGGAGGAGATATCCGGGCTTAATCCGAAAGAGAGGGTGGTCCATGTGTCTTTCCCCCTCACCACCTCCGCTCTCCTGGAGCTGGCAAAAAAATGTCCCAAATTAGAGGGTATCCAGGTTCCACCATCACGGCTTGCGAATATGGGGGGTCGATCCTTGATCCTTCTTGAGGTCCTGGGGGTTCGGATTTTCGAGGGCTCTATTCAGGGTTATAGAACGGATCGGGCCGAACACATCACCATCGACGACGGCCTGATCCTCCAGAGGGTGGGGAAGCTCCAGGCGGAGGGGCTGGACACCGGAGAGGTTGTGGCGGAAGTGTCAAAGGAGACAGAGGTATCCACCGAAAGATTTTCTTAGCTATTGGTCTTGTTAATTGGCAGGTGAATTGATCATGAAAGTCGTATGCCCTGAATGTGGGTATGAAGATGAAGGCAATTTTTGTAGCAATTGCGGCGCATCTTTATCACAACTAGCAGCTACCCCGGAACAAGAACAGATTCAGGTTCCAGTGGAAGTTTCATGGCTTGATAAATGTCCTGTATGCAAGTCGGGCAAGTTATTATCCGCAACTAAGAAAAAGCTTTTTGGTTTAGTTAATGAGCAAAACGTCGAATGTGATAGCTGTGGTGCGGCATTTACTCAAAACGATGAGAAATATAAACTTAGTAAAGTCTCAGATACGTCAAATCCGACCTGGCAGGAATACGGAAATCAGGCATTAATGGCAGAGGAATGGAAAACTATTGCTTATGGGGGCCTGCCGGCATCGAGGCAACGGGAAGTAGATATGGAAAGTTGGTTGACCAGGCTTAGAAATGGCGAAGTTAATTTTCGCATGGATGTTGAGTCTCCAATTATTCTGAAAAAAAACGAAGAAATGATTCTCTCTTTTCCTAACATATCTCTGTGGGAGCCTCGATCAGTTAGGCGAGGTGGTGGCGCGGGTACAAGTTTTAGAGTGGCGAAGGGCGTGAGTTTCAGAGTAGGTGGCTTTCAGGCGGAGTCTCATGAAGAGCTGAGAAACATAGATAATGGCCCCCTTACTCTGACCAGCAAAAGAATAGTTTTTTCAGGTGTGAAACGTACGGTAAGTATTCCACTTGATAAAGTCATATCTATAGAACCGTTCCGCGATGCTATTCGTATAAGACGAGAAGGCAAAGAGAAAGCTCAAAATTTTGTAGGCATCAATCAGGGCATAGTTACGTTTACTGAGAGTGATAGAGAGTACCAGGAAGCGTTTTCAGGTCCAATGATGATGTATATCATTGAGGGATTGGTGAAATAATTGGCGAGAAAATGAGAGGCGTGATTTAAATGGGATCGAAAAAGGCGTTTATAAGCGTTCTAGCGGCCGTCTTTGCCGCGGCGTTAGTGTGTGGTTGTACTGGCGGCGACTCTTCGGCTGAGGTTTACACTTTAACCGATGAGGAAAAACAGTTAGCAATTTATCCGATAGAACAATATACTGGAGTCCAAGACGCAGCGGTGAATCAGGACGGCAAAGACCTGACGTTAAACCTTATCGTCGATTATGGAACTAGTAAAGAATACGCCGAAGAGCTCGGGGATAATTTCGTTAGACTTGTTAAGTCGTTCGGGCCGGAGGAGTCCCCAGGTAAAGAGATCGGGCCCGGGATATATGATTATACCGTCTACGTGCATAATCCGAGCGGAGAACTTGTCGCCGTTGGCGCTAAAGTGTCCGGGGCTCGGAGTCTGACCTGGTAACATTGCAACGGAATGAAGGGCGGGAGACAGATTAAGCCCTCCCTGCTATTTTTATTCGACCTCGAATTAAAAAGCTCTCATTGAATCCTCGAAGCTCTCTAAATCGTCGGCCCCGAACTATGGCCGGGTCTCCGATTCTCCAGCGGCGGGGCTGTGGCGGGACTGGTCTGGCGGTGGTGTTGATAATCTCGGCGGGGAGTCCTTATCTCTACTATTCTTATGTAACCTGGAGGGCTTCGCGAGGGGTGGATGGGTTACATAAGAAATCTGGAGAGGGGCCGGTGCGATGTGAAGATCTGAGCTTTTTCTGTGACGATGTGCATTTTAGTGAAGGCGGCCAGATTCGGCTTTTGGGGCTGGATTACACTTAACGAACATTATAAAAATGGGATACTGGAAAGGCTTGTAAGATTACTGTTACGGTGTCACGGGGGCCGCCAGTGTAGATGAGATTAGACACGGCGTAGATAAAACGTAGACGATTAGACGCGGCGGGGCTTTGTCCTATTTCGTCCATACCTTGTCCATTTTTGTCGCGTCGTCGTCTCCGAGAAGGTGGCTGGGATCACTCCTCCGAGTTGCGCCAGACCATAGCCATAAGTTCCTGATGGGACCGGGGCCGGGGGGCAATAGTGGCGTCATAGTTCTTTCGCATTCCGGGATTTTCATCTCGCACTACTGCGAGCCAGTTCAAGAAAACTTTTAATCTGTTAATGAGTATCTGGCGTGGGCGGTTTATGTCGTCTTTCGTAAAACGACCGAGACTTCTATCATCGCTTACGATTTTATTATGGTGGTATTCAATCCGGTGCATAGCGCTAGTCTGCATAAAGCGAATATTTCCATAAGTTTTTAATATAAAATATCGATGTTCTGACATATTCCGGCTTCTTGTGTGCCAGCGGGAGCTTTTCCCTTCATCGTGATATACCAGGCCCTTACTTTCGAGTCCCTTCATCGTTCTCGATAAATTCCCTTTATCACATTCTAGGTGTTCGGCGATCTCCCATAAGGGGTGGCCCTCCTCGTCGATCAAGTGTTGTAGGACTTCAAACTCTCTGTCGGTCAACTTATTGTTTATTTGTCGGCTTAATTTCATCGTCGGCTTATATGATATTAATCGTATTTCAATATTACCGTAGCTATCAAGTGTTGTACTGAATTTCGACGCCGCTAATCAATTTATCGATAGCTATCAAGTGTTGTAAATTGAATTTCTATAGTACAACACTTTATTATACTTTGGGAATATTTAAATAAGATAAGCTCCTAGTCGGCCATATGCGGCCAAGATTAGATCGATATTCGGAAAACCTCTGCATGAAACTGAAAAAGGATGAGCGAGCGACATTGACCCGCCTCTCTGAGGAAAGGAAGCAACCAATATCGGAAATTATGAGGGAGTACATGTACCGGGGATGGAAAGAGGACGGTGTACAGTTGGAGAAATCAGGATGAAAATAAGAAACAGAGGTCGTGAAGGGGCCAACCAGCGCGGAGACGACGACCGAACCACAGAGCCGCGGGGAGGCGTTATGGAAGATGTCATAATGCCTAGCTCTCACTTAACTGCAAGCCAAATCCTCCACCCATGGGAAGAAGCGGTAGGAAAATTTCGTAATCTGGTTGCCGATGGAGGGAGCCTCCTTGCCACAATCGGGCCGGTTGAGGTCTATTTGCCCCTGGAGCTGGAAGCCGAACTTCGCCCAAACATCGGCAAAAATGTTGGAATTATTCGCACCGATGATCCGGTCAAGCCGTACCGATTCCGACTGATCGGTGGGTGATGCCAGAGGGCGACGAGATGACTTCCGCCTCCGACCTCACTGCAGAGCACTACCAGCGGCCCGACGTCCGAGAGAGTATTATCGATCTCTGCAAGTTCGGCGGGGGCCTCCGAGGGCTCAATGGCGGCGATGGGTGGTATGTCCATCAAGACGGCCGGATGAGGCTGAGGGGTCCGGGCGACTTCGACGACACGATCTCAAAAGAGCGGTCCCTGTATATGACGGCGGACGTATTCGACCCGGCGGTATTCGAGCGATGGGAACCCAAAATAGAGGGGCCGGGGGGCGAGATCAAACCAGAAAATCCCATCGGAACGCGGGGCGATCTTATAGCCTATTCTCTCTTCGCCGACATTGACGCGGTGAAAGATCCCGACGACGAGGGCGACGAGGACGGTAAGCCGAGATCGAAGCTCTACCAAAAGGGCCGTATCGAGGCCTTGGAAGCGGCGGCGTCTTTCATGGTCCGATATCTCCGGGACCGGGGCATATTCGAGTCGGTGGGCATTCTCTTCTCAGGACAGGGGGTTTATGTCTGGCTTCACCCAGCCCTCTGCGACGTGTCGGAGAATCGGGCCCTCCCCGACTTCGACCGTGAAAAGCAAGACCGGGACTTTAAAATCTGGCTGATGGCGTTTAACGACCTCCTGGCGGATATCGAGGCAGCTTTCTTCGAGGAGTTCCCGGAGCACGTCGGCCGGGTAAAATTCGATAAGCTCAACAACCAGAAGAGGAAAATCAAGTGCCTACTATCGATCCATCGGAATCTACCTTTTGCGGTCGTGCCTCTCGATAAGGATGATATCAGGATCAATCTGGAGGCGGCGCGGGTCCCTCTCTCCTCCGAGACGGTGGGCCGGGCGCGGTCCTGGTTGAGCACCTGGAAAAGCTCCGAAGACGAGAGACATGCTCTCGCCGTTCTCCTCGCTGACTACCGAAAGAAGGCGACCGAGGACGTGACGGCGAGAGCGAAGAGCACCGGCGATATCCGACGGGCCACCGAGCCTATCCCCGTTGAAAGGTGGTGTCCATTCTATCGGGCTCTTCTGGAGTTTCAGCGCGGGGCCGGATCGCATAGGGTTTGTGGCGCCCTGGCGACGTGGCTATTTCAGGCCGGCTGGACCGAAGAGGAAGGCTTTGAGCTCTGGTATCCGGTGGCGGTCCGATGTGGGGTGGAGACGAGGATCTTCTTTACGTCTTACGGGGTCATCAATTCCCCGAACTGCGAGACCATCAAAAAACTGGGGGCAGGGTATCCGGTCCTGAGGTTCGGGGAGCTCTCCCTCTGCGAGCCAGACGAAGGCTGTGAAGGGTGCACGTGGCCCGGCGACTATGAGACCCCCGCCGACGGCGTAAGATCGATCTCCGAGGAGGAGCTTAACGGGCTGAATCTGGCGACGCGGCCAAAACTACATAACGGGCTGGAGGACGACCATTTCATCTCTCAGTTCATGGATTATGGAGCGGCCACCAGTGACGCATACCCTGAATATTATTACAGCGGGGCGTTAACCCTTCTATCGGTGGCGACGAGCCGGAGGCTGGTTATCAGGATCAAGCAGGGGCGGATATACCCGAACATTTGGTGCTTCAATCTTGGACCGTCCACCATTAGCCGCAAGACAACGGTCATGTCCCAGATGGAGGACATTTTAAAGGCGGTCTGTCCTGATATCGCTATCCCCAAAAGCTTCTCTCCAGAGGCGCTAATAGAGTTTCTTTCGGAGTGTCCGGTGAGCTACCTTGTGAAAGACGAGGTGGGGCAACTGCTGGCGAATATGCGAAAGCCGTATATGGAGGAAGTCAGGGATTTTTTCAGTGAGATCTATGATAACCGGGACTTTAGGCGAAAGCTCCGAACCGGAAAGCGTAAGGACAAAACCGACTTCCAAATAACGGACCCTTATATAGTCCAGTCTTACGCCACTACTAACACTTTGTTTAGGGAATATACGACGACCCTAGACCTAACCTCCGGCTGGCTTATGAGGTTCCTCTACTTCGCTCCGAACTATCGAAAGCCATCAATGGCCTTCGACCTGGAGACGGGGGTAGAAGCCGAACTTTACGGGCGATCTCTCGGCCGGTTCTCGGCGCTATGTCGGCTATTCAGTGAGTTGGGCGAGGCTCCGATGGATATCGAGCCGGAGGCGATGGAGTTCTTCCAAGCTTGGCAACTATCCACCGAAGGGGCCCTGATGGAAGATAACGACGAAGTAGCTCTCGCCCTCTTCGGGCGGCTTCAGGTCTATGCCCTGAAACTGGCGGTGCTATTCACTGTCGGGCGGCGTGGCTACAAAGTCGGGGATAAGATCCCACTTCACTACATGCAAGAGGCGGTTAGGCAGGTGGACGAGTACTTCCTACCTGTCGGTCGGGCGGTGGTCCTGGAGGTGGGGCGGTCCGAACTGACAAACCTCCAGAACAGGATCATAGGGACACTGGAGAGGCGAGGCGGGAAGGTGACACGTCGGGATCTCCTCCGGGACCTCCACGTAAGGCTAAAGGACGTAACAGAGGCCCTGGAGGCCCTCACAGAGTCGGGGGAGATAGAGTCCCGGAAAGAAGAGCGGACCGGTAAAAAACCGGTGATATGGTACATCCTCCTAGATAGTCGTAATCGTCATAATAGTCCCAATAGTCCCAATCGTCGCAATAGTCACAGGGATTTAGGCCCTAAAGGCAGTATTAGAAGGACTACTGCGCCTAACGTGACTACTGCGACTATTGAGACAGAAGAGACTAAAGGCGAGGATGTGGCCGGGGACGTTGGGGACTCTGACCCCACCGAGCCCGAAGACTACCAAACCATAGCCGAAGGACTGGAAGAGGCCGAACGGCGAGAGGCAGCGAAGGCGGCGAAATTCAAGACTCCAGAACCGAAGCCGTCCGATCAGAAGCCGAAGGACGATGAGCGGATTTTTGGGCTGACACCCTCTTACTACCTGGACTTAGGCGGCGGCCACCTCCCCACCGTCCGAGCTCTGATGAATGACCTGGGATGGGATGCTACAAAGGCAGACCTGGCTTTAGGGATGCTGAAGGCTGCGGGGGTGGTCTGATGCAGTCCGATCTTTTCTCTTTCGAGGGCCCGGTCCGATCTCCTCCACGTGGCGGTGCTGATGCTGAGGACCTGGAGGCCGTCTCGTCTCCCCCACCGACGAGAGGGCGGCGTTGCGCACGTTGCGGCCATCCTCTCGGGCGCGGTGGATTGTATGCCAGTGGGTGGGTGCTTCTCTGTTGGTCCTGTTGGACCGATAAGGGATTGGGCAGACGAGACGGGCGGCGGGATCTCTCCAGCGATGCGAGCGGGGAGCGAAACACGGGCTACAACTGGAGGCGGTAACGGTGGCGGAAAAACCGATGGCTGAAGACTTAGGGCGCGAGCTTGAAGACCTCTTCCATCGAGCCGACTGCATCCATGAAGAGCTATGTAGCGTCCTGGAGCGGGCGCGGGCGATCTGCGATAAACTGGCGGAGGTGGAGCGGTGACAATCCGACGACCCCTAGGGGGGGCGGGGACTATTTCGATAAGAGGGGGCTTATAAACGACTGAGAATAATAAGCCTAAACAGACACGTGGCGTAACTCTGAGAGAACCAAAAGACGTTCGTAGGGTTTGCCAGCGGATCACATCGAAGGCATTCCAGGAGGGAGCCGAGCTTGAGTACTCAGGCCGTATCGCTCAACTAATGGGCGTCTGGCTGAAAGCTTTCGAGCTGGAGAAGCTCGCAGATATCGAGCGGCGGCTTTCGGCGCTGGAAGAGGCGAAGAATCAGAGATGAGATTCGAGGACATGGAAAGGCGCGTCGGAAAGCTGGAGGCGGTGGCCATCGCGGGGAAAATCGCCACCACCGACGATGAGGGGCGGCCGGCGTGGGTGGAAGGTTCCGGGCTTCGGGTGGCGTTCAACATTATGTGGTTACAGGATGACCTAGGGCGAGATGAGCTAAAGCCCGATGATCTCCCCGACGACCTGAGGCGAGAGGTCTCTCTATGGTCAAGGGCCGCGGCGGAATCACAAGCGGAACGGATGACCAAGCAACTTTGCGAAGGAATCATGAGGAGGTCCGAACCGTGCGGTACGGCCCGTTGATGAAGAGGTTGGACCGGCTGACACCTAAACCCGTACGCCCTGATAACGACGATGACGGATTTTTAACGGCGGTCGGGGCTTTGCCGGGTGAGAGCGCTATGGAGGCGCTGGAAAGGCAGGCTGCGATGGTTTGGGCTGACTATGAAGCGGAACTTTGAGGGGCGGGTTGCCCGGCTGGAAGAGATACTGAATCCACCACCGCGACAGATAGCAACGTTGCGAGACTTTGTGGTTTGGGCTGCTGAGAAGCCGTTGGATGAAAATGTCGAGTTTGCTCCTTGGATAAATGAGATGATCAACGGGCGGCTGGGAATTGGTGAGGATGAAGAGCGACTTTAAGAGGCGGTTGGAAGCCCTGGAGTCAGAGCATCCGCCGCTATGCCCTCACTGTGATTATCTTGCGGAGCGCATGGAGACGTTCTCCAGCGGGCAATTATACGTATTGCAAGCCATCCTGATGGGTACGCGCGACGCATCCTTACCAGCGACCAAATACGAGATATCGCCAGAGGAGGAGGCTGAGCTTGTGGATTTTTTCGAGAATTTGCCGGAACTAAACCCCGCGTGTCCTAAATGCCAGCGGGCAATGGAGGGGGAGGATGAAAGCGAAGCTTGAGCGGCGTCTTGAAGCTTTGGAGAGGGCGAGGGCTCCAGTGAAGTACGTTCTGCTTTGGGCTGATGAAGAGGGGGGCGAGGAGTCCAGCGGAGATCGAATCCAACTACGTTGGGCGGATGATCTACTTTAACCAACATCTGATTTTTATATAAATCGATTATTTTAAGTTTTACGGCCATTTTCCGCAAGAAAAGGGATATCTAACACCTTCGCAAGTGAAGGATAACGTCTCTATATCCTGGAGACGAAGGTGAAGCCAAAAAGAATCGAGACCGTTTTTCCTCACCCCACCCCCACGCCCGCCCATCCGGTTCTGTGATATTATCGAAAGATATAAGTACCAATATCACAGAACTATATACCATGCACAAGACGGAGACTGGCGAGAAAATCAAGGCGATGAAGGCGGAAGCGGCGAGAACAGAGATGGAGGCGGCAACCCTGGCGAAGGTCCGAGGCTTGGAGGATGGGGCGATGGAGAAAGAAGAGGAAGCCCGACAGCTGAGGGGCGAAGCCGAGGACCTGAAGCCGAAGGCGAGGCTGGAGGACCTGAGCGTCTACACTGTGGAGAAGGTGAAGCCCACGGCGAAGGGCGAGGAGAGGACCTACAAGTACTGGTATGCGAGCTGGTGGGAGGGCGACCGAGCCCGGAACGTGTACCTGGGGAGCGTCGCGAAGCTCTCGGAGGAGGCGGCCCTGGCGAAAGCAAATAAGATGAAAGCCGCCGCTTTAGGGCTTGATCTGTGATATTCTTTTATTTTTGAATTAGGAACATCACAGAACCAATGCGATTCACAGAACCGATGCGATACGACCAGGGGGGGAACATTCAGATCCCAAAAACTGGCGCTTGATTTTTATATGAATCTCTTATTTTAAGTTTTAAGGCCATTTAACTGAAGAAAAGGTACTTTAACCCTTTCGAAACTAAAGGATAATATGGCTTTTCTTGAAATGGATTATAAAACATAACTTGAATTTGATGCAGTCAAATTTAAGGCTCTTTTCGCGAAATAAAAGCGCCTAGATTTAGAAAACCACTTAAAGTCTGTCGAACTACGTCAGCGAGGGCAAATTTACTAGTAAAAAAGCGACAATGTCCCTCCCTCGGCGCTAATTTTATAAAATAAATAAAAGAGCGGCTCATCCTCCGCTCGAGATGGTTTTGAACCTCTCGGCGAAGTTGAAGCATGAGCCGTCAAAGCAGCCGAAGCTCGGGGCCGGGT
>Ga0334887_1004249_pt1 | contig 13214 bp, 9 predicted proteins | sample GraSluR1_MG_10_FD_207217 | JGI IMG/M metagenome (GOLD analysis project Ga0334887, IMG submission 207217) | Sludge microbial communities from methane-producing bioreactor in Wageningen University, Netherlands - Granular Sludge_18_07-R1 | ecosystem: Engineered > Bioreactor > Anaerobic >...
GCGTTCCCCGGATCTGAGGAATTCGCGGTTCATGTCAAAGGATTGGAAGTTGCCTATCATGACCCAAGAGCCTTTATCGATATGGCTGTGAATTACTCCACCGCAAACCGCGGTGGATGCCATTTGGAAGGGTGTTCGTATTGGATGGGGTACGGATCGCGTTGGCCCGATTGGTATAACCCTTCCGACCTTGACCCGCATGATTCTTTGGGGAAAGCGAAGATCTCCAAAGACTTCCAGGATTACTTCTCTGTATATAATCCCTTGGGTTTGTGCAAGTTTCTGATCAAGTCAGGGATTTCGCCCAATCAAACAACTGATTTGGTAAATGCCGCCATGAGCTGGGCAATATCAACAGAGGAATTGCTCGAAATCGGAGAGAGGATTTTCAACCAAAAAAGAATGATCAATTATCGCTTGGGCATTCGGAAAACTGATGATATACTACCCCCTCGATTGTCAAAAGAATCTCGACCTTCTGGGGGGGCAAAAGGAGTGTTGCCCAAAATGACTCAATTATTGGATGAATACTATCAGCATCGAGGATGGGACTCAGACGGGAAACCATCGGAAGAAACAGCGCGCCGGCTACGCTTAATCAATCTATGAAGATTGCTGCATGTTTGTGTCCTTTGAATCTTTAATTATCAATTCAAACCATATATCGAGGTGAGTTTGGGTGGAACTAAATGAATTGAAGCATCTGGAAGAAAAAGCAAATACGATTCGAAGAATTACCATCGAAATGATCGGAAAGCTAGGAGTAGGACATGTGGGTGGTGCTTTGTCCATTGCTGATGTCCTTGCCGCACTCTACTACAAATACATGAGGGTTGATCCCGCCAATCCCAAATGGGTTGAAAGAGATCGCTTCGTCCTTTCCAAGGGGCATGCTGGTCCTGCTTTGTATGCTGTGCTTGCAGATAAAGGGTATTTCCCGTTCGAATGGATAGATACACTCAACCAACCGAATACCAACCTGCCGAGCCATTGCGACCGTCTGAAGACTCCCGGGGTGGATATGACTGCCGGTTCATTGGGGCAAGGATTATCAGCAGCCATAGGAATGGCTTTGGGTGCTCGAATCGATCGATTGCCGATCCGGGTATATGCGTTGATCGGGGACGGCGAAAGCCAAGAAGGTCAAATTTGGGAAGCCGCTATGTATGCGCCCAATCAGAGATTGGACACCCTCACTGTATTCTTGGACTATAACCGAATGCAGATCGACGGAACAACAGATGAGATCAATTGTATGGACCCGCTTGCCGATCGGTGGAAGGCCTTCGGATGGCAAACGATCCAGATTCCAGGCCACAATCTTAAAGCCATATGTAATGCCATTGATATTGCTCTGGAAACAAAAGGGAAACCGACCATGATTATTTTGGATACCATTAAAGGGAAAGGCCTTTCTTTTGCGGAAGGAAAGGTAAGCTCTCATAATATGCCCTTAAGCCAAGATCAAGTACTTCAAGCCTTACAAGAGTTGGGAGGTGGTTCCCATGTTTGAAGGTATAGAAATGCGCCAAGTATTTGGCGAAACGCTATGTACGCTCGCACGTACCGATCCAAGAATCGTTGTTCTTGAAGCCGATTTGATGAAAGCATCGGGAACCACCCCTTTCAAGGAAGAACACCCGGAGCGGTTTTTTGATGTGGGCGTCGCTGAAGCAAATATGATTGGAATCGCTGCAGGGTTGGCCAATATGGGGAAAATTCCATTTGCAACGAGCTTTACTCCTTTTGCCACTCGTCGTGCCTTTGATCAGAATACCATTTCAGTTGCCTATTCCAATCTTCCCGTTCGGATAGGTGGGACCGATCCAGGCGTGACCGCTGAGCTTAACGGAGGCACTCATATGAGCTTTGAGGATGCGGGGATTATGCGAGGTCTAGCACGTATGACGATTGTCGAACCCGTCGATAGTTACCAATTGGTGCAGTTTATTCATCAATCTTTGGACTTGGAGGGCCCTGTATACCTTCGGATGTATCGGAAAAACAAAACCCAATTTTTTCGTGAAAAGGATTCGTTTGTAATTGGAAAAAACGTAACCATTCAGGAAGGCACGGACGGAACGATTATTGCATCCGGGATTATGCTATCGCTTGCTATGGAAGCTGCTCAAAATTTGGAAAAAGAAGGAATCCGTCCTAGAATAATCAATATGCACACACTCAAACCGGTTGACAAACAATCGATTCTGTCTGCGGCCCGAGATACAGGAGCGATTGTAACGGCTGAAAACCACAGTATCTTGAATGGGTGGGGAAGTGCGGTTGCAGAAGTTGTTTGCGAAGAGCACCCAATACCAATGCGCCGGGTGGGGGTCAGAGATCACTTTGGAGAAGTCGGAAAGATTCCTTTTCTGCTAGAAAAGTACCATATGACAAGTGTGGATATCACCAAAGCCCTTAAAGAAGTACTGAAAAAACGTTCCTAAGTGTGAAAGCTTCCTTTCAAGATCAAAACTGGGTTCCAAAAAAAGCAACACACAATGCTCTAGGGGATGAATCGATGGGAAAAAATTCGTGTTATAATTAACAAACAAGAGAGAGGGGGTAGGTGCGGATGAAGGTCTTGGGGATAATTTTCGCAGGGGGAAGAGGAGAAACCCTTGATTTATTAACCACCAAACGCGCCAGCGCCGCTGTCCCGATTGCCGGGAAATATCGGGCCATCGATTTCACATTAAGCAATATGGTTCATTCGGGACTTATAAAAATGGGAGTTCTTACGCAATATAGTCCCCGAAGTCTGTTTGATCACCTAGGAGCAGGAAAAGAATGGGATCTGGATCGGAAGCATGGCGGTCTTATGCTTTTGCAGCCTTATATTGGCGCAGATACCCAGTTGTGGTATCAGGGTACAGCGGATGCAATCTATAAAAATATCACTTTTTTAAGAAGAAGTGACGAAGATTATGTCCTCATCGGATCGGGTGATCATATATATACCTTCAACTTTGCGCAGATGTTTTCCTATCATTTTGCCAAAGGCGCGGATATCACCTTTTTATACAAAGAACTCAATGATTCTTACAATCCTTCAGAGTACGGAATCATCCAAACAGGGGAAGATGGAAGAATCGTTGATTTTGTCGAAAAACCGAAAAAACCCATGGGTACAAAAGGCTTCATGGGTGTATATTTCATTAACAAGCATCTTCTGATGGATCTTTTGTATCATAGCATGCCTCATGGTCAAAACTTTGATCTGCTCTTGGATGTTTTGCTACCGAATCTCCAACGGCTCCGCTTTTTTGCTTATGAATACAAAGGGTATTGGAGGAACATAAAAAAAGGGATTCGGGAATATTATCGGACCAACATGGATCTTCTAGACTCACGTATTCGCAAAGAGCTTTTTTATTCAGATGTCACCATCCATACGAAATTGAAGGACCTTCCTCCGCCAAAATGCACAAATACTGCGTTTATCAAAAACTCCATCATATCCGACGGATGCGTTATTTCTGGTCGAGTCCTTAATTCTATTGTATCAAGAGGGGTTCGGGTTAAATCGGGAGCTTCTGTAGAAAACTCAATCCTGATGCAAGACAGCGTGGTAGAAGAAGGCGCCCAAATCAAGTTCTCTATTTTGGATAAAGAGACCCTTGTTCGAAATGAAAAAAGAGTTATCGGCAGGCCAGAAGACCTGATGGTATATGAAAAAGGAAGCGTCATATAAGGAGGGGGTAGATATGACAAAAGGCGTTTTAGCACTAATTCTGGCCGGTGGACAAGGGACTCGGCTTGGTGTTCTTAGTGAAAGCCTTGCAAAACCTGCTGTTCCCTTTGGCGGAAAATACCGAATCATAGACTTTGCCTTGAGCAATTGCGTGAACTCAGGAATTTATAAAGTAGGAGTGCTTACCCAGTACAAACCCCATGTTTTAAACGCTCATATTGGCATTGGTCGTCCTTGGGATCTGGATCGGAAAGGCGGGGGGGTTACCATTCTCCAACCTTACACATTTGAGACCGGGAATGTGTGGTTTCGTGGGACTGCAGACGCTATATCCCAAAACCGCGATTTTGTGGATTCTCATAACCCAAAATATGTGGTCGTCTTGTCAGGAGATCATATTTATGCGATGGACTATATGGATATGCTGGAATATCATATCTCGGTCCGCGCTCAAGCTACAGTTGCCTGCATGAATGTCCCGCTTACTGAAACGCACCGTTTTGGAATTATGGTGACCAATCTTGAAAAGAGAATCAATGAATTCCAGGAAAAACCAAGATCTGCCAAAGGTACCCTTGCATCGTTAGGGATATATATCTTCAATTGGGATTATTTACGGGACTTGCTTATGGATGATGAAGAAAACCAAGAGTCATCCCATGATTTTGGAAAGGACATCATACCCAAGATTGTTCAGAATCCCGATGATCGTCTGTTTGCTTATGAGTTTGAAGGGTTTTGGAGAGACGTTGGAACCATCCAATCCTATTGGGAGGCCAATATTGAACTAACCCACCCGATTCCGCAACTCAATCTGTATAACCCCAATTGGAGGTTTTTTACACGAACCCCCGAAATGCCCCCTGCCTTTTTTGGAGAAAACGCAGTCGTTGTAAATAGCTTGGCAAGTGAGGGATCAGAAATTTATGGAGTGGTGGAGGACTCAATCATTTTCCAAGGTACCTATATCGCGCCGAATGCTGTTATTCGGAATTCTATTCTCCTAACAGGAACACAAGTGCACGAAGGTGCTCAATTGGATCACGTAATTACAGCCGAGGACGTGATAATCGGCGAAAAGGCGCATCTTGGATTTGGAGAGTGGGCCCAAAACACGTATGATCCCAAAGTATACGATAGTGATATTACAGTTATCGGCTATCAAGCCCAAATCCCATCAGCTGCCAAAATCGGGAAGAATTGCGTTGTTCACAGTAATGTTAACCATGATGACTTTGAAGATTTGGAGCTTAAAAGCGGTAAGTCTATTCTACATAAAAAAGAAGCGTGACGCCAATGCTCTTCGACTTTTTTACGATTAAGCTCAAGGCAGACTCAAAAAACTCAGACGAGTATTTTTTGGGGTATTTTTTCGGGAAACCCAGAGAACGGCTTGAATATCGATTTATCAATTTCCCCCGACGATACGCGCGATTGGTAAGTATTGATCTCCATATCCCATTACCTGGGTACAAAGAATACATGAACTCCTTTTTTCAAGAAATGATGGCCAAAAGCGCAGAAACCAGTTCGATGACAGGAGAATTCGCCCGTTATTTGGACTATCAGGTAAAAAAACAAGGAGGACCCGATGCCCTTTCATCTCGATTGGCTGCAATTATAGAAGAGAACTCTCCCGATTTGGTTCGAGCAGAAATCCAAAGTATGTTTGATAATTGGACCAGCGGTACTGAAATCGATTTTCTCGTGGAAACATCAACATTCGAGCAGGTCACATCCGAATTTATGAGTGATAAAGAATCGAGTATTTCATCCTTCCCCAAAATCTCAGCACGTGACGATTTGATTTCGATTCCTGAAGTGTATCCAATCGTTGATCCCATTGATGGGACATCGATCGACGAATTTGACATTGGTGATCCCTTGTTTTGCACACTATTGGGAAACCTCGATGATGAGCAAAAGCAATCATTGATGGGAGAGATGCCCGATTGTTTTGATGCGGAGGGAAAGAATACTGTTCCCATCGAAAGTACTTTGGTATCGAAAGAGCTTTTGCCTTCTCCTTCGAAAAATCACGTCTTGATTAAAGTCCAAATTGGCGAATCGGTAACCGCGAAATCGATTGTTCTCCGGACCATTCGTCTGATGTACGATCCATCAAGGATGAGAAAACGGTTACGGAATTTGCAAGAGTCTGCCCAAAAGGATTCGATGAATTTGGCGGATGTAATGTCAAAGATGACAGACCAAAGATCCAATAGGCTTTCCCAAACTTCTCGCACAGAAAAAAAGAAACATATGGACTTTGCTCTTGGTATGCTTTTGACATTGCTTCTTGTTGGATTGATTTTAATTATCTCTTATTACTTCTTTTTTTCATAAAAAAGGACTCTTTGGATTTTTTCTCTCCTCACGATGAACAGAAGAGGATCATGGTATAATACGCGCAAAGGAGGAGGATTATGAGCAAAAAAAAGATCGTATATATGGTTATTGTAGGGATCATTGCGACCGGTGTGTTTATGTTCCTTCAAATGATTCGTGAGGACGGTTGGGAAGGAAATCCCTATCTATTATGGAGTCTGAACTCCGTATACTCCATTTCAAATGTGGATATTACTCACGAAATCCTGCCAAATGGGGATTTACACGTCCATGAAGCAATCACATATTCCATGAGAAAACCGTTTCGGATGTTGTATAGAAATATCCCAACGGGACGATATGTTGAAATTCTCTCCACAGAAATCTGGACAGAAGGCATAGAATCCCAACATATTACCTATACCCACCAATCAAGGAATCGCGTAGAAGCCGAAATTTGGCTGGTTCCTCTTCATTCCGGGCAAAGATTGGATCCAGTCGATTATCCGAATGTGACGCTCCATGTTCGCTATATTATGCGGAACACCCTTGAGGTCGGGACAGATATTGTTCAGTTTTTCCCAACATTTTGGGGGAAAGATTGGGATGCTCCTGTTTCCAACATCCGTTATTCGCTGATTTACCCTCCATTCATGAGGCTGAAAGAGGTCTTTCCCCATCCCATGGCGCAAATCAATCATAAGGCCGTTTCGCCGCAGGATCAAAACCAGATCGGCATGACCATAAACCACCTCCCTCCATTTGGGTACGGTGAGATCCGTGTGGCCTTTGAACCGTTTCCCAAAGACGGAATGCATTTAGCGTCTAATCCAGGGCTTTCATGGGGTGACATAGAACATGAAGAATCTGAATACGCGCGCCAAATATGGGCAAAACGAATCACCCCATGGATAATCCTCCTTGGATATTGGTTGTTGATTCTTCTCATCTACCGGAAAATGGGGAAAGAACCCCAAATCGCATATGAAGGGATATACGAAAGGGAGTTACCTACCCAAGACGCGCCTGCGATCGTGAATGTCATCGTGAAGAATCGAGTAGGCAATTTAGATCAGGACGGAATTGGGGCAACAATCATGAATCTATACCGAATGGGGTCCATTGAGCTTTCCGGTGAAGAAAACCCTGTTATTCGGATTCTTGATAACAACTCCTCCGCACGCCTTTCTTCATATGAAGTGGAATTCTTGTCTTTGCTTAAGGAATTCTCTAAAGACGGAGTATTTGATTTCGGGGATTTAAAAAAAGAATTAAAAAAATCTGTTTCTAAAGCCAAAACTTTTTCGAGCAAGATACGGGCATTCGAACATAAAGTCCGGTCTGAATCGTTGGCTCGGAAATACTTCCGAGGTACAGGAAATACGCTTTCCAAGCTTTTGGGGATCCTTCTTATGATCATGGCTTTTGCATCCCCTACACTAATGACCTCAAATGCGACACCCGACATGCTTGATATGGGGCTGCTTTTTTCGTACCTCTTTTGGGGTAGCGGTTTAATCATCCTTTTGATGCCGAAAACAGTATTTGGACAATGGACCCCCCAAGGGTTGGAGTATTACAGCAAATGGAGAAATTTCGCAACCTTTCTCAGTGATTTTTCCAGTTTATCCGACCATCCACCCGAATCTGTTGTCATATGGGAAGAGTATCTTGTGTATGCATCTGCGTTGGGGATTGCAGAACAAGTAAGAAAGTCATTGAGGAGAATCATCCCTCAGGACATATGGCAAGAACAGAGCGCTCACCCTTACTTCTACACCATAGGATCAACGTATTATGCCTCCCAGTTCTATAGTGTTCGAAACACAGCGCAATCCACGGTTAATGCAAGCCAGAGCAAAAGCGGAGGAGGAGGCTTTTCCGGAGGAGCCGGAGGTGCGGGAAGTGGATTTGGCGGAGGTGGCGGTGGAGCCCGATAGGAAGGAAGAATGGATTGAAACGACTCTTTATTAGTGATCTTCATATCGGAGATGGGTATGCTACTGATGATTTCTCCTACGATTCTGAATTGGTTCGTTTGCTGGACACTGTGTTGGCCTGTGGCGAAGATGTTGAATTGGTGATTCTTGGAGATGGTCTTGAGCTCATTGAGACGAGAATAGTAAAGGACATTGGTTTGGTTCCTTTCGAAGAACTCGTTGATCAACTTGATGAGCGAATCATCCAAAGCATTGTTAATGAGCATGCTGAAGTGTTCCGAGCCTTTCAGCGATTTTCGCGCAAGAATTCCATTATTTATGTCGTGGGGAATCATGATTACTATATGCTTCCAAACCGTAAAGTACAAAACGCTGTGTGCGAGGCTTTAGGGGGGCGGTCTCGTGTGCAAATCCACCCATACTTTTATGACGAGCAATGGGGAGTATTTGGGATCCATGGGAATAATTTCGATGCAGGAAATCGTTTTGTCAAAGACAAAAATGGTAAGCTGATCCCCCCATTAGGCGATTTTATGTCCCGATACATGATGGTTCACTTTGAAGAAGTCATTTTGCATACAGACGTTCCTGAAAGCATTCTAAAGGATTATGATGATGTTCGGCCGAATATTGAAATGTTCGAATGGTTCGAGTACGTGATGAAAACCTATGATTTGAGTATAAATTTGCTGGAGCTTTGGACCACCGAAATGCTGAAAATGCTTCAAACCGCCTATGCCAAACAATGGATGAAAGCCAGCTTTCCTGTTGCCCACCATTTCTCCAAACTTTTTCTCAATCGGTTTGGGGGCATTCGGCTCGGTAAAACTATGGTAAAAGCAATGTCCAAGCTTCGCAGTATGAAAGTTACAGACTACATGAAAAACAGAGCGCGGAAAATTTTACTCCGTGGTGAGGCAGACCCTGAACACCGATTGAAAGAATCTGCTTTTTATGGATATTGTCCGACCCCGGAGATCGACTACACAAACCTTCGAGGGCTTATTTTTGGGCATCGTCATCGCCAGGATACCCTCATTCTGCCATATGATGGTCAATACAAGTTTTACGTAAACACAGGCACCTGGAGAGCAGTTGTCGAAAAAGCGCCAAAACGCGATCAAAAAAGGTTCGTGAAACGCTCCGAATTATCCTACATCCGAATACACGACGAAGACCATGAACTCCATATTGAAACGATCATGGCGAATCGGATATCCCATGACAGAAAAAAACCCGTTGCTATACAGGGCGAGAAGGTAAGTTAGATGAATACCAAAGAGTTATATTTAATTGATGGAACGGGGTTAATCTATAAGGCCTTCTATGGGATCCGAGAATTATCAACCTCCTCCGGAGAACCTGTCAACGCAATTTACGGTCTCGCTCGGATGCTGATTAAGCTTTTGAAAGACACAATTCATACGCACGATTACTGTTGTTTCGCAATAGATACTGCCCGAAAGACCTTTCGCCAGGAGATCTTAGCGGAATACAAAGCCACACGGCAACAGACCCCAGACGACTTGATCAAGCAAATCCCCGCAGCATATGAAATGGCGAGCGCGTTGGGTCTTTATGTTCTTGGAGCAGAAGGATTCGAAGCAGATGACCTGATTGCTACGCTCATTGATAAGTTCAGTTCTCAATTTGGGAAAGTCTGGATTATCTCCAGCGATAAGGATCTAATGCAACTTGTAACCGATCAAGTCCACCTTCTGCGCGCAGAAACAGGTGTTTCTGAACTAAAAAAATACGATCCCGATCGCATCAGAGAGAAATATGGAATTGATGCTACTCAATTTGTAGATTATCTGGCTTTGATTGGTGATTCTTCCGATAACATTCCGGGGGTAAATGGAATCGGTCCAAAGACCGCTGTCAAGCTTTTGCAAACATTTTATTCCATCGAAGAGATTTTTTCCCGCATGAATGAAGTTACCCCATCATATAGGAATAAACTAGAGGGCAAACAGGATATCGCCAGTTTGAGTAAGAAACTCGTACAACTGGATAACCGTGTTCCGATCGATATTCAGCTGGAACACTTAGAATACCGAGGGCCTGGAGCGAAACTCATCCCTCTTTTCGAACAATGGGAGTTCGAATCGATGATCGAGGAGCTTCGGAAAACTCCAGTTCAAGAACACATGTTTTCTCCCAATCAGGTTCATATTTTAGAAAGCCTTGGATCAAACCAAAACCATAAAAAAAAGCCCTTGCCCTTTGAACCCGAAATCGTCACTCCCAAGGCAGGCTCTGAAACTTTGGATCGGATCCAATCCGTTTCTGAATTGAGTTTCGATATAGAAACAGATTCACTTGACACTTTGACTGCTCAGCTTGTTGGCTTCTCAATTTACTTACCCGATGGGCAGGTCTTATACTTTCCCATGATGCACAAAGGGGGAGAAAACCTGCCTCGATCAATTCTCCAACGGATTCTGCACATCATTATTGAGCATAGGAAAGTTTTGGTGGGCCATAATTTAAAGTTCGATCTTTCTGTTTTAGGTCAATTGGGATATCCAATACCCACAGACATTTTTGATACTATGGTTTCTTCTTATCTTTTGGATCCAGACCGAAGAGGGTTTGGTTTAAAAGCATTGGCAAAAGATCGGTTGGGGATAGAAATGAATTCCTTTGAAGATACACTGAAGAAAAAAACAGACCATAATCCCCATAAGGACTTTTCGGAAGTACCGGTTAAAGACGCCGCCCAATATGCGTGTACAGACGCGCTGGCGACTTATGAGCTGTATCGGACAACGAAAGAAGCATTAGAACAGGAACAACTAGTTTCTTTATTTCATGAAATTGAAATGCCCTTGATCCCTGTTTTGATAAATATGGAGAAGAACGGAGTCTTTTTCGATCTTCCCTACTTGGCTCAATTGTCTGAAGAATTTGGAACGGAAATAGACCGCCTGCAAAACCAGATCTATGAACTTTGTGGCGAACCATTCAATCTGAATTCACCGCGCCAGATTGGGAAGGTTTTTTTCGACAAAATGCGATTGCCAACCAAAGGAAAGACAAGCAAAAGCAAGGTCTATTCGACCAGCGCCGCTGTCTTGGAGGAATTGGCCGGTGAGTATGAAGTGGCTCGCTTGCTTTTAGAGTACCGAAAAATTGCAAAACTCAAATCCACCTATGTTGATGCGATTCCCCTTCTTGTGCATCCCCAAACAAAACGAGTTCACTCTTCTTTCCACCAAACAGGAACGTCAACAGGCCGCTTAAGCAGTTCTGACCCAAATTTACAGAACCTTCCAGTGAAAGATGAAAAAGGAAGAATGATTCGCCAGGCTGTAATCCCGCAAAAGAAGGGTTGGAAGTTAATTGGAGCGGATTATTCTCAAATCGAACTCCGATTAATGGCTCATATTGCCAATGACCCCCAATTAATTCGCGCGTTTCAGGAGGATAAAGATATCCATACGTTTACCTCATCAGCCATCTTTGGAGTGGAAGAAAAAGATGTCTCAAATGACATGCGAAGAATTGGAAAGATGGTCAATTTTTCGATCATTTACGGTGTTTCTTCTTATGGTCTAGCTTCCAGGTTGGGTTTGAGCAACTCAGAAGGATCCAAAATCATTGAGGGCTACTTCAAAACCTATCCCCAAGTCAAGTCATACATGAACCATATGGTAGCATGCGCAAAAAAATCAAAAGAAGTACGGACTCTTTTCGGAAGAAAAAGAAAAACATCTTGGATTGACGCTCATAACAGCCGGTTGCGGATGGAATCAGAAAGGATCGCTATAAATGCGCCAATCCAAGGGACTGCTGCCGACATAATGAAATTGGCAATGATCCGAGTTTATCAACGCATTCAAAGCGAAATGAAACAGGCTTACATAATCCTCCAGATCCATGACGAACTAGTGATTGAAGCACCGGAAGATGAGGCCTTTTCGATTGCCAATATTCTAAAGGACGAGATGGAACAAGTTGTTCCTCTTCGAGTTCCATTGAAAGTAGATGTGAACATCAGCGATCATTTCGAATAAAGGAGGAGTTCCATGAAATGGGTTGAATCTGTACCAAACTTCAGCGAAGGAAAAAGGCAAGAAGTTGTGGAAGCAATCATCCAAGAAGCGAAGAAAATAGACAGAGTATGGGTGCTCGATTGGTCGATGGATAAAGACCACAATCGTAGTGTTGTTACTATTGTTGGAGACGGCGAACAGGTTGCAAAAGCCTTGTATGAAATGGCAAAAAAAGCGATGGAGTTGATCGACCTTCGTACGCACAAAGGGGAACACCCGCGAATGGGAGCCACTGATGTCATTCCGTTAATCCCATTGCAAGACACCAAGGTCGAGGATATCCTTGAAATCGCCCAAGGTTTGGGTGAGGAGATCGGTAACTCGCTTGGGATACCCGTTTATTTTTATGAAAAATCCGCCACAGCGCCTAATCGAGAAAACCTATCTGATATCCGGAAGGGAGAATATGAGAAGTTTACGGAAAAAATTCTTTCCGATGATTGGATTCCTGATTTCGGACCGCGAAGGGTACATCCCAGCGCAGGCGTTACAGCAATTGGTGTACGGGAATTCCTCATCGCGTATAATATCAACCTCAATACCCAAAATTTGGGTATTGCCAAGTCTATTGCCAAAGCCATCCGCAATATAAGCGGCGGTTTTCGTTATGTCAAAGCATTGGGCATGGAACTTGAAGAGAAGCAAATGACTCAAGTATCTATTAATATGACCAATTTCAAGAAAACGACCCTTTATCGCGTATTTGAAGCAGTAAAAACGGAAGCGAGAAGGTACGGGGTTTCAATTGCGAGCTCGGAGATTGTAGGATTGGTTCCTCTTCAAGCCCTCGTTGATACAAACGACTTTTACCTTCAGCTGGACGAGTTCCAAAAAGATCGCGTTATTGAATACCGTCTTCTTGAATTGCTGGGAGAAGAAGCAAAATCCAAGAACGATTAATCCTTTGCAAATAAGGAGATAATCTATGCAGATCGTCCGTTTGCTCCGGAGTTGCTACGATGGAGATGAACATCTGGTTTTGTACAACGATTCTTATAATAGAGCAAAGCAGCTCAATCCGAATGCAGTAGGAGACTTTCCTGACCGATTGGCTTCTCGTCTCCACTTTTTTACCAAATTCTCCCGTACTTTTTTGGAACCAGATTTTATTGATTTAAACGGGAAGTCTCCTTTGCTTATGTTTCCATACTTTAATGAAAAAGAAGGCCAAGATATCCTTTCAGATCATCATTT
>Ga0334887_1004250_pt1 | contig 13213 bp, 10 predicted proteins | sample GraSluR1_MG_10_FD_207217 | JGI IMG/M metagenome (GOLD analysis project Ga0334887, IMG submission 207217) | Sludge microbial communities from methane-producing bioreactor in Wageningen University, Netherlands - Granular Sludge_18_07-R1 | ecosystem: Engineered > Bioreactor > Anaerobic >...
AGAGAAGCCCGAAGATGTCCTCTCCTCCGGACCTGATGGTCGGCGCGGCGGCCGACGGCGGGAAACGAGGGTCGCGAGGGGGATCGGAAGAGATACACTCTCTGAACATATTTTTGCCTCCTTTACATTTTACGACATCGCGAAGAAAAACATCGTCGCAAATTCTACAATCTCAAAAATTGCGCCGTACAAGTATGCCCGTAAGGTCCTGGACACCGCTGAACATCCATGCGGGTTCATGCAGACGACCTCACGTGCTTATCCGCGGGACAGCCTCAAAAGAACGTTTCGCAGTCGGTCTCTGAAAGCGTTGAAGCTCGGCATATCGATTCTTCGATGGTCCACGCTTCCATCGAGAACGATGTCGTTCAGCTCCGCTCTTCCCTGGGCCTCTTTGAGGCGTTTCTTGAGATTGTCGGGCGCTCTCCGGCTTCCGGAGAGACGTTCAAGAGCTGCGCAGTCTCGATAAGGCGTTTGCTTCAGAGCGCAGAGAAACCAAGCTTCGCTGATCGGCTGGGGAACCATAGGAACGCCCAAAGAATATCCCTCGTGGTCAAAACCGAGAAGCATCGCATTCGCAACCTTTTCCCACAGAGGTTCGTCTTTCTGCCTGCTGTCGGGGTCCGCATCGTGAAAACAGACGGCGACGACGCTCCCCCCCGCATCTTTTTCAAGTTCGCGGGCTTTTCGGGCGAGGAAGAGCGCCATACGCGCATAGCGCAACATTTCGCGAGCTCCATCCTTAATACCGGGCAACTTGATCCTCGGCGAAACACCGTCCAAATCCTTCTTCAGCGATTTTCTGCTTGCGAAGTACACGCAATCGCGCTCAAGGAGCGAACAGCCGAACTCCTTCACGAGAGAGTCCAGCAGCAAGGCGAGAGGTCCGGGATCGAAACTATCGAAACCGACGACATCCTCTACGGAGACTCCCGGCGCCCCCCCGAAATCGGAAGCGCCTTCGCCGCTTAAGAGAAACGCGATCATTCCTCTCCCTCGCCCCTCTCCTCCGACTTCAGGCTTTCCACAAGCCGTTGCAAATCGGTATCCGCGTACGCCTCCCCCGGCCCCATGAACTGAAGGCGTTCGTCGACTTCGTGGATGTCGAAGAAACGAACGCACTTGCTTCGCCCTTCGTCCTTGTAGACAAAGAAGAGAGACTCGCGCGCCTCCTCGTCAAGAAGATAGTTCAGCACAAGAGGACTGTGCGTCGTCACAAGAACCTGCTGCTCCGCCTCGCGGGCCAGATACTGCACCAGTTCCTTTATCAGTTCCGGGCTAAAACCGTTCTCGATTTCGTCGAACATAAGGAAGCGTTTCTCGCCGAGCGTCTGCGCGACGATTCCCATAAGGCGCAGCATACCGTCGTTGATATGATGCCCCTCCGTCTTCAATACCCCTCCGGTATCGGGAAACGCCTCGCCGATGACGAGCTGCTTCCATCCATACGCTTTGGAAAGCACCGAAACCCTGTCCAGAGACGGATAGAAACGGCGCATGATGGAGACGAAACGCTCTTTTGTCTCATTGGGGAGCGCATGAATGAACGCGAAGAGCCCCTCTCCCCCGAGTCCGATATTCTCGGCCCTCTTGTAGTTCAAACGCATCTGATGGGGCGAGAGGAGGTCGAGAGAGCTTATGCTCCGCATGAAGTCCCTGAAGAAGAGCATGCGCTCTCCGAGCTCATGATCTTCGAGCTGCGAGAGTATGGAACCCTGATACTGAAAGCGGATTCGTTCGGGGGCGCCCCTTCCGTTTTCATCACAATACAGCGTCATCATCTTGTTCCGTACTCCGAGCAACAGAAGCGCTTCGGCTTCCATCGTAGACGCCGCCGCGCCTTCACATTTCGGGCGAAGAGACAGAGATTCGCTCTTACACTGCTTCGAATAGACGCTAATGTTTCCCTCCCATTCGAACACCCCGAAATCGGAGGAAACCAGCACGCGAAAAAAGACGTCCTTGCCTTTCGACAAGTCGACTCGTGACACGTCCTTCTTTTCAGGAAGATTGAACTTGATATCCCCCGCCTTCCACCCGCGCTGGCTCAGCCATGCGTCGATATCGCCTCGGAAGAGCTGGCTCAAAAAATCCACTCCGTGCAGAATGCTGGACTTCCCCGCCCCGTTCAGCCCGATCAAGCAAGAAAACTTCGGGAGCGGAAGACGCTCCTCGCTCCCCGAAGCAGCGCCTCGGGATATGCCCCCAGGAGGCAGCGTCAGATGCTCCAGCGACTTGAAATTGCGAATCTCGATCTCCAAGATCTTTCCATTCATGCGCACACCCCCTGTCACGCCCTTGCCGTTCGGGACGTTATCCCGCCTTACAAAACAGCCGAAGCGCGATGATGGAAACGATAGACGCGCCCGCGCTCGTTGATCGCCGCGACACGTGCCAGCGCCTCGTCGTCCGACATGGAGAACTCTTCCCGCAGCACCGAGTAGAGATGGTAAAACTCCCCCTTCAGCGTCTCGGCGAATATCCCCGGATCGTCCGACCCCAGACAGACCATTATATCCGGATCACCGTCTGTCGCTCTGCCGGGCATTTTCATCCAGCGAAAGACGTGGTGCTCCTTCATCTCCCTATACTGACTTATGCGAACATTGCTGGTTGGCAACGTCTCCATGATTATGCGCCTCCGGGAGACCTCCGACAACACCGACTGTTGATAGGCAAGGAGTTCCGACACATCGCAAAAATCGCTTGGAACCTCTTCGTAACAGCCCCAAGCCATCTTGGAGACCTCCTCGTCCTCCCACCATCTACACAGCAGTTTCAGACGCCTTTTATCCTTCGTCTTCGCTGCCTCCTCGTAGACCATCTCCGCTTCTTCGCGGAGATGATCGTCAAGCGAAGCGTCGCGCCAATGCCAATCGTCCTTCCTCGAGGCCTCGAAAACAAAGCCCTGATGGAGATGCCGGAGCCCCATCGCACCGTCCAATTCCTCCAAAGACAGCTCCTCCCCGAAGACAAGACGCCCGACTCGCAAAGCTTCCGTAGCCGCCCGCGAGGCGACGCATCCGTCGCGATAACGCATGTGTCGCCAAAGAGAGAGCATATCAAGCAGAAAATCTCCACGACGCAACATCGTCCGCACCGGCATGCTGCTTTGCCACTTTCCTGGATCGATCCCGATGCTCGTACAGTGCCCCAGCCTGTCGCCGGATCGCAGCCCCAGAAACCGGAGAGCGTCGTCGACCTGCCTGATGCCGCCGAGCAGATGAACGAAATCCTCGCCCACATGATAGGTCGCGTGTTCGATGCCGAAATGCCTGCAAAGACGGAACACGGAGGCGAAAACCTCCGGAGGCGCATCCAGTTCGTTGCTCGCCGCATCCACCCCCCGAAGCCACAGAGCCATCTTCGGATATCGTCGCAAGACTGCGCGAAGCAGAAGGGCTTGCTTCTGAAGTTTTATTCGGAGCGCGCGAAAATGAAAATCATTCCTCCCTCCGCGACTCCACTCCTTCTTGATGAAGTGCGCCACCAGAGCAAGCCGAAGTCTTCCGCCGGCGCAGTTTTTCTCGGCTTCCTCCAGCGTATCCAGAAATAGCTTGAACGAACGGAGGGGCCTGGCATCATCCTTTTCGATCTGCCCATGCCCCTTCAGATAGCCGAAATACCCCCGAAGAATCTTTCGAAGGCAATCTTCGCTCCCTTCCAAGGAATCCTTGGGGGCGAAGCGCCCTTCCAGCGACGAAAGCTGCCCTTTCCCGCCGACATCGCCGTGAAACTGCTCGAAGCGATGCTGATAGGTCTTTTCGGATGGACTGCGAAGCTCGTTCAACGTCACTTTCTGGAACTCGTCGAATCCCCAGAGGTCCTCGCGCTGCACCAGAAGCTGAACAAACTGATTCTGCAAGAGCAGATAGAGATGGAAAGCTCTTTCGATCAAGGCGCAGGGAGCCACTTTCAGCTTTCGGATCACCTTGAGCTGCCAGTCTCTCTCCTCCTCGTAGCGCTGAACCGGTCCGCGCCTGTCTCCTCTTCGCAGAAACACGGGAATCAGACGATCCTGAGCGAGCCGCGAAGGGTGAAGCGCATATCGCCCTCCTCCGCCATTCGACCCGATGAAGAGGTTGAAGCTACTCTTGTATCTCGCGATATGGAGCAGAAAGGCCCTAAGTTGCTGCGCCAGAATACAGCGCTCCAGCAAACGATTCGGGGTGAGTCTCTCGTCCACGCTGCGAAGAAGCTCCCGCACGGCCCTTCCATCTTTCTTTTTCGGACTTATGCCGCGAAAGGGAATGAGAGCCTTTTTAGGTTCATCCATAGCCAAGAGCCAGACATACTCCGCAGGAGTGGAGCCATTGAGGTGAAGGTGGCTTTCATGCAGTCCGCAGCGCTCAACGTAGGATTCGACCGGAGGGTCGAAGGGCGTTGGGAAGAACGCGGGTTCTATAGGGAGGGGTTCGTCGAGGGATAATGCGCACTCGAAGGCGGCCCGCACGGGGAGAAAGGACATCCTGGAAATAACGGACTGCCAGAGATCGAAGCACCCTTGGCTAACCCGGATATTACCCTCTCTGTACTCCAGAAAGAGGCGGGCAATGGAATCAAGCGCCGGAAGAGACCACTCCCGCTGCAGAAACTCACCGCCCCCGAACAACGCCTTCCATCGGTTCCGGGCCACGTGATCCGGAAGTGCGTAATGGCAGGAGTGAAACGCATGGAAGACGTCCGCGTAGCAATCCTGCTCCGACAAAGGCTCGTCAAGCGGCATATTCATCAGCCTGTGCAGGAGGAACGGATTCGCCAAGATATAGGGTTCGATCAGGACGTTGTTGAACATTTTATCGCCTCATTCAAACGAACTTCAAATATCAGTTGTATTTTCAAAGTTCGGAGTCAGTGGAAAGCTCTCCTGTCTTCCATTTTCATCGTCTCATCCTCATTCCTTTTGCAGTATATCTAGCCTCTCCGACTTCTTGATTCTTTTTAAGCGATTCTGTTCGATCAATGCATTACACAATGGCATCAGCAGTACGCTTTACTCCAGCCACGTAAATCCGTGTTACATAAGCTCTTTCAGCTAAAGATATAGTTAGATTTTTTTCATCCCAATTCTGAATAAATCTTAATACTTCCTCATCTTCTCCTTCAGCAAATGCATCTAGGTAATAAAGCTCAAAAATCCGAAACAATGGGCAAGAGGCAAGAAGCGCAAAAAGGGGAAAGCGCCTAATCAGCTCCCTTTTTCCAGGTCCGTTCGTTCCAACAGCACTACCAAATATCTTTTCAATATTCCTTTTAAAAGCTCGAAGACTTGTCGATGGATTATCCCTTGATACCTTTAAAAATGCCGCTTCACCCTTGACCTTTCCTCCATACAATGCCTCTTCTATCAAAACTGCATTAAGAAAGCATGATATATTCAACTTCATAACCCGCCAAATATTTCCATATTTCGCATCGCTTTTGTTTTGAGATGCAATGCTGTTTAATCCAAAGAAAACACGGGCCCAAATTTTTCCCAACAAGAGCGCGGAGGGGTGAACCCCCTCCAATAAATCAATTTTATCAATAAAAATAAACCATTTTTCAATATGCCCCACAAGCTCCTCTTCAACCTTTTCTTTTTCAATCTCCGAGTCTTCTTCCTCTACTTCGGCAACATCGCCACCTTTAAGCCAAGATGCCACGGAGACGGTGTCGCCGCTATAGAATTTCTTTAATGTTTCATGAATCCCCTGTCGCCTTTTTTTGCTATCTATTTTATCAGCAGAAGAAACATGCAAGAACTTGAACTCCAAAAGAGATTCTATAGCTCCTAAAATATTGAAGAATGAAAAGAATTGATGCCTTTGCGTCCCTTGCATGTAGCTAACAGCGGAGCGGACAACTTGAGCAAGCGGTGAACTTATTGGCAGATCAGAAAGAGTATTTATCTGACTAGAAATCTCAGTGCTTGCGGATGGTTTTCTCAAATTTGTTTTGAACACACCACAACCGATTCCCAGCGCATTGGGATTTTCCAGTTGTATTTCCTGAAGAACGGAAGGTATTCTCAAGGCCCAGTCCTTGCTCGTCGACTCTCCTCCTATCCTAAAGTATCGCTTGAAGCTCTCCCGTTGCTGTATCTCTTGTCCGCTGGCTCTCAACTTATGCGCCGCACCAAATAAGCTGACACTTCCAGGGGCTTGGAGGATATAGCGAAGAGCTCTGTCGGGGCGACCTCGGCATGCTCTCGCAACTTCGGCGGAAAGAACGAAAGAAGACGAGCGAAGATACTCTTCCCCGCCATCGGGACGAAGATAGTAGCCGGTGTCCCAATCCCCTCCGTCCAACGTCACATCGAAGACGGCCTCCACCAGCTTACCAAAGACATCGTTGGAGATCGCCTCGACATCTATCCCCTGCTTGTACAGACTTCCAATCATGGCGCTTCTCATGGCTCCGGCGAGGGCTGACTGATTGGACGCGGAAATCTCGTCGTTGTGGTATCGGGTCAGAATCTGGAGCACGCTTCGCACTGGAAGGCGCAGGAAGTATTCTACATATCGCTTAATCTCACTCTTGAGCTGCTGCCCTCCCAGAGAGAGGCCTTCGGTAAGCATTATCTCGACGGCTTCTTGTAGCTTGATCGCGTTTTCTCCGCTCTTCTTCCCGATTCTCTTCTTTTCGGATTGCCCCAGTTCAAGCTTGTATGCAATGTCGTTACTCTCCTGCAACAATTCCCACAAGGATACAAGCTGCGTCCTCTGATGCAACGGGAAGATCTTCAGAAGATACTGCTGCTCCAAATGGTCCACCATTCGGGCGCGTTCTTTGATACGCTGCTCGTCGTTTTTGGCGAGCGAGTCGCTGAAGTTGCGGAAGTGTCTGTCACGAACGAGGTGAGTGTAGAGCTGCAAATCCCCCGTAACCAAGAAGATCAGCCCAGGGATATCGCCGTAACGACGGATTGTCTCCAGAACCTCCCACCCAATGTCGAAGTTGGTATCCACATCGTCGAGCCCGACAAGGAAAGCATCCACTCCAAGCAGCTCCCGAGCCGTCTTGAATAGTTTTGCAAGTCCTTCTTTGAGAGAAAGCCCGCTTCCAGCGTTGTTCAGCTTCTCATCGAGCAGAATGATTTCATCGAAATACTCCGTATCGATATCGCGCTTCCGGCAGGACGTCCCGAGCAACGCCAGCCCGTTGGCGATGTTCTGGAAGTGAACCCGCCAGCTCTCCCAGGGAGAGCCGTTTCTATCGTACGAGCCGTCACCGGAGCATTCAAGGCACCTTGTCCTTGCCTTTACTTTTTTATCCAAGCTGGCCAGAAGAGAGAGAAGGATATGTTCGCCGGTCTGAATCATGGTGGGGTCAACGTAAGCAAGATTCTCCAACTTTACATCACATATTTTATCTTTAGATAGCTTTTCTTTATCCTTATGTAGTTCCTTGATCACCGTCTGTAAGAAGGTGCTCTTCCCGGAACCTCGGGTTCCGTCGATGAAAAAGACATTCCATCCGCTGCCGTCATTCTGAGCACTGTTCGAGTTGTTTTTCACCGCGTCGTGGATCTTTTCCGCGAGGGACTCGTATGCGACAACCCGGATCAACTCTTTAGGATCCAACGCCTTGACTGGATTTTCGCGCGTGATATCCACTACCACAAATCTGTTCCCGTCTTGATTTTGTGCACTCTGATCGGTCACGTTGTTTAGCCGCCTCCTCTTCATGACATCAAACCTGAATATATTGCCGTGATTTTTTAGACAAAAAACAACATCAAGTCAATAACATAAAGAGCAGTACGTCGTCAAGCCGTTGTACTCCCAAACGTCGACAAATTACGCTTGCGGCGAATCCATTCCAGGTCGCCTTCCTTTATCGTCGTCCCTTCCCTTTCGCGGTAAGCCTCCCTACAGAGCTGCGAAGAAAAACAGCGTCGCCAGCTCCACGATCTCGCAGACGGCCCCGTACGAGTCGCCCGTGAGCCCTCCGAGGAGACGCTTGAGCCAGAGGGAAAAGAGGACGGTCAGGGCGGGGACGATACAGAGCAGCGGCAAGCCGTGGAGGCCGCTCGTCAGCAGCGCGGCCCAGAGCGCGGCGAGCGAGCCCAGGATAAGCTGCGGTTGGCCGCAGTGTTTCCGGAATGTGTCGCCCATGCCTCCGGGGCGGGCGGAGGGGAAGAATCGCATGGCGATCAGGATCCCCCACCGCCCCAGCACCGGAGCGAGGACAAGCACTTCCAGGCGTCCGCCGAACTCGGCGAGAATCACCGTTTTCAGCAGCAGCACGGCGGCGAGCGCCGTTCCTCCGAAGGTCCCCAGGCGGCTGTCCTTCATGACGGCGAGGCGGGACTCCCTGTCGAAACCGCCTCCGATGCCGTCGAACGTGTCCGCCAGACCGTCGAGGTGAAACCCTCTCGTCAAGAACGCCCAGAGGGCCACGACGAGAGCCGACGCGGGCAGCGGCGAAAAGAGACGGTGAAACAGCAGCGCAGAGGCGTAGAGAATCGCCCCGAGCACCGCCCCGATCACCGGGAACCATCCGCTCGCCCGCCCGTAGTCCTCGACCGTGCTCTCGCGCTTCGGGCACGGGAGTATCGTCAGGAAGCTCAGCGCGCGGAAAAAGCCCTCAAGGATTCCCATATCAGCCCTCGTCGGCAACTCCTTCGGAGTCGATCGGTCCCGAGACGCCCGCGCTCTCGAACGTAGCCATCTCGTCGAGCACCTTCGCGGCGCCTTCGACGATCGAGATGGCGAGCGCCGCCCCGGTTCCCTCGCCCAGCCGGAGCCCGAGATCGAGCAGCGGCCTCGCTTCGAGGAAGCTGAACATGTGCTCGTGCCCTATCTCCACCGAGTTGTGCGAGTAGATCATGTACTCCTTCGCCCTCGGGCAGAGAAGCGCCGCGATCACCGCGCCCGCCGTGGAGATGAAGCCGTCCACGACCACCGGGATCCCCAGCGACGCCGCGCCGAGGATCGCCCCGGCGATACCGCCGATCTCGAAACCGCCGACCTTGGAGAGCACGTCGATGCCGTCCTTCGGGTCGGGACGGTGCAGCGCGAGCGACTTTTCGATGACATCGATCTTGCGTTTCAACCCATCGTCGGTAAGCCCCGCTCCCCTGCCCGTGGCGAGGGGGACGGCGACACCCGTCACGGCGCAGGCGATCGCGGTCGAGGGCGTGGTGTTGCCGATGCCCATCTCCCCCGTTCCGAGGATGTCCATCCCTTTGGCCGCTTCCTCGTAGACGGCGGCGATTCCGTTTTCGACGGCCTGTACGGCTTGCTCCCTCGTCATCGCGGGCCCCTTGAGCATGCTCGACGTTCCGTACGCCACTTTGCGTATCTGCAAGCCTTCCATCGGCTCGAAATCGTAATCGACCCCCATGTCGACAAGAACGACCCTCGCTCCCGCATGACGGCCGAGCACATTTACGCCCCCGCCGCCTCGCAGGAAGTTGAGCACCTGCTGGACGGTCACTTCTTTGGGGTAGAGCGCCACGCCCTCGGCAACGACGCCGTGGTCCCCCGCCATGGTCAGGATGACCTTGTCGCGGATCACGGGGTGCTCGGTCCGCCGGATTCCGGCGAGCCTGACCGAAAGTTCTTCGAGGCGGCCGAGGCTCCCCTGCGGCTTGGTGAGCAGGTCCTGACGGCGGCGTGCCGCCTCCATCGATGCGGCGCAGAGCGGGCGGATTTTGTCGATCGTCTGTTGAAGAGTTGTCATGATGCCTCCTAAGAATTTCCCGCAGCGCGCGGGAGATAGTTGCGGAACAGATAGCGGAACGCCGCGTGTTGCCGTTGCGAAATACGTTATTTCAGACGTTGCGGCAGGCCCGCGACGAGGAACCAGACCTCGTCCGCGGTTCGCGCCGCCTCCTGGTTGGCCCAGCCCAGAATGTCCCGGTAGAGTCTTCCGAGGTGAGAAGAAGGGACGACGCCGCACCCCGTCTCGTTGGAGACGACGATCACGTCGCCGGAGGAGCGTTTCGCCGCGTCGAAAAAGACTCGGACACGCTCCAAAACGGCGTCGGCGGCTCCGGAATCGTCCTGCTCCGGCGTCATGAGAAGAAGGTTGCTGACCCAGAGGCTCATGCAGTCCACGAGCGCGACGCTCCCCGCGTCCAGCGATGCGACGACGTCCTCTATTCCGTACGGCTCCTCCACGGTTTTCCACGACGACGGACGCCGCGAACGATGCCGCGCGATCCTGTCGCACATCTCCGTGTCGTCGGCGCGGTATTCGCACGTCGCCAGGTAGACCACAGTCGCCCCGGAACGCTCCATTTCGAGCGCCCGCGCCTCGGCCCACGAGCTCTTCCCGCTCCGCGCGCCGCCAAGGACAAAGGTTATTTTTCCCATGAAGTCACCTCTTTTTAAATGCGAAAAGACACTCCAGCAACCGCTCGTTCTCCTCTTCGGAACGCACGCCGACCCGGACGTATCCGGGCAGGCCGAAGGAGGCGCAGTCGCGGACGAGAATGCGCTCACCCCATAAGAACTCCTTGAGCGCAGCCGTATCTCCAACATAAAAGAGGATGAAGTTCGCCGACGGGGGCGTCGGCGCATACCCCAGAGCGCGCAGCTTCGCCGCCAGCGCCCCGGTCAGCGAACGCACCTCGCGCCACTGGGCCTCGTAGTACGCGTTCCGCCGAAGGGCTTCCTCTCCCGCGGCCTGGGCGCAGGCGTTCACGCTCCACGGCGGTTGCAGCGCCCTCAACGGGCGGAGCAAGTCGGTCGCCCCCAGGATATAGCCGAGGCGCAGTCCCGTCAGACCGTAGTCCTTCGTCATCGAACGCAGCAGCAACAGGTTCGGCGACGGGAGAAGAGCGCGAGCGGATACTCCCGGAGGAGCGAAGTTCACGTACGCCTCGTCGAGCAGCAAGAGCGCTCCCTCATCTTCGCAGACGCGCAGCATCGAGGCGGCCTCTTCCCGCGACGGCGCAGCCCCCGTCGGGTTGTTCGGCGAGCAGACCCAGACCAGCGCGGGCCGATGCGCCCTCACAGCCTGCATCAACCGTTCGGCGGGAAAGGCGAATCCTTCCTCCACCCGCGCCGGGACGAACAGGACCTCGGCCCCTGCAAGGGCGGACGCGGCTTCGTACTCCCCGAAGGCCGGCGACGCGACGAGCACGCGGCTCCCTCTGTCGCAGAACGCGAAGGCAAGAAGAAAGATCGCCTGCGCCAATCCGTTCGTCACCAGCGCTTCGTCGGGCGAGAGGCCGTTCGCCTCGGCTATGGCGCGCCGGAGCGCCCCCGACGAGGAGTCCGGATACCGATCGAACGCCGCACGCGCTACGGCGCGTTCCACCTCGGGATGCGGCGGCAGCGGGTTCGTCGAGACGCTGAAGTCGAGGATGCTCTCCGACTCGACGCCCTCGCTTCGCAGTTTCGCGTAGTCGAGCCCGCCGTGAACCGTTCCTCCTGCACCGAGCAGCTCCTTTCTAACCGAAAAGGGCATGGAGCCCTCCCAGCGCGGCGGCGAACGCGATGATCAACGCGGCGGCGATGCGGATCACCTTCACGCAGCGGCGCAACGCCTGCGTGCAGAGCGGCTCGGTCCCTCCGGCAAGGGCGTACTGTCCACGCTTCTCCAGCGTCACCCCGAGCATCCCCGCCATCACCGACATGGTCCACCCCGCGTTGGGGCTGGCGGTGTTCCCCCGTTCATCGCGCAGAGCCTCGGCCCCCTTGACGACATCCTCCTTGGCGAGCACGCCCGCGCCGAGCAGCAGAATCGAGGTTACGCGCGCCGGAATCCAGTTCAGGACGTCGTCGAGCTTCGCGGCGATCTTCCCGCCCCACTCCGTATCTCCTCCCCGGTAGCCGATCATGGAGTCGCAGGTATTGCAAAAACGGTAAAAGAACGCCCCCGGCAGGCCGAAGATCGCATAGAAGAAGAGCGGCGACGCCAAGCTGTCGGTGAGATTTTCCGCAAGCGATTCTATCGCCGCGCCGACGACCTCCTCCTGCGACAAGTCCTCCGTGTTCCGGCTGACCAGACTCCACGAAAGCAGCCGCCGGGCCTCCGGCACATCGCCGAGTTCAAGCGCGCGCAGAATGCTCTCTCCGGCATTGATAAGCGCGGAGATGGAAAAGACGCTCTTCAGCAGCGGAATGGTGAGCAGCAGCGCCGTCAACCCCGGAAGGAGCTTCAAAAAACGCAGCGGAAGGGAGAAGAGCAGCGCCCCGGACACCACGAGCACACCGCCGAAGATGAGCATCTTTCGGTCCTCCGCTCCCGACGGACGGCGGTTCCAGAACGCGCCGATGTACTTTCCCATCCAGACCACCGGATGCAGTTTCGACGAGGGCTCGCCGAGCAGGAGATCCCAGACTGCGGCGGCGAAGAGAACGACGAATACTTCCATGCGAATACCTTCCTTTCGAACGGCTCCTACCGCGGTCCCCCGGCCGCCAGGGCGTGAAGACGAATCTCCGCCGCCTCCGGCAGCGCGCGCGCGGCGGCGTCCGTTACATGCTCTCTTTCTTTCAGCAGGGCGAGCGGGAGGAGCAGGCCGTACAGCGTGCCGCTGTGCGCAACGCAGACGCCGTACCCCCCGAGCGAGCGAACGAGCGCGCGGCACCGCTCCAGCAGCGGTTTTTCCAGAACGCGGCGGCACGCCTCCGCGCTGAGCGTTGCAGCCTCCCCCACTTCGGCGGGGTCTCCCCGCTCCACGCCCTCCTTCAACAGGGCGAACGCCTCTCTGTGCACACCGGCGAGCGACGCGAGAACAGCACGGCTGTCCCTCCGGTTGAACTCCTCGGTGTCCACGACGCCTCCTTCGTCCACCACGAGCACGGCGAGAGGAGGCGGCGGGCCGAGAAAGCGCATGACGCGCCCCTCCCGATGGTCGAGCAGCGCCAGGCCGGGCCATGCGATGCTGTCCGTCGGTTCGACGGCGAGCGCGATTCGCGAGGCCTCCTCCGGCGTCAGCGGCGTCCCGGCAAGGTTCGCGAAACCGTAGAGCGCGGCAAGAATATCCGCCGTACTGCTGGCATACCCCTTTCCCTCCGGAAGCGCTTCGAGGCGGCGAATCCGCAGCGCGCCCGCGAGAGGGCGGCAGGCGAGCGCCAGTTCAAGCGCCCTCCGCGTCTTGCTCATCTCGGGCGGAACCGAAATTCCTTCCCCCTCTTCAAGAACCAGCTCCAGCCGGGCCGTCCGGTCGACGGGACAGGACACAAGGCACTGCACGCCGTCGAGCGTTCCCTGAAAAAGCTCCCCGCACGTTCCGGGGAAGGCCGCGACGACGCGCTTCATAGCCCGATGA